>Ga0310917_10000598_pt1 | contig 16178 bp, 14 predicted proteins | sample GREbulkMGLF178_FD_203531 | JGI IMG/M metagenome (GOLD analysis project Ga0310917, IMG submission 203531) | Lab enrichment of tropical soil microbial communities from Luquillo Experimental Forest, Puerto Rico - GRE.bulkMG.LF178 | ecosystem: Environmental > Terrestrial > Soil > Tropical forest >... | reverse complement strand
GGGCCCGCGGCGATCGCAGCAACCAGTGCCGTCGCGCTCATCACCGCCATCCTGCAATATCTCTTCCTCGACGATCCCACTCACAATCCCCTGACATTCCTGTTCGGCTGGGCCGCGGCGGCAGCACTGTCGGGCGCGATGATCTGGACCGAGATGGTGGCGCGCACGCGCCGGCATCATTCGGGTCTAGCTGATGCCATGCTGTATCAGGCGCTCGAGCAATTTCTTCCCGCGGGCATCGCGGGTGTGCTGCTTGCGGTGACGCTCTGGAAATTTGCGCCGGAGACGCTGTGGCTGTTGCCCGGCCTGTGGCAGGTGCTCACCTCGCTCGGCGTGTTCGCGTCGGTCCGCTCGTTGCCACGCACGGTGGCGCTCGCAGGCGGTTGGTACTTTGTCGCGGGCTTCGTCGTGCTCGTGCTTGCAAGCCACAGCCACGCGCTGTCGCCATGGACCATGGGCATCCCGTTCGTGATCGGCCAGGCCCTGATGTCGGCGATCATCTATTTTGCCTCCGGAGAAAGCGATGCCGAAGAGTGAAGTAGCCCACGCGCCGTTCGCCTATGACGGGCTCGACCGCGTCATCCACGAGAAGGCGCGGCTCGGTATGCTGACGTCGCTGATGGCCTATCCGAAGGGGCTGGCCTTCGCCGATCTCAAGCAGCTTTGCGGCCTGACCGACGGAAATCTCAGCCGCCATCTGCAGGTGCTGCAGGAGGCGGGCCTGATCGAAGTCACCAAGGGCTATGAGGGCAATCGCCCGCACACCACCTGCCGCCTGACCAAAGCCGGACGGCGCCGCTTCCTCGACTACCTCGCCGTGCTGGAACGGCTGGTGCGCGACGCCGCCAAGGCCGCCGGCAGCGAAGGCTCGCCGCTCGGGCGGCTCGGCATCCTGTCGACCTGATCTTCGGCCCTTTTTTGCACTGGAGCTTTGCGATGCAAAGTAGTCTGCCCTTCAAGCCGCACGCAACTCTTCGCGACAAGCTGCATGTCGGCATCATCATGGACGGCAACGGAAGGTGGGCGACGCGGCGCGGGCTGTCCCGCCTGCGCGGGCATGAGGCGGGTATCGAGGCGATCCGGCGCGTCGTCGAGGCCGCACCCTCGCAGGGCGTCGGAACTCTGACGCTTTACGCCTTCTCCACCGACAACTGGCGGCGGCCGAAGGCGGAGGTTACGGGGCTGATGACCCTGCTCAGATATTATCTCGGCAGCGAGGTCGAAAGCCTGTTCAAGAACGGCGTCCGCCTCACCGTGATCGGCCGCCGCGATCGGCTGCCCAACGGCATTGCTGCGGCGATTGCCGACGCGGAGGCTGCGACCGTGAGCGGCGAGGCGCTGCACTTGCGCATCGCGGTCGACTATTCGGCCCGAGACGCGATCCTCAACGCCGCGACAAGGCTGGCCGGGATCGCGAGGCCGACGCGCGAAAAGTTTTCCGAGCTCGTCACAGGCGAAGCCGGCTTGCGCGATGTCGATTTGATCATCCGCACCAGCGGCGAGAAGCGGCTCTCCGATTTCCTGCTCTGGGAAGGCGCCTATGCCGAGCTGCATTTCACCGAGCGGATGTGGCCCGAATTCGACGCCGACGATCTCGCGCAGGCGCTTGCCGCCTTTCGTCGCCGCGAACGTCGCTTCGGCGGCCTCGAGGCGCTGCCGCTCGAGCCTGTGCCGAGCCTTTGAGCGCCTGCCAGACTTTCCGGCCGTTCGGGAATCATTTACGGCTCTGCGCTGGTCCACACCAGCCAGGCGCCGATGAACCCCCAGCAGCAAGCTCTCCCCGGGCAGTCCGAAGCCCCGACCGGGCCGCGCCGGGAGACGCCGGCTGCATGGTTCGAGGCCGGACTCCGTCTCCTGAAAGCCGGGCAGTTTGCCGAAGCGCAGCAGTGCGGAGCGAACGCGCTCGCGCTGGACGACGGACACGCCGATTCGCTGCACTTGATGGGCATGCTGTGCATGCTCTCGCAGCGGCCAGATCTTGCCATCGAATGGTTCGCCCGCGCGATCTGCCAGAACCCGGACACGTCGGATTATTTCTTCAACCTCGCGCGTGCGCTCCAGCAGCAGGGTCGCTTCGACGAGGCGATCAAGAGCCTTGATCGCGGCCTCGTGCTCACGCCGGATTCGATCGACGGCTGGAGCCGTCTCGGTCAGCTCCTGCAGCAACAAAAACGTTTCGACGAGGCGATCCTGAGCTTCGAGCAGCTCCTCAAGCTCGATCCCGGCCATCTCGAAGCGACCAACGCGAGTGCGCTTCTCCATTTCGAGACCGGGCGATACGACGAAGCGATTGTCCGGGTCGATCGCTCCGAGGAGATCAGTCCGGGGCAGGCCGGCGCGCTGCATCTCAAGGCCCTCTGCCAGTTGCGCCTGAAGCGTTACGACGAGGCGTTAGCCAAATGCGAACGCGCGCTTGCGCTCGCGCCCGGGCTTCCCGAGATCATCGCCAATGTCGGATTGATCCTGTACAAGCTCGGCCGCTTGGCCGAGGCGCTCTCCTTCTTCGACACGGCGCTCGCGCTCAAGCCGGACTTTGCCAACGCCCTCAATCATCGCGGTAGCTGCCTGCAGGAGCCGCATCGCTTCGACGAGGCGCTGGCAAGCTTCGAGGCGGCGATTGCGATCGACCCGGAATTTTCCGACGTGCATTGGAATTCGGCCCTGCTGCGGCTCCTCCTGGGCGATTTCGAAAAAGGCTGGGCGGGACGGGAATGGGGCCGCAAATGTCCCGCCGTCGGCTTTCTCGACCGCCAATTCGAAAAGCCGTTATGGCTGGGCGACGCACCGCTCGCCGGAAAAACCATCCTGCTGCATAGCGACGAGGGCCTCGGCGACACCATCCAGTTCGCCCGCTACGCGACAGAGGCCGCCGCCGACGGGGCGCAGGTCATCCTCGAGGTGCAGGACGCGCTCCATCTGCTGCTCTCCGGCATCGAGGGCGTGTCGCTGTGCCTGCCGAAAACCGGCGTCACGCTGCCCGCATTCGATCTGCACTGTCCGCTGTCGAGCCTGCCGCTTGCTTTCGCGACCCGCCTGGAGACCATACCGGCCGCTCCGGCCTACGTGCCGCCGCCCCCGCGGGCGCGCGTCGAGGCCTGGGAAGCGCGATTGGGTGCGCACGACAAATTGCGCGTCGGCGTGGTCTGGTCCGGCAATCCCGCTCACGGCAACGACCGCAACCGCTCGATGCGGTTTGCCACGCTCTGCCGTATCCTCGATGTCGATGCGCGCTTCATCAGCCTGCAGAAGGATCCGCGGCCGGAGGATGCGGCAGGCTTGCGCGAGCGGCCCGAGATCGTCGACCTCACCGCGCATCTTACGGATTTCGTCGAGACAGCGGCGTTGATCTCATGCCTCGATCTCGTGATATCAGTCGACACCAGCGTCGCACATCTTTCAGGCGCCCTGGGTCGCCCGACCTGGATCCTCTTGCCGAACACGCCGGATTATCGCTGGTTGCTCAACCGCGACGACAGCCCCTGGTATCCGAGCGTGCGGCTGTTCCGGCAGGATGAACGCCGCGATTACGCAAGCGTGCTCGATCGGGTGCGAGAGCCGTTGCAGGCGCGCATCGACGCGTTCGCGTCTTGCTTGCGTGGCGAAGGGTGAATTGCGGCCGCTTCAGTGGCGCGCAGCGCGACGTTCAGCTCGTGGAAGCGGCGCGTCAGTTCGGCGACGCTCTTCCATCCCGTCTTCTCGCGGGTGCGCCGCAGATGAGTGTAAACGGTGGTGATGCTGACGCCGCGGCTCTGCGCGTAGGCGACCGCCGTCATGCCGGTGCTGAGCGCCTGCACAAGTTGCGCCTCGGCATTGGTCAGGCCATAGAGTTCCTGCAGCATTTTCCCGGCGGCGAGACTCCGCTCGAGCGGATCGTGCACCAACAGCATCGCCGCGGCGTCCGGATGGCTCGCTCGGTCTCCGGCGCGCGGTAACGGCCGCAGCGACACCGTGTAGGGCGGCAAGCCGTCCTCGCGCGGAACCGCAAAATCGGTGGCGAGGAAGGCTGCGGCCGGATCGCGGACGCGATCGACCGCGCTCAAGGCGCTGGCCAGGCGGTCGCGCAGGTCCGGGTTCAGGAATTCGATCGTCTCGCCGCCGATCCGGAAGCCGGTGCTGCGCTCGGCAAGCCGCCGCAGCACCTCGTTGGCATAGATGATCCGGCCATCCCGCCGCAACAGCGCGATGCCGTCGGCGATCAGATCGAGCGCATCTTCAAACACGGCTTCGCGCGGAGGGGCATCGAGTGCAAGCAGCGTTCTCATCCTGTAGGCTCTTTGGAGGTGCGGGCAAAGGCGGTGCATCAACGCGATCTCGCGACGCGTGACATGACCTTTTCGACGTGATCTCTGCACCGAAACGACCGCGATCCGGTCGGGCGTCTGATCCAGCACCGCCGAGATGAAATAACGCAGCCCCATGCTGGGCAGGAATTCGGAATAGAAGGCGTCCCGCCTCATCGTCTCCTCGTCCATGAGCTTGTAGTCCCAGCTCACGTCGCCGGCGCGTTGACGGAGTATCGGCGGAATGCGCGGATTGAGCGCGGCAAATTGCCGCGAATATTTTGAGCGGCCGAGTGCGGGAAGTCCGGCTGCGCAAAACCAGATCAGGCCGCCGCCGGATTTGTCGATGACTTCAAGCGTTGCCCCACGCGCGCCCAACAGTCGGCTGGTCGCCATCAGCGCGTCGGACAGGTTGCCCTCCCCGGTGCCGCACGCATAGATCGCTTCGACGGCTTCGACATAGGCTTCCCCGCTCGTCATCACGTCTCCAGAACATTGCGCACGATCGCCGATCGACGCCGTCGTCGCTCTGCAAACCCCGGTCAGGCGACGCAATTCCCCTGCGTTGGTCGCCGACAAGGTGTCCAGGTTCAAGGAAACACAGGATTTTGTTGTTCGCTGCGAGCCGTTTCACAAAGTCGTTAGGGAAGTCGCGTTGGTCCGATTGCGGCGATGATAGGCGAGGCTTTTGCGGATCGGGATTTCGCGTGGTCTGAGCGTGCCGTTTGCGGACAGGACTGCCGCGCCCATCGCGCCGACAGTTGACGCGCTGTCGGTGGTCCCTGCGGAAAGACCGGCGTGCGGCTATATGAAGCCTGCGGATTTTCGAGAGGTGACACCGGCGTGAGCCGGTATCGCTCTTTGATCACTCGCTGAGCATCTCGCCCGATCCGCCGAACTCTTTCGGAAAGTCCTTCAGCTTCGGCAAGCCGTCGCGCATCGGCAGAACTGTCTCGGCATAGTTGACGTGCACGCCTGGCTTGAAGGCTAGGTCGGGCAGCGTTGCGGCGAAAACATCGATCAGGCCGAGCGGCGGATGATTGGTCATCAGGTGCCCGCCGCACTTTTTGCAATATTGCCGCTGGCTCAGGCTCGTTTTCTGGAACGTCGCGACGTTGTCGGCGCCCGATGAGATGCGCACGGCTTCGGGCTTCCAGAGGCTGAAGGCATTGACGGGCCCGCCCGACCACGAACGGCAGGAACGGCAATGGCAATAGCCCATCGCTTCCGGCGAACCCGACGCTTCGATTTCAACCGCTCCGCAAAAGCATTTGCCGGTCAATTTCATGTGAGATCCCTCACTGCTGCAGACAACCGAGAATATCACGGATCAGGCCGCGATCTTGGACTTGCGCGACCAATCCCGGGCGCGACACGACAGCGCGCCGTCGAGCGTGCGGTCCGTCACATTGTCCTCTCTTCGGGGGATGCCGTGGAGTGCGCGAATCCGCTAACAGGCGGCGGGGAGGGGAGCGCGTAGAAGGTGGGGCGCAGCGGATGACCGTGTTTTTAGGATGCAAGGCCGATGACCGATTTGAGCCCTCGTATTCTGGAATTCTCCACCAGCGGCGTTCCCGAGCGCGACCGGATCGCGATCTGGCGCGAGCATTATGGAAGCGTGATGCTTCGGGTCGATATCGAACCCGCAGCCGACAGGATTTTCGAGGCGAGCAATCGATGCCTGTCGCTCCCCGGCCTGCAGCTCATGGAGTCGGCGTCATCGCCGGCCAAGGTTTCGCGCCGCGGCCGCTATCTTGCTGACGGCAACGACGATGTCGTGCTTGCGATCAACCGCGCCGGCTCGGTGGTCGTCGCCTCCGGCGGCCGCGAGCAAAGTCTGCGCGAGGGTCACGCGATTGTGCTGAGCGGCGGGGAGCCGGCATCGTTTCACCGCACGAGCCTTGGGCAATCGTTCACGCTGCGGGTGCCGCGCGCGATTTTCGAATCGACCGTGGTCAGCGTCGACGACGCGCTGATGCGGCCGCTTCCCGAGCACGGCGCGCTGAAGTTGATGGAGGATTACGCGCGCTGGCTGTTCAACGCCTCCGGTACGATCGATCAGGCGCTGCTCAATCTTTCGGTTCGCCATATTCACGATCTGCTTGCGCTGGCGATCGGCCCGACGGCCGAGTTCGCCGACACGGCGCGAACGCGCGGCTTGCGCGCGGCACGTTTGAAGCTCGCGAAATCGTTCATCATCGCACACAGCGATCGCCGCGAGATATCGGTTGCGATGGTTGCCGCACGACTCAATGTGACGCCGCGCTATGTGCAGCGTCTGTTTGAGGCGGACGGAACGACATTTTCGGAATTCCTGACCCGGCAGCGCCTTGCACGCGCGCATCGCCTGTTGTGCGAGCCGTCCGTGAGCCAGGCCGCGATCAGCAACATCGCCTACGATGTCGGCTTCGGCGACCTGTCCTACTTCAACCGCCGCTTCCGCCGCGAATATGGGCTGACGCCGCGGGAGGTGCGGGGCGACAAGACGTGATGCCGTTGTTCTCTGTGGTCCGAGAGGATGTCGCGCGGAGCCAAGACGGATTCTGCCCCGCACGTTAGTTTCGGCACCATTTCGAGCCGTCTGACGATTACTGCGATGCGAATGGAATTGCGATGAACGGAATTTTCCTGGCGGCAGCCGTCGCTGTCGCCGCAACCACCTCGGTTGCTTCCGGCCTGCTTGTGACGGGAGCGCGCGGACCCTCCAGCCTCCGTCGGTCTGCACGGCTCGGCCTTTCACGATCCTGCCGACGGCTGAAGCGGCTCGTCGACACGGGGGTCGCAGCCATGCTCGCCCGTCGCGAGCGGCAGGCCGCAACGTCGTTGGCTCTACGCGAGACGGCCGGCGGCGTATGTGGGGATATCTCGTCAGGTACGAAGCGCCGGTCGCCGGACCTCGTGGACCGGACACCGTCAAGCCTGCACACGCCGGATCGCAGAGCCGTGTCGCTGAAGAGGATCGTCTTCAGGATCATTGACGCCGTCCTGATCGGCTTCACGATGCTGCTGATGATCGTCGTCTCGGGATTGCCGATCGAATGGCTGCTCGATTTCGACGACGTGTCCTATATCGAGGCAGGCGTTGCACTGATCTCGATCGTCTCGCTCGCAGTGATTTACGCGGTCGTCGCGGATACGCCGTCCTGATCCGGGGACGGGTTTTACAGCGGTACCTGCAGCGTCAATCGCGCATGAAGCGGAACGCTCGACGTGCCGACCAGCGCCGTACCGTCGATCTCTGCCGAGCCGCCGGAAAAGGTTCCGGTGAAGCCGCAACTGACCTCGCGGCCGCCGAAGGCAAGGTTCAGTCCCGGGGCGTCCGTGTGCTGGTGCACGATCATTTCTCCCCGCCACTTGCCCCTGCTGAAGGTGTAGGAACCGGTGTAGTAGAAGTAACTGTCGCCGCCCATGATGCGGCCGTTCTGAATGATGGCCACGCCGGTCGCGCGGCCGCGCTTCGTGCCGCTCATCTCGATTTCGAGACTATAGAGCCCCTCGATCACCGGCGTCTTGGTGGTGTTTGACGGACTTTGGGTCCCTGTCACAGCGTTCATTGCCCTCTCCTTGCGGAGCGGCCATTACAGCGAGTCAATCGCCTTTTTGCAATGCGACAAGGGCGCTCGCTTACGAGCAGGACCGATGATGCCTCAGTGAGACATCAGCGTCGGCACCGTCATGGTGCGCAGCATCGCGCGGGTCACGCCGCCCAGGAGCCCTTCCTGCAGCCGCGAATGTCCGTAGGCTCCCATCACCAGCATGTCGAGGTTTTCGTCGGCTGCCAGCGACAGGATGGAAGGCTGGATCTCGGCGCGCGCCGCCGGAAGTTCGATGATCCTGACCGGCAAGCCGGCAAGCGCCAGATGCTTGGCGAGCTTGTCCGCTGAAGCTTCCGCGGGCGTGCTGTCTGCGCCGTTGATCGAAATCGCAACCAGCGTGTCCGCCTGGGCAAGGAAGGGACGGGCGTCTCTGAGCGCGCGGGCGGCGAGCCGGCTTCCGTCCCAGCAGATCCCGATGCGCTTTGCCTTGAAGGCGCCGCGGAAAATGTGAGGAATGAACAACACCGGCCCGCCGGCCTGAAACAGGATCTCTCGCGGAATGGTATTGTCGAAGGTCTCGCGTTCTGCCTCCGGCTGCAGGACGATCGCAAGATCATAGAGCCGCGCAGCGGCGCCGATCGAGACAGCCGCGTTGGCTGCGAAGTCGGCGCTCGGGTGGCTCGCGTAGGCAATCCCCGCATTGCGCGCCTCGGTTTCGAAGATCGAGAGCGCTGTCGCGGCGCGCTCGGTGGCCCTCTCCCGCTCGACTTCGAAGACAGCCGCAACCGCAGCGGCGGCGCCTCCGTCGGGGACATAGGCCGCGGCCGTCGATATGTAGCCGATTGCAAGCGCATCGAGATGGGCGCCGAAGCTTGCCGCCAGGGAGACCGACGCGTCGACCACGGGCCGCTGCGGACGCTCTGTCGGAACGTTTACCAGAATATCCTTGATCATCGCGATTCCCTCCGAGAAGCCCGACGATGGTCTCAGCTTTGCCGGGCGCGAATGTTGACCTGAATCAAGAGTCGAAGCGGTGTTCATCACAGTCAGGAATTCGACAGACCGGCGGGCGGCAGCAAGTAAAGCGTCATTGCGAAAATGACGTAGAGCGGCGACCGCCTCCAGGCAAACCGCTGGTCATGTCACGCCCTGAGCTTGGCTTCGTCGTCCTCCCAGTCATTCCACTCGACATTGGTGACTTCCAGATAGCGCGAAACGGCCGAGCCGATGGTCGGAAAGAAGTAACTCTCGCCGAGCTGCGCATACAATCCGAATCTCTTCAGCTTGTCCTTGACGGGGTCCTTGAGTTCGGCAAAGCAAAGCTCGATCCCTCGCTCGTGCAGCGCTACGTCCAACTCGGCGACGGTGTCGCAGGCGGTGACGTCGACGCTGGTGACGGGCTCGGCCGCAACCACCAGCCAGCGCACGGGCGTCGGCGATTTCGCGACCGCATCCAGGACGCGTTCTCTGAAGAACTCGGCATTGGCAAAAAACAGGGGTGCATCCCACCGGAACAGGACCAGTCCGGGAATCCGGCGTGCATCAGGATATCGCGTGATGTCATGATAGCCCTTGACGCCGTAGGCGCGGCCCAGCACGGCGGAGTGGGGGCGCCAACCGTCCCACAAGAACTCCGCGATGGCGAAGGCGATCGCCAGACCAATCCCGGGGATCGCCCCGAACACGGCGACGCCGACGAAGCAGAGGATCGTCAACCAGAACTCCCAGCGCTGGATGCGGTAGATCCGTTTGAGATCGGCGATCTCGAACAGGCCGATTGCAGATGCAATGACGACCGCAGCCAACGCGGCGCTGGGCAAATGCCGGAGGAGGTTCGGCGCCAGGACAAGAAGAAAAGCGATGGCGAGCGCGCCGACGACGCTGGTCAGTTGGGAGCGCGCGCCGGCTGTCTCCGCAACGGGAGTGCGCGAGGAGCTGCTGCTGATCGGGAAGCCCTGAAAGAAGCCGGTTGCGAGATTGGCCGCGCCGAGTCCGACCATCTCCTGGTTTGGGTCGACGTCATCACCCAATCGCGCGGCATAGGTTCGCGAAAGCACGCTGGTGTCGGCAAATGAGACGAGCGCGATCGCGCACCCGCCGATCAACACCGGAACGAGATCGGTGTAGCCGATCCATGGAACGGCAAACGCCGGAAGCCCCTGAGGCAGCGGCCCCAGGACCTTCACGCCGTAACGCGCGCTGAGATCGAGCAGGCCGACGATGACGGTTGCCCCGACGACTGCAATCAGGATGCCCGGCAGCCGCTTGCTGTTCCGGAGCAGCAGGATGACGATCAATGTGCCGAGCCCGACGGCAAAGGCGACCCAGTTTGTCTTTCCGTCGTGGATGGCCCGGGCGATCGCCCAGAGGTCGCGCAAGGGTCCTTCGCTCTCGATGGAGAAGCCGAGGAGCTTGGGCAGTTGGCTGATCAGGACGGTCAGTGCAATGCCGTTTATATAGCCGTAGCGGATCGGCTTGGAGAGAAGCTCGGTCACAAAGCCGAGGCGCGCAAGGCCCGCCAGAATGAGTACTGTCCCCGAAACAAGGGCCATCATGGCGGCGAGCGTTGCCGCGCGACCGGGATCGCCGCCGGCCAACGGCATGACGACGCCGAGGATGACGGCAGCCAGCGCCGAGTCTGGTCCGAGAACGATAATGCGGCTTGGGCCGAACACCGCGTAGGCCAACAGCGGAACGATCGTCGCATAGAGGCCGTGGATGCCAGGCAAGCCCGACGCCGCCGCGTAGGCAATTCCGACTGGGACCAGCATCGTCGCCAGCACGAGCCCGGCGAAGATGTCATGCGGCAGCCACGTCGCCTCATATCGGCGGAAAGTGTCGACGCCTGGCAGCCAGCGGATCAAGTGCCGTCACCAGCCGTAGTAACTTTCACGACGACCACGGCAACACTTGCGAAAAAGACCTTCAGAACACTCATGCTTTCCCCTCCACCTCACTCTACCGCATTCGAGCCGCCTGCAATTGATGGGAACGAGAATATCGTCAGCATTTTGCGGTGTCTGGCGGCGAGCCTTGATCCAGCTCAAGCTGATCTTTGGTCCTGGACCCTCGCGGCACGTCGGCATGCGATCGGGTACGCCTCAACTCAAGGCAGACGTCGCGGGTGTCTGCAGCAACGAGGCGCACAGCAGGAGCCGCCGCCGATCTTTGCTCGGTCTCGTCAAGACGATCGTTATCGATTTCAGTTCGAAAGTACGGCTGCTCCGTATGGCACCTTAGGACAATTGCCGGCTTGATACTTCTTTGGCTTGAATAGGCGGGTTCCGTGTATTTCGACCCCCTTGCACGGGACGCGCCTCTCCAAAGGAGAGTCCATGGCGGCCCCGGTTTTGTGCCCACGAAGCTGGGACCGCCCCGCGGCGCCAAGCAAGGATTTTAGCGACGAAGGGTCGCAGTCGGGACACCTGTTTGCCCTTGGCAGGAAGGGTAACCAGCATGACGAGGCTTATCGAGTACAACGCACGCGCTGCCCTGTGCCGCCGGCTCGCGAAACTTGAGCCTGTGAGCAGGGATATATGGCTGGCGGAGGCCGAGCGATGGACGCGCCTCGCACAAGCCAGTATGGGCGCGCAAGACAGCGAAGACGGGGCTGAGGCGCCGGAAGGCGCAAGCCAGTCGCTGGGCGATGCAGTGAAGGAAGATGCAGTGAAGCAAAAAGACTGAGAGACTGTGGCGGCGCGCGGCTGCCTTCAGGCAAGCTGCAGTGTCAAATGTCTGACCTGAGGATCGCTGCCCGATCCGGCGCGGAAGCCAAATTTGCTGAACACCTTGAGCATTGCGGCGTTCTCCGGGAGAACCTCCGCCGTCAACTCCTTCAGGCCGGCTTCGCGGGCGATCACAAGCAGATGGCGCATCAGGATGGTCGCGATCCCCTTGCCTTGATAGGCGTCGACCACGACGAATGCCAGTTCAGCCTGCCCCGGCCGGACGATGATGTAGCGTCCTCCGCCGGCGATCACGGAGTCACCGTCCTCATCGACATGCGCAACCAGGGCAACATGGTTGCTGAAATCGATATTGATGAAAAACGAGACTTCTTTGTCGGTAAAACCGCGCTTAGGGACAAAGAAGCGGCGCTGCAGAGATTGTGTGCTGGTCCGACCGACGGCGGCGAGCATGTCTTCCCGATCGTCCGGCTGCAGGGCGCGGATCTCGATCGTACTTCCGTCGCGCAGATGCTCGACGACAGAATAATTTTTCACCATGATCGCGCTCGTGAAGATCGATTGCCGGTCGCAGGGTCCCACAAAGGCAGGGTCCCACAAAGTAAGAAGTGCGGGGGCGGCAGATGCTTGATCCAGATCAAGCCCATGGCCGGAGCAGCGTTCGTAGAAAATTGCGGGTGAATTGCCCGGCAAGGCCCGCCGGAAGCGGGTGAGCGCCCGGAGGGGTAGTGGACATGGCATTGCGCGGCTTTCGGCAGAACCGCTCGAGCGAGGAGGTGATCCAGATCGCCATCCGCCTCGGCCTCCTCGCCGCGCTCATCGTCTGGTGCTTCATCATTCTTCGTCCCTTCATTGCCATTCTTGCCTGGAGCGCGGTTTTGGCCGTCGCGCTCTATCCGCTCTATGCCTGGTTGTCCGAACGTCTCGGAGGGCGGCCGAAGCTCGCGGCCTGCATCATCACGGTGATTGCCACCGCCATCGTGATCGGCCCCGTGACATGGCTTGGGTTCGGTCTGGTCGAGGGGTTGCGAACGATCTACGAGCAAGCCGATTCGGAAATGCTGCAGGTGCCTTCGCCTCCCGCCTCGATCAAGGAATGGCCGCTGGTTGGCGAACGAATCTACGCTCTATGGAATCAGGCATCGACCAATCTTGGAGCTTTTCTTGGCCAGCTTGCACCCTACGTCAAACCAATCATCCGCTCGATGCTCGGCATGGCGGGCAGTGTGAGTTTGGGCGCACTCAAATTCCTGATTTCGGTGATCCTGGCCGGGTTTCTGCTCGCGCCGGGACCGCGGTTCGTGACCGGAATCAGGACCATGATGGCGCGGGTCCTGCCGCAGCGTAGCGAGGAACTTGTTACGCTGGGCGGGGCGACGATACGCACGGTGTCCCAGGGGGTGATTGGGATCGCTGTGGTTCAGTCGTTCCTGTTCGGAGTCGGGCTGAAGTTCGCCGGCTTCGCCCACGCCGGCCTCATCGCATTCCTGGTCTTGGTGCTTTCCATCGTGCAATTGGGAACGAGCATCGTTCTGATACCTTGCGTGATCTGGATCTGGATGACCAAGGATACCGCGACGGCGCTGTTCATCTCCATCTACCTGGTGCTGGTCGGTCTGGCGGATAACGTTTTGAAACCGCTGCTGATGGGGCGTGGTCTGTCCACGCCGATGCCCGTCATGTTCCTGGGCTTGCTGGGCGGAACCCTCGCGCATGGAATCGTCGGCCTCTTTATTGGGCCGATCATCCTGGCCGTCGGCTGGGAATTGATGATGGCTTGGGTGCGCGATGAGCGCACAGAGGATGTTCCAGCTCCCGCGGAGCGCGTTCCTGCCGAAATTTGAAGCATCTGCGCCGGCTCGAATAGCAAAATACCGCTCGCCCGCGACCGCCTGCGCCCTTGACCTATGTCAAAGGGTCAGCCCCGGCCGGGGCCATGCTCAGCCCCAAACTCCGACAGCGATGGATTCCACACATGTCCCTTGACAAACAGACGGTCTCGGACGGCGTTCCGCCCTCATTCTTTACGTCCGCCCTCGAATACCTTGTCGATGCGGGGCAGCGCAGCGTGTTGTTCCTGGACGTCATGCGCCAACGCGGTGTCCAGTTTCGCGAGCATATGGCCGAAACGGTGCCCAATGTCCTCGACTACGGCGTCGAGCTGGTTGTCGACGGCAGAAATTTCGAACGACCCGTGAACTACGGATTGGTGCGAATAGTGCCTCCAAAGGGCGTCGAGATCGATCTGAAGCGCCGTCCGTTCGTCGTGGTCGATCCGCGAGCCGGTCACGGGCCCGGGATCGGCGGCTTCAAGGCCGACAGCGAAATCGGCGTGGCAATGAAAGCGGGGCATCCCTGCTATTTCGTCGGCTTCATGCCTGAACCGATGCCCGGCCAGACGATCCAGGATATTGCGCGCGCCGAGGGGGTGTTTCTGGAGAAAGTCATCGCGCTGCACCCTCAAGCCGACGGCAAGCCCTGCGTGATCGGCAACTGCCAGGCCGGCTGGGCGGTGATGATTCTCGCTTCGCTGCGGCCTGAATTGTTCGGCCCGATCATCATCGCTGGAGCGCCCTTGTCTTATTGGGCCGGCGTCCGCGGCAAGAACCCCATGCGTTATACGGGCGGCCTTCTTGGCGGGAGCTGGCTGACGGCACTCACCAGCGATCTCGGCGCCGGCAAGTTCGACGGCGCGTGGCTGGTGCAGAACTTCGAGAACATGAACCCCTCGAACACGCTCTGGACCAAGCAGTACAACGTATTCTCGAAAATCGATACCGAAGCGCCGCGCTATCTCGAATTCGAACGGTGGTGGGGCGGACACGTGAACCTGAATGCCGAAGAGATTCAGTTCATCGTCGACGAACTCTTCATCGGCAATCATCTGGCGACCGGCCGTATCAAGACCTCCGACGGACAGGTGGTCGACCTTCGCAATATCCACTCGCCGGTCGTCGTGTTCTGCTCGAAGGGCGACAACATCACGCCCCCGCAGCAGGCGCTTGGCTGGATCCTCGATCTCTATCATGATGTCGACGAGATCAGGGCTTACGGTCAGACGATCGTGTACACGGTGCATCAGACCGTGGGTCATCTGGGAATCTTCGTTTCGGGTGGCGTGGCGAAGAAAGAGCACAGCGAATTTTCCAGCAATATCGATCTGATCGATGTGTTGCCGCCCGGGCTCTATGAGGCAACCTTCGAGGAAAGATCCGCCGATACCACCAACCCGGATCTGTTGTCGGGAAAATGGATCATGCGCTGCGAACGGCGCACGCTCGACGACATCAGGGCGATGGGAGGCAATAGTCTCGAGGACGAGCGGCGGTTTGCGACTGCCGCCAAGGTGTCGGAGATCAATCTCGCCGCCTACCGAACGTTCGTGCAGCCATGGATCAAGGCCATGGCAAATCCGCAAATGGCCGAGTTGGCGCGCAAGTGGCATCCGCTCCGCGTGCAATATGAAGCGCTCGCGGGACAAAACCCGCTGACCAAGGCGATCGAGACCACCGCCGACAAGGTCCGCGAGAACCGCAAGCCGGCCGCCACCGATAATCCATTCCTTGCGCTTCAGGAGACCGTTTCGAAGAGCATCGTTGGAGCGCTTGATCAGTGGCGTGACGCCCAGGAAGCGCTCAGTGAAAGGCTGTTTCTCTCGGTCTATGGTTCGCCGGCACTTCAGGCCGCGGTCGGAATCGATCCGGAAGCGGACCCGTCACCCATGCCCGAGATGTCGCAGGACTACCACAAACGTCTCGAAGCACGCATTGCGGAATTGAAATCACGCATTGCCAGCGGCGGCTTGAGAGAGTGCGTCGTCCGCGGTCTGCTCTACGTCGGCGCTTCGCGCGGCATGGTCGATGAGCGAAGCCTCGAGGCGCTGCGTCGGGCGCGGACGAATGACAGCGGATCGCGGCTGACACTTGCCGAGTTCAAGGCGATGGTGCGCGAGCAGTTCTTCATGCTGCTGCTCGATCAGGAGGCCAGTCTTGCAGCCATTCCGAAGCTGCTGCCGAAGGATGCCAAGGCGCGCCGTGCCGGGCTCGCGGTGATCCGCGAGGTGCTTTCCGCAAGCGCGGAGATTTCCGGCGAAACCGCCAACCGCCTGCGCCGCGTGACCGAACTGTTTGGAGGTACCGAAGACAGCGCGTCGCAGGCGAGTGCAAACCCTTTAGATCCCCAAGCGAAGGCCTCATAACCCGGAGCCAGACGATGAGCGCACAACCGGCAGGCGAGACACGACCTCATTCCAAGTACGATCGCCTGATTGCGGCGGCAAAGGCCGTCCCCACCGTCACGACGATCGTGGTGCATCCCTGCGACGAGACCTCGCTGCGCGGCGCTATCGAGGCCGCAGAAGCCGGAATCATCAAGCCGATACTCGTCGGCCCCGCCGCGAAGATCGCGGCCGCGGCCGCCAAGCATAACATCAACATCGCCGGCTACGAGATTGTCGACGCCGAGCATAGCGAGGCGGCTGCCGCCAAAGGGGTCGAGCTCATTCACCAGGCCAAGGGCGAGGTGCTGATGAAGGGCAGCCTGCACACTGACGAGCTCATGCGCAGTGTGACCGCAAAGGGCACGGGACTGCGGACCGATCGGCGCATCAGCCACGTCTTCGTGATGGATGTGCCGACCTATACCGATACCGTTTTCATTACCGACGCTGCGATCAA
>Ga0310917_10000596_pt1 | contig 16214 bp, 15 predicted proteins | sample GREbulkMGLF178_FD_203531 | JGI IMG/M metagenome (GOLD analysis project Ga0310917, IMG submission 203531) | Lab enrichment of tropical soil microbial communities from Luquillo Experimental Forest, Puerto Rico - GRE.bulkMG.LF178 | ecosystem: Environmental > Terrestrial > Soil > Tropical forest >... | reverse complement strand
GAGCAGCATCAGGTCGTCGAAACCCATGGCCAGGACGAGGTCCGTTAAGAGTGAGGTGACGGCGAGGGCCAGGCGCTCTCCCTAACTCGTGGGATGCCTGAAGTCGTTAGGCGAAGACGTCGTTGAGGGTGACGGTTTGTAGGTTGCGGCTGTGGATGAGGTCGAGCAGCTGGGGAAAGCAATGGGTGACGGTGGGCAGGTTGGCGTGGCCGATCACGATCTGCTGGGGCTGAAACGATTTACTGGCCGCAGCGATGAGGCTGCTTTCGTCGGAGACCGGATTGCCGATGTCACCACTCCACAGGGTGATGGTGGTATATCCGAGGTCGGCGGCCACCCGGTCGATGTCGGCGTTGTGCACCCCGTAGGGGGGACGCCAATACGGGGTGCCGTCCGTCCCGTAGGTGTTTTTCAGGAAATCGGCGTTGCGGCTAAGCTGATCTGCCACCGCGCTATGCCGAATGCGGTTCAGGTAGGGGTGCGACCAGGTGTGGTTGCCCATCTGGATCTGCCCCGAATCGACCATGGGCCGCAGCGCCGGGGCGTTGACCGACCATGAGCTGTTGACACCGTTGACGAAGAACGTCAGCCGGGTGCCGCTATCCTGGCAAAACTGGGCGAACGCTCCCACCACCGCCACGCTGGTGCCGTCATCGATGGTCAACGCCAACTGATTACCGTTTCCCGGCAGCCGGGTGAGCACACCCACTGGGGCCGCTGGCTTCTGGCTCCGGGCGAGCGGGGAGCAGCTTGCCGCCGCCAACGCGGCGACCGCCATGCCATACAACAGCGTGCGCCGATCGATGTCCTGCATCACTCAAACGCTACTCACCTCCGACCGTGAGGGGAAGAAGGCGGCTTTCACTGTGCGCCTTTAGGTTCGGCTCGCCAGACGATTAGTTGAGTGAAGCCGGGCCGGTTCGTCGGGAATGCGTTTCTTGGCGACCAGCAAGCCGCTGTCGTCGATAATGGCGACATCGTGATGGGGCCATACTCGAAGCGGCGGGGGTGACGAAGACGTTCTCGGACACCATGTCCGGAGCGCGAGACGACCGGCCAGCCCTGGCGCAGCTGTTGACCTACATTCGTGCGGGACACCGTTGTGGTCTGGAAGCTCGATGGACTCGGTAGAAACACCCTGCACATCCTGGAGACGGTCAAGGAGCTGACCGACCGAGGTGTGACCTTGGTGTCGACTAGCGACGGCATCGACTCATCGACACCGGCAGGACGCATGATGATCGGTGTCCTCGGGTCCCTAGCCGAGTACGAGCGTGAGCTGACGATCGAGCGTACTGCGTTGAAGCGGGAAGCATCTCGGGCTAACGGCACCAAGTTCGGACGCCCTCGAAATGTCGACGATGCTGTCCATATCGCGACCGCAAGGCGTATGCGAGAAGACGGGCACACCGCCAAGGCGATCGCTAGATACCTCGGGGTCAGCAGGGCGACGCTGTACCGCTACCGAAACGAAACACGCACGGCATAGCGGCTTCTACCGCCGAGTGCTATGGGCGATAGATGTTGCCGTTCAGCCCTCGTGCCAGTCGGTGACGTAGCGGGGAATTATGTTCTGGCTCTTCTGATCTTGACCCATTTCGGCAGCCACATCGGTCTCGGCTGGTTCGGCACGCTGGGCACGCCCCGCTTTAGGGGGCCCGCCGGGTTGTTGGCGCGGCGGATTCGACATTCGGGCCGCCGGGGAGTTGATTGCGGCGGGTGACCAGCTGCCAGGCCACCAGAACGGTACTGACCCACAGCACGGCAACATAGAAGTTAAGGATCACCCAGGTCAGGTCGTGGGCGGTTTCGGTCGCGTGATGACGTATCCCTAAGACGGTGCCGTACGCCAAATCAAGGACGGTCTCGACCACAAACAGCCACACGACGGGGATCGCAGCCACGCTGCGACGGCGCAGCAACCAGATGCTCAGCAACGCCAGGCCCGCGCCAACGACATCACCCCACTGGACCTGCTGGGCCGCCGCGAGCGGAATCTCGAAGCCGAAGCGGCGCGCGGAGTAGATCTGCAAGGCCACGATCCGCCCGACGTGCACCCACAAGCAGGCGGTGATGGCCACCGCGGCTGGGCGTTGCCGCATCCAGGGCACGACATGCCAAACGGCGAACACCGCTGCGAAAAGGAATGCGAGCGCGGTGGCGATCAAGCTGGCCGAGGCTGGAGTCATCGCCGCACCATCCCCGTGCTCACGACTCTGCGAGCCACTGGTAGGCGCGCTCGCGACCGGAGAACCAGCCGGTCGGAAACGTCGCGCTTCCTTCGATGCTCGGCTGGGCGCCGGACTCGACGGTGCCAGGGAATCCGGGCCTAACGAGGAACGCAAACTTGGTCACGCCGGCGGCACCGTAGCGCGGAATGATGTTCTTATCGCGCCACTCCATGACACCCGGACCGAACTCGTGGTGGAAGTCGGTGGCATCGATAATCATGAACCGAGGTTTATGCTGCTCGCCCATCTGGGCCAATAGTGTCAGTGTTTCCTTGAAGTCCGCGTCGCTCAATTCGACCGGTAGCCAACGCAACTCCAGCGTCTGCCAACCCTCGTGATGCAAGACCACGCCCCATGGATTGCGGGCAACCTCTACCGGCTCAACCTGCTCAGCCATCGCCATCGTTTTCCTCTTTCGCGAGCTACGTTGCTATTGCAAGCTAGCGCGGGTCCGCGGGCAATCATGAGGGCCCGATCGGACAACTTCCGTGCCGATTCGGCCATTACATGTCCGGACTCGCGTGCCGGGCATACCCTCGGACGGTGTTATCGGTCGCGGTGCTGGCGGTGTCGGGTGGACCCTCCATCGGCCCCGCAGGCTTCATGGACACGCTGGGCAAGGCCGACCGGTCCTGGCAACTTGAGGCAGGTGCGGCATGGTCCCCATTGTTTGACGTCACCCTGGTCGGACTGGACTCCAAACCAGTGCGGTGCCGCGACGGAATCCTGCTGCAGCCGCATCGCCGTGCGCGTGATCTATCCACCCCGGACCTGGTCGTCGTGCCAGCGTTCGACGACGAGAATCTGCTGGATGCGCTCGCCGAGAACCTCGCATGGGTGCCGTGGCTCAAGGCATGGCACGCCCGAGGCGCTCGAGTGGCTTCCTCGTGCATCGGGGCGTTCCTGCTCGCCGAAGCCGGGCTGCTCGATGGACGCCCGGCCACCACCCACTGGATGTTCGCCGAGACCCTCCAGTCGCTTTACCCGGCGGTCAATGTCACCAGCGACCGCCTCATCGTCGACGCCGGTGATGCGATCACATGCGGAGGCGCCACGACGTTCCTATCGCTGGCGATCTATCTCGTGGAACGCTTCGGCGGGCACGAGCGCGCTGCCCTCGCCCGCAAGATGCTACTCATCGATGGGGGCCGCACCAGTCAACTTCCCTACTTGGCCTATACCCCGGTCCGTGAGCACGGCGATGACCTGGTTCAGCAAGTGCAGGACTACATCGACAGCCACCTCGACGCGCCGATCCGATCCGAAACCCTGGCCCAAATGTTCGGCGTAAGCCCACGCACATTGTCGCGTCGGTTTCACGCCGCCACCCGCGCCAGCGTCAGTGCCTATGTGCAGCAAGCCAGGATTCTCCTGGCCAAGAAACTCCTCGAGACCACCGACCAGCCGATCGAGCAAATCCGCGCCACCGTCGGCTACCTCGACCCCGCAGCCTTTCGGCGTGCCTTCCGCAACGCAGCAGGAATAGCCCCGCGCCAGTATCGCAACACCTACGCCGACCCACGATAACCGAGCGCCCTTGCCGTACTGGGCAACCTCGGCGTCGCCTGATAGGGCTGCGCGGGGTGATCTGATCGCGGTGGGGCGTTCCAGCAGTTTGCCCTTGTGGAAGACGGCGCCGTTGCGGACGAGGGCGACCAGGCGGCGCGTTCACGGCGCGCCAGCGTGCCTCAGCGGCCTCGATCAGCTTGAACGCCATCGCGAGCCCGGCCGCCCGCGAGCCCGGCCCCTTGGTGACCTTGCTCCTCAAACGCACGGTCGCGAAAGTACATTCGATGGGGTTCGTCGTGCGCAGATGGATCCAATGCTCCCCCGGGTAGTGGTAGAACACCAGCAGCAAGTCGGCATCGTCGACGATCTTCGCCACGGCTTTCGGGAACTTCGCGCCATAGTCTCGTTCGAACGCGGTGATCGCCGCCCGCGCCTTGTCGGCGTCTCGGCGTTGCAGATTTCCTTCATCGCCGCCAGCGCGCCCGGATGCGCCGACTTCATCTGTCGAAATCTCGTGAACACCTGTCCTGCGGACTGTAAATCCGTCGCGTACGCCTACACGGGTTCGAATCCTGTACCTGCCACCACAGGTCACAGGGTTATGGCGTTAGGAGGTCAACCCCTTCAAATGCGAAACGCAATCGACATCCTTGCCTGCGAGGTGTTCCAGCGCGCCGACCGGACACACCAGCACGGCTCCGATAACGTCGGTGGACGTGATCGTCGCCGCGACCCGAACAGTGCTTGCCGGTGTTTTGTCCACCGGTGTCTTGTCCACCGGGCTGGCGGCAGTATCCGTAACCGCTGACCCTGCCAACCTCTCCGGGTCGTCGGAGGCGCGCAGCGCTTATGTCGCCGTTTCGGTGGCCACGGTGTGGGCCACGCCGCAGAGCCCACGTCCAGTCGACCATCCCGCCCTGACAAATCCGGTCGATATTCGCGGCTGGCTGTCGGACATGACGCTGGCCCAGCAGGAGGCGCTCACCTCGGACAATCTCAACCACACGCAGGCCCTCTTCGGCGACCGCGTCTTTGTGGTAGGGGAGCAGGGCGACTGGGACGAGGTACTGGTCCCCGGCCAGCCCACACCGAAGGACTTGCTGGGCTATCCCGGCTGGATTCCCAAGGCCCAGTTGACGACCGATCCGGGCTACGGCGCGCTGAAGGAACACGCTCCCTTCGCGCTGGCCGATCGCGGCATCACCACCTGGCTCTACCGCGAATCCGGACTCTCCGATCAGGACCTCGAGATCAGTACCAACACCAGGCTTCCCGTCCTGAGCCGCACCGACAAGGCCGTTCAGGTGGCCACCCCCGGTCGCGGCCCGAAGTGGCTGGATGCCCGAACGGTGGCGGTCTACGAAAAGCCCACGGACATACCGCATCCCACCGGAGCCGATTTGGTCCGGTACGCCGCCGTGTTCGTGAACGTCCCCTACCTGTGGGGCGGCCGTGCCGGGTTCGGGTTCGATTGCTCCGGTTTCACCTCCACCATCTACCAGGTGTACGGCATCACCCTGCCGCGCGATGCCGGCCCGCAAGCCGCCGACAGCCGGGGCCGCCCCGTCGACAAATCCGCGTTGCAACCCGGCGATCTGCTCTTCTACTCACACGGCAGCAGGGACCCCGACAATCCCGACGCGATCTACCACGTGGCCATGTATTCCGGGAACGGCGACATGATCGAGGCATTCGACAAGACGGCACCAGTGCGCATCACCCCGGTTCGACTGGACGCAGACTACTGGGGCGCGCGCCGCTACCTCGACCAACCGCGGTGATAGACCGATGCCTGCTACCGGCGATCGTCCGACGCGAGCATCTTCGCAATCCGGTTGGCGGAACTTGCACGGGCGGATTCATACCCCGGCTGGTGCGCATCCTGCCGGTTATCGCAGCTCAGAGCCCTATAAAACGGTTGCCCCGTGTCCGGAGGCTGCGTGCGCGGCGGCGACCGTCGTAGTCAGTCCAACTGCGCTCTCCCGCTGCACGGTCCAGCAATACGACGGAATATGCGGGGTTACCGGTGGAAGTCGCCGTTTTCCAGCAGATCATGACCGCGGACTGCAACGGTCACATAGCCTGGGCCGTAGATGTCTCAACCATGAAGCTGGCGTCAAACCCGGAGCGGTTAATGTTCGGTAAGCCATCTGTGCGAAAGGCCATCGCTGTTGGAACTGTCTTGCTTACACTCGCTGCGGCTTGCTCACGTGGCAATGCAACGCACACAGCGGTAAGCGACGGCGCGCGGGCAACGCAGGCGCCGGATGCGGCTCCCACAAGCGCGTGGACAACGCAGGCGCCGGATGCGGCCCCGGCACCTGAGTTCGCAACAGTGTCAAAGCTGATGAACGATGCGATTGCGGCGCATAGGCTGCCAGGTGCTGTGATTGTGATCGGGCACGGTGGCAAGATCGTCTTCCACCAGGCTTTTGGCTCACGCAAGCTGGCAGGCGAACCGGGGATAGATGGATCGCCCGCACCTGCAGAGCCGATGACCGAGGACACGATCTTCGACCTGGCGTCGTTGACGAAGTGCCTCGCAACGGCGACTGCCGTCATGCAGCTTTATGAACAAGGCAAGGTTGCGTTCGACGATCCCGTGCAGAAGTATTTGCCTGACTTCAACTCGGCGAACGATCCCCAGCGGGCAAAGGTGACGGTTCGCATGTTGCTCACGCACACTTCAGGCGTAGCGGGAGACAACGGAGACGTAAGCCTCAAAGATCCGTGGGGACTGGACGCGGCCGATAAAGCAGAAGGCATTCTTCGTGCGCTCACCACGCCGCTGCAGTCGGGTCCCGGTGAGGTTTTCCGCTACGCCGACATCAACTTCATTCTGCTTGGCGCGCTGATCGAGAAAGTCACCGGCGAGGCAGAAGACGTCTACGTTCAGCAAAACGTATTTGCGCCGCTTGGCATGGCAGAGACCCGCTATCTTCCCCCAGCCAAAGCATGTGGTCCACACACGATGAGAGGAGCCGCGATTGCGTGGGCTCCCGCGCCAAAAGGGCGCGAGCCGGTCGCCTGTAGTGCGGGGACCTGGAGCACCAGTGTGTTGTGGCGCGTCGCACCAACAACACATGACGACGAAAGCAAAACCGATCCGAGCAAGAATCCCGATTATGATTACCTGCTTCGGGGCGTCGTGCATGACCCGACGTCGCGCCGCATGGGTGGGGTTGCCGGGCATGCTGGTGTGTTCTCGACGGCGCACGATGTCAGCATCTATGCGCAGGCCCTGCTTGATCGGCTTGCGGGCCGCCCGAGCAACTTTCCGCTGCAGCAAGCGACCCTGGAGTTGATGACGACTGCCGAGCAGCCCGGACATACGGCTGAACAACTCGACGCAGCGAACCGTGCCAGCCGAGAAGCCATCGCAAAGACACCCAACACATCAGATCCGCTGCTCGCTCCGCGCTATCCGGCGATCAAGGGACAAAACCTGCGCGGCTTTGGCTGGGATATCGATACGGTCTATTCCGTGCGAGGCAAGATCTTTCCCATCGGGAGCTTTGGCCACACCGGCTATACCGGAACCACACTTTGGATCGACCCAGGCTCAGATACCTACGTAATTCTGCTCGCCAACTCAATCCATCCGCGGGGCAATCCACCGATCACGAATCTGCGAGGTGAAGTGGCTACGGCAGCGGCCCGGGCCCTGGGTCTTTACCGCCAGTGACCCGAGCTTTCGCTGCTTACAAGGGTTTTCGGCATCTGCCTGCGTGTCGTTGCGATAAACGCTCAGCAGGCGGAGAGCCTCAGAGCCGTTCGAAGTGTTGGTAGTCGGGAGTCGTCCAGTAGCCACCCCACTGCCAGCCACGATCTGTGAAGATGTGAACGGCTGGGTCGCCGTTGTGTAAGAGTCCCGGGTCGTTGCGGCTGCGGTCCAGGTAGGTCGCCGCGTTCTGCGGTTCGAAGTACCCGCTGGCGTATAGGCACGGGTTGAGAAGCGTATTGATGTCGATGGCCCGACCGTAAGCGTGTGGAGACCATTCGTCGCTTCCTGGGATGGTTCTGCAGTTGAACGCCGAAGTGTTGTTGTCCTCCATGGATAACTCGTCATCAGCGTCTGGGTAGTGGTCGACCGTGCGGATCTTCTCGACGGGATAACCCAGTCGGTAAAGCTGCTCGAAGATCGCGATGACCTCCGGCACCAGGTCTTCGTGCACGATCAGGTCGCCGCGGTGGGTCTGGCCGTCGAAACCGATGTGGTCGACGGCGACCCGTCGCAGCCGCGCCGGCTCGACGGGGCAACCCGGTCGCCAGCTCGCGCCGAGTTCGGCGGCAGTGACCGGCTCCACGGTCGCATCGGCAGGTGCTGGCGGCGCGCTGGCCGACGACGACGTGGCGGCCCACGGTGACGGTGCAGAAGACGGTGACGGTGTGGTTGCAGGAGTTGGCGGCGCGGCGGTGCACTGCACCAGCACGACACCCGCTGCGAGCATTTCCGCCAGCACGGCACCCCGCCGCTCGAAGCACCTCAATTGGGATGTGTCCTCACCGCGTACTTCCGTCCCCCACAAGACCGCTGCGATAAGCGGATTCGCTAGACAAGTCCGGCGCCAACGCTACCGCAATGTTGCGGGCACGCTGAGCGACCGACAGCGGCGGCTATCCGCGTTGATTGACGGGCACTGGCCGGCCCGGCGCCATGGCCCGGGCGGCCCATCCGGCGGCAGCGGCAGAGAGGACGTGCCAGGCGCCGTGGTACTGCCACGGGCTCTCGGGCCGACATAGCTGCGACCCCGAGCGTCCCGCGGTGTAGGCAGCCAGTCCTGGTGCGAAGACCCCCGCCGCTGTCGCCCAGGTCGACCACCGCTGCCGGCGCGCTCCAAGCCAGGCCGGCGGGGGACACCAGAGCCAGGGCGACCATCGGCAAGTCGTGGGCGCGCTCCGCCCATGATGGCTGGGGCCCGTGGTAGGCGAAGCTCCCGGCCCCGACCGCCACGAGCGCCACTCCGGCAGCCCCAGCCAACGGCGCCTTCACCCGCGCCGCCCAGCACAGCACGGCCACCCCGGCGGCAACATAGCCCAGGCTGGTGAGGGCGAGGACGGGCTGCGCCAGCGTGCCACCTACGATGCGCTCGCAGTCCGAGTGACCGAAACTTTGGTGAGCGGTCAAGTCCTGCATGGGCGATCCGCCATAACGCGCCCGCGAGGCGCCGTCGTGCAGGTTGGCCAGCTCGGCGGTAAACCAGGTGTAGCTCTCGCGTTGTCGGGGGCTTGCGCCGAGGCCCGATACCATCCGTATAGCAATCGCTCCCGATAAGGAGAGGATGGGTAATGACGGCTCTTGACGCCGTCAAGACCCGAAAACGAAACCGCGGGTAACGAGCAGGGACGGTGGGATACGCCGTCGACGGGCGCCGCCACTATTCCTCAGCCGTTGCTTATCGTGTGCCAAGCCGCGCCTCATGTTGCGAGGCATTCGGCCACCAAAGTCAAGAACCGCGTTAACGCAGACGATTTCGATCACACCCCGCGCACCTGTGAATCCCGTAAGTCCACCAGCTCGAAGGAACCGCTGAACCGCAGACCTGCGTTGAGCCATCGAGGGAAAGCGCTCGCTAGGCTAGCCACTCGCCGATGGCACTTGAACGCTGCATCCCGACATAGCAGTCCGAAGGGGGGAAACCATGGCGATTACCGACGTTGCGGCCTTTGCCCACTTAACCGACGCCGACATCGAGAATCTGGCTTTCGAGCTGGACGCGATCCGACTAGACGTTGAGGATTCTCTGGGTGAGCGCGACGCCCGCTACATCCGCCGCACCATCGCCGCGCAGCGTGCCCTCGAAGTAGCGGGGCGGCTCCTGCTGGCCGCTAGCTCGAAACGCTGGGCGTGGTGGGCGGGAACCGTGACCCTTGGTCTGGCCAAGATCATCGAGAACATGGAGATCGGCCACAACGTGATGCACGGCCAGTGGAACTGGATGAACGATCCCGAGATCCACTCCACGAATTGGGAGTGGGACATGAATGCGGTGTCCAAGCACTGGATTTCGGCCCACAATGTCAAGCACCACAAGTACACGAACATCCTCGACATGGATGACGATGTGGGCTATTTCATCCTGCGAGTCACACGTGACCAGCCCTGGAAGCGCTACAACATCGGCAACCTGCTGTTCAATGCCATCCTTGCGCTTGGGTTCGAGTGGGGAATTGGTTTGCAGACCATCGATTTGGAAAAGATCTTGAAGCCTGGTTCGGAGCGGGAGTTCACCTTCCAACAGACGCGCGAGTTCTCCGCCAAGGTCGGAGGTCAGCTGTTCAAGGATTACCTCGCGCTTCCGGCGCTGACCTCGCTGTCGCCGGCGGCCACCTACAAATCGACGCTGAAGGCCAACGTGATGGCCAACGTGATCCGCAACATCTGGGCCAACGCGGTGATCTTCTGCGGGCATTTCCCCGATGGCGCAGAGAAATTCACGAAGACCGACATGATCGGCGAAACGAAGGGCCAGTGGTACCTGCGCCAGATGCTGGGCAGCGCCAACTTCGAGGCCGGGCCGGTGCTGCGGTTCATGAGCGGCAACCTGTGCCATCAAATCGAGCATCACCTGTTTCCCGACCTGCCGAGCAACCGGCTGCACGAAACCTCGGTGCGGGTGCGCGCGGTGTGCGACAAGTACGACTTGCCCTACACCACAGGCCCCTTCCTGATGCAGTACGGCAAGACTTGGCGCACCATCGCCAAACTGTCGCTACCGAACAAATACCTACGCGACACCGCTGACGACGCGCCGGAAACCCGCAGCGAGCGGATGTTCACCGAACTGGGGCCCGATTTCGCCAAGACCGACCCAGCAACGGGGCGCCGCCGCGGGCTCAAGACAGCGATCGCAGCGGTCCGCCACTGGCGCCGGGGCGCCAACTCGAGAGCCCTGGCGCAGGCAGCGTCGACCGCGTCCCCTAAAACCGTGATGGGCGACTGGCCTGCATGGGCGGGCGACTTGCCTAGAGCTACCGGCTCGTTTCCGATCGTGCGGCTTCGGACCTGGCGGCCCTGGTGAGCTCATCTGACGCGAACCTCATCTTCGCAGGTCGAACCGCTGATGCAAGCAAGCGTCCTGGTAGTAGGGTCAATTCATGGGTGGCGAGTTTATCGAGACCCGGATAACCCACCCCCAGAAACTTATCCAGCCGGCGCCCGTGGCCATCCGCCCACAGCTGCTGGACTGGCAGGTCGGCACGTCGCCTGGCGTTACAGGATAACCCGCTACGGGCAGGACGGCCAACCGAGGTGGTGGTTGGACGGGACCGGCCAGCACCCGTGGACGAGCGACGACGTCGAGTATCTGAAAGACGTGGCCGAGCACCACGCCGGTCGACTGTTGCGCAGACAGCGATGGCGGCCCACCAGCGTGTACAACGGCCGGGAGTCGCCGCTGTGGATAGGCGGTCGAGGGTGTTCCTAATGGGAACTGGGAATTGTGGCCACCGGAAGACAGCAGCGAAATTCGGCGGCTGACGATACTGTTCGCTGACTGGTGGATTCGACGGCACTGTCTACCCGCAGCGCGCCGAAGATCTACCGCACTGTGGTCGGAAGGTACCGGGAATAGGTGCGTCAGACCCAGCTCGCCTTTTATTCGTCTTTTATGGTCGAGAGGCAACGAGCATTAACGGCGACCATGAGCGGCTAACGAGAAACGTAATCGGTTGGTGAATAAATAAATACGGGATTTATTGTAAATTACCGCGTTCGAAGCGATGGGCGAGCACCGATCGGGATATTCCCAGTCGACGCGGGTCATCCCGGTTCCGGCTGCCCGGCCGCGGACGCGCGTTGGTTTGTCTGTGATGGACCCCTATTGGCAGCACTGCGAACCCGTCGCTTTCAACCGTATTCGGCTGCGGCGGGTCGCGTTACGAATATTGTTACCGCGGGTTACCGTGTTGCCGTGCCTTATTGGTGCGGGTGCTCAGCGTTACCCGCTGTTTCGCGCCGTGATGTCCTCAAATACGTTGCGGCCGCACCAATTATGCTGGGTTTGGGCACCGCCGCATCAGGGCTGGTCCAACCCCCGAGCGCGGGGGCGGATCCGGCCTTGGTTGCGGCGGTCGAAGCGCCCGGTCAGGCGCCCAATATAACCAGTCGCGCCCAGTGGGGCGCCGACGAGTCGATTCGCAGCCGAGCACCGATGTACGACAACGGAATCAAGGCAGGCATTGTTCACCATACCGCCGGTGTAAATGATTACGCGCAGCAGGATTCGGCGGCAATTGTGCGGTCGATCTATGACTACCACACCCGCACCCTGGGCTGGTCGGACATCGCCTACAACGCCCTGGTCGACAAGTACGGTCAGGTATTCGAGGGCCGATTCGGCGGGATGACCAGATCGGTTCAGGGCACCCACACTGGCGGGTTCAACCGCAATACGTGGGCGGTGTGCATGATCGGCGAGTTCGACGCGGTGGGCCCCACGCCGGTTCAGGTGCGTACCGTCGGGCGCTTGCTCGGATGGCGGCTGGCCATGGATGGCGTCGACCCGCAGGGCAGTATCGCGTTGACTTCGGACGGGGGTCCCTACACCCGTTTCCCCCAAGGCGCCGCCGTGAACCTGCCGTGCATTTTTGCCCACCGCGACGTCAGCGACACTGATTGCCCCGGCAATCTCGGATATGCCTTGATGAACCAGATTCGCGACATTGCCGCGAGGTTCAATAAACACCTCAGCGCCCAGGATCTGGCGCAGTCGCTACAAGGCAGTGCTATCTATGACCGGTGGCGGGCGATGGGCGGCGTGAACAGCGCACTGGGCGCACCGACTTCGCCGGAATCGCAAGGGGCGGGAGCCACGCGATATGTGATCTTCGAGAAAGGAGCGATGTACTGGTCACCGGCCAGCGGAGCCCAGCCCGTCACCGGCGCCATCTACGCTGCGTGGGGCACCCTAGGCTACGAGCACAGCGCGCTGGGGCTGCCGACCAGTGCCGAAATCCAGGAGCCTGGGTGGGCCGTCCAGAATTTTCAACACGGCACCCTGAACTTTGATCGTGGGAGCCGGGCACTCGTTAGCGTGATCGACGGTGTCGCTGGTCTGGTGCCGCCGCCGTCAGCAGGCGGGCCGCCCGTGCAGCTTGAGCGGTTTTCGCCGGCGCGCAACCGAGTTTGACCGGGCGCGCAGTAGCGAGCGTCGAACCGCTCGCGGCGGCTGTATCAAGTCTCCTCGGATACCCCGGTGGGGTAGGTCGGTAGGCCAAAATCTGAGTTTCCACAGCGCCGCTCGGCGTGTAGCAGCAGGGCCGTGACGTACTAGCGACCGCTCGCGTTTCCTGCTGATAAGTCTTGACGCCGTCAAGACCCGAAAACAAAACCGCAGGTACCGAACGGGACTGAATCGGAACGAGACGTAGCGAAACCGCAGCTCAGACTCCAAAAGCCCTGGCAGAGCTTCGGGTTCGATTCCCGGCAGCTCCACAAGAGGGCCGCAGATGCGGCCCTCTTGTGTTGGGTTTTACCGGCTGACCACCTCTACCGGTAGCAGGCCCGAGGCGCATCGTCTCCGGTTTGGTCTCTTTCCCGTCAACAGTTCTCTTCGCGTATCGGGGTCACGGCGAACGTCGGCTGCGATCATCGGTAATCGATGTCTACATTGTTCTGAGAAAAGTCGGGCCACCGGATGCCGGGAAGGCAACGGTGTTCGACCAAAAGGGGAGATGACCGAGCTGTTCTCTGCACAACGTGAGTTTTCGGCGTACGGGCCATCGCACTTGGTGGTGCTCGCGGTGTTCGCGATGGGCGCTGCGCTTCTGGTCTGGATCGGACGTCGGCAGGGCGAGGCGCAGGCGCGGCTGCTCGGGCGTGTCTTGGCGGCTCTGATCGTCATGGCATTCAGCGTGGCGCTGGTTTACAAGTTGGTCAGGCCCACCATTGGCGGCTCAGTGCCGCTGCAGCTGTGCGATATCGCGGAACTCACCGCGGCCTATGCTCTATGGTCGCAGCGGCATTGGGCCTTTGCGCTCTCGTACTATTGGGGCCTCGTCTTGAGCTCGCAGGCGTTGATCACACCCGACATCGGCACGCCAGAGGAAGGCGCGCCAGATTTTCCCCATCATCTTTTCGTCACGTTCTTCACGCTTCACGTGCTCGTTGTGTGGGCGGCCATATATCTCACGTGGGGGCGTGGGATGCGGCCGCGGTGGCGCGACTACCGCTTCGCGGTCATCGTCACCCTTGCGTGGGCGACGTTCACCTTCACCTTCAACGCGATCACGGGAACCAATTACGGCTACCTCAACAGGAAGCCCCCCACCGCGTCACTGCTGGACGTATTGGGTCCGTGGCCGCTGTACCTGCTGACCGAGGTCACGATCGTTTTCATCGTGTGGGCCCTGATGACCTGGCCGTGGGAGCGGGCACGCCGACAGGTCAACGAAAGTCCGAGCGTGGTCTGATCCTGCCGTGAGCAACGATCGTCACGCATGGCTTACCTGACGGCGGTTACCCGTGGCGAGTCCTATCTGATGAGTCCGGTGTTTCGACCGACCTTGGACGGGATCCCTAAGTCGGCGACGGCCTTGGCGAATTCCTCGGGCGCCCAGCGTCCTTCCCGCTTGAGCTTCCAGTTATCGTCGAGCGACCAGGGTGCGGCACGGTGAACGACACCTCCGAAGACCATGAACACCTCACCGGTGATCTCACATTCATCGGACAAGAGATACGCCACCCAGGGCGAAACATTGCCGGGATGCCACGGCACGTTCGGGTCGGTGACTTCCTCGGCACCTACCTGGGCTGTCAATCGGGTTGCGGCGCGTGGGGCGATGGCATTCACTCGAACGCCGTACCGCCCGAGCTCCCGTGCCCAGACCTCGGTTAGGGACGCGACGCCAGCTTTGGCGGCGGCATAGTTACTTTGACCGGCATTGCCGAACAATCCGGACTCGCTTGTCGTGTTGACGATCGATCCCGCAACCGGGTTGCCAGTCTTGGACTGTTCCCGCCAATAGCGAGCGGCAGCCCGGCTTGGGTAGAACGTACCGCCCAGGCAGACGCGGATCGAGGAAGGCCCATGCTGCCGCAGTTGAGATGGCGGACGTTCACAGCCCGTTCCTTCGGATGAGGGTCTTCCATCAGAGCGCTGGGAACTAGGGGGACGACGGCCTGCGCGACCGGCACGTCGAGCCCCCCGACTGCCGCTGCCACAAGATCTGATCAGGTCACGGCGCGATAGATTGCTACTCGTGAGCGAAGACAGAGTTCGTGTGCGGATCGCCGACAACGGCGTGGCAACGGCGACGATGGTGCGCGCCGACAAGCACAATGCGCTCGACCAAGCAATGTTCGAAGGCTTGGTCGATGCCGCAGAACAGCTGGCAGGTGATACATCGGTCCGCGCGGTCGTTCTGCATGGTGAGGGCAAGAGCTTCTGCTCTGGTTTGGACGTGGCAAGTTTCATGGGCGGCGAACGTGGCACGGGCGTTCTGTTGACCCGAGACGAGGACCGGCCGGCGAACCTCGCTCAGCGCGTGACCTACGACTGGTCGTTGGTACCGGCGCCAGTCATCGCCGCGATCCACGGCAACTGCTTCGGCGGCGGTCTGCAGATCGCGCTCGGCGCAGACATCCGGATCGCCGCGCCGGACGCGAAGCTGAGCATCATGGAGATCAAGTGGGGACTCGTTCCCGACATGGGCATCACGCAGACACTGCCGAGACTCCTACCGATCGACGTCGCGAAAGAGTTGACGTTCAGTGGCCGCATCGTTTCCGGCAGCGAGGGTTCCGAGCTCGGCTTGATCACTCGGACGGCCGCGGATCCGCTGTCAGCGGCGCTGGCGCTCGCGGGCGAGATCGCACTGAAGTCACCGGATGCCATCCGCGCCGCGAAGCGCCTGTACAACGAAACCTGGATCAGCAACGACCCCGCGGCTGCTCTTGCGCGTGAATCAGCTCTGCAGACCGGGCTGATCGGCACGCCCAACCAGATCGCTGCCGTGGTCGCTGGAATGTCGGGGGAGCGGCCGGTTTTCGCCAACCCCGCTTAGCGCGCTGATATTTCGGCAGAGAGCGAAGCTGGTGATCAACTCTTTCTTGTTAATCCGGCTTTCGACTTCGCCTCCGCGGTCGCTCCACATGGCACGGCGCCGTTGTGACGCCTCGGCCGGCAGATCCGCTGGTATTCAGCGTTGTGCAGCACGCTGATTCGCACGTACTGAGCGCCACGGCTCGCGACGCCGGGGCATACCTAGGCGTTAAGCGAGGTCCGACGCGAAGTCATCCGGCGCGTCGTTGGTGTACTGACGGATGCCGGTCTGCACCGCCGCATGCATCAGGTCGGGGTCGTAGGCGTACGGATCGGTCGAGTCGATGAATTGCTCGACGATCGCCACGAAGCGGTTCGGGTGATCGCGGTGCGGCATATGTCCGGACTTCTCGAAGATCTCAAGGCGCGAACCGGCGATCTCCTCATGGGCCAGTCGAGCATGGCTCACCGGGATGATCAGGTCGTCGGC
>Ga0310917_10000592_pt1 | contig 16231 bp, 15 predicted proteins | sample GREbulkMGLF178_FD_203531 | JGI IMG/M metagenome (GOLD analysis project Ga0310917, IMG submission 203531) | Lab enrichment of tropical soil microbial communities from Luquillo Experimental Forest, Puerto Rico - GRE.bulkMG.LF178 | ecosystem: Environmental > Terrestrial > Soil > Tropical forest >... | reverse complement strand
CGCAGTCGGTGTGGGAAACTCCGCGTCTGCGGGATCTCGCTGCGCTGATCGATGAGGCACGATTCAAACCTGATGAATTAGGCAATACATCAATAGTTCATCCGATGCTGAAGACGGGTGATGATCGCATCGTATTTCTCAGCGGAATGGGATTCAAGCCGACGGACAATTATGCACGGCAGCTCGGCTGCTCTATTTACGGCCTTTCGCAGTGGGCGCATGGCGTCGGTTTCGTCAAGGCCGAAACAATTACTGATCTGGCTCGCGCTCAGATTGCCGAGATACGGCGCGTTCAACCAGAAGGGCCGTATCGGCTTGGGGGATACTCCTTGGGCGGTTTGATTGTTTTGGAGATCGCGCAGCAGCTTCGGGAGGCGGGCAGTGAGGTAGAACTTTTGTTCCTCCTCGATCCCATGATGCCACCGTACTATCAGCTTGCGAGCAATGTCTCCGCAGAATGCGCACCGGCGTTCGTGCCTACATCCACCAGCGTCATCCTCAGGACCTACATGCATGCGATTTTGCGCGACCCGCGCAAGGGTCTGCGTGAGTTCTGGTCGCGTGTTCTGGTCCGAAATCAATTGTGGCAGTGGCTATCGTATCGGTTGGTCGACCGACATGGACGTAAGCCGAACGCCGTCACACGTTGGCTATTGCCAAAGCATCGTTGGCCCGCCTTTTGGTATGCGGCGAGACGAGTAGCAAACACGTATGTTGCAAGACCCTACGATGGCCGCTGTGTTGCAGTCTTCCACACGAAAGACGATCGGTGGAAAGTCTGGTCCGTCCTTGCGACAGGATCAACGGAATTCAGGCATGTAGATAGCACTCATCTTGGAATGTTCCTCGAACCTGCACTCAGCGCGTGGATGCAAGTGCTTGCCAGCGCGCTTGGACCGCCGGCGAACGAGGCTGGCATTTGATGAGTGGTCACCCATTTAACTAGCTTTATCTTACTTTCAATGCTGCTTGAGCGCCGATCAGCATCCATTCGATACAGTGTCCGGCTTGGGTCCTACGCCCATTCGTCGGGGGCGTCCGCGATGTCCGCTTTGGGTCATAAGCAGACATATGCGCTGCAAAAACCTATGTCCGCTTTACTCCCAAGAGCGACCGCAAAAGCGGACTCTCGCAAGGGGGCATGTCTGCTTTACCCCCGAAAGCGGACATGTGCGCCGCACAAGCTCATGTCTGCTTTGGGCCAATAGCGGACATTGCGCAGCTCTTTTGCGCATGCAGATAACCGTTGTAGTCTTAGCTTGGATCGGCCAGCGGAGTGTGCCGAAATCCCGCTTGCAAGCCGCCGCAGAGATGCCATCGGCAGGCACCCAATAATATCCGGGTAGAACTGATCGACCCGGGCACGCAAACATCAGTGCTTGGCAGCGGCACATAGTATTGCCTGCCCGCTAGAAATTAGATGCTCTTTCTGTGTGGTCCGTAAGCGCTGTTTACCGTCGTTTTTCCACGACGGATGGAGACCCTAAAGAGATATTCATGCTGGGATACAGTCGTCGGCAACTATTCAAAGGATTGGCCGCGGCCACCGGGGTCGTGAGCATTGTTTCGCTCGTCTTGATCTATTTCCTTCCTTCACCGCCGTCGAAGGTGGTAATGGCCACGGGAAACAAAGGTGGTGTTTTCGAGTATTACGCCCAACAATATCGAGAAGTATTCGCGCGCTTTCATATTGAGTTAGAGCTGCGCGAGACTGCTGGAGCGGGCGATAACATCAAGCTTCTGGAAGATCCAAAATCCGACATTCAAATTGCGTTTGTGACCGGAGGTCTCTCGGACGGGAAACATGCGCCAGGATTGCTGTCGTTAGGAACCGTCTACAATCAACCATTTTGGCTCTTTTATTCCTCGAACGAGCCGTTTGACCGACTGTCGCAGCTCAAAAGCAAACGCATCGCCGTAGGACCAGCAGGAAGCGGCACTCGACTTGCGGCCGATCAAATCCTTGGCAAGGGCGGCGTAAATTCCGAAACCGCGACGCTGTTGCCTTTTGCAGCAACAGCCGCAGTCGAGGCACTGAATGAAGGCAAGGTGGATGCTGTATGGACCTTCGGCGCGCCGGATGGAACGGCCGTCCACTCATTGCTGACAAATCCCAACGTTCGGCTCATGAGCTTTCCAAATGCAGAGGCTTTCACCATTATATTTCCAGGTCTCGTTCGATTGGAATTGCCACGAGATGTGATCGATATCGACCGCAACATCCCGGCCAATGATGTGCCGCTCGTCGGAACCACCACCAAAGTGTTGGTTCGCGGCGATCTCCACCCAGAAATTGTCCAGCTGCTGTTGCAGACAATGGTGGAGGTACATGGTGGACGTCAGATTTTTCAGCGCAGCGGTGAATTCCCTAACAGCACCGACACGGAATATCCCGTTGCACCTGCCGCTATCGATTTTTACAAAAACGGCCCTTCGTTTATGCAGAGGCATGTGCCCTTATGGCTGTCCGTACACGCACAAAGAGCGATTGCGGTGCTGGTCGCCGCCATAGCGCTCGGCCTACCAACGGCCCGCCTTCTGCCGATGGCTTACAATTGGATCACGCGACGGCGTCTGTTTTATTGGTACGCCCAACTCAAGGCTTTGGAGGCCTCGTTCGACGGCCCGATGAACCAGCAATTGAGTGAGAAGCAAGCCGAAATCGAGCGCATTGAGCAGGCCGTCAGCCACATCAGTTTTCCGCTAACCTTTTCCGACCAGCTCTATAATTTGCGCAGTCACATCGAGATTGTTCGACGCAAGATCGCCTCCCACGGAAATGCACCGGGGCGGGTGGCGGCTGAATAACTGGAATGTCCGCTTTGGGTCAAAAGCAGACATGTGCAGTGCACTCGCTCATGTCCGCTTTACCCCCGAAAGCGACATCAAATGCGACATATGGAATGTCCGCTTTGGGCCGATAGCGGACAAACTTGCTGGCGCATTACAATGTTTAGTCGTCGTTTCTCGCCGTATGCTATCGTTCTAAATCTGGCTGCAAGGGGAGGAAGGAATGCGCGTTTACAAGGCCTGCATTATATTAGCGTTCGTCACCGGGATTGCAGCAGAAGCCCGCGCCCAGAGCACCGAGTCTGTCGTCAAGCTTCCAAGTGATATTCAGTTCAAGGCCCCTGTAAACCCGGGACCCCAAACTGCAGTCCTTTACGGCGATCCGACCAAAGCAGGCGTGTACGTGATGCGAGTCAAGATTCCGGCGGGCTTCAAAGCCATGCCGCATTGGCATTCAGAGGAGTGGCGCACGACTGTGGTCCTATCCGGAACGTCTTATTTCGGCATTGGCGAACAATGGGACGAAAGCAAGCTCAAGGCCTATCCCCCGGGCACGTTCTATTCCGAACCGCCGAAGACGCCGCACTACGTATGGGCGAAGGATGGTGAGGTGATCATCCAGATCACCGCCATGGGGCCGACGGGCACAACCGAAATCCCGCAAAAGCAATAACGCTTCGTGCCATCAAGGCTGACGAGGTGATTGAATCACCGCTAGGGGTCAGAAGCGGAAGTAAGAACTCTTTACTTCGATGCCGCTTTACTTCTGAAAGCGGACATGTGCAGCGCACTAGCCCATGTCCGCCCTGGGCCAATAGCGGACAGCTTCAAGCGGGAACGACTTTTACTCAAGTCGTCGATCGCAAGCTCGGCTACTAACGGCCCACGGCCCACTATGTCCGCTTTGGGTCAAAAGCGGACATGTGCGGTGCAAAAGAGCATGTCCGCTTTACCCCGGAAGCGCTCTGCACTTGGAGACTCCCGTATTTTTCTGGATGCATTTGTCATCGGCGATCAGCCGGAAGGCAAGGCTAAGGATCATTCGGACGTCGTATATAATTAGAATGACAACCCCGCAGTCCGCGGAACGTGGCCATCTCCTGATGGATGAGGCCGACAAATCATCGCTCGCGCTCCTCGCCAAGCTTGCTCAGCAGCTGGCAAGCCTGCAAAGGGAGTGTAGCGAGCTGCGCCGCGAGCTCGATGACGCCACCAAGGTGCAACAAGAGCAATTGGAGCAACTGGCGGCATTGAAAGCGAAGTATGATCAGTTGTGCCGCCAGCGTGATGCTTTCCGCAAGGCGCTGGAAGAACAACTGACGCTCAATCCGGCGTTTTGCGTTATGCCCGATCCCAACACCGAACATTAGTGGAGTAATCGCGTGAGTTCTGAATCAACGCAGTTCAAACCTGGCCCACCCCAAGATCGGTGGTCGCAGGAATGACTATCTTACTTGAAGCGAATTTGCTGAATGCAGTGATACAGACGACTTATAGTCGGCAAAATAAATTAGCGCGCCGGCTGGTCCGGTGCGCGCTGCGACAGACAAATAAGCGCGCGCGAGGGCCACATTCGTTGCGAGTTTGACCCGCCTGCTTCCGATATGCTTCCAGTGGAGTGAATACTGAGACACGATATCGGCGCAGGGATCAAAAAAGTGCTGAATTGTCGGTGCATAAGATGGTGGCGCACGCAGTCTAAGTCGAACCCGTCTCAGCTACCGAATTCCCTGCTAACAGGGAAATTAACAGGGAATTTCGCCGAATCCGCCCGCTAGGTGCGATTTTGAAAGCTGACACGCGAGCAAATTCAAAGGTTTCCAGCGAAATTCCCTACGCAGCAGAACAGGGAAATTTTTCGAAAGAACAGGGAATTTCAATCAAAGAACAGGGATGCTGTGCTGACCGCCGGTTCATGCCCCTCTGATGTTAGCGGTGGCCTTATAGCTGCAGCAGAAACGTTGCAACACCAAGGGGAGCGCATGTCATTTCCGGCGTGGCACAACTAGATTCGCGATGAGAATCTGCACGGCTTTGCCATCTTGGTTGAGGGTGGTGGTCCGAACCTTGATCAGCCCCTGTTCCGGTCGCGACTTGGAAGGCCGCACCTCGAGGATTTCGCTCTCGATGCGCAACTCATCACCGGGCCGCACTGGATACGGCCACCGGAATTCTTCAAAGCCGGCACCCACTATGCCGCCAGCAGGCTTGATCTCGCTGTCAACCAGCAGGCGCATTGTCACCGCGGCGGTGTGCCAGCCGCTCGCGGCCAGCCCGTGGAAGATCGTGCTGCGCGCCGCCTCCTCATCGAGGTGGAAAGGCTGCGGATCGAACTCGGCGGCGAATGCCTTAGCCCGTTGTTTGTCAATGCGGATCTTGCCGGAGCCAAAGGCTTGTCCGATGGCGAAGTCCTCGAGATAGCGCTCGGTCATCTTGGCCAACTCCCTTTAGTTCTTGGTCCCTAGCGGACGTGGGCCGCACCTGGCCTATGGCATAGAAATCAGCGGTTGTGGTCTTGGCGTTAGGTCAAACGATCTAGCGACCTTGGCTTTCAGCTCGTCGATTAGGACGCGCTTGTTTTCCGAATAGTCAATCGGCGCGACAACCAGGCGAACCCCACCTGCTTTGAATGCTGCATCGAGGATGGGTACTAGATCATCGGTCGCGCCAACCCGCGCACCTTTAGCTCCATAGGCCTCGGCATATTTGACGAAATCTGGGTTCTCGAATGAGAGCGCGAAATCACCGAAGCCCATCGATTCTTGTTTCCAGCGAATCATGCCGTAGCCGCGGTCCTCGATGATGAGCACAACGAGATTCAGGCCAAGCCGGATGGCGGTCTCCAAATCCTGCGAGTTCATCATGAACCCGCCATCGCCGCAGATGGCCATGACGCGCCGATCTGGATAAAGAAGTGCCGCGATCATGGCCGAAGCCAGACCGGCGCCCATCGTGGCCAGCGCGTTGTCGAGCAGGATCGTGTTGGCGATGTGGGTGCGATAATTCCGGGCGAACCAGATCTTGTACATGCCATTGTCCAGGCAAATGATGCCGTCATCGGGCATCACCTTCCTGACATCGGCGACCAGACGTTGGGGTGCCAAGGGGTAGCGCGGATCGTCAGCGCCCTCGGCAACATGCTCGAGGATCTGCGCTCGGATCTTCTGGAAGTAAACCGGGTCGTGCGTAAGTTTCCCGTCCAACTCGCTGGCCAGTCGGGCCATGCTGTCTGCAATGTCGCCGACCACCTCGACTTGCGGAAAATAGATCTGGTCGATGTCGGCCACGTTGAAATCAACATGCACGACCTGTGGTCCTCCCGCGCGCATGATGAACGGTGGTTTCTCCGCGGTGTCGTGGCCGACCGCGACGATCAGATCCGCGCGTTCGATCGCCAAATGGACGTAGTCGCCTTCCGACAGCGCCGCCGTGCCGACAAACAGTTCGGAATTGCCGTCGACCGCGCCTTTTCCCATCTGCGTATTGAAAAAAGGAACCTTTAGGCGGCGCACGGCCGCCGACAGCGCGGGCGCAAGGCCCGGTCGGTTGGCGCCGCCGCCAATCATGACCAAGGGATTCCGCGCGCCCGCGATCGCAGTCGCCGCGCGTACAATCGCCTCCTCAGCTGCGACAGTACGAAAGGCGGCACTGACTGGGACAACGGCAGACCGCTCGGTCAATTGTGCCGCGATATCTTCCGGCAGTTCGAGATGAACGGGCCCCGGCCGCTCCGCCTCTGCCACGCGAAAGGCATCTCGGACGAGCGTCGGGATGTTGCCGGCATCTATGACTTGTTTCGCGGATTTTGTGAGTGGGCGCATCATCGAGACCGTATCGATGATCTGAAATTGCGCCTGCCGGCTCTGAAGGACCGGCTTCTGGCCGGTAATCATCAGCATTGGCATGCCACCAAGGGACGCATGGGCCGCCGCGGTCACGAGGTTGGTCGCGCCGGGCCCGAGCGTGCTGAGGCAGACCCCCGGTTTACCCGTAAACCTCCCGTAGGTCGCCGCCATGAAACCGGCGACCTGTTCATGGCGGGTCACCACCACCTTGATGCGCGAGGTCCGGAGGGATTCGAGCATGTCGAGGTTCTCCTCCCCCGGCACGCCAAAGACATATTCGACCCCCTCATTCTCGAGGGCGCGTACGAAAATATCGGAACCTTTGATTGCATAACTTGTCATAGAGCGCATCCTCAGGCGTTGGTGGGCGCCTGAAAACATTACATCATTGGCTCGACTCGCCGACTTTCGCTTCCGCTCATTTGTCCGCATGGCAATCCGGCCCGCGATGGCCGAAAGCTATTTCCGGAAATTTTTTTCGGAAGGGACAGGGTTCAACTGGCGTGAACACGATCACGTCGACGCCGCAATGGCAAGCTTCCCAACCCTGCGGGAAGAGCGCGCTACGCGGAACCGGCGAGCGGGAGCGTGATCTTGAAGCAGCTCGGCGCGTTAGGCTTGGCCTCGGCGACCGCATCGCCCCCATGCAGCCGCGCGATCTGGCGAACGAGCGACAGGCCGAGCCCAGCGCCTTTTGGATCGCCGGCGAGGCGATAGAACGGCGCAAACACCTGTGCGCGCTGCGAGGACGGGACGCCCGGCCCGCCATCGGTTACCTCGAGCACGATCATGGCGCCCGTACGACGCAGGTTAACCCGCACCGGCGGCTTGCCATGGCGCTCGGCATTCTCGAGGAGGTTGCGGATCATCCGGCGCAGCAAACGGGGATCGCCGCGGATAGACACCGGCTCGCCCTTGAGTTCGCAATCGTACCGCGCGCATTCCTCGGCGGCGAGCGCGAGCAGATCGACCTCTTCGCTTGTTTGCAAGGTGCCGATCGCCTCGATCCTGCTCGCCAGCAGGATTTCGTCGATCAGCCCGTCGAGTTCGGCAATGTCATGCTTCAGGTCAGCGGCGTATTTCGGGTCGGGCTTTGCCTCCATCAGCTCGATGCCGAGTCGGATACGTGATAGGGGCGTGCGCAATTCATGCGAGGCATTTGCAAGCAGCATCCGATGGGAAGCGACGAGCTCCTCGATGCGTCCGGCCGCGCGGTTGAAGCTTTCGGCGAGGCGCGCGACCTCGTCGCCGCCTTCGACCTTGACCCGCGTTGACAAATTGCCGGCGCCAAGCGTCTCGACGCCGGCTTGGAGCCTCTCCAGTCGACGCGTGAGTCCACGCACCACTGGAAAGGCGCAGACCGCAACCACAAGCGCGATCACGCCAAGAAACAACACGAGGCCGATCGCGGGGTTGCGATGACGCATAGGCGCGCGCACCACCACCCAGCGCAGATCAGACAGACGAAAGCTCCAGGCCGGCCCGCCGGGACCATGGATCCAACCGCCCTCGCCGACCCGCGATGGCGGTGGCAACGGACGTCCGGTAAAGGCGATCGGCCGCAAGTCAGAATCGAATAAAGCAAGATCGGCGCCGACCTGCTTCGCTAGTCGATCGAGGGCCTGCTGCTGCACGGCCTGCGGCGCATCAACCGGTGGAAGCGATGCACCGGCGAGTTCGCCAGCTATCTCCAGCGCCTGAGCAAATGGCGACGTGGCCGAGCTAAGCCGCCACAGGGCACCGGCAATCACCACGACCAGCAATAGCGCGGCGATGATCGTCAGGTAAATCTTCTGGTAGAGGCGTCGCATGCGCGCGCGTTCTCAGTCCTGCGCCTTGGCAAACACATAGCCTGCGCCGCGCACGGTAATCACCCGGCGCGGCTTCTTCGGATCGTCCTCGATGGCGGCGCGGATGCGCGAGATATGCACGTCGATCGAGCGATCGAAGGCGTCGAGCCGCTCGTTCTTCATGAGATCCATGATCGCCTCGCGCGACATGACGCGCCCCGCATGGCGAGCGAGCACCAGCAAGAGGTCGAACTGATAGCCGGTCATCGTGCATGTCTCGCTGTCGCGCCGCACCTGTCGCGCGCCCACATCGATCTCCAACCGTCCAAAGCGCATCAGTTCAGAATTCTTCTCGCCGCGTTTGGAACGCCGCAAAATGGCGCGCAAGCGCGCCAACAGCTCGCGCGGCTCGAACGGCTTTGGCAGATAATCGTCCGCGCCGATTTCGAGTCCGACCACCCGATCCATGGCGTCGCCCCGCGCCGTCAGCATCAGGATCGGCGTTTGCGCCCCCGCGCGGATTTTGCGGCAGACTTCGAGCCCATCCATATCGGGCAGCATGAGATCGAGGATAAGTGCGTCAAATTCCTGCCGGCCAAACAGCCCGAGACCGGCTCGGCCGGTCGGCGCAATCGTGATGGAAAAGCCGGACTCGCCAAGATAGTTCTTGACCATCTCGGCAAGCCGGGCATCGTCCTCGATAAGGAGAATGCGATCGGTCACGGCACCATTTTAGCCGCGCCACCAGCCGCGCCAACCGCTTGACGACGGCAACAGGCCTTCAAGCTTGCGGCGCTGCTCGGGCGTGAGCACCTCGGCGGCGTCAGCAAGGGCCTGGGTGAACCGCTTGCTCAGCGCGTCGACGGTCCCGATCTGCTCGGCGCGCAGCTTCTCGATCGCCGCACGATCGACGCTCTGACCGAATAGGAGGTCGCGCACCTGCTGGCGCGCGGCAAACATCTTTTCCCGCATCGGGATCATGTCTTTCACAGCGTGCTTGACGATGCCGCGCAGCTTTTCCTGCTGCTCGGCGGTGGCGTCAACCTCGACCGAAATATGTCGGATCATCCGATCCGCCCGCTCCTCGGCGCGGGCCGGATCGACCCCGCCGCCGAAGGGCCCACCGTGCCAATAGCCGGGCCCGTGCCAATGGCCGAAAGGTGGTCCGAAGCCCTGGCTGAACGAGGTGGTGGCAAAAGCGCCGATGCCTGCGAGGCCGAGGCCAAGTGCGAGGGCAACCGTGATTTTCGCAAGCCTGCCCGGCCGTGCTGCTGCGGACGTCGTTATGGGGGAGGCTGATGTTCGATCGCTCATGGAAATCTCCTTTGAGGCTAGCGGTGGCGGCTAGCTCCCACCAATCTGGGAGACGGCTGTTTCGGGGGCTTCTCGAGCGTGTAAAGTTTTGTAAAGACGCAAATCGGTCTTTATTGGGTGGGGCTTCAATCGTGAAGAACGCCTGATGATATTAAACGCAACCCATGCGATCGGCTGCTCACGAGATTTCCTTTCTTCTACGCTTTGCGGGCTCAAATAAGCTCGAGATAGGGAGATGATCAATATTCGCAGGACCGCTGGCCGGACGAGACGTTGGCCAAGGAATCAGCGCGTCGGCGCACCAGATCGCGCAATAGGTTCTCAAGTGCTTGCGGGTTAACGTGATCCGCCTGCATCACCGCATGCGTTAGCGGATCGTTGATCAGTTCGGCGAGGGTCGGTTCGCGAAAACAGGTGGTCATAGTACGTCCTTATTGCCTTCGATCCATTCTCTTTCTATTCGCCGCCTGTCGGCAAAGTGAACTGAAAGACGGCTCCACGGGTGGCACTCGGAGAAGCCCACAAGCGCCCGCCATGCGATTCGATGATCGCCTGGCAAATCGATAAACCCATTCCCATGCCATCGGTCTTGGTTGTGAAGAATGAAGTGAAGATTTGGTCAATAACTTTCGCGTCGATGCCGCTGCCGGAATCCTCAACAGTGACTCGCACCCCGCCGCCGCTTTCGAGTTCAGACTTGACCAGTAGTCTACGGTCCGCGACCAATTCCATCGCCTCGATGGCATTGGTTACGAGATTGAAAAGGACCTGTTTCAACTGCACTCGATTGCCGGTTACAGGAACAAGTGCTTCGTCCAACTCAGTGCGCACGACAACACCGTGCTTTTCGAGCGTGCCCTGCACTAACGCGAGCACCTCTTGGACGAGCTGATTTAAATCGACGGAGGCGCGCGCCAATTCCTTAGATTTGAACATTGAGCGCACACTCTGGATCACGTCAGCCGCGCGTTGGCCTTCACGGACAATCTGCTCAAGACTTTCCCGCGCCTCAGCAACATCAGGAGGTGTGCGCGCCATCCAGCGCAATGCGGCATTGGCGTTGGCCAAGATAGCCGCTAATGGCTGACTGACCTCGTGGGCGATTGATGCAGTCATCGCGCCCATTCGGCTCGCCTGCGTATAACCTGATAGCTCCGCCTGACCGGTCTGCGGTGCGTATTGCATAAAGAATCTCCTCAGTCTTTTACTCTCCGATCGAAGTCAACCGCTGGGCGCCGCTTGGATCTCCGTCAACCCCGCAACCATCGTCGGCCCCTCGCTAAAGACCATGCAGATGCGGTTGTCAGGCATCCAATATTCTTGCGCGTGATCATGTCGCTGTAGAACGCCGCCGCTGCTTTCGTGTCGTAGCGCGTCGTACCAGATGAACGTGCCGGGTGGTGCCGGCATGGTCATTATCCTCTTTGCCAGGGGGCCGATTAAAGAGTTGCAGGAGATAGCGGCGCAGATGCGCGAGACAGTCGCGCGCAACCTCAGGGCCGCCCTTTGACTTGGCGAGCACAAAGGCGCCTTGCAGCACCGCCTGTGTATAGAGCGCGAGGCTCTCCGCGCTCCATTTCGCCGCGGGCGCGTAGAGCGCTTTGGCCGCGGCGATGTCCTTTGCGACATCGGCAGCGTGCGCGCTGATATAGGTGTCACAGGCGCGGCGGATCGCGGGGTGGGTGTCGTAGGCCTCCTGCACCATGGTGCCGAGGAGGCACGTGAATTCGGGGATTGGCCCCGCGAGGATCGTCGTGCGGAAATCGATATAACCGAGCAGGCGATCCAACGGATCGGCGAGCTGGCGATAAGGCGCGTCGCCGAAAAGCCGCTCGGCCATTTGCGAAAAATGCGTCACCGCGGCGACCGCGAGGTCTTCCTTGCTCTTGAAGTGATGAAAGAACGCACCCTTCGTAAGATGGGCCGCGCGGCAGATGTCGTCGACCGTGCTCGCCGTGTAGCCCTGCGTGCGGATCACCTGCACCGCCGTGTCGAGCAGGCGGGCGCGCGCGTCAGGCTGGGACCGGGTCGTGGCTGCGTTCATGTCCTTCAGTACCAACCAGTTGGTATGCTAGTCAAGGGTTTATTTCCTGGCCGATTAGACTGGGGACCTCGGCCATCGCAGTGTCAGCCGTCGAGGGACTATTACCCCGCGGCATCGGGGTCGCCTGCGGCTGCTCATGGAAATCTCCTTTGAGGCTAGCGTGGCGGCTAGGCCACGCTCCAATCTAGAAGAACGGCTGTTTCGGGGGCTTCTCGGGCGTGTAAAGTTTTGTAAAGACGCAAATCGGTCTTTATTGGGTGAGGCTTCAATCGTGGAGAACGCCTGATGATATTGAACGCAACCCATGCGATCGGCTGGAAGGCCAGGGATTTCGCCCTTCAAGGTATCGATGGCAAAAGCTATTCGCTTGCGGATGTTCGCGGGCCGAAAGGCACGCTCGTGGTCTTTATCTGCAATCACTGTCCCTACGTGAAAGCGTCCATCAACCGCATCGTGGCCGAGGCCAACGCGCTACGCGAGATCGGCATCGGGACGATCGCCATCATGCCAAACGACACCGAAACCTATGCCGAGGACTCATTCGACAACATGAAGACGTTCGCAGAGCGTCACAAGTTCACCTTCCCATACGTGATCGATACGACCCAGGAGGCGGCACGCGCCTATGGTGCACAGTGCACGCCCGATTTCTTCGGCTTCAACGCACAAGACGAGTTGCAATACCGAGGTCGCCTCGATGCTTCTAGGATGACGCCCATTGCGAATGTACGTCGCGACCTATTCGAAGCCATGAAGCAAATCACCGAAACAGGCCATGGACCGAAAGATCAGCTTCCATCCATGGGATGTTCCATCAAGTGGAAGCACTGAGAGGTCGGTCAGCACAAGAATTGTGCATAAACTATTTGATATACTATTCCAGTTCGATTTTTTTGCGAAATTTTTGGGAAGGATTTTTTGACCCCCAGTCACGAACGTTGGGTAAGAGTAATCAAAGACATTGCGCGAATGTGTTGAAAATGCTCGCGACTAGCTAATGTTAATTGAAACGATTCAAGAATTGGCCCAGCGCACGGCGGATGTGATTTGTGATCTGCGCCGGCACCCTACCGATTGCAAAGTCCCACGGCCCAAAATAATAGCTCATCGAGGCGCATGGGACCGGCAAAATATTGAAAATACGATGCAAGCATTCGAGCGGGCGCGAACTTTGAGCGCCTGGGCCATCGAATTGGACATTCGCTTTACTAAAGACAATGTGGCCGTGGTTCACCATGATCCTGATCTTAAGCGCCGCCATCGCTATCCCGGCGTATTGCGCGATATGTCCTTTAAAGATCTGCGGGCAAACGTTCCCGCAGTTCCCACACTTGCGGAAGTTTTAGCTCTTAAGAATCTGCACTTCATGTTGGAAGTAAAAACGGCTCTAGGCCCCGATCAGATCACAATTCTTCAGCGCCAATTTGCCAAATTGGAACCCATCAAGGACTTTCACTTGCTTACTTTGCAACCTGAACTGGTTCGGTCAAATTCCTCGATGCCGCAAGAAGCGTGGATTTTAGTTGGAGACATTAACCTGAACTCCTTTGCGCGAATTTCCATGGAACGCGGACTCGGCGGCGTGGTCGGACATTATCTGTTCATGACCAATTCCCTAATCACGCAACTTCACGAACGCGGACAAAAAGCCGGATCAGGATTTTTGCCGTCGCGTAACCTGTTTAACCGGGAATGGGCGCGCGGTGTGGATTGGGTTTTCACCAATCATCTGCCGGCACTGGTGAAATCTTAGGGCAGCCTCATGGAACATTCCATAATCCGATCATCGTTAAAGTGCGAAATCCGTACAGGGAAGCCTTTGAGTATCGCTATTAAGCTTGAACCCGCTTTCCGCGACCGCTGAGGCCGCCATCAGATTGGTCGCGCGTTAGCGTTATGAGAAGTTCAGCTGAGCTTTGACGGACGGGTTCCGTTATTGCCTTTTGGGCATTGCAGAGTGCTAGCCCTGTCCTCCTTTGGCCCAAAGTAGACATTCGCACTGTAAAAAGTCATGCCCGCTTTACTCCCGAAAGCGGACATGTGCGGTGCAACTAGAGATGTCTGCTTTGGGCCAATAGCGGACATTAGTCCGCCTATTCGATCACCTCGTCGGCGCGTCCGATTAGCGAGTTTGGGACGCTAAGGCCGAGCGTCTTGGCGGTTTTCAAATTGATAGTCAGCTCGACCTTAGTGGACTGCTGGACCGGCAGGTCGGCAGGCTTGTCGCCCTTGAGCACCCGGCCGGTATAAATGCCGGCCAGGCGGTATGCGTCCGTAATGTCTGCTCCGTAGCTCAGTAGACCTCCGGCCACAACGAACGCGCGCGCCGCTTGAAAGATCGTGGGCACCGCGTGCTGGAGCGCCAGCGCGGCGAGCAGTTCGCCCCGACTGGTGAAAAATGCACCTGGGCCGACCACGAGCCCGCCTGCTCGCAATTCGATTAGCTTTGCGAAGGCTGCATCGAAGTCAGGTTCGGTGCTGGCATTCAGGACATGGACCTCTAGTCCAAGGGTGCGGGCCGCCGCCTGCACCTCCTTTGTAGCGGTCTCAGCAAGAGCAGGATCGGTTGGGTCGACTAGCAGGCCAATGACGTTCGCAGTGGGGACCAACTCGTGCAGCAATTGCAGCCGCTTCGGCACTACCGTCACATTCAATTGAGTCACGCCGGTCACGTTGCCGCCTGGTCTGCTCATGCTCGCGACCAGGCCGAGCTTGATTGGGTCGTCGCCTGTCTCGAAGACGATCGGAATGGTTGTGGTCGCCTCCTTTGCCGCAAGCGCCGCCGGAGTGCTGGTCGCAGCAATCACGGCCACCTGACGATGAACCAGATCGGCCGCCAATGCGGGCAACCGATCATTTTGGCCCTCCGCCCAGCGATATTCGATCGCCACGTTGCGGCCATCGACGTAGCCGGTTTCGCCCAGCCCTTTGAGAAATCCCGACAATTGTCGCGCGTAATTTTGGGGAGAAGTGGGGTTGACAAACCCGACCATCGGCATCGCCGGCTGCTGCGCACGCGCGGCGAGCGGCCACGCCGCCGCAGTGCCGCTGAGTAAAACGATGAACTCGCGCCGTTGCATGTTTCCCTCATAGGGGTCACGTTCCATGCAATGCTTAAAGGCTAACACTTTTGCGACCGCGATGTCCGCTTTGGGTCAAAAGCAGAATGTGCAGCGCACAAGCTCATGTCCGCTTTACCCCCGAAAGCGACATCAAATGCGACAGATGGGAATGTCCGCTAAGGGCCAGAAGCGGACATCGGCGGCGTTTTCGCCAGCAATTTTTCCGAAGACTGCTCCGCGAAGCACTGAGGTGGCGCCTGTGTAGACCTGGTAGTAGAGGCCTGTGGCTTCGCCCGCCGCATACAGGCCGGGCACAGGTCGGCCATCGGCATCAATCACTTCGGCGTTACGATTCGTTTTGATGCCACCGTAGGTGAAGCAAATACCGGCCATGATCGGATATGCCACGTACGGCCCCCGATCGATGGGACGAGCCCAGTTCGATTTAACTGGGTCGATGCCACGAGTGGACAAGCCGTCGGGTCGTAGCGCGTTGAATTTACCACCGGTGCAGGCCGCGTTGTACGCGAGCACTGTTTTCTCCAAACCCTCGAACGAGATTCCGCAGGCCGCAGCCAGGCTGGCGATGCTGCCGGACTGAATAGGCGGCTGGTCGGTGCGAATGCTTTTTTTCCAGTTCGGAACGTCATGGATGCTTTGGTCGAATACAACCCAAGCGATGCCGTCCGGTTCGTCCTTAATGGCGCGGGAAATGTGATCGTAGTTCACGTCCACTGGACCTGGCGCTTCATCTGTGAGCCGATGACCTTTCCGATTAACCAGAATTCCGTAGGGAAAGTTCATGACCAGCGCTTCTGGTGCAGGTGAACGCGGATCTAGTGGTTCTGCATGAAAGGAGCTGAAATCGCCTGCTGGGGCCGCGCCAAGTGCCAAGGCCAGACGGATGCCCTCCCCTCTGTTGTAGTAGCCGCCACGTGCCACCGGCCGCAGATAGCGCGCCGTGGGGCCAATGTACCTGGCCATCATCTCTGGGTTTCCCTCGAATCCACCGGATGCGATCACGACTGCGCGCGCCTGTACCGTGAGCGCCTCCCCGGCTTTATCGCCCGCCGCAACTCCCGCGTTCAGCCATCCATCTGCGCCGCGTCGTGAGAGCGAAAGTGCTGTGGCGTGAAAGTACAGAGAAACGCCATGCTGACGCGCATGCGACTGTAGTGCCTCAATCATTGCTAGCCCGCCGCCGACTGGCATCAGACGCGGCGCTGCTGCTGTGACGAAATAGGTGGGCAGTGCGTCGAAGCGGATGCCATAACCTTTAAGCCACTGCACCGTAGGCCCGGCGCCCGCGGAAAGGGTCGAAACGAGTTCGGGGTCAGGCATGCCATGGGCCTTTACGTACCCTGACCACTGATCGTATGGCTGTGA
>Ga0310917_10000585_pt1 | contig 16278 bp, 14 predicted proteins | sample GREbulkMGLF178_FD_203531 | JGI IMG/M metagenome (GOLD analysis project Ga0310917, IMG submission 203531) | Lab enrichment of tropical soil microbial communities from Luquillo Experimental Forest, Puerto Rico - GRE.bulkMG.LF178 | ecosystem: Environmental > Terrestrial > Soil > Tropical forest >... | reverse complement strand
TGTAGCCGAAATCAGTGACGAAGGTCACCTTGTCCGCGGCCTCGGCGTCTCGCTGTCCGAGGGCGCACACGCAGATCGCGGCGAACATCAGCGAAACGCAAAGCTTCCCGCTGCCATGCATTGTCTTCGTCTCCCGTCTTTCCCATCCGGCGTGCCTGACTGGGTAATTTTTTGCGATTGCCCCCGTTTGCATTCGTGCATGATCGTTCGATCGATTCATGCCGCGGTCGCGGCTATTGAATTGAGCTAATTTTAGTATACAAAATTCCGGGCGTTGACAAGAAGAGCGGGATTTTAGGGAGCATCTCGGCGGGCGCGAGGTGCATGATGTCGCACAAAGCGAGTGACGATTTTGCCTCTGATCGCGATCGCGTCGCTGGTACGGACGCTGCGGTGGCGATCATCGGCATTGCGCCATTCGTGCACGGTGACGCCGCTGCTCGCAAAATGGCCGTCGCCGCGGTGAAGCGCGCTTGTGAGCAGGTCGGGTTCCGCTAGGCCCGCCGCGATATTCCGTGGAGGTGAAATTGGTCCCGAAGCAGATGAAGGCCGTAATTTTTGAGCAATATGGCGACGCCGACGTTCTCAAATATACCGACTTCCGGGTGCCAACGCTCGAACGGGGTGAAGCGCTGGTCAAAGTCCATGCTGTCAGTCTCAACGGCTACGACCTGATGGCGCGCGCGGGGCGCTACAAGCCGAACAAGGGGAAGTTTCCGCATATTCTCGGTGGCGATTTTGGCGGCGAGCTCGTTGCGCTTGGACCGCAGACGGCATGCGATCTACCGATGGGAACGCGCGTAACGAGTTGGTGGATCCTTCCATGCGGGAGCTGCGAGCAGTGCATGGCCGGCCACCACAACCGTTGTGCAAGCGATTACCGCTATCTCGGCGCGCACGAACACGGGGCTTATGCGCAATACGTCAAGTTGCCCGCCAATCACCTGATCCCGCTTCCCGATACCGTGACGTTCGAGCAGGCGGCAGCTTTTCCTAATGCCTTCGGGACGGCGTGGCATATGCTGATTGATCGCGGCAACCTGCGCGCGGGCGAGACCGTGCTGGTGAATTCCGCGAGTTCGGGCGTGAGCATGGCCGCCATCCAGATCTGCAAGCTCGCGGGGGCTTACGTCTACACGACGTCGAGCGCGGACTGGAAGCTCGAACGCGCCAAAGAACTCGGCGCCGACGAAGTGATCAACTACACGAACGTCGACTTCGTTGACGAAATTCTCAAACGAACCAAAAAACGCGGTGTCGACCTCGTAGTAGAGCACGTCGGCGGCGATTTCCTGGAAAAATCGATCCGCTGCCTCACGCGCGGTGGCCGAGTCGTGACCGTCGGCGGAACGAAATCCTACGATTGTAAAGTCCCGGTGAATTACATCTTCCATAAGGAGCTGCAAATCATCGGTTCGAACAGCGCCACCAAACATAATCTTGAAGTGATGATGCCGCTTCTGGGCGGAGGTAAGTTGAAGACCGTGATTGAACGAGTATTCCCGCTGCAGGAAGCAGCGGATGCGCATCGCTATCTCGAGTCGGGAAAGCAGTTCGGCAAGGTGGTTTTGCGTGTCAATCATTGATCGGGGCGTGCGGGTCGCATGACGCTGAATGCTGATGCAAGCGTCCGGTGACATTGCAATTCTGATTGCGGCCGCCCGAGCGCAGCGCCGCAACGTTCTCTCCGAACCCGAGGCGAAGGCGTTCCTGCGCGCGCAAGACATTCCCGTACCGCCGGGATGCGCCGTCTCCCACGCTGAAGAGGCGCCCGCCGTGGTCCGCGAGCTCGGTACGCCGGTTGTCGTCAAGGCGGTCGCGCATCAATTGACCCACAAGACCGACGTCGGCGCGGTGATGTTTCCGGTTGAGTCTCCCGCAGCAGCGGAAGCGGCCTGCCGGACGATTGCAGCCCGCGTCGCAACCCATCGGCCGGATATCGCGCTCGACGGATTCCTGATTGAGGCCTATCGGCCGGCGCAGCCGGAATGGATCGTTGCGCTACGCAACGATCCTCACTTCGGTCCCGTGATCATGTTCGGTCTTGGCGGCATCTATGTCGAGACATTACGACAGGTCTCGTTTCGGTTGGCGCCGCTGTGCGACAGGGACATCGAAGCGCTCCTGGGCGAGCGACCCGCCATGCAGCTTCTTTCGAGTGCCCGCGGGCGCGCGCCGCCTGACCGCCGCGCCGTCGTCGATGTACTGCGTCGCCTCTCCGACCTGTCCCAGCAGCCCCTGATCGTGCGCGACATATCCGAGATCGAGATCAATCCTCTCGTCGCCACCGAGAACGGTGTGCTTGCGCTCGACGCGCTGATCGTCCTCCACTCCTAGGAGAATAATCGATGCGAGACATTACGCCGCTGGTCGCGCCACGCTCAATCGCGGTGATCGGCGCCTCGGCCAACCCCACGAAATCGGGCGGTGTCCTGTTCGATAATCTCGTCAAGGGCAATTTCAGGGGGCCGCTTTACCCGATCAACCGCACCGCAACGCAGATTATGGGCAAGAGTGCCTACCCCACACTCGCCGACCTGCCGGAAAAGGTCGATCTGGTCTATATCGTGCTGCCGCAGCAGCATGTGAAGGAGGCGGTCAAGCAGTGCGTCGCTGCCGGTGCGCGGGCGGCCTGCATCATCACTGCGGGGTTTTCGGAAGCGAGTCAAAAAGGCCGCGGCGCCGAGGAGCGTTTGTGCGAGATTGCCCGTGCATCCGGATTGCTCCTCGCCGGCCCCAACACGATCGGCATGGTCAACGCCGAGGTCGGCATGATGGGGAGCTTCGTAAATTTTCCCCGCTGGGAGTCGGGCGGCGTGTCATTTTTCACCCAGACCGGCATCTTCACCGGCGCCGTCATGCTGCACGTCATGAGCGGCGCGAGCCAGCGCCTCCCCGTCGGCAAGAGCATCGATGTCGGCAACAAAGTCGATGTCGACGAGCTCGATTTCCTGCACTTTGTCGCGGACGATCCGGCCACCAAGGTCATCGGCCTCTACATCGAGAGTATCCGCAATCCGCGCGCCTTCTTCGAGCAAGCGCGCGAGGTGCGCAAATCCAAGCCGATCGTCGTGCTCAAGCCAGGTCGCACCAAGGACGGTGCGAAGGCGTCCGCTTCGCATACCGGGTCGCTCGCATCCGACGATGACATCCTCGACGGCGCGCTGCGGCAGTACGGCATCGCGCGCGCCGAGGATGAAGACGACTTCCTCAACGCGCTGCGCGCGCTGGTCATGTTGCCGCGGCCGCGCGGCCGGCGTGTGGGGATTGCGACGACGAGTGGTGCGCTCGGCGTGATCGCCACCGACCTGCTCGTCGAGAGCGGCCTGGAACTCGCGGCGTTCGAGCCCGCGACCCTTGCCGCCATGCGTGGTGTCCTTCCGGACTGGCTGGAACCGGCCAATCCCTTCGATTTCTGGATCGGCATCGACATCAAGGGGCCGCGTGAAGCGCACGAAGTCGGGCTCACCGCGCTGTTTGCCGATCCGAATGTCGACTTGGTCCTGTGCACCCTGCTCGCGCCAGGCAACGCCGATTTCCCAGAATTCGGCGACTTGGTACGGCGCCTGCGGCGGACCTACGACAAACCAGTCGCCCTTGTGATCTATGGCGGGGAGGCGGAGCAGCGCTGGACCGCGGCGCTAGAAGGCGCGGGCGTGCCAATCTTCAAGACGACACGCGCGGGCGCGCGGGCCTTGTCGCTCATGGTTGAAGCGACGATGTAGCGTTAGCCCATGTCTCAGCGGCGCATGAGTGCAAGCGTAGTCCGCGCATAAATTTTGGCACAGTCGACGACGTCCTGCTCGTTCACGTAGTCGTCGATGCCGGCTGACAGCGTCGGCTGCGGGCCGTAACAGACGGCGGGGACGCCGAGGTCACGCCAACGGCGGGCATCGCTGCCCGGCAGGCGCACCACGAAAGATGGGGCGGCGCCGCGCACCGTTGTCGCGGCCGACGCCAGCTCGACCACCAAAGGGTTGTCGAGCGCGGTCCAATTGGCATCCCAGGCCTTGACGACGGCAATGCTGATGTCTTCGCCGTCCGTCTGCTCGCGGATCATCGTCTCGCATGCCTGCGCGCTGATGCCGGGCGGAAGCCGGATATCGATCTGTGCCCGCGCCGACGTCGCCACCTGGCTGCGAACCGTGCCGGCGAGGAGCGTCCCCGCATTCAGCGACAGCCGCAGTCCCAGATTTCCCTCGCCGCCGCTCACCCCCGCAAGCTCGCGTGGCGAGGTCGCATACATCTCGTTCATCGCGTCGATGCGCGCCAAGAACGCGGCCAGCTTCATGACCGCGGTTTCTCCGCGCAACGCCCGCGACGCGTGCCCGCCTGCAGAGCGCGCCTCGACGTCGAGCCAGAGCAAGCCCTTCTCGGCGACGGCAAGGTGCATGAAGCCCGGGCCTTCGCCGCTGATGAGAAAATCGCCGGCGACGTCGGGACACTCGCGCAGCAGGAAGACAGTGCCGCGCTCTCCGAACATGACCTCATCGGAGACGGCGGTCATCGTCAAACGTCCTTTCCACCCATTGCTGTGCCGCTTGAGAATGGTGGTCGCGAGGCACATGGCGGCCAGCGCGCCTTTCATGTTGCCCATGCCTAGTCCGTAGAGGCGGCCGTCACGGCGCGACAGGCGCGTGATCGGAACTGTCCACGCTGCCTCGTCGCCCGCTTCCATGGTGTCCATGTGCGCGTTGAAGACGACATGGCGTCCGCCGGCACCGCCCTCGATGCGACCGATGACGTTGGGGGCTTCATCGTCGGCCGTGATCGTCTCGGTCGCGATGCCGTGACCCGACAGGTAGGCGCGCACGACGTCGGCCACATCGGCGGTGCGACCTGGCGGATTGATGCTCGCCGCCGCGACCAGCCGACCGCACAGCTCGATCAATTCCTCGCGCGCCGCGTCAATGTCGCGACAAACAGTCTCGGCCAAGCTGTCGCTCATGGTATGCTCCGCTCGGCGGCGATGACCTCATGAGGTCGGCGGCCGACGATGCTGCGATAAACCTCCGGATCCGTGGCGCCTTCAGTGCCGAACACGAGGACGCGACTGGCGGGGCGCAGATCGAGTCGCGTGCGCGCAGCGACGTCGGCGCTCGCCAAAATGAAGCCGGCGAGTCCAGCCACGGCGGATTCTCCCGCCACGATCGCGTCGTCGCCGAAACGGCCATCGGCAAGCAGCCGCATGCAGTCGGCCGCGGCCTCGTCGTCGATCGTCATGAAGGCGTCGGCGCCAGTCTCAAGAACCCGCCACGCCAGAAGCGAGACCTCGCCGCAGGCAAGGCCTGCCATGATCGTGTCGAGCGCGCCCTCCGCCGGCGTCGGACGGCCCGCCACCGCGCTGCGATAAAAGCAGTCAGCCTTCTCCGGCTCGACAACCACGAAGCAAGGGCGCCGCGTGCCATGTCGCTCCCAAAGATACGAACACACGCCAGCCGCCAAGCCTCCAACCCCGCCCTGGACAAAGACGTGGGAAGGCACCGTTGATGTCTGCTCCAGGGCTTCGTCGACCATCAGGCTGTAACCCTGCATCACGTCACGCGGAACGTCCGTGTAACCTTCGTAAGACGTGTCGGAGACCACGGTCCAACCCTGCACCGCCGCATCCGCGGCGACGCGCCGAACTCCATCGTCATAGGTCCCGGCCACGCGCTTGACCTCGGCGCCATAGGCGGCGATTGCTTGGCAACGGCCTTCGCTGACAGTTTCAGGGATATAGATTACGCATCGGCAGCCGAAGGTATGAGCGCCCCAGGCGACCGAACGCCCGTGATTGCCATCGGTCGCGCAAGTTACCGTGATGTGCGAGGTGAGATCGGCGTATCGCCCCGACGTTAGGTCGAGCGTCGATGCGACGATGTTCTTTTGCTCCCAGATGGCCTTGCGCAGAAGCTTGAAGACCGCATAGGCACCGCCCAGCGCCTTGAAGCTGCCAATGCCGAAGCGCTCGGCCTCGTCCTTGTAGAGAATCGCGCCGATGCCGGCGCGCGCCGCCAGCTTCGGAAGGGAGCGCAAAGGCGTCGGCTTGTAACCAGGCCATGACATGATCTCGCGCTTGGCATCGGCGAAGGCCGCAAGACTGAGGATCGCCTCGCGCCCGTCCTTGCCATAGGGCGCCGTGCGCGACGCCCGCGGATTCGCAAACAGGCGGAATCCCGCGGAGGCCAGCATCTCAGTCCTCACCACCCGGCTGCCAAGCCGTCACGACGGCCATCCGCGCCGCCGCGAAGGAGGCCCGCCTCCCAATCGATCCAGATCGCCTGCGCGGTCCCAAGCGGATTCGCAGCGCGCACCACATGATGGCCAAGCGCCGAAAGCCCCGCCACGACAGCTGCCGACACGGTGCTCTCGACCTGGAGGGTATCGCCGAGGGCAAAAATCCGTGGCGCGTCGATCGCCGCCTGAATTCCCATCCCGTAGTCGATGACATTGGTCAGCACCTCGACCTGACCGAAGGGCTGAAACTGGCCGCCGGTCACACCGAACGGCATCACTGCCTTTCCCTTCCGCGTGACCATGGCGGGAATGATCGTATTCAACGGCCGCTTGCGTCCGGCAATCGCATTGGGATGTCCGGGCTCGAGCACGAAGCCGGAAGCGCGGTTGTGGAAGACGATCCCGGCTGCGGGGCTGACGATACCGGTCCCGAAATCATCGAAGATCGAGTTGATGAACGCCACAGTGTTGCGATCGGCGTCGACGACGGTGAGAAAAGCCGTGTCGCAGTGATCCGGAATAGGGAAGGGTGCCAGACCGTCCGTGCGCCGTTCCTTCGATACGCGTCGGCGCAGCTTTGCCGAGCGCTCGTCCGACAGCAGGGCCTCGAGCGGGACCTCGCCGGTGCGCGGATCGCCAACGAAGCAATCTCGATCAGCGTAGGCTTGCCGCCCGATCTCGGTCAGCGCATGACCGCGTTCGACCGAAAGCGGTCCCCATGCGGAGGCATCGAAACCTTCGAGCGCCTTCAACATGGCGAGCGGGACGACGCCCTGGCCATTTGGTGGACATTCCCAAACCTCGTAACCGCGATAGCTGGTTCCGATCGGTGTCACGTATTCCGGCGCATAGGCGGAGAAATCTTCCAGCGTGTGGCAGCCGCCGACGGCGCGCAGCGCGTCGACCATGTCGCGTGCGATCCAGCCTTCGTAGAAGGCTGTCGGTCCATCGCTGGCGATGCTGCGTAGCGCGGCTGCGAGCGCCGGCTGGCGATGGACATCGCCCGGCCGTGGGGTCGCGCCATTCGGCAAGAAAATGCTGGCCGCAGCCTTGTTCTTGCGCAATTTGTCCGCCTGCCGCGCCCAGTCGCGCGCAACCCGTTCGGTCACCGGATAGCCGTCTTCGGCTGCCGCGATAGCGGGCTCAAGCAAGTCCGCGAGTTTCATCGTCCCGTGATCGTGAATCAGCCGCGCCCATGACGCGACCGCACCCGGCACAGTCACTGCGTCGGCGCTGTCGGACGGGATCCATCTCATTGCGCGGTCCACATAGCGATCGAGACTTGCCGCCGCGGGCGCCCAGCCGGAACCGTTGAGCGCGATGATCTCTCCCTCGCCGCGGCGCATGTAGAGGACGAAGCAATCGCCGCCAATGCCCGTCTGCGTCGCTTCGACGACGCCAAGTAACGCGATGGCCGCGACCGCGGCGTCCATCGCATTGCCGCCTCGCCGAAGCACGTCGAGCGCGGTCAGCGTTGCCAGCGGGTGCGAGGTTGCCGCCATGACGCGTATACCGAACGCCTCGGAACGGCCGGGCAGTTCGAAATCGCGGGCGGTGTCACTACAGAACGGCAAGAGACGCGTTCCGCAAATCCGTGATCAGCATCGAGGACGGCGCGTGGGTGATGCACAGCAGCGGTCTCGCATTCTTCACGGCCAGCTGCGGAGTCAGTCCGCAGGCCCAGAACACGGGCAACTCGTCGTCGGCGACCTCCGGGTCACCGACATCCAAATAGCGCCGGCTCAAATCCACGCCGATGCTCCCGGGGTTGCCGAGATGGACCGGAGCGCCGTGAACGTTCGGAAAACGCGACGTGATCTGAACAGCGCGGATGGCATCGGCTGGCGTGAAGGCTCTCATGGTCACCACCAGCGGGCCCTTGAACGGCCCCGCTGGGACGGTGTCGACATTGGTCACGTACACAGCCGCGACATTGTTGCGCTCGAGGAATTTCAGCCGCACGCCGGCCTCCTGCAAGGCTTCCTCGAACGAAAACGAGCAGCCGAGCGCGAAGGTCACGAGGTCGTCTCGCCAGTACGAGCGGATGTCGGTCACTTCCTCGACGAATGTGCCGTCGCGGAAGATGTGATAGCGCGGGATGTCGGTGCGGATGTCGAGTTCATCGGAGAGCGTCGGCAGACGGGGGTCGCCGACATCGGAGCGGGCGATCAACGGGCACGGCTTGGGGTTGCGCTGACAATAGAGGAGAAAATCCTCGGCCCATTGGGTTGGAAGAATGCAGATATTGGCCTGCACGAAGCCCGGCGCGATGCCGGCCGTGTAGCCGGTATACGCGCCGCTGCGGATCGCTTGCCGTGCGGCGCGCGGATCCGAACCGTCCCAGGACTCGCTCCGCAACTCGCTGCTTTGCCGTGTTACACGCGACATGAGATCGACCGGTGATTGCGAGCTGTCCTTGTTTCGACGCTTGCGATGTTTCGCTAGACTGCTCGCGGCGTCGTAGTTCTGTATACCAAATCGGACACGCGCTTGTATACTGATGCCGTCGGGGCAGAGAGGTTTCACATGCATGGGCTCGACAATCGTGCGATCGCCTTCGGGGTATTCACGCTTTTCTCTTTGCTGTTGATCCCTGAATGCGCGAAGGCGCGGGACGACGTCACGCTCATCACCGACTTCGGTTTCAATGGCCGTCACGCCTATTTCTTCGTCGCGATCGAGAAAGGCTATTACAAAGACGCCGATCTCGACGTGAAGGTCGTGCGTGGCCAAGGATCGGTCGACGCTATTCGGCAGGTCGGCGCCAACAATGCGATCGTGGGTTTTGCCGACGCGGGCTCGCTCGTGCTGGCGCGCGGCAACGATCAAATTCCGGTCAAGCTGGTTTCGATCGTATATGCCAAGCCGCCGCAGGCGGTGTTCTGCCGCGAGGATTCAGGCATCAAGCAGCCCAGGGATCTCGAGGGGGCTTCGATTGCCAATCCGGCGGGGGGAGCGACGGTCGACATGTTCCCGGTCTACGCCAAGGCCGTCGGCTTCGATGCGAGCAAGGTGAAATGGATTGTCGCGGGCAGCGACTCGCTGCCGGGATTGCTCGCCGGCAATCGCGTGCCGTGCGTTGGTCAGTTCACGGTCGGCGAGCCGCTTCTGCGCATGCAAGCCGCGCCTGCCAAGCTCGTCCGTTTCGCGTTCGCCGGTGCGGGTGTGAGCTTTTACGGCAACGGCCTCATTGCGACCGACAGCACCATCGCGACGAAGGCGGACATTGTGCGGCGGTTCGTCGCCGCCACGATTCGCGGCATGAAGGATGCCTTTGCAAATCCGGAGGAGGCGGGTCGCATCATGAACAAATATCATCCCGCGATCGATGTCGCGGTTGCCGAGGGGGAAACCAAAGCAGTGGCCGAACTGGCGCAAGTCAAAGGTGGAGAACTCGGGCTGATTGACCCCGTCCGCATCGAAGAAACCATCAATGTTGTCAACAGCGTATTTAAACTCAAGGCGCCGGTGGCGGTGAACGACGTCTATGCGCCAGGATTCGTATCGAAGTGACGTGGCGGCCAGGGTCGCACCGACGCCCCAGGAGCTCTTGTGAGCATTGTACGAATAGCGGTCCCGGACTTCGTCTCAAACTCGTACTTTCCTGCGATCGCTGCGATCGAGCTCGGCTTCTTCACGCGGGAAGGACTTGATGTCGCGCACGAGTTCATCTTCCCGAACTACAAAGCCTGCGAGGCGCTGCGCGCCGGCAAGATCGACTTCGTCGCAGGTCCGGCGCACGCCGTCTTTGGCGCCTTCCCGGAATGGGGGGAGCCAAACTGCTCGCCGCGCTGGCGCAGGGAATGTACTGGCTCTTGGTGATGCGAACGGACCTCGGTGCTCAATCCTTGTCCGGCGGGATGAAACGCTGTTGCGCCTGGATCATTGCAACATCGGCCGGGCGATCGAACGGTGCCGGAAGTGGTTCGCCCGGACGGCGCGGGCGCCCGATGGCGCGGAACCAATCCTCCAGACCCGCCGGCGCGATGAACCAGAGTAGACGCATCTGGCCGGTGCCGGTGTTCGTCACCTTGTGCTGCACGCCGCGGCCGATCAGTATCATGGTCTCGGGGAGCACGTCGTATAACTTGCCATCGATGTCGGCTTGCCCGCTGCCGCGATAGCAGAACAGCAACTCGCGGCTGCGCTCATGGGCATGGCGGCGGACATGTGCGCCAGGCTCGAGCACTTGCAGGCCGGTCGAGAATGCGTCGTAGGGCGAGTTATAGGGGTTGATCTTGTTGATCACGTAGCCGGTCGAAGGGAGCGGCTGCCAGAATGACTCGCCGTCCTCCGGACCCAGTGCGATCACAATTCCTTTGGCGTAATCGCTCACGAGATCCTCCGGGTGCATTGTCGGCAGAAAATGCAGCAACAACTAAGACGCCTGGGCCTATCCCAAGCGCCGCGCTCAGTCGCAAAGATGATCGGCGAGCGTGCTCGCCGTGTCGTTTGTCAGTGTTCTGCCGTCGATCGTGGTCTTCGTTGACATCAACTTCTGCGCTGCTGGCGCATTGGCTCCATGTTGGGCTCCGTGTTGGCGACGCTCTCGCCGGTGCCATAGGTGTCCATGAACCCCTCGACCGCGGCGTGCAGCTCATCCCACGGAGCGTTGGCGAAATTGTAGTTGCGCACCGCAAACGCCGGGCCGACGAAGAATTTCTCATATGACGTGGCGCGGCTGGCGTGGTCCGATCCTATGAGGTCCCAGGCGAGCTTGAACAGCTTCATTCGATCGGCGGCGGCAAACTCTCCGGCCGTCCAGAAAGTCTCGAACAGGTCGCGCAGCTCCGGATCCTCCACCACGTCGATGCTGGCGGGGAACTGAAACTGGCCGCCGCCCATCAGCTCGCGCATGATGTCGATCAATTGCGAATGGTTCTCCATAGCCCAGTGAATGGCGGCATAGAGGTAACGCCGGTTGAAAATGACAAAGCCATTGTCGAACGGTTGATAGGCCTCGATCTGGCCATCGATCATGGCATTGTAGCCCGCCTCCATTGCGGCGAGCCGGCCTAGCGTGTCGCGCACCGCCGGAATGTCCCGCGCGCCGGTGAAGCGCGTAATCAGGCTCGCAACGCCGAGCATGAAGCGCAGCTTTGACCCGAACCGTACGTTTGATTGATGATTCGAAATCACGTGCGCTGCGGTTTGGATGTAGATGTTGCGCGAAAGAGCCGGGTTGTCGTGCACGATGACCTTTTCCCACGGCACCTGCGGCGGGACGATCGCATAGGTCGCGAACAGGTCGTTTCGCCGGACATGCTGGTAAATAGCCAGCAGATTGTTGCGGCTCCCGCCGGGCTCGCTGTCGAACACCTGGGGTTTCAAGGAAAGGCCGGTAAGATTGCCGGCGAAGGCGTTGGGCGTGCGTCCCATCAGACCGAAACAGAAGTCCGCGATCTTACGGTGGGCGCGGTTGCGGCGCCGCAGATCCTCCTGGGACCGCGGTTGTAGGTAGTACATGCTGTAGCACTCGCCGCCTTCCTCGAACGTCATGAGGTCGCGGAGCGCAGGATCCGATTTCATGTTGAACAATGCGGCGTAGGTTCGTGCGGCGTCGGCAAAGGCTGGATGCGTGGTCTGATCCTTGACGCGCTCCTTGCCCACATAGATGACGCGACCGTCGCGGATGCTCTGCAAATATTCCTTTCCGGTCATGAGCATGAGCGTGAACCGTTTAGCAGGATTTTCTGGAAGACTCCCGACTTGACATCAATGATAGCGACTCTCTTGACTACTCGAAATGGACCTAACCCGGTCCCTCAAGACGTGCGCACGCACTCGCTGTGCAGCAGCCGAGAGCGCTGACGTAATGGCGACGCAGTCCCGCGGCGGAGCGCATCGAAGCGAATGCTTTCAGATTCGCTGCATCAAGTCGGCTGTTCGTCTTGAGCGGCGAGGCGAAACGGGTCACGAGGGGTTGCGCGCGATCGATACCGCCCTGAGGGTGAACGCTGCCGTGCGCGGCCCCCGAGATGTGACTTTTTGCGTTCTTGGCTTCTGCGGGCGAAATTCGAGCGACCGTCTCGTCGCCGCGATCTTCAATATCCGCGTTGATCCGCTTGGGACTCGGTTCGGAACTGAGCAGAGACTGGTTCGCTCCAGTACCCTATCGTCCTGTGACCGCGGTGGTGCCGTGGAGGGCGGGCGAGGACTGGGAAGCCGCAGTTGATTGAAGGCTCACCCCCTGCTCCAGCTCTCCTGCCCGCTCAAAGTACCGATTGGCCATGAATGTCAGCTGTGCTTCGTGCCTGCGATCTGAGCATGCCCGAGACAAGGCGAGACACCTTTGCGCTTGCGCGCGATAATACGTGCTCATCGACATAGCTGCATTTTGCGCTTCCCATGCTAACAATGCATGAATGGCGATCTCGTTACGAAATTTACGTTAATCGCAGTTCAAATCTTAAGCACCGCGTGTCCCACAGGATGCGAATGGCGCCCGCGCGGCGACCCGTTTGTGTGACGGAAAGTGGAAATTCATCGGACTTCGCCCAAGGCGGTGCGCCGTCGCGGTCGAAGGCGATGAGGCCTTTTCGACGACCGCACGCGCCAAATTCATGGGCGTCGATCGTGCGATATGACGTCAACCCGAGGTCCACTTGAACGAGAGGAGGCTGATCCGGGCAGACGGGTCGATCTTATCCGCGCGGCCTAAATCTGATTATAGGGCCCGGCAGCGCCTTCGCATGGAGTGCCGAATTCCGGCGTTCAGTCGCACCATTTTCCGCTGAGGTGTGGCAAATCTGTCACCGTCAACATTGGCCCTTCGTCTAGAATAGAAGGTCAGTCGCAGGGGGCGTGGCGATGAAAAAGCGAGTGGTGATCGCGTTTTTTGCCACTTCATTTATGGCCGGGGCGTCCTTCGCCGCCGATTGGCCGCTGATGGGACCGCAGCTCTATCCATCGGCCCCTCGCATGGCGGTCGAATGGACCGGCATCTATTTTGGAGTCAATGCCGGTTACGGTTGGGCGCAGGGCTCATCAACTACCGTTTTTGGCGGTCAATTGACGGGCGGCACGACGACGCCACTTGGACTCGGCGCGACGGAGCTCGGTAGGACGGGCCTGCTCGGCTCGAGCAGTCCGCGCGGCGGCATTGCTGGAGGTCAGGTAGGTTTCAATTGGCAAGCCGGAATGGTCGTCTTCGGAGCCGAATTTGACGCTCAGTGGTCAGGACAGTCGAACGCTGTCTCACTCATATGTACGCCGCCTATGCCGGGCTGTACCGCCACCGAAGCCGTCAAGATTAGATCGCTTACAACGGGACGGGCTCGTATCGGGTTGGCGTTTGACTGGCTAATGCCTTATGTGACGGCAGGCGGCGCGCTGTTAAACGCGCGAGACGATTTGACTGTGAACGTTGGGGGAGTGTCCGCAAATTTTCAACCCCTGTCGAATACCACTCTCGGATGGACCGCGGGTGCCGGTGTCGATGTTGCGTTATCAAGCAATTGGTCGGCAAGATTTGAGTATCTTCACATTAGGGCCAACGATGTCACTTCAAGTGTAGGGATACCCGGTTTCCTCGGCGTGGGACTGACGGCAGAGTCCGCCGCATATCGAGATAATATCGTGCGCGTCGGCCTGAACTACCGGATAGGCCCCCGCGGCGGTCCTGGGGTGTTGGAGACGCGCGTTCTGCCGGGGTCTGCCTACGCATTGAATTATGATTTCCTGCCAAGCGTTGCGATACCCAGCGACAAAGCAAAAAGCGTGACGCGATCTCATGATGGAACGACCGTTGCGCAGCAACCCCCGGAACAAGCGGTTGCGATGTCCAGCGACAAAGCAAAAAGCGTGACACGGCCTCATGATGGAACGGTTGTTGCGGAGGCGGTGCCGCAAATTGCGCCGCAACCCCCGCAAGTGGCGCAGCAAGTCCCGCAACAAGTCGCTCCAATTGCGAGCGAGCCAAAAACCGCGAAGCGGTCTGCAAAGAATTTTCTTGAGATAGGAGACGTTGACGATCTGGACGCGCTTTCAGCGGAACCCGAGCCGCCCAAACTTCCATCGAAGAAGCGGCGAGAAAAAGAAGAGGATGAGAGCCAACGGTTGAAGCGAATCATGGCCATTTGCGCCGGCTGTTAGTTCATAGAGGTCGCTTTTCAGATCAAAAGCGGCCGTTCCAGCGACCTCCGCCTTGCGCCCGCTTCATCCGTCCTGGACCGATATTCTACTTGCTCTCAACCGGACTTGCTCCCTTTGCCGCGATCATCAAGCGTCCAAAAAAGCACTTCCCATAGCGTATCCTTCGCGCGTTCTTTTCTTACAGGCTTTTGATGAAAGGGACTGCCAAATGGCCCCGCCATAACCATCAGCGGCATTTTGGGCATCCCTCAACGTTGTGAGCGCAAGTGTGCTATCGTCCATCAGAAGTGATGCAGGACGCCCGCTGGGCAGCGCTGCTTTCCCGTGACTGCTCGTGTGCCTGCGTCGCGACATCGGAGGTATCATTGCTGAGCATGCAGCGTCTCACATTTGCCGTGGCTTTTCTCGCCGTGCTTGTCCTCGCAGCGAAGCCATCGATGGCGCAGACCTGGCCGCAACGGGCGGTCAAGTTCATTGTGACGCTCGGACCGGGCAGCGGTGTGGATATCGGCACGCGACTGATCGCGGATCGATTGAGCAGGCGCTGGGGCCAGCCGGTCGTCGTCGAGAATCGCCCCGGCGGGGACGGTCTCGTCGCAATCAGCGCCTTTGTCGCCGCCAACGATGACCACGTGCTCCTGGCGGCACCGAGCGGGTCGTTCACCGCGCATCCGTTTATCTATAAACACTTGCCCTACAAAGCCGCCGATATCGTGCCGATTGCCAGGGTCTCGAACACGATCGTTGTCATGGCTGTGCCCACCTCCCTGGAAGCCAAATCGGTCGGGGAACTAGTGGCGATGGCACGCGCTCAGCCGGGCGCGCTCAACTGGGCGGGTACGACCGGCAGCAACGAATTTATGTTCGCCGCATTTCTCAAGAACGCCGGTCTCTCGATGTCAAAAGTTCCTTATCGCAATTTGGTTGAAGCGGCCAACGACCTGGCGATCGGACGCATCCAGATCAACGTGACGGCGTTCGCGATCGTGCGACCGCAGTTGCAGGCCGGCAAGGTCAAATTGTTGGCGGTGACGAATACCAGGCGGGCTGCCGTCATGCCCGATGTGCCCACGGTCGCCGAGGCTGGCTATCCAAACCTTGCTCTGGACGGCCTTGTCGGCTTTTTCGGCCCGCCGACCATGCCCGAGCGAATTCGCGAAAGCATTGCCGCCGATGTTCGCGAGACCATTGATGGGGCGGTCGAGGAACGGTTGAATCTCACCGGGCAGATCCCCAATTTCGGCGGGCCGACCGATTTCGATGCCGATATCGCGCAGCAGCGGGCGCGGATCGCCGGGGCCGCCAAGGACCTAGGCATCGTGCCGACTCAGTGAATTGGCCGGGGGTGCTCGTCCATTCGACAAAGGGGCGCTGCGACAAACGCTCCCATTCGACCGAAACGCAACGGTTGTGTGCTATGCTCGTTCGCACAGATTGATAAGGCACGCCTGCGCGGGACCGACGCGTCAGCGAACAAAAACTCGCGACTGCCAGGGAGGAATCAAGCATGAAAAAGTTGTGTCTCATTCTCGTGGCCGCAGGGGCGGCATTGTTCAGCTCGGCGCTGCTCGCCGATAACTATCCGAGCAAGCCGATCACCCTCGTTGCCGTATTCGGACCCGGCAGCGCCAGCGATACGATTTGCCGCGTGATCGCCCAGCCACTCAGTGTCGCACTCAATGAAAGCGTCATCGTCGAGAGTCGTCCTGGTGCGAACGGAGCGCTCGCCGCTCTTTATGTGGCGCGCTCAGCGTCGGACGGCCATACGCTGCTGATGGCGACCAACTCTCCGCTTTCAGTCGTTCCGTTCCTGATGAAGAACGTGAGCTACGATCCGGTGAAGGACTTCACGCCGGTGACGCGTGTGGGGAGCTTCACATTGATGCTGGTGGTCAATCCGAGCTTGCCGGTCAAGACGGTCAAGGAGTTGATCGAATATGCTAAGGCCAATCCCGGCAAGCTGTC
>Ga0310917_10000582_pt1 | contig 16327 bp, 9 predicted proteins | sample GREbulkMGLF178_FD_203531 | JGI IMG/M metagenome (GOLD analysis project Ga0310917, IMG submission 203531) | Lab enrichment of tropical soil microbial communities from Luquillo Experimental Forest, Puerto Rico - GRE.bulkMG.LF178 | ecosystem: Environmental > Terrestrial > Soil > Tropical forest >... | reverse complement strand
AGATGCGATTGAAACACGCCCTGCTGGTCGGGACCGCGGTGAATCAATGTGGCCGTGGCTTGCCGGATTCTTTCCGGCGGCGCGCTCCAGTTTTTAGTGGTAAACCCGGCGATTCCGCACAACTCCCGGCACCTTCTTTTTCGCGCGAGTCTTTCGCGCGGTGTCACCTTGCATTGGAGAAAAATTCACCCATAGCAGTTTATCTGGTGTACCAGTCTTACCGCAATCGAAGACTCCGGGAGGTCGCACGTTTTGCCGCAAGCGCGCCCACTCCTGATATTGGGGTGGCCGCGGAATCAGTGCGCGATAGGGGCGAGAGAGCGCACCAGCGCGCTGGCGCCATTCCACATGATCTGCACGCCAATGCAAACCAGCAGAAAGGAGCAGAGCCGCAGCACGATGCTCATGCCGCTTTCACCAATCACGGCAGCCAGACGGTCGGCAAAGGCGTAGCAAACATAAATACTGACGGCTACAAGCGCGGAGCCAATCATGGCGGCAAGACTGGCAAGCAGATTAGCTTTCAGGGGATGCGGCAAGTTTGCGCCGAGCGTGATGGCGACGGAGATCGAACCCGGGCCTACGGTAAGGGGCAGGGTCAAAGGATAAAACGCGTTCCGAAAAATATCCTGCAAATCCACTTTTTTCTGGACGTCGCGGGCCCGGTCCCGTTCCTCTTTTTCGTGCAGCATGGCCCAACCGTTGGAAATGACCACCAGACCGCCGCCAAGCTGCACGACGGGAATAGAGATGCCGAAGAAGTTCAGGATGTGCGTGCCGACCATGAAAGACGCAACGAGGAGAATAAAACTGTTCACGGCCACTTGGCGCGCAAGAGCGCGGCGCGCTGGCGTCGGGTAGCCGCGCGTGAGCGAAAGAAAAACGGGGCTGCCGCCGAGCGGATTGACGATCGGAAAGAGCGCGCTCAAGATCAGCAATACGTCCTTGGCCGCTTCGAGCACCTGATTGCTCCACGGCGAAGAGTATAACCGAGAATTACAACAGCGAAGACCTGCCGGAGCGGGGCGCTAAGTCCTTCAGCCAGTGGGTCTTAACCTGAACCGGGCGCCCGCGGTCGCAGGCCAACGGCGCTACGCCAGAACCCAGCAACGCCGGTGCTCCGACCAAGGATAAGCAACCGGCAATACCCACCGTCCGAGGAATCCAGTTCCACACCGGCCGGCCGTATCATCGAGGACCGTCACCGAAACCAGGCCGTCATTCGACGACGATACGGTCGGCCCATTCCACAAGGCCGACAAAAATGGCGGGACTGCCGAATTTTGCGCCCCACTCTGTTAAATCCGCCTCCGTGACCCCACGGGCCCGGGAACAGGCCCCTCAAGCAAAGATGGGAATGTGTTTGGCGACGATTTTTTCGAGGGTTTCGGCGAGCGGCGGCCAGCCTACAGGGACAATCGCGCTTGCCGCGGCTTTGCGCATCAGATAGGTGGCCTCGCCAAGAAGAAAAATCTGGACGTCATGACCAGCATCGGCTAGGGCCAGACCATGTAGGAAGGGAAAGGCCGCCCGAGTGGGGTCATCGGAACCCCACGCGCTCTTCATCATGATCTTCAAAGATTTCTTTCTTGGTTGCTCAGACTGCGAGGCAAGGCCGAGGAAGGGCAAGGAAAACAGTTGTGCCAGGAAACGCCGTCGCGCCATTTTGTTCTCTCCTACACCATGGATTTCCAAGGAAATGGTCGCGGCGAACTGTACTCTTTTTTCTTCAAGACGTCTATCGTCCAGCCAGTCGAGCCACGAGCTAACCGGCCTGGGCTTGCTTTTGAGAACTCCCGGCAAGCAGCGAAGTTCCCAAAAGGCAGAGGACGCTAGCCGCCCAGTTCTAAAAGGTAATTTTTCCCGAGAGCTGAACAATTCTTGAGCCAGGGCTGAAATTCAGCTGCGTGCTCAGCGGTGTCTGGAAAGGCGTCCTAGGCGGGCCCAGGCAGATGGTTACGGTTCCCGTACAACTCGTGGTTGCAACCCGCGAGAATTCGGTGGGGCTGACCGAAGTAAAGTTTGTGTGATTTAACGAATTGTAGGCCTCCAAAATGAGCTGGGCCTTGACACGCTCCGTTAGCGAAATACTCTTGGTGATTCTTGGGTCGAGCGAGACAAAGTTCGGTAGATAAAACGTGTCCCGTCCAAGGCCGGGCGTACGGTCTGTGCGGCTGTTGCTGTCAAGGTTCAAGTCGGAATTCACCATTCCCGAGTAAGGTTGGCCGGTCTCAGCCGTCAGAATGCCACTGAGTTGCCATCCACCGACCAGATAGCGCCAACCGCGCGAGAGCGGGTGAGCATAGCTGTCGAGGTCCCAGATCGTACTCAAGACGAAGCGGTGGCGCTGGTCATTGACGCCGGGGCCGCGGTCACCGCGAATGTTCAGCGGATCTTGAACCATCTTCGCGTCGTCGGAAGAGAAAGGCACCACGGAAGTAGCGTCGGGAGTGTTGTCAATGACCTTTCCAAAGGTGTACGAAGCCAAAAGCTGATAATTGTGAGAGAAGCGCTTATTCACCTGGACGGTTAAGCCATTGTAGAAAGAGTTGGCATTGCTTTGGAATTCTTCAATGCGCGCGAAGCCTGCGATCGGACGCGGCTGGGTGATCCGATTCACTGTAGCGGTCTCGGTCGAGCCGACAAAGCCGACGGTTGCCGGGGTTTCGGGTCCTTGCTGATTGATGTCCAGCGTGCGAGTGAGATGCGTGCCCTTCACCCAGAGATAGCTCACTTGCACGGACATCGTCGGGCGAATCTGGTATTCCAATCCCAGGTTGGCCTGTTGCACTTGAGGCTCGTGGTAGTTCGGCTGGAAGACGAAGATGGTCGGGGCCCCGCTTGTACCGCCGGTCGGCGCACAGCTCGGGGTCGCGACAGGCGCGCCGCACTTAGTGTTCGGATATTGTGGGATACCGGCAAGAGTGAAAGTCAGAGTCTGAACGTTCAGGGCGTTGTTCGAGAATGCCGTGCCTACGGTAATGGCGGGAGTGCGACCGTAGAAGATTCCGTAGCCGGTGCGCACCACTAGCTTGCTGCCGATGGGAGTCCAGGCGATGCCGACTCTCGGCCCGAAGTTGGCATGATCGTTGTGAATTCTGTTGGTGAAAATCCCGGCGGCTGCAAGGCTGGCACTGGGGTTGAGCGTAGGGGGCTGAGCAATGAGATCGAGATCGTAGCGCAGGCCGACGTTGAGTGTCAGGTCATTGCGCACGCGCCATTCATCCTGCCCGAAGAAGGAATATTCCTCGAGATTGGGGTTTGTGGTAGGACCAGTGGTGCCAGTTCCGGCAAAGGCCTGCGTAAAGGTGTCGGCCGCATCCGGGCCGGTGAAGCAGGCCGCACCGCCGCCGCTTAGGTCGCATCCGAATCCTTCCAGGCTATTAAAGACATACGCTCCGGAGAAATTTCCGGGAAAGAAGTTGGCGATTTTGTCGACCATGGCATTTGCACCTGTTTTTATGGTGTGCCGGCCGTGGATAAAAGAGAGAGTATCCCCGAACTCACCGCGATGGATGTTGGTGAAACGCGGGCTGAAGAAATTGCGGCCGACGACGAGATCGCTAATGCCGCCCTCCCGGACGGTGCCCTCCGGGTTGATGCTGTTGGCTAAGCCGGGTTCGTTGTCACGCGTATATCCAGCGCGAGCGACGTTGACAATGGAGGAGGAAATCGTGGACGTCAGCGAACCTGTCAGCGTATCCGTCGTGACCTCCGAGGCGCCGGTGTGTTCGAGGCTGTTCTGCGGGCCGCCATTCTCAAACCCGTTTCCAACGAACCGCTGGGCGTTGTACCGAACGCTGAGCAGCTGGTTGTCCTTTAGCCGCCAATCCACTTTGCCTAAGTACACATTCTGGTTCTGGGTACGCGTCCAGGAGCCAGCGCGAGCCTCGAGGTAAGTGAGAGCAGCCTGCTGGTTCGCCGTCGGATTGGCAGGCGGGGCGACGCCAAGGAAGACGAGATTGGGGAGGGTGTTTCGCTGGCCATCATAGTCAAAAAAGAAAAACATTTTGTCGCGCCGAATGGGGCCTCCGATGTCGCCGCCGAATTGATTGAAGTGATAGGGCGATTTGGGGCGATGATTAATGATATTGATGGGGTCGTTGGCATTCAGGCTTTGGTCACGATAGAACTCGAAGCCAGCGCCATGAAAATCGTTTGTGCCGGACTTGGTCACTACGTTGATAACCGCGCCGCCGGCGTGGCCCAATTCGGCGGAATAGGCGTTGGAATTAACTTGGAATTCCTGAACGGCGTCTTCGCTGAATTGATAGGGAGCGCGGCCCGAGCCGGTGCGCCCGACCGACTGGCCGAAGAATGTGTTGTTGTTATCTGAGCCGTCGACAATGAGGGAATTGAGGGTGCCGCGCTGCCCGGCAAAGCTGATGTCTCCGCCGCGGACATCCAGACTGACACCAGGAGTCAGCAGAGCGAAATTAATGAAGTTGCGTCCGTTTGTCGGCAGATTTTCAATGGCGGTGTCGTTGACCGTCGTACTAACCTGGCTCCGTGTGGTCTCAAGGATGGGAGTTTCGCCCGTAACGGTCACGGCCGCCGCTTGTCCTGCCACGGCCAGAGTTAGAGAAAGGTTCAAGTGCGCGCCGACGGTCAGGGTTACGTTCTTTTGCCTTAGCTTGCCGAAGCCCGCATGTTCGACTTCAACGGTATACGTGCCGACGGGAAGCACGGGGATGGTAAAGAGCCCGCTTGAATCGCTGGTCGCATAAAACGTGATTCCCGTGGCGTCGTTGGTAACCGTTAGCTTGGCATCCGGTACTGCCGCGCCGGACTGATCGACTACCGCCCCTTCTAGCGTGCCCTGATTTCCCTGGCTCCGTGCAACACACGCCGTCAAGAGGCCGGCAAGGAGCAATGCGAAGCCTGCGCGAGCCGCCCCTTTCATCAAGGAAACGAGAAAGCGACCCGGAAACAGCATTTGCCGACGATTGACTCCCATCGAAATTTCTCCCTTCTTGGCATGCGTATATTTGAGCGCTTGCGCTGGACCCGCCATCTTCAGCGGACTAACGGAAGGCTTCCAGAAGATGGAAGGCAAGTCGCAAAGGCGGCCATAGAGAAACCCGGAGGCCGAACAAACACCCATATAACGTAACACCTAACTTTTCTATCACCGGACCGCTTGTGGGCGAAACGCATTCTGTCGCTCGGCCTGCGACGCAAGGCCGAGAAACGGCAAGGAAAACAGTTGTGCCAGGAAACGCGGTCGCGCCATTTCGCTCTATCTGCACCATAGTTTCGCAGGAAAAACGGCGCGGCGAAAGGTCCAAGAGCTTGAAGCTTCCGCCGCATCAATGCGGTGTGAAAAGGTTAGAAGAAGAATCGGAAGCCAATCTGAATCTGACGGCTTGTGTAGGCAAAGTTGCTGTTGGCGTTGGTAACCGAGCCAAAGGGCGAGTTAAACGAAAGAGTGGGCGCGGTTGCGGTGCCGCCAACGAAATAACCTGTGTTGTTGACGCCGGTGACATTTTGATGATTGAAGAGATTGAAGGCTTCGCCGAGCGCTTCAACAGAGTAACGATCGCCGAAACGGACTCGCTTAGAGAGGCGCAGGTCCACGTTGACGGTACGTGGCATCCGGAAAGTGTTACGGCCGATAACGTCAATACCCTTGCGGCCGTTCGAGCCGTTGACCCCTCCACCGAGGGGTTTGTAGGTGATTGTTGTAATGTTACCGGTAACGGGATCAGTGCTGGAAGTAGTCAAAGTCGGGGGATTGCCGGAAGTCACCAAGGAGTAGGGTAGACCATTCTGAGCGGAGATAATGGGGGAGAGCTGCCAGTCGTTCGTGAGGTAGCCAACGGCCCCGCCGACGTGCCAGGGGCTCTCGCCTATAGCGCTGACCACAAAACGATTGGGCACATTAAAGATGGAATTGCCGTACTCAAGTCGGACGTTGGTGGGAACCAGAAGATCGTTGGTATCCGTGAAAGTTGAGCCGTTTTGACCAAAATCGAGAGCATGTGACCAGGTGTAGTTAGCCATGAACTGCAGATGGCGTGACATTCTGCGGTTTATTTGAACGGCGAGGGCATTGTAATTCGAACTGACGCCACTGAAGATGTCGGTCATGGACCCAAAGTTCGGGTTCGGGCGGCCCTGCGTAGTGCTCGAAACAACCGTGCCCGTTGGAGTTTTCACCACGGTGGACACCGTTCCATAGAAGGGAGTTGTGTAAGTGGTTCCGGCGAGCGGGCCTCCGGTGACGGCGTAGCCGATGCTCGCGACGGCAGGGCCGGTGTTCGTGTCGACGAAGTTCGGGAGGCTGCGACCAAAGCTTCCTATGTAGCTGACAGAAACCACCGTGTTGGTTGCGATTTCGCGCTCGATTGTCAGGTCGGTTTCATGGACTTGCGGGAGTTGGAAGTGAGGATCGAAATAGACGATGCTCAGGGCCGAAGATGCGGAAGGTTGTGTGCTGAGAATCTTCGGAAAACTCGGCGCGTTCGCGGACGTGCTGGTAAAGAAGAACGAGAACTGGCCGCCGGTGACGCCGGTGTTGGTTAAAGCGTTGTAAATGGTAGAGTTGATGACGCGTCCGAAATACATGCCGTATCCGCCGCGAACAGCTGTCTTGCCATCGCCGAAGACGTCCCACGCAAACCCGATGCGAGGACCGAGATTGTTCGTGTCGCTAGGCATGTGCTGGGTTTGTAGAACCGCCGGATTGGGGAGAATGACGCTCGGCAGCATTTCGTATTCGTAGCGAAGGCCAAGATTAACAGTGAAGCGGGGCCAGAGACGCCAACTGTCTTCAGCAAAGAAGGCAAGGTCGTTGGTATTGAAGGTGAAGCCGAGCGGGCCGAATGCCTGTTGATAGCTGGAATAGCACGGAACGGGCGCAGCCGTATTGTTGATGGTGGCGGTGCAGCTATTGGGTTTGTAAAAGTCGGAAAAATAATTGAGCAGACTGCTATAGCTGAAAGAGCCGTACTGAAAGCGCAGGTTTTCGCTTAGGTCGTTGGTATGGGCAACGTCCAAACCGAATTTGATGGCGTGCTTATTGTGTGACCAGCTCACGGTGTCAGCATATTGGGTGCGGCGTTCATCGGGAAAAGCAGGGCGCTGGAGAAATGTGGGAACGCCCATGTCGAAACCATTGGTGATAAAGACGTCGGGAGGCAGGCCAAGAGGATTCGCGTAGCCCGGGAAAAGCGTAGAAGTAAGCAAATTCGCTGTCTCGTAAGCAGTAGGGGGTTGAGCAAATTCAAATTCAAAATCCCGCCCATATTGGAAGCGGGCTTCATTGGTGAGTGTGGAAGTGAAAGACGTATAAAGTTTGGCGACGCCCCAGGTATCCCTCACGTAATCGTTCCCAAAGCTGGCGACGCCGAACGTGTTGCTGGCCTGAGTTTGGATGCCGGCAGGAGAAGTCCAACGCATGCGATTGACTTCAAACGTGGCATGATTCTTCAAGCCAATCTGCCAATCAATCTTGGGAAAGAAGATCGTCGCTTGACCTTTGCGTGGCACAGGCCCGAGTTCTCCAAGAAGTCCATTGAGACCGTTCGTGTAGGCGGTCTGGGCCTGTGCGGTGGTGACACCAAGCCGTGTGGCTAGCGTACTAATCGTAGCGGCGCTAGGAGCAGCAAAGAAGGCAGCAGGACTCGTGGCTTTGGCGGTGCCTGGGAAATTCCTGTCATAGCGATCAAAGGCAAAAAAGAAAAAGATCTTGTCCACTTTGATTGGGCCGCCAACCCCGAATCCGTACATCTTACGAACGTCGGTAGGGGCATAAGGAGAAGTCGTGAAAACGCCCGGCGAGGTTTGCGTGGTAAGTGTGGTAAACGGGTTGATGGCGCCCCAGGAATTGTCGCGATCATAAAAATACCCTTCGCCGTGGTATTGATTCGTGCCGCTTTTGGTCACGGTATTCACGACTGCCCCAGCAGCGCGGCCGTACTCGGCGGAGTAGTTGGAAGTATTAACCTGAAATTCTTGAACGGCGGCCTTGGCGCTGGAGTAGCCAATGCGCGTGCGACCCCGCTCCTCGGAAAAGAAGGCCTGATTGTTATCACCGCCGTCGACGGTGTTATTGTTGAGAAGAGTGCTCATGCCGCGAAAGCTGATCAGGCCAAAACCGTTGGCATCACTGACCGCGCCAGGAGTGAGGAGAACGAAGTTCGACCAACGCCCGCCGTTGATGGGCAGGTTGCTGATGGCGGTTTGATCCACGGTGGGAGCGAACTCAGCCGAATTCGTGTTGACCTGGGGAATTTCCGCGGAGACGACAACAGTGGCGCCAGCTGTCGCGACATTCAGTTTTGCGGAGACGTCAGTGACAGAACCCACCTGAACGATGACGCGCTCCACTCTGAAGGGGGCAAACCCCGGCGCTTCTATACTGACGGAGTAGCTGGCAGGCTGAAGCTTGCCAACACGAAAATAGCCAGTATCATCGGTTGTAACCACTTCCTCGGCGTTAGTACCGAGGTTTTTCACTGCGACTTTGGCGTTGGGAACCGCTGCGCCAGTGCTGTCGGTCACAACGCCTCCAACAGCCCCATCGGTGGTGGACTGGGCAAGGGAGGCAGAAGCAAACAAGAAAAGTGTCATCGTCACTGCAAAGGACACGAGGCATGTCTTGATGACCGAGCGTCCGATTTCGTTCTCCTTCATGAAGTTCCTCCTTGAGAACTCACACCGCGTGCTGCGCTCTGAAGCACACACGCCAGGCTTTCTCGGGGTGATAGGCGGCTTCCGTTTAGGCCAAAGCTGATTGGTCACTCGCACCGGCCGTCGACGCTTCACAAAACAATGTGGGTGACTTCTCTTCTACCATAAGAGTGCGACCAAGATAAAGCCAGGGTCCGTGGAAAAGCTCGCCGGAACGTGCTGATGCCTATGCGCACCGACCTAGGAAGCGACATCCTGGCCCCTGCACCGGAGGAGAGTGGTCAGCGGACTTTACTGGTCGATGAACGATTCGCGATTCCGGCATGACAGCCATGACAGCCTGGGCGATTGCCTTGCGGTCTCGCGTGGGGTAGAGTCTCGCTTCCGCAAGCGGGGAAGACCAATGGCAGAAGCAAGAACGGCCGAGGGAAAAATCCGGCAGGGGCAAAAAGAAAGCATTCGCCCGCTGATCCCGGCGGCCCGGATTCAGAAAAGAATTCGCGCAATGGCGAAGGAGATTCGCCGTGACTTTCCCGAAGAACGGCTGCACCTGGTGAGTGTTCTAAAGGGCGGAGTATTCTTCCTGACGGACCTTGCTCGAAGCATCCCGGGAGAAGTTTCCTTCGATTTCATTGCCGTCGCAAGCTACGGACAGAACACGCATTCCTCCGGTCAAGTGCGCCTGACGCGGGATTTGGACTCGAGCGTCGAGGGCCGAACGGTTATCGTCGTCGAGGACATCCTGGATACCGGGATGACACTGCAATACCTATTGCGGCTTTTCCAGCAGCGCAAACCCAAACATTTGCGGGTGGCGGTGCTGCTCGACAAGCCGGAGCGGCGCATTGCGGCGGTGCGCGCGGATTATGTGGGCTTCACGATTCCCAACGAATTTGTGGTCGGCTACGGGCTGGACTATTCGGAGCGCTACCGCAACTTGCCTTATGTGGGGATTTTGAAGCTCGGAAGCGGAGCGAAGCCGCAGAAGTAAGAAGGGCGAGGCTTCCTGAATTCTCTCTTGCCGACGCTGTTTGCTTTATCCCGAGCAGGCCAAAAAGGACTAGGAGTAATAAGCGAATGCCAGTGCCTCTAACCAAGCCCGTTATAGGGCACCTGCTATAATAGTTTTCGTCCATGAACCCCACTGAGGAACATATTATCACCGCCGCTTTGAGCGGTGGCTCGGAGATCTCTACAGAAGTGCTTGCCACGCTTGCCGAGATCGGCGAGGACGTGAATGCCTCGCTCGATTTGGATGAAGTCCTGGCGCGCGCCGCAGCCCTCATCAAGCGACACATCGATTACGAAATCTTCGGCGTGCTGATGATCGAAGGGGACGGAAACTATCTCCGTCACCGGTTTGCCATCGGCTATCCAAGGGAACTCGCGGAAAGCTTGCGCATTCCCATGGGGCAGGGAATAACCGGGACGGCCGCGGCCACGGGCCATTCGGTTCGCGTGAGCGATACCTCTAAGGACCCCCGGTACATCAACGCCATCGAGAGCGTGCGCTCCGAATTGGCCGTTCCTCTCATCGTGCGCGGTAAATGCGTGGGCGTGCTGGATATTCAGAGCCGCCATCTTGATTACTTCACGCGCGATCAGCAAAACATTTTGACGTTGCTCGGAAGTCGGCTGGCGATCGCCATCGAAAATGCCCGCCTATTCGAAAAAGTAAAGGCCCAGGCGGACACCTTGCTCTTGCTGAGTGAAGTGGGCCGTGAGACCAGCGCGATTCTGGACGTAGAAGAACTGCTCCGGCGCGCCGCGGAACAAACCAAGCGCGTGATCGATTATCAGATTTTGAGCATCATGCTGTATGACGAGGAACAGAAGGTTTTCCGGCACCGTGTGGATGTGAAACACGGCCAGAGCGTGCAGGGGCGTCTGCGAGCAACGACCAGCGAAGGCATTGTGGGCGCGGCAGCAACTCTGAAGGAGCCGGTCTTGGTTCCTGACGTCACCGTGGATCCGCGCTATGTCATGGTCAATCCCGAGACGCGGTCGGAACTGGCGATTCCCATGATGCACCAGGGAAAAGTCATTGGCGTGCTGGACCTGGAAAGCCCCATCCCGAATTATTTCACCGAAGACCACGTGCAGACGCTTTCGATTCTCGCCGCGAACCTGGCGGTGTCGCTCGAAAATGCGCGTCTTTATGAACAACTCGCAAAGGAAGAGGCGCGCCTGGAGCGCGATCTGCAAGCGGCAAAAAGAATCCAGGGCGCGCTGCTCAGGCCGGTGCCCACGGAGGATTACGGCGTGGACATCGCGGCGCGGTATTTGTCGGCTCGCGAGGTGTGTGGGGACTTGTATGATTTCCTGCGATACGGGCCGCAGCAACTCGGTATTGCGCTCGGGGACGTGAGCGGCAAAGGAACCGCCGCGGCCTTGTACGGCGCCGTGGCGATTGGCATCATGCGCAGCCTTGCGCCGCAGAAACTGCAGCCCGCGGAAATGCTCAAGCAAATGAACCAGCTTGTAGGTGAACGCCGCATCGAAGGGCGGTTCATGACCGCATGTTTCGCAACCTGGCAAAAAGGCCGCCAAAAGCTGCGCGTGGCGAACGCGGGCCAGTCTCAACCTTTGCTGTATAAAGACCATCGCTGCGGCAAGATCGAATTGACGGGCTTTCCCTTGGGTATCTACGAAGATGCGACCTACGACGAATGGGGAGTCACGCTGGAGGCGGGAAATATTCTGGTATTTCATTCCGACGGCATCACCGAAACCACCAACAGCGAGGGCCAATTCTTTGGGACTACGCGGCTTCGCGAATTGATTGAGAAACACCACGATCTGCCGGCAGCAGAGTTGGCCGACAACATTCTGAGCGAAGTGGACTGGTTTTCGAGGAGTGCGCCCCTGTCAGATGACCGTACGCTAGTGGTGATGAAGGTCCGATGAGCCATTCGCTCTCTGGATCTCCGCGCAAATTGAAGTTTGTCGATCCGGTGGCGTTCACGCCGTATTTCTCTTGGAAGAAGGCTTCCCCCGCACCGTCGCAAGAACAAGTGTTCTGCGAGGGAGTATCGCTGCCAGCCGTGGCCGACAGGTTTGCGACGCCGACGTATTTGTATAGCAGCGCTGCGATTGACGACGCTTACCGCGAATTCCAGGAGGGGTTGCGCGGAATTCACCACACCATTTGCTTTGCGGTGAAGTCCAACGGGAATCTTTCGATCTTGCAGCGGCTGGCCAGGCTAGGCAGCGGCTTCGACATCGTCTCGGGCGGCGAGCTGCGGCTCTTGCAGCGCATTGGCGTACCCGGGGACCGGATTGTTTTTTCGGGGGTAGGGAAAAGTCGCGAGGAAATTCGAGAAGCGCTGAACTATGGGGTCAGCAGGCAAGACGGCCATCCGGGGATTCTTCTGTTTAACGCGGAGTCAGAAGCGGAACTCGAAATCTTGACCGAAGAGGCTGCTCGCGCCATGACGCAAGGCGGGAAGCCTCCGGGAGCCGCCATTCGCGTAAATCCGGATGTGCATGCGGGCGGCCACCCGCACATTGCCACGGGCCGGCACGAGCATAAATTCGGCTTGGACTGGAAGGAAGCAAAGCGACTGTATCTGGCGCACGCCGATTCGAAATGGATTCGCTGGGCAGGGCTCAGCGCGCACATCGGATCGCAGATCACCACGCTCGAGCCTTTTCGCCTCGCGGTGAGGCGGCTGGTAGGTTATATCCATGAACTGAAATCGCAGGGAATCGGCCTGCGGTATCTCGACGTCGGCGGTGGCTTAGGCGTTCGATACGCGGATCAAAAACCGCCGAAACGAGGCGAATACTCGACGCTCATCAGAGAGCTTGTGCGCGGGATGGACGTCGAGGTTCTGTTGGAGCCGGGACGTTCGATCATTGGCCAAGCGGGTGTACTCCTAACGCGGGTTGTTTATACGAAAACCAACCGCGGCAAGCGGTTTGTGATTGTGGACGGCGCAATGAACGATCTCATGCGGCCTTCGCTCTATGGCGCGATTCATCCCATTACCAAGCTGACGCGCGATACGTCAGAGCGGAACGCCAAGCGGCAACGCGCGGACGTGGTTGGTCCGGTGTGCGAAACCGGAGACTGTTTCTTGCACGACTGGCCTGTGGGCGAAGTCGAAACCGGCGACCTGCTGGCGATTTGGGGCGCCGGCGCTTACGGAATGGTGCTTGCTTCCAACTACAACGCCCGCACTCGCCCGGCGGAGGTGTTGGTGGAAGGCGACACCTTTCGGCTGATTCGCCGGCGCGAGACGCAGGAAGATTTGGAACGCGCGGATATCGTGGACCAGAAACACGTTTCGAGAACCGCCTAACCTACCCGTTTCTAGCGGGTCAGAAAGCCGCGGTGCATTCTTGAGACGAAGGTTGAGCGCTAGTTCTTTCCGGCTTCGTATACGACTCTTCCTCCCACAATCGTGTAGCGCACCGCCGCGTCCTTAATTTTCTCCTGCGCCATCGCAAACAAATCGCCATCGAGTACCACCAGGTCTGCCAGTTTTCCTGGCGTGAGCGAGCCTTTTTCTCGTTCGCGAAACTCCGCAAAAGCTGAGCCCATGGTGTAAGCCTGAAGGGCTTCCTCAAGGGTTAGCCTCTGCTCTGGAAACCAGCCACCCGGGTTTTTCCCGTCGAGCGTGGCCCGTGTCACTGCAGCGTACAGGCCAACCATCGGATTTAGCGGAGCGACGGTCCAATCGCTTCCGAAAGCGAGCCGCACGCCGTGGTCGAGGAGCGTTCGAAAAGCGTACGTCGTTTTGGCGCGTTCGTGGCCAATGCGCCTTTCGGCCCAGCGGCCATCGTCAATGGCGTGGTAGGGCTGAACAGACGCGATGACGCCAAGTCGCGCGAAACGCGCGAAATCTTCGGGGCGAAGATGCTGCGCGTGCTCGATGCGCCAGCGCCGGTCGCTGCGCGCGCCGTTTTGCTTCTCGACTTCTCCGTAAATGTCCAGCAGGATGCGGTTGGCCTTGTCGCCGATGGCATGGACAGCCAGCTGCAAGCCGGCCTTGTCGGCGCCCAGAGCCATCTTCAGCATGTTGCCCTCGGGCAGCATCATCTCGTTGGGCAAGCCAGAGGTCTCCGGGGCGTCGTCGTATGGCTTTTCAAAAAGCGCCGTGGTTGAGCCGAGCGAGCCATCAGCAAATCCCTTGAGCGCGCCGAGATGAATCCAATCATTGCCAAAGCCCGCGCGGATTCCAGCCGTGGCTGGAGCTTGCCATTGCGGAAGGGGGGTGATGGAATAAATGCGCAGCGTTAATTCGCCCCGATCGGCAAGCGTTTGGTAGGCGCGAACATCTTCCGTAGAGCTAATGTCGTGAATGCTGGTCACTCCGAAGCGGCGCGCTTCCTCCATCGCGGCCCGAACCATACGAAGGAGTTGTTCTTCGGACGGAGGCGGAATGATGCGATAAACCAGGTTCATTGCAGCATCCTTGAGGAGGCCCGTGGGATTGCCGTCCTTGCCGCGAACGATGGTGCCCCCAGGAGGATCTTCTGTCTCTCGCGTGACGCCCGCTAGGCGCAAAGCGAGAGCATTGGCCATGGCCATGTGTCCGTCATAACGGCTGACGAAAACGGGAGTGTCCGGGGTGAGCGCGTCCACCCAATCGTGCGAGGGAAGAGGCGTGCCGCCCCACAGTTCGTGGTCCCACGTTCCGCCCAGCATCCATTCGCCCTTGGCCAGCTTCTTGGCTTGTTCGCCGATGCGGCGGGCAAATTCCTGCGGTGTGTTTGCGTCGCGCAGGTGCACGCCGCTGATTTCCCCTCCGCCACTGCTGAAATGCACATGCGCGTCGATGAATCCGGGGAGCACGCTTTTCCCCTGAGCATCGATCCTTTTCGTTGCCGGCCCAACCCATTTCGCGATTTCCGCGTCGGAGCCCACGGCAACGATATGGCCGTCGTGAATGGCTACCGCCTCCGCGCGCGAGTTCCGGGGATCCACGGTCCACACGTGCCCGTGAACAATAACCAGGTCCGCGAAAGAAGGCTGTTGCGCGTAAGCGCTTGCCGAGGAAAATACAAGGATCATCGCAACGGCGAAGGCAACTCTCATGAATGGCTCCAGATAGGTTCCGCGATGGAAAAGAAAAGGAACGATGACTCCGAATTCAAGCTTCGCCCCACTTCAGCTTGCTGCGCAAGATCTCGAAATACGGCTTGTTTGGCGGCTGAATCAGTTGCAACGGTTCGTGAGCCCGCCGGAAGCGCGCGACATCGGTGGGCTGCATGGGCAGACCGCGTTGTCCGTCGATCGTCAGATAAACCGATTCGGTGTCGCCGAGTCGCACTTCGATGGTGGACGTGTCGGGAACAACCAGCGGGCGGTCGCTCAACATGTGCGGACAGATGGGGGTGATGATGAACGCGCCCACCGCAGGATGCAAGATGGGTCCGCCGGCGGAGAGAGAGTAGGCGGTGGAGCCCGTGGGGCTCGAAACGATCAATCCATCCGCACGGTAACGGCAAACAAAATCTGAATCGATGCTCAACTCCAATTGAATCATTCGTGCGAACGAGCCCTTGTGAACAACCGCTTCATTGAGGGCGCATTGGGTTTCGACGACCGAGCCCGCGCGCACGAGTTCCGCCTGCAACATCACCCGCTGGCTGAACGAGGACTGCCCCCTGAGCGCTTCTTCAAGCGCGGGATAAAGCTCATCGAGGGTGAAGCTCGTGAGGAAGCCGAGGCGGCCCATATTGACGGGTAAAATGGGAATATGGCGTGATGCAGCCAAACGTGCAGCCGCGAGGATCGTGCCGTCTCCGCCGAGAACTAGCAATAGGTCGGAGCCATCCGCCACCGCCGCGGCAGGCTGGCCTTGGAATCCACCCGTCAGGGCGGCCGCCGTGTCCTCGTCCAGCACCGGTTTGATTCCGCGGGCCTCGAGCCATTTCAACAAAGGCGGAACGACGACGGAGAGTTGTTCGCGCCGAGGCCGGGAAACAATGCCTATCGTTTGAACCGTTTTTCCCTGCTGCATGGGCGAGTGTGATTCTACTCCATGGACTTTTTTCGCGCGCAGAGAAAATACTCCTGATTGCCTTCAACGCCGCTAACCTTGCTAGGGCGGACCTTGAGGAATTTGAAACCGAGAGACTTCATATGTTTGCTTACAGATAAAACCGCCTTTTCCCGGAGCCTTTTGCTCTTCACAATTCCGCCGGCGCCAACCTGCTTGCGCCGTAATTCGAACTGCGGCTTGATCAGGATCAAGAATAAACTGGAGGGCTTTGTGAGCCTTGCCGCAGGTTCGATGACTTTTTCAACGGAGATAAAAGAAACATCGACGACGGCCAGGTCCGCCAGTTCCGGAATATCCCCCGTTTCCAGTTCGCGTGCATTTTTCCTGACGGCAACTACGCGCGTGTCCTGGCGCAGCTTCCAATCGAGTTGTTCGACATTGACGTCCACGGCGTAGACGCGAGCCGCGCCCTGCTGCAGCAGGCAATCGGTGAAGCCGCCATGCGACGAGCCAACGTCGAGGCAGACCAAGCCCGTCGGATGAAGGGAAAAATCTTTGAGCGCGCCTTCCAGCTTGAAACCGCCGCGGCTGACATATTTCGGGTGCCGGCTGGCGATGGCAATCTTCGCATCGCTCGAGACGGCCAGACCAGCCTTGTCCTCGCGCTTGCCGTCCACCCGGACTTCACCGGCAAGAATTATGGCCACTGCTTTTTCGCGAGACTCGGCAAGCTTGCGCTC
>Ga0310917_10000580_pt1 | contig 16345 bp, 15 predicted proteins | sample GREbulkMGLF178_FD_203531 | JGI IMG/M metagenome (GOLD analysis project Ga0310917, IMG submission 203531) | Lab enrichment of tropical soil microbial communities from Luquillo Experimental Forest, Puerto Rico - GRE.bulkMG.LF178 | ecosystem: Environmental > Terrestrial > Soil > Tropical forest >... | reverse complement strand
ATTCGCCCCAGGCCGACTTAATCCAGCCTTCTTCTTGCATGCGGCGCAGCGCGGGAAAGAGCGAACCAGTCTTCACGCTGAAAGTGCCTTGGGTGATCTGCTCGATGCGGCGCGAGATACCAAGCCCATGCATTTCGCCGAGGCGCAGCGTCTTGAGGATCAGAAGGTCAAGAGTGCCTTGAAGTAGGTTTGTTTGCTCCTGGGTCACGCACCCTCCTGTAGATCGTCTACGCGACACTAGCCCCGGACCTATAGAATGTCAACAGGTGATTTCCCCCATCTACCTGGACTTCCCGACGGAAGTATTGCAGGCGAACAAAATACAAACGTAAAGATAGACATGACTCGATGTATCTCTGTTGACAGAAGGTTGGTTATCTAACATACTCTATGGCAGGAAATCACTGCGAGGAAGGCGACTATGGCTATCGATCTGAAGGAATTGGGATCGAGATTGAGACGGGTTCGAGAAAGCCGGGGCTATACGCAAGAAGAGGTCGCAGAACTATTGGGTATCCCGAGATCAAGCGTGGTTCAAATCGAATCGGGGAATCGGTCCGTAGACAGTCTGGAATTGATGAAGTTATCGGAAGCATTCGGGTTTGACCCAAAGGATCTCTTTGCGGACGAATTCTCGGAACAACGCGATTCTGTTACTGCCCTGTTTCGCGCGGAACCGCAAGCGGCAACCGACAAGAAATTGATTCAGGCAATTTCGAAGTGGTCGGGGCTTTGCCGCCAGTTCACTAGTTTGGAGAAGCTGATTGGTGCTGACCGTGGCCTGGTGCCACCGGTGCGCTATGACATGCCCGAACCACGGAACAAGTGGGAAGCGATTCAGCAAGGAACTGCGGTTGCGGAACAGGAAAGAAGTCGGCTCAAGCTCGGGACGGGCCCGCTGCCGGAACTTCCCGAGATTATCGAAAGCCAAGGCGTGAGGGTGGGGCTGCTTCCGCTTGATGACTCAATCTCGGGTTTGTTTCTTGCGGACGACAACATCGGATTGACGATCCTCGTGAATTCGCGACACTCCGACCAAAGACAACTGTTCTCTTATGCTCACGAATATTGCCATTTGCTTTTCGACAGACAGAAGAAAGGAATAGTCAGTCGGCTTGAAAACCGCGAAGACCAAACCGAGGCAAGAGCGAATTCATTTGCTGCGGTATTTTTGATGCCGGAACGCGGTATCCGCGAGTTCTTGTCCGGTGTCGGGAAGTCTCAGGATGTTCCCACGCTTCAGGAAGTGTATGACGAAGAGGGTGGTGCCGTCCGTGCTCAACGTCGCGGCTCATCTTTGCCCTACGGACTGCAGTTCTATGACGTTGCTCATTTGGCATTCTATTTTGGCGTGAGCTATGAATCTGCGCTATGGCGACTCAAAAGTTTGCAGATTATTTCGGAGGAAGAAAGAGAGTCTCTTGCGCAGAAACAGACGGCTGCGACCGCATTTCGGAAGGTCCTTGGCGAGCGGTTTGCGCGTCACAGAGATAGGTTTGCGAAGCAGGAATCGGCGTTTCAACACAAACTCCTGAGTATGGCGCTTGAGGCTTTTCGTCTCGGAGAGATCAGCAAATCCAGGCTTAAAGAAGTTGCCTCTAACGCAGATGTCTCTAACGGCGAGTTGAATGCTTTATTGGCCGGGATCGAGGTTGAAGCGGCATCGATTGGGGAGGAGGTTCGCATTCCCAGTTAGATGCCATGGCCGACCAATCGAAGCCGTTGGATGTCTGCACAGATAGTTGTGTATTGATCAATTTCGCGCATGTTTCGCGGCTGGATTTGCTTGGCCAAATGAGTGATTTGGTCTTTCATGTGCCGGCAGAAGTCATAAACGAGATAAGTGAACCCACTCAGGCCAAGAAGTTGGATGCAGCCATCAAAGACGCAACCCTACACGCGTTGAAGATTGTCGATGTCGAGGAGCTACGACTGATGGCCGAATATGCCGCGATGTTTGGGAAAGGGGAAAGTGCGTGTCTTGCTGTTGGCGTTCAGCGACGTTGGATCATCGGGACAGACGAAACCAAAGACAGGAGACTGAGCCGGGAAATCGCCGCAAGAGGGATAAAGGTGATTAACACACCGGGCATCTTGCTCAAGTCGATTCGTCACGGGATCTTGTCTGTCGAAGCCGCTGATCTGATAAAGGCCGAACTGGAAGCTAAGAAATTCAAGATGAGTTTCAACTCATTTCGAGAGCTCGTCGAGTAGCGCCGCTTGCCGTACCCTGCCGCGCCTTGCCCATATCCGGACAGCTTGTTGTCCGCTTGCTTAATGCCCGCGGTGAATGCCGCGTAGGTGATGGTAGATGGATCGGTAGTGTTTCTCACGAAGAGACGAAACTTCTCAGGCGAGCTCATCGATACTGGCGCCTTGCTATTGGAGACCTTGTAGGTATGATCCAGAACAATCGTGGGTGCTCTTCTTGAAGCCCCGGACGTTGTGCGGGCGTCACCTGCAGAACAGGTGGTACGGCTTCTGCTGACTTTGCCTTCTGCGTCTCTTCTAAGGGATTGGGAATCTCCTGTGCGCGAACGACACTTGAAAGCAATAAGAGCACGGAGAAGAAGTAGAAGAAGGCCGCCCGCATCTGATCGAATCTGTGCCCATCCATTAAAACCAGACCTCGCTTGGGCGCGACATCGCTCTTGTGATTACGACCCTCGCAGTGCTCTGTGACCGTTCCAGAAGGCCCGCGTATGGGTGGTGGACACGAGAATGTTCGGAGTGCGTCATACTGGCGGCAAGCACTCGAATCAAGAACTCGCCCTCTTCGGATTGCGGTTGGCCCGAAAGTCTCTTTTCAACTTCATCCGCCTGATTTTGCTGCACCAAGTTGCCTAAAAGGATCAGCGCTCCATTCCCTTGTTTGAGGTGACTTTGTGCAAGACGAATTCCTGAAGAACGTCGATGACAGCGGTGGTGCCTAGGGCGATAGCGGCGTTCTCGAGCGTCAATCTGGCGCCGTGACGGTCTCTTTCCGGGATGTATAAATTAGAAATGCCGCCAGCGGCGAGGTCGCCGAGGACCGAGGAATAGTTTGGCTGCCAGCTTTGATTGTCGCCTTTACAAATGAGGGTACGGGAGATGGCATACAGGAAGCGCGAATGCTTCGTACCGGTCCCCTTGTAGAAGTAGCGTGGGTCTTGCTTGAAGAGTGAAGGCAAGGCGGCACCTCCGATGAACAACCCGGACGCAAGGTTTGCATACGAAGCGGCGTAGCGCTTGGAATAACCTTGAGCGCCTTGGCCGTACCCGCTCCAGCGGTTGGCAGCCTGGCCTGCTCCAGCAATAACGCAGACGGCGGCAACGGTCACGGGATCGCTGGTGGCTTTCAAAGCGAGCTCGAATTTTTGCTTGGAGGTTAAAGCGGCAGGCCTGCTTTCGTAGGTGACATAGAAATTGGGAACAATGCCTAAAACGCGTTGCTTTTCCAGATCTTTGAACTGCTCTTGCGCGATTTCTTCCCTTGAGGGCGAGACGTAGATCTCGGTCGTTTGCGTAGCTAAGAATAGCGTGATCTGAGGAAAGACGTAGTTCTCACTGAACAACAGGGTTCCCGAGACCATTTGAGCGGCGAAGCCCTCCGCGACGATGCGGAGCTGAAGCGGTCCGGGGGGTACGTGGGCAAAAGTAAATTGACCGTCATCATCGGATTGCACTTCCTGAATCACGGATTCCTGATCACGCATAAGTGTTAAGTCGGCGCCAGCGACACCGTGGCCCGTTTGATCGACAATCCTGCCGCTGACCGTCCCGTGCGTTTGTTGTTGGGACTGGGCGGCGGCCGGTAGCGATGGCTCGAGTGCCACGGGAAGATTGACCTCTCCAGGCGGTCGGTCAAGAGGCTGCGATTGCGCTAAAGCTGGAGAGCAGAAGAAAAGGACAAACGTGAGAAAGGACAAGGTTGTTAGTACCGGCAATCGCGAGATAACCATCCTTTTCACAGCGTCCTTCTTCTCAATCGGCAACCAGAGCGCTCCACCGTTCAGTCTGCTGCAGAGCTTCGCTGGACTGGCCCAGCTGGAGGTGCAACCGTCTAGCCGACCTGCCGCAAAGTGCTGAAAGGACAGAACTAGGAGGGAATCGAGTCCTTATGACTAGGCAACCGAAAACGAAGGAGTTGGCCCGCTGACGTTTCCGCCACAAACGTGACAGTCGGCAGCTTTTCAGACTGATAATATTTCCAGACAAGAGGCGCAGCCCCCGACTAGTTTCGCTATTCGGAAACTTCAAGCCAACACGGACGGTAAACGGCGTTGAAATGAGCGCCCCTGCCCTTGCTCCAATTGGTGCCTCAGGAGTCCGGCTATAGGTTCAGCTGAAAACCGTCTGGTGAAGCCCCGGGACATTGACATAGGCTTTGCATCATGCGTTTGAGCCTACCGTTGGGCCCGAAAAGCTCTTACCGGAGCAACCGATTGAGGCTCCGTCCTGTCGTTGGCGGTTTTTGCGTCACACGGTAGAGGTTACCGTCAAATGCTCGTTCACAGCGTCAGGCGTCAAGAGGATTCTTTTCTCTGAAGCGAGGTTGCGGTAGACGACACGGAGCGCGGCGGCAATGGGAACGGAAAGATAGATTCCGATGATTCCACCGACCGCGCCGCCAACCATCAGCGTGAAGATGGCGAGTAGCGGGTGCATTTCGAGTTCGTGTCCCATAACGCGCGGCGCAATAGCGTAGCCCATCAAAATTCGCCAGACAGCGAGGAGCGCAAGCATCCAGATCCAATGCGAGTGAGTTAGGACCCCAGCAGTGACGATCGTTGCTGTAGCGGTCATCCAGCCGGCCACGGGAATGAATTCGAGTATTCCGGCGAGAATGCCCAGTGTTATCGCGTTCGGAAAGCCCAACACCAGCATCGCAATAGAGCAGAAGAGGAGAGATAGTCCGCCAAGGATCACTTTCGCCCGGATGTAGCGCTGCAACATGAGGTGCAATTCGCCCGCCAGCGACTCTAAGGCACCGTGGTTTTCTTTCGTGGCCACGAGATGAATGATCTGATCGGCCAGCTTTTCGCCGTCGCTCAAGAAAAAGATTGCAAGAATCGGAATCACCAGGATTCCGGCGAAAGCCGCCGGCGCAGCCTGTTCCATTTCTCCCAAAGCGTGCTCGATGTTCGAGCGATGGCGCTCGAGGAAGACGCGGATCTGATCGGCGCGCTCATCAGCCCAACCGAGGTTACTTCCGAGGTTGTTCGCAATCTCTCCGGAAGAAACCTTGTTCGTCAGCGCCGGGATGGCCGAGAGAATCCAGCCGGCGTTCTTGCGAAATTTCGGAACGAGACCGTGGGAAAGCAGCACGATCACGACGATGATCGCGAGATAGGCTTCCACGACGTGCGGGCCTCGGAGGTTTTTGAAAAACAGAGAATGACGTTGCAGGAACCGGACAACAGGATTAATCAAGTAGGCGAAGAGGATTGCGAACGCAAAAACTATGAGGACCGTCCGCGCGACGTACACAATCGTGAGCACAAGAGCGAAAGCAAGGATCGTCACCAGGATTTTTGCTGTCCGCGAATCAAACACCGCCCTATGCCTCCCTGACCGACCGCGTGCTGGACGGCCTCAATCTTTTTGGCTCTCCAGCTTCTGCTTGATGGCAGCAAGCGCTTTTTCCAGCGATGAGCGCGTTTTGTCGACTGCCACTTTCCGGACAATGCCGCCCTTGAAGCCCGTGAGACCGGCCTGCTGGGAACCCTTCATGGTGATGAGGTAAATGCCCGGGCGTTCGGGATCTTTCACACAGACGGTGAGGTCGAGCGCGGTCTCGAAGTAGTGACTGGCGTAGAGCTGCTTCGCGGCGAGAGCCCAGGTCTGTTGTTCGGAGTTGGTATCGCGGTAGACGATCGCTTGCACGATTCGGAGCGTCGGCTTGAGCCCAAAGTTTACTTTCTCCCAGAAGAATTCTGTTTGGATGTTGTCCGAATTGGCATTCGGATAGTCAAGCAGGTATCGATCGAGCTGGGGCAAATACACAGGAAGAGCCTTCGAGCGACTCAGCACGGACTGAAAGGTCGCCGCAACGACCGCCGGATGTTTCTTGTCGCGGTATGTTCCGAGAGCCGCATTCCCTCCCTGAATGTAATTCTGAAGTGCTTCAAGCGCGAGATTCTGGGCGATTTGATTTACGCGATTGGCCACGTCAGGAGCTGTCCAGTCAACCGAACGTTTGAATGAATCCATTGCTTCGCCCGGCAGTTGCACTTCGCAGTGCCCGGGCTCGCAGTTCTTCAAGTCCTTGATGTCCTGGGCTTCCAGGGTGAAGCCTTCGAGGTCGGAGAGTTGCGGGGGATCGCTGAATTTCTGAATGGCCAGATAGCTTGGAAGCCTGCGCAGCGAGTCGATGTCCGAAGCAAATTTGAGATATTTGTCCGGCGTCGATTCCACATACACAGAGCCAAAAACAAAAACCTCATCGGGTGTGCGCGACTCCACAATCTTTGCGATCGCCTTGCCGTTGCGGATGGGCGCAATTTGCTCATCGTTTAGTCCGATATACTCACGAAAGAACGTAAACGGCTCGGCACTTTGCCCGTATGCGGTTTCTCCAGTCGAGAGCGCGAGGAGACCGGCGAAAATCCAGAGTAAGAATCGAGCTCTAGCTGTTCCTTGGTGTGTCATGGTGTCCCCAATCCCGGCGCGCGGCCCACGGTGCGCTCGAGTTCTGGGTCCGCCAGCAGGTATTTTGAGGCTCACGTGCAGCAAATCGGCTTTGCTTGTCTTTGGTTTTTCCGGCTCAATTGAGTCCTGCATGAGAGTTGAACACTTCGCTGATGCATTGCTCATATTCCTTTCCTCCGATCTCCAGTAGTGGCCTGAACGACAAGCACCTCAATGGATCATCGAGGGGTGAGCCCCATGGCCTGGAGCAGTTCGTCGCGCGCCTGAATGTAGCTGAGCTGGGACTCGAGAAGCAGTGTCTTGGCATCAAATTCCTGAGCCGCCGCTGCGTCTGCCTGGGAGGGAAGGACTTGGCCTTTCAACAGCTCTTGCGTTCTAACTCGGGTGGATTCCGTTCGCAGCGTTAGGATTTGCTGAGACACGTTGACCATTTCCCGGGTTCGGTCCAATTTATTCCAGGCAGTCTCCACCCTGAGTTCCACGTCATCCGAAATCCGGGCAAGATTCTCCTTGGCTTGTGCGAGCTTGGCTTTATTCTCGCCCACGGCTGCGCGCCTTCGCCCCCCGTCGAACAAGTCATAGGTGAGCTGGCCCCCGAAAGACCCAAAGTTGTGGGCGAGGAAAGGGACGTTGTCCTGATAGCTGTACCTGGCAAAGGCTGACACATCCGGAAAGTAGTCTGCCTTCGCCAAGCGGACGCCAGCTGACGCCTTCTCCACCTCCGCACGGGCGGCAAGGATTTTCGGGTGCGAGGCCAAGGCCATTTTGACGCATTCCTCGCGTTGGCAAGATTCTTGGACGTCGGGGACAGCGGGGTCGAGCTCGAGTGCCGTCGTGACCGGCAAACCCATTACGTCATTGAGCTGCATGATCAGGTCGGAAATCTGCAACTTGGTGGTGAGCAGGTCTTGTTTGGCTTCGAGTGTTTGCGCCCGGCTCTCGATAAGTTGTTCATCGAGCGTGTTGCCATATTTCACCTGCTGCACGCGTTCGTTCTCCAGATCCTGAGCGGCCCGGATCTTCGCTTCAGTGGCGCTCCGGTGCAGCTGCGTGACCAGAAGTTGGTAGTAAATTTGATGGACCCGTAATGCAATCTCGTTCACTGTCTCCTGCTCGTTGGCGCGCGTCGCCTTCAAGTCTTCGCGCGCAATCTCGTTCGATGGTTTGACTCGGGTGAAGAGCTGCGTGAGCGGTTCCGAAAGCGTTGTGCCGCTTAGGATAAAGGTCCTGCCGCCCTGGTTGAGAGTCGCCGACTGTGCTGGAATCGGAGTGCCAGCCACGGTTCCCAAGCTGCCCGCTGCAATTTGAATGAACTGGCTGTCTGTCACAGTGAGAATCCTGCTGTCGTTCGTTACGCTAGGAAAATACCCGCTCCGGGCGGCCTCCTTCGCATGTTCTTTCTCTTGCACCTGGAATCCCGCGATGCGCACAACGTGGTTATGCTTCAGGGCCAACTGAACTGCATCGTCAAGCGTGATGTGCCGCGGCGACGGTTCGCTAGTTTGCGCTCGAAGGTAAACTGAGAAACCAGATAGAAATAGCGTTATGGCCACCGCTCTCGCAAAGAAACTCATCATTTCTCTCCCTTCGCCGTAGCCTGAAGCTGTTGGACCGCGCCGAGGTCGCCGTAGTCCATCGGGGAGCGGCGCAGGAGGGCAATCAGCAGTAGGGCCACTACACAGGACCATGCCAGCAGATGAAAGCCATCGATGAACGTTAGGGTGTACGCCTCAAGCCTCAAACGACCGCCCATCACTCCGGCTGCACGACCCATCGCAGCCTCAAGTCCGGCGGATTTCGACCACAGGCCGAGTGTCAGGTGGCGAAGAGTTCCGTCCGTAATCCAGTTCCCGCCCTCTACGTGCAGGCCAAGAAGATTGGAATGCAACTTTTCCCGTTGCGCAATAAAATGACCCATGAAGACGGCTCCGAGCTGTCCCCCGAACAAGCGAATCGTGTGGAAGTAGGCAGAAAAGGTCAGAATTCTTTGCGGCTTGGACAGCCCTCCGGAGAAGGTTCCCTGCAAGATGATCGTCGACACCAGACCGATGAACGCAAAGGATTGTCCGACGCCGAGGAGCAATTCGGTACGGTAGTAGTTTGCGGCCGACCAGGCACTGGTGATTCCAGCATTCAAACACGCCGCAAACGCCATGCAGGCAAACCCAGTCGCCATGAGCAAGCGCGAGTCGAGATTCTGCACCAAAAAAAATCCTGCAGCGAAGGCTAGCGCTAGCAGGGGCGCCGCACTCCATATCACCGCAGGCCCAATCTGATAGGCCTCAAAACCGTGGATGGCCAGCGTTTGCGGAATCAGAATGATGGTGGAGAACAGGTTAAACCGAAAGACAATCAGCCCGAGACCCAGCAAAATTGTGTTCCACTGTCGCAGGTAGGGCAGGTCGACCAGCGGATTCGGGCTGCGCAGTCTTCGCGTGAGGCCACAAAGCAGGAGGAACACCCCGCCTGCGAACAACGCGGTGAAGAGCCCGGAGCGCCACCAGTCTAGCCGTTCACCCTGATCGAATGCGGCAAAGAGCATCGCAAACCCGGCGCTGGCATAGAGAAACCCGGCGAAGCTCGGTGCTTCGGAGGATCTCTTCGGCGGCGGTGTGGACGGTATGCCGAAATAGATGCAAAGCATCATGAGTGGCGTGAGCACTACGGAGTTCCAGAACATCCATTCCCACGAAAGATGTTCCCGGTACCAGCCGAAAAGGGAGGGAGCAATATTGGCGGCGCCATCGACGAAGGCCGCATACAGCGCGATCGTGAAGGGAAGGTAGCGAAGAGGAATATTCCGGAGTGCGAAGGTCAGCGTCAGGGGGTAAAACGTGCCGGAGGACAGCCCGGCGAGGACTAGGGCGGCAATGAGCAAACTGTAGCTGTGGATGAACGGAAGAAAGGCGCAGACCACCGTGAAAACTGCGGCCGCAACCATGAGGATCCGGCGTGGGCCGATCAATGCGCCGAGATAAACGGTGAAGGGGCCAATGAACATCAAGGCGACGTTGTAGGCGCTGCTGATCCACGCGCCGTCGTCGAAACCGATTCCGACGTGGCCCTTGAGATCCGCCAGACCGAGCGTCAGCATACGGCCGGTGAGCGTTACAATACCGGCGCCCATGATGACACCCAAGATGCCGAGCAGAGGGCTCTTTGAAAGGTCTGCCGGCACGGCTCCCGCAATTCCGCGCGCGAGTTGTGCTGGAGTGGGTTGAGGCAGGGCTAGCGTTGATGCGGACATCCTGCGCTCCAATTAGCGTTTTGTCCGGACAGTCGCGATTACCGAAAGTCCGGGACGCAAGCTGTTCGCAAAGCTCGAATCCTCGAGCGCTATTTTCACGGGAATCCTTTGCACGACCTTGGTGAAGTTGCCAGTCGCATTGTCGGGCGGCAGAAGGGCAAATTGCGAGCCGCTGGCCGGAGCAATCTCAAGTACTCTGCCGTGGACCGCGCGACTGGGATATTCGTCGATGCGAATCTCCGCGGGATCGCCGACTTTCACATTGGTGAGCTGCGTCTCACGATAGTTCGCTTGAACCCACTTGGTGAGGGGCACGAAGGAGATAACTTGTGTTCCCGGCGAAACCAGTTGTCCAGGACGCACTTGCCTCTCGCCCACGGTGCCGTCGCCCGGCGCCTCGATTCGCGTGTAGCCAAGGTTCACCTGCGCCAGCGTTAACGCGGCCTCCTTTACATGGAGGTCGGCAATGAGCTGGCGCTCCTGCGACTCAAGCACTTTCTTCGTCCGTCGCTCGGCTTCGGCAGCGTCTTCATTGCTACGCAGCACAGTCTTGGCCTGCTCGAGATCGGCCTCTCGGCTCGCAAGTTGAGCGCCGAACCGCTGTTCGTCCGCGACCGCCTGTTCCACCTTCTGCTGGGTGGCCGAGTGCGTCTGCAAGAGCGCCTCTTGGCGAGTACGCTCGGCACGCGTGCGCACCACGTCCGCCTGGACAGCCTCGATGCCGGCCTGGGCGGCGGCAATCTGTGCATTTGCCTGATCGATTCCTGCCAGTGCTCGCTCGATCTTGGCATCCTGAAGGTCGCGCTGGCGGCGATTGTTCTCGATGGCGGCTTTTGCGGCCTCGACTGCGGCGCTTCCCTGAGCCACTTGAGCTTTGTAATCGTCGTCTTCCAGCTCTGCGATGAGATCGGCCTTATGTACAGCCTGATAGTCGGCTACCTTGACGTCCCGAACGATGCCCGCCACCTTGGTGCTAAGCGGAGTTATATCTCCGCGCACGTAAGCGTCGTCGGTCACTTGATTGATCTTCCCGCCTTCCCACGCGTTCCAGTTCCAACTAATCGTGGCCACGATCGCAGCTGCAAGCAGCACGACCAATGCTGGAACCACGAATCTCTGCCATCTCGGCTTCGCGGGAGGTGGAGTTTGCTCCGGTTGAGGCGCGGGGGCAGAGGCGGGCGTCGGCGTGCGAGCCGGAGCAGCTGCTGTCATGCTACTTGTGGTCATAGGTATTTCTTCTCCTTACCCATAAGCGCGACGAACATCTGACGCACCCCGCACAATTTTCTGATGTGAGCAAGCGTCAACAGTGCATGCGATTTGCCAACAGAACGCCACGGCTGTGACGGCAAGATGCTGAATGCACAAGAACTTGGACGAGACAGAGGCTCTCGTTTTTTTAATAGATAGCAGACGGTGCCAAGCGTTTGACGCATTGGTTGGAGGAGTGACGCCCGAGAGCTGCCCGACCTTCGGGAAATCTACATGACAGACTTTCGCGCGTGTTCTTCGGAAACACTTTCCGCCGCAGATTAGAACGTGAAGCGTGCGTCGAGTTGAACCTGGCGCCCAGTGCCGACCGTGGTGAATATTCGGCCGACGTTGTTGGCGAAACTACCCGTCGCATCCGCGAAAACGGCGTCTCCGTTCCCCCCCAGGGTGAGCGGACTTTGCGTGTTACTCGGGACTGCAAAATTAGGATGATTGAACAGATTATAGGCCTCCGCTCCGAAAGTAATCTTCCTGCCTTCCGTCAATTGGAAGCCCTTTTGAAGCGCCAAATCAAATTGCGAGAACCCGGGTCCCCTCAGGATGTTTCGTCCAGCATTGCCGAACTGACCGGGAGGGGGTAATGCAAATGCATTCGGATTAAACCAGCATGACGGAGTGCCTACCCTAATGCCGCTTGAACAAGCACCTGTGTAAGGATTGCCGGCAAGGTCTGGCCTTTCCGAAGTCAATAGGGATCTCAAATCTGCATTGTCAAAGGCAAGTACTGGGGTAAAAGGGACGTTGCTGTGAACGCTGGCAACCGCAGAGATCTGCCAGCCGCCGAGGTGGCTCCCGCGTCCAAAAGGCAGTTCATAAACGACATTCGCGACGAAATTGTGCCGGATGTCGAATGCTGACCGGCCTCGGCTTCCCTTGCGATCGAAAATATTCTGAGACGTGGGAGGGTCGTTCACAGTTTCTATAGAAAAATTCGCCGAAGCATCATCTACGGAATGGGAGAATGTGTAGAAGGCCTGCCAGGAAATGCTGTGGGCGTACTGTTTCGAAACGGACAGTTGGAATGAATTGTAGAAAGACTGCGCATCGGTTAGCACCGCTAACAGAGGTGAAGGCATGTTCGGATTGTAGCGATGGCCTAAGGCTGGTTGGAAAGGGTTCTGTTCTGCTTCGCGCGGGAGGTGATTGCCGCGCGCACCAAAATATCCCACGCTGAGAATGGTACCCGCGATTTCTCGTTCCAGGTTGAGATTATATTGCAGCGCGTATGGGAACTTCGGATGGTAAGTCGTCGAGAGAACATACAGCGGTTGCGTTAGCAAAGCATTCTGCGGGTTGAGAAAGGTGGGGAATACAAAAGAATCTATGCCAAAAAAAGGAGGTAGAAAGCGGTCGACACCAGACAAAAGTAAGGGGAGCTGATCGCGAAAGATGCCGGTTCCGCCCCGCAGCACAGTCCTGCCATCACCGAACATGTTCCATGCAAAGCCGGCTTGTGGTGACAAAAGATCCGCAGGTGTCTCCGCAAATACCTTACCGACTGTTGGCCCAGAATCTGTCGCCGGGTTGCGAACAGCCGAGAGACGCCCGTGTACCTCGGTTGGATTGGAGTAGAAGTCGTACCGCAAGCCGGCGTTCAAGGTAAGGCGGCTAGTTACTCGCAAGAAATCCTGCGCAAACCCTGACACCACGCTCTCTCGATAGCCGCGATCCGAATCAGACATCGAGGGACGAGAACCGACGTAGGACAGGGGAAGGGCTTCAAGGAACGATTCCAGAGCCGGATTATCGCTGCGTGCTGGAACCCCGAAAGGACTTAGATCCTGGAACGTATACAACCCATTCACTCCAAAATCGAGCGGGCCATTGGATTGAATTCTTCGAAACTCCGCGCCGAATTTCAAGGTGTGACGACCAATTGTGCGTGAAAGTTGATCCTGCACCTGATAAACAGTCGACAAATTGCCCAACGGAATTACTGCGCTATTGCCCAACAGACTCATGCCTGCAATGTCGATGGTTCCGAACGGTCTGCCAGGTAGCAAAGAAATAGAAAGCCCCGGATGCGTATCAACGATGGAAGTGGACGCGGTCGTGCGGTTGATACCGAATCGCAATTCGTTGAGCATTTCATGGCCGAGATTCCTGCGGTCCTGAACGGTAAAGTATTGATTGCGAGCTTCATGAAGCGTCGGGAAGCCTGGGACGTAAGTTCCGGGTGGCGTTCCGAAATAAGGGACTATGGAAGAGCTGTCATCGATGGCGTAACGCACGAAAACAGAATGCGTGTTGGAGAAGTCGTGGTCAGCCCGGATCATGCCGTGGTTCTCATTAGTAGTACCTTTATTGGCGGTGATCAGGTCTGCGGTTCCGTCCCTGTTGTCCGCTCCATTTGCTGGAGGAAGTAGCGCGAGAAATTGCTGTACGCGAGGATCAATTCCGACCGCAACACAGCCACTCGGGTCGGCGTTGCTGCACGCTCCAGGATTGCTGGAGGAGGGTAACAAGCCCTTATGAGCAAGGGCATCGGGGACCGTCGCAATCGCCGTGGATGCCTGCACTTCACGGAAGCCTTCGTAGCTGGCGAAAAAGAATGTGCGGTCATGCACGATTGGGCCGCTGATGCTCGCGCCGAACTGGTTGCGCACGAATGATGGGATCGCCGCGTTACCCAGATCAAAGTAGTTCTTGGCATCGAGGGAAGCATCTCGGTGCAACTCGAACAGCGATCCGTGGTACTGGTTAGTGCCTGATTTGGTCGTTGCTTCGATAACACCGCCCCCATAAGTACCGTACTCTGAGCCAACAGTGTGGGTTACGACGCGCACCTCAGCAAAATCATCCAGCCCGAGAAATAAACCGGAAGCGCCTGCCGGTGAATAGCCAAACACAGGGTCATTTGCATCCATACCGTCGATGAGAACGTTCGTCCAACTCGGACGCGCACCGTTAATGGAGACTTGCCCACTGTTGCCATTCGACAGCAACGAGGGAGCGCTGTTAGGTGTTGGGGCAACTCCCGGTTCCACGACAACGCTTTTGAACAGATCCCGGCTGTTAAGTGGAAGGCTGGTTAGGCTTCGCCCAGCAATGGCACCACTGACGCTTGAAGTAGTGGTGTCGATCGCTACGTCCGCGTGGACCGTCACATGCTCTGAGACCGCGCCCAACTTCAGTGACAGATCTGTCGCGACTGCGGCACCTGAACTGAGTACAATCCCCTCGAGCACCTCAGTCTGGAATTTTTCTTTCTCAGCACGAATCGTATACATTCCCGGTGGCAGGCCCGCCAGACGATACTGACCATTCGTGTCGGTAGGGGTGCTCCGCTTCAATCCAGTGCTTTGCTTGAGAATCGTAACTTGAGCTCCCGGAATAACAGCGCCAGTTGAATCTGTGACGGTACCGAAAACGGTCGAAAGCTGCGTTTGCGACCTTGCACATGCTGGGAATAAGGCCAGTAGTAGGGCTAACAGTATGAACGGCCTATACGAAGGGCGTTTCGAGCCCGCAAGAACGCCAGCGGTCATAACGGCCCCATTTATTTTCGTCTGGCTTCGCGATCCGCGCCTTCCTCGATTGTGGTTCGGCGCGGCTCGCGAAAAACTCTTTGAAGGCTTTACGGCAAAGCTGTGAGGTGGAGTTTCTCGGCCATTTTCACCAGATCTGCGACCGAGTTGGCCTTCATCTTCTGCATCACCTGGCCCCGGTGTGCTTTGACTGTCTTTTCGCTGATGCCGAGCTCGCCACCGACCTGTTTGTTCAAGAGACCGGAGACCACCAACGCCATGACCTGTCCTTCACGTGGAGTAAGAGACGCGTAGCGGTCGCGGAGTTCCTGCAGCTCAATTTTATGAGCGAGAGCGAGGCGACTTCGTTCAAGGGCTCGCCGGATCGCCGTCAACAATACTTCGTCATTGAATGGCTTGGTCAGGAACTCGACAGCGCCGCCCTTCATCGCTTCCACGGTCTTCGGTATGTCACCGTGGCCCGTGATGAAGATGATCGGAATCTCGGCCCTTTCGACAGAAACTCGTTTCTGCAGTTCGAGACCATTGAGACCGGGAAGAGAGAGGTCAAGGACCAGACAGCTCGGAATTAGGGCACGGCGGTAATCGAGGAATTCTTGCGCGGATTCGAAGGTCTTCGGTTGCCAGCCTTCATTCTGGATCAGCAATTCCAAGGACTCGCGCACAGAGATGTCATCATCAACGACAAATACCACTGAGGATGGAGGCGGCATCGTTGCTAGCCCCAATTCATGGCTGACTGTCTGCGCGAGCCTCATAGTATATCCCCAAGGTGCCCAGAGTATCCGCCGTTTTCAGTTCTCTTGAAGCAACGGTGTGTCCAACGCCGGACCTTCGCCGGGAAATCGGCGATCCGCCTTGCTTTCAGCAGAAAGAAGACACTCCTGCCGTTGGGACCAGACGGAGCAATTTTCAATCGAGGCCTGTTCACGCCAGGGATTTGACGATAACGTCAAGATCTTGACTAAGTTGCGAGCGTTCGCATGAGGATGCAGGCGGCATCGGCGCTAGCCCCAACTCATGGCTGACTCTCCGCCTGATCCTCATAGCAGATTCCCAAGGTGCCCAGAGTATCCGCCGTTTTCAGTTCCCTGGAAGCGCCAGATTCAATGCTTCAAGCAAAGCCGTGTCACTGAACGGTTTGTTCAGAAATTTCACGGCTCCTTGTTTGAACGCTCGCGCGCGGACAGCCTCGTCCTTCCGGGCGGTAATAAAGATGACCGGGATCTCCTGCCCCCGCCGCGTCAGTTCCTGTTGAAGATCAAGTCCAGTCATTCCTGGCATCATGACATCGAGGATCAGACACCTCGTTTTATCGACACAATCGGATGTCAAAAAGGCCTCCGCTGAGGAAAAAGCTCGAGCCGCGAAGCCGAACTCGTTAAGCAGGTCGGGTAGCGACTCTCGAACAGATTCATCGTCGTCAACTACCGATATAAGTGACCGCTCGCTGGCGCTCTCTCCCTGTTTAGACTTCATGATCCAAGGGTGCTCCGCCACCCGAAAAGTGTCCATTGGACCTTGGTCTCGGTTTAGCTCCGATTATCGCAGTCGAGGCGTCCCCCCCTGGCCCCACCTAGTGGTGCTTTGCGCAAGCAAATTGAGCTAAGATGGCGGATCGAGGAGGGAAGTTATGGCTGCTTCTTGCGCCCTTGTTTCCGTCAGTGACGTCCGGGCTTTCATTGGTGAGTATTATCAAGCGTGGCAT
>Ga0310917_10000578_pt1 | contig 16348 bp, 17 predicted proteins | sample GREbulkMGLF178_FD_203531 | JGI IMG/M metagenome (GOLD analysis project Ga0310917, IMG submission 203531) | Lab enrichment of tropical soil microbial communities from Luquillo Experimental Forest, Puerto Rico - GRE.bulkMG.LF178 | ecosystem: Environmental > Terrestrial > Soil > Tropical forest >... | reverse complement strand
CCCCCGCTTAAGCCTAACGGTGCCGCGCCGAAGGCCCCCGGTCAAGCCCTGGATCGCCCCACGTTGCATTATCAGCATCAGCGGGTGCGCAAACAAAAAAGAGATGGCGCGAATCGGCTTTTCACAGTTTCCTTGTTGGCGCTCGAGCGCGCATGGCGTGCACGATTTGCCTTCTAGGTCCTGTGTATCTTTTGTATCTTTAAATCGCGTGTAATTTTGCATCCGATGTAATTGTTGCATCCGATTCGTCGCGTCCTGCGTGCATCGCGAATGTGGCCAAGCTTTTAGCTTCGCCCAAGGTTTTGTTTCGCCAAAGTTCGCTTCAGCGATGGCGCGGTGCTATGCACCCAGGCGCTGATGGTGCTTGCCGACACCGCGATGGTGCTCGCCTGTTCGGCGGCCTGGAACGGCTATCGGCCGATGGCCTCGATCGATCAGACCACGCATTTCCTGCGCCCGGCCATGTGGTGGCGGATGCTCGCGTGGTGCGGATCGGCCGCAATACCAGCTTCGGCCGGGTGATGCTGCTCAATGCCGCCGACAGGCGCCCGGTCGGCATGGTGGCGAGCAACTATTCGATGGTTTGACAGGCCCCTGCCGCGGGGGGCTTAGCAAGTCATTGGCGCGGCTACGGCACAGCTTATGGCGAAGCCCCGGCATTGAGCGTATAATCTATCTGGTCGTTGTAAGCCTGCGGGGGCTCCGCCATGCTTCGTTCCATGAACCGTCTCGTTGCAATCGCGCTCGGCTTGCTGGTGCTGGCTTTATTGGCCGGCAGTCCCAAAGCCTTGGCGAATGGCACGGAATTCGCCGGCCCCGGGCCGGGTGTGACCGGCAACGATACCGGCGGCATCTTTCCCTATACGCCCAATGTCGATGCGGTCTACCAGCAGATCGCCGAAGACTGGTGCGCGCGCTGGCAACGCTTCGCCAAGGTCACCAGCATTCACCGCGTCTACGGCGACTATGTTGGCTTTGTTTGTTACGACCGGGCCGGCAAGATTCACTAGCTGACGCTTTGAAGGGTGTTCTCCGCTCATTCCCGCGCAAGCGGGAATCCAGTTCTGATTTTTCGCTCGGTCCCCGCCTTTGGGGGACGAGCGTATAAACATCACCGCCAATCGCCGATCGCCGCCTGGACGAGCGCGAGCGCGGCTACGGCTGCCGTATCGGCGCGCAGGATGTGCGGACCGAGCGCGAACTGCACCACATTAGGAAGCTTGAGGAGCGCCGCGCGCTCCTCGGCGGCAAAGCCACCTTCGGGTCCGACTAGGACTGCGAGCGGAGCGTGAGGTGGCAGGCGGGCGAGCGCCGCGAGCGGATCGGCGACATCGGCGCTCTCGTCGCAGAACACCAGATGCCGCCGCACGTCCCAAGCGGCGAGCGCCGCCGTCAGTTCGATTGGCGCCGAGATCTGCGGCAGCGCAAGAATGCCGCATTGCTCCGCAGCTTCGATCGCATTGGCGCGCATCCGCTCAAGGTTCACGCGCGCCACCTGGCCGTGCCGGGTGAGTACGGGACGCAAGTGCGCGGCCCCCATCTCGACCGCTTTCTGCACCATGTAATCGAGCCGCGCCGATTTAAGCGGTGCGAACAGATAATGCAGATCGCCTGCAGCGGTCTGGGACCGGATGCGAGCGCCGACGCGCAACGCCGCATCGCGCTTGCCGCCTTCGAGCTGAGCACGCCATTCGCCATCGCGGCCGTTGAACACGAGGATGCTATCGCCGGATTTCAGCCGCAGCACGGTCGTGAGGTAATGCGCCTGGCCGCGCTCAAGCGCGGCGATACAGCCCTGTTCGAGCGGTGAATCGATATACAGCCGCGTGGTACGAAAATCGTAGCCCGGCATGGCCTTTTGGCAGCCCCTTCCGATAGGCGCCGCGGTTAGGCCATCCGCCGACCACGGGCGCCTGCGCGCCGCGCAGCCTAGAAGCAATTGCGCTTACATTGAATCCCCGATTTTTCGCCGGCCCAGGCGAAAAGCCCGGGGGTCCCAAATCCCGGCCTCCTACCCAGCCTTAGCGTCGCACCCGTCCCGCAACCATCGCGTTTTCGGCGTTTTGCCGCGTTATCGCCGAATTCGGCAAGTCTTTAAGAACGGCTGGATTTCGGGCAAAATCGTTGAGCCGGCTCAAGGGGCGAGTCGCGGGCCAGATCGGGACCAGGTCGGGAGAGGGATTGCATGAAAAGCACGCGCGCACTGTGGCTGGGTACAGCCTTTTGTGCAGCCTTGTCGTGCGCCTTTGCCGAAAGCACCGCGCGGGCGCAGCCTGCGCCAGGTATTTGGCCTGCGCCGCCAGGTGCTTCGCCTGCGCCAGGTGCTTCGCCTGCGCCAGGTGCTTCGCCCGCGACAGGTGCTTCGCCTGCAACAAATGCTTCGCGGAACGGCGTCCAGTGCAACGATTTCACGAAGTTTTCCGACGAAGCGCAGAAGCGCGGCAGCGCCGTGAGTGCGGCGCTCAAGGCTAAAGCCGAGCACAAGCAGATATGCGCGCTGATGAATAGTTTCGTCACCGCCGAAACCGCGGTCGTCAAGTTCCTCGAAGACAACAAGACTTGGTGCGGCATCCCGGACCAAATCATCGCGAGCGCCAAAGCCAATCACGAGAAATCGATGAAGTTCCGCACCGTCGCCTGCACCGAGGAGCCGAAGCCGAAAGCGCCGACCTTAAGCGACGCGATCAGGGCCCCGAACGTCGATACGGAGAAGAACACCAAGACCGGCCGCGGCACATTCGACACCTTGACCGGTAATCCGCTGGCGCGATGAGCCGGGCGGCCGGTTCGGTCGCCGATGCGACCGGCAATTGGGTCGACACCCTCGCGCCAGCCTGGTTGCGTCCGTATCTGCGGCTCGCGCGGCTCGATCGCCCGATCGGTTCCTGGCTTCTGCTCTTGCCCTGCTGGTGGTCGTCGGCGCTGGCCGCGGTCGCGGCACATTGGGGCCTGCCGAACCTCTGGCACATCGTGCTGTTTTTCATTGGTGCATTTGCCATGCGGGGCGCCGGCTGTACCTGGAACGACATCGTCGACCGCGATCTCGATCGCGCCGTGGAGCGCACCCGATCGCGGCCGATTCCGTCAGGCCAGGTCAGTGTCATGCAGGCCGCGCTGTTTCTGGTTGCGCAGTCGCTCATCGGCCTAGCTGTGCTGCTCACCTTCAATGGATTCACGATCGCGCTCGGCATCGCTTCGCTCGCCGTCGTCGCCGTCTATCCGTTCATGAAGCGGATGACCTATTGGCCGCAAATAGTGCTTGGCCTTGCCTTTTCCTGGGGCGCGCTGATGGGCTGGCCCGCCGAGTTTGGGCGGCTCGATCTGCCGGCTTTGTTGCTCTATGCCGGATCGATTGCCTGGGTGGTCGGCTACGACACGATCTATGCGCATCAGGACCGCGAAGACGACGCGTTGATCGGCATTAAGTCCACCGCTTTGCTGTTCGGATCCCGTACCAAGCCGATGCTGGCGCTGTTCTATGGCCTCGCCGTCATCCTCATCGGCGCGGCCGGCTTTGCCGCCGGCGCAGGCCTCGTCTTCGCGTTCGGGCTCCTTGCTTTCGCGGCGCATCTTTGCTGGCAGATCGTGCGGCTGGACATCGGCGATCCCGACAATTGCCTCGCGGTGTTCAAGTCCGACCGCGATGCCGGGCTGATCCTGTTTGCCGCGCTGGTGCTTGACGCGGCGTTGCGCGCAAATGCGTAGAGTGGGTTGAGCGCAGCGCTATCGCTCAACTTATCTGCGGCTGGCTGACCGATGATCGCCGAAAATCGGCGCAGGCTTCCTAAGCGTGCCTTTTCAGACCAAGCCCAATTCCGATCCAGCCCAATCCCGCAATGATGAGATCGATGCCGAGAAAGAGCCCAAGAATGTAAAGGCCCGACACTGGCCAATGCGCGAGAATGATCAGGCCAAGCAAAAGCGTGATAACGCCGGAGACTGCGACCCAGACCCAGGGCATTTCCTGTTTCATGCTGAACGCCAAGACAATCCGCATTACACCCGAGGCGATGAGCGCGAACCCGAGCAGCAGAGTGAGCAGTGCCGCTGCAAGAAGGGGGTTCTCGAATGTGGCAAAGCCGGCGACGATGTAGAGGACACCGAGCAGAACCCAAAGCAGGAATTTACCCCAACTCTTGATTTGAAATGCGCTGATGACTTCGGCTACGCCCGCGAGCAACATCATCACGCCGACGACAAACACAGTCACAACGGTAGCGAAAACGACGCTGCCGAGCGCAATCAATCCGGTGATGACATAGACGACGCCAAGGGCGACGATCCAACCCGATTTGGCGCGAAGAGGTGCGAGTGCTGTAGTCTCAGCTACGCTGGACATGATGTGTCTCCCACATTGTGTGACGGCGCATGGTGAAATTGGAGCGTTACGGCGCTGCCTCGCTCGAGGAAGCTTGAAATCTGCGGTGACTGTTTAAGCAAGCTCAAATCGTCAGCAAATTGATTAAAGTCAAAGTTCCGATGCATCCGCCAAGGGCATTGATCCATCGATACTATCGCCCTAGCTAAAAACGGCCGGACGAGCCGCCGCTGCACGCCGGCGCAACAGCAATAGGCCTTTCCATGGAACGGAAGCCGGTACTGATTGACCTTGCGCTTCAGGGTGGCGGCTCTCACGGCGCGTTCACTTGGGGCGTGTTGGATCGTCTCCTGGAAGAGCCGTGGCTTCGCATCGCCGGTATTTCCGGCACGTCCGCAGGAGCAATGAATGCCGCAGTGGTGGCCGACGGTTGGATGGACGGCCAAGCCGAGGGCGCGCGCGCCGCGCTCGAAAAATTTTGGAAGCACGTATCGCGTGCCGCGGCGTTCAGTCCGCTGCAACGCTCTCCTCTCGACCGTTTAATGGGCCGCTGGACGCTCGATACATCGCCCGCCTATGTCTTCATAGACCTGATGTCGCGGGTTCTGTCGCCTTACGCGCTCAATCCGCTCGATTTCAATCCGCTACGCCGCATCCTTGCCGAAAGCATTGATTGTAATCGGCTCGCTCATTCGCCGATCAAATTGTTCATCACCGCCACGAGTGTGCGAACCGGCCGCGGGCGTATTTTCCGCAACCCCGAGATTACAGCCGATGTGCTGCTCGCATCGGCGTGCCTGCCAACAATGTTCCGCGCGGTTGAAATCGATGGGGAGCCGTATTGGGACGGCGGTTTTACCGGCAATCCCACGATCACGCCGCTGGTTCGTGAAACCGATGCTCACGATTCCATCTTGGTGCAAATCAATCCGCGCGAGCGCTCGGATACGCCACGCACCGCCCCGGACATTCTCAACCGGCTTAATGAGATCTCCTTCAATTCGCCGCTGATGAAGGAGCTCCGCATGATTGCTCTTCTGCGTCAGACGGCCGATCCTGGAAGCGGAGAAGGCGCCCGCTGGGCGCAGATGCGCACGCATCGAATCATGACCGATATGTTGGCGCAATTCGGCGCCTCCTCGAAGCTCAACGCCGAGTGGGCATTCATCGCCATGCTACGGCAAGAAGGGCAGCGTGCCGCGAACGAATTTTTGGACGCGAACGGCAAGGACCTCGGCAAACGTTCTACCGCCGATTTGGATGTGCTGCTGGCGGAGTGTTGACGCATGGGGCTCCTCGGCATCCTGGTTGGCCTTGCGCTGTTAGTCTTGTTTGCGTTCCGCGGCTGGAGCGTGCTGCTGCTCGCCCCGGCTGCAGCGCTCGTTGCCGCAGCGTTCGGCCGAGAGCCGCTGCTCGCCAACTGGACGCAGGTTTTCATGGGCAGCGCCGCCCGCTTCCTCGCTCAGTTCTTTCCGATTTTTCTTCTCGGAGCGGTCTTCGGCAAACTCATGGACGACAGCGGTTCGGTGTCGGCCGTCGCGGATTTCATGACCAAGACTTTGGGTGAACGTCGCGCAATAGTCGCGGTGGTACTCGCGGGCGCGTTCGTAACCTATGGCGGCGTGAGCCTGTTCGTCGCCTTCTTCGTGCTCAGCCCCATGGCACAGGCGTTGTTTCGCGCCGCGGCCGTGCCTCGCCGGCTGATGCCGGCAGCGATCGTGCTTGGCACCTCGACCTTCACCATGTCGGCTCTGCCGGGCACGCCATCGATCCAAAACGCCATCCCGATGCCGTTCTTCGGCACGACGCCATTTGCGGCGCCTGGCCTCGGCATCATTGCGGCGGCGATCATGCTTGGTTTTGGCTTGTGGTGGCTCAGGCGCGCCGAGGCTTCGGCTCGTCGCGCCGGCGAGGGCTATGGAGCAGAAGCAACGGTTAGTGCTGACGGAGCGGCAGATGATGAGCTGGTGCGCGAGCGCGCTACCACCGCGCGGGAATTCGACCCGGCGGAGATGCATCATGGCGATCGTAGCGTTTCGGTTCCGCCGGCCTTGTTTGCAGCGCTGCCGCTTGTCGTCGTCGTGGCAGTGAATCTCTTGATGTCGCTCGTGGTGCTCCCCCGGCTCGATTTTTCATACCTGGCCGACGAACGCTGGGGTGCAACCACTATTTCTGGCGTGGCTGGCGTATGGTCCGTGGTGGTCGCGCTCGCCGCAGCGATCGCAACCGTCATCCTTTGCAACCGCCCTCGCCTGCCTTCGCTGCGCCAAAGCATGGATGCAGGCGCTAACGCCTCGGTACTGCCTGCCCTCAGTGTTGCGAGCCTGGTCGGGTTTGGCGCCGTTATCGCCGCGCTGCCCGCTTTCGAGATCGTACGCGATTGGGTGCTGGCGATAGAGGGCGGCCCCCTCGTCTCGCTTGCGGTGGCGACGAACGTCCTCGCCGCGCTCACCGGCTCGGCCTCCGGCGGATTGACAATCGCACTCGATGCGCTCGGCCAAACCTACATGACGATCGCGGCGCAAACCGGCCTCAGTCCCGCACTGATGCACCGCGTTGCTGTGATCGGCTCGGGAACGCTGGATATCCTGCCGCACAACGGCGCGGTCGTGACGCTACTGGCTGTCTGCGGGGCAACACACCGGGAAAGTTACTTCGACATCGTTATGGTCGGGATCGTCAACGCAATCCTCGCTCTCGTCGCGGTCATCCTGCTTGGGACGGCTTTTGGATCTTTCTAAGCGAGCACCGCATAGCCTGCACGGCCAACTAATGCTTGGCGCCGTTGGCCGCTAATTCAAATTGAAAAATGGAACCTCTGGGAACATTAGCCGACGCCCAGATGTGACCATTATGGTTTTCGATCACCGACTTGCAGATCGACAGACCCATACCCATGCCACGGGTTTTGGTCGTGAACATCGGCTGAAAAATTCGATTGAGGTTGGCTACATCGATTCCCCGTCCGGTATCTGCGATCGAGACTCGTACTCCGTTCGCTCCCGCAATTTCCGACGTTACCGAGAGTACCGAGAGTACGCGGGGCTCCGCTGAATCCATCGAATCGCGATTGCCAAGTTCTGTTTTGTCGATCCCGCAAAAGATGATCGGCGTCTCGGGAAAAATGACTGACCCATAGTTCAGCAACAAGTCAAGCGATGGTGATAGGACGGCAATTGCCACGTCAATTTTTTTGTCGGCATATTTTTCCTGAAGGAAATCGCGCAAAAGGGGTTGATAGTTATTCGAGCCGAACCGCGAGAGGTCCAACGCCTCGCTGTAAATCTCTATGCGATCCGCCGAGTTTGAGGTGAGCTCTAGGGTGAGATCGGCCTGGAGGAGCGCCAGGCCGGGCAGTTCGGGGCGCTCGTCGAAGAGCAACACAATTCGGCGTGTTGCGGAATACGCCGGCAAGGCGCTGCCGACCCAAACTGTCAAACTAATAAAGCGGTGCGCAGTTTCATGAGTCCTGGATCTGGACCTCAGATCCATAAATTTACTCACTTCGAGTGTGTCCGAAATACGTCTGGTTTTGGTATGAAATGATTCTATTTGGCGAGCACCGGATAAAGTGCCTGCGCGGTCTTGCCGAAAATCCAATCCTGGTCGGATGGCTTGGCGGATGAAAACGCTTTGCGCGCGGCGGCGAGAATTTCCGACAGCGAACCTTGCGAATTAGGAAAGTTCGAGCCCCAGGCGATGCGCGAGGCGCCAAACGTCTCGATCATCTTACCGAAAAATGTTTGTGGCGTGGCTTTGCCCCAGCTCTTGGGCGTCACATTGATCGGCGTGATTTTCAGATAAAGCTGCTGGTATTTCGAAAGCGCGAACAGATCGGCTGCGGCGGCGTATGGCGGGCCGTCGGCGAATGGCGCCCGCGCCAGGTGATCGAGAATGATCGTGACTTTCGGAAAGCGGTCCATGACTTCGCGCAACAGCGGGATGCCTTCCCGTTTCATCTGCATACAGACCGGAATGTGCTTTGCCGCCGCGTGCTCCCAGAACGGAAAAGTTTTCGGATCGGCGAACCACGTGCCCTGACCGGGCAGCGTGCTGCCTGACGTGAACAGCCGCATGCCGGTTCCGCCGCGCCCGAGCCAGTAATCGAATTTCGCAACCGCATCCGGCGCCGCCACATCGATCGAATAGACGCCGGTAAAGCGCGATGGCACCGCGGCGACAGCGTCGGCGACATAGCTGTTGTCATAGCCATAAGCTGTCGAGGAATGCACGATCGCCGCCTTGTTGACGCCGGCGGCGTCCATTTCCGCAAGCAGCATTTCATAGGTGGTCGGCCGCTCGCTCGACCAGGTCGATTGCGTGCCGCCGAGCGGAGCGAGCGGATAGCGCCCGGTGTCCGGCGAAACGATATGCGGATGAATGTCGAGAACGGGCATGGTGGTTCAATGTGTAGGGTGGGTTGAGCGCAGCGAAAGCCACCATAACATTTCAACCGATGGGGTTTCGCTTTTCGCTCAACCCAACCTACGCGCCCGTCATGCCCGCACATAGCCGTTCGCAGAACGGCGTCGCTTTGCTCGCCTATGTTGCGAGCATCCACGTCTTGCGGCGTAGAACGAAGTCGTGGATGGCCGGGACAAGCCCGGCCATAACGGCCCGTGAATTTTGTGCAGGCAAACGCGAAAACATCTCGTCCTCGACCCGTCGACGTATCGTCGCTGTTTTAGTTACATATAGGTTCAAATCTCGCCTCATCGGACGCGGCCCGGATGCATGCCGGGTTGCGGGGCGAGGGCGGTGCCCGCGCGCGGATTTGCAATCCGCGCGCGCGATTTAATTTCTAACGTGGAATTAATTAGTTAGCGAAAAGCGGCTCGGCATTTTGTAAATCATTTTGTAGTTTTTGTTGCTCAGACGTTCCTAGAATGGAAATCCTTCGGGCGGAACCTTCGGCGGCGGGATCGGCGTCTGCCGTCCGAGCTTGCCGAAGCGCACTTCAGTCCGTCCGCAATAAGCGCAAGCGGTGCCGCATACGACCGCGCGGCCCTGGTCGTCGTACTGGTTGCGCTCGACTCGGCACCACACATCGCAATAGGCGCAGACGAACTCGGTCATGCTTTTCTCTGTTCCAGCTTAGCGATTGCCGCGATCGCGAGCTTGTCGGTGCGCGCGAGATACTTGTCGAGGATCTCGTTAACGCTCCGCATGCTGTGGCCGGTGATAGCCGCAATCTCTGCGTGCGAGCATCCCGCTTCGGCGAGCCGGGTCACCGCGGTGCCGCGCAGGTCATGAAAGTGGAGGCCGGAAATTCCGGCCGCGCGGCAAGCGCGCAGCCAATATTTCCGGAACCGCTTTTCCGGCCAGGGCGAACCGCGTGCGTCCGTCAGGATGACGGGCGAGCTGCGCTTGGTGGCATCGAGGATCGCGCGCAGGCGCTTGGTGATCGGAACGCTGACGCGGCGCCTGGTCTTACCCTGGCGCAGCCGAATCCAGAGGCGCCCTTGCTCATCGGCCTGATAGGCCGACCAGGGCAACGTCAACAAATCGTTTTGGCGCTGTCCGGTCTCGAGCGCGAGCACGAGCGCGAGCACGAGCGCGAGCTGCATCGGCTCGGAAGCGACCGCCATGAACGCGGCGATCTGCTGCTCCTCCCAGATCTTCTCCGAGCGATCGGAGTGATAACGGCGACATCGGGCTGTCGGCGCGATGCGATGGCTGCATGATAGCTCGCCATGAATTCCGGCGAGCCAGGCTGACCGACGAGCCGTGGGCCACCGCGCCAAGCATAGTAGTAGGTCACAAGCGCCCCGCTGGCGAGCTTCGCCGTAGCGCTGTGAATTCCCTTCAAGGTGATACGCATTTTATTTGCCCCTCGTTATTCTCCACGCATCCAGCGCGTTTGTTGCTCCGCCTAATCCGGAAATCTTGTCGATCGCCTGGTCGATCGCTTTCAGGTCGTACTTGCCGCAATCCGGAAGCGGCTTTGGCAATCGTCCGCTTTCAACCCAGGCGCGGAACGTCGCCAGTTCAATTCCGACCGCCACTGCTGCCTCTTTCTCGACGACCAATCGCGCCATCGACTACACGCACTTTCTGCAACCCTTTTATTTCCTACCGCCGCATTGTCACTGCTTACCGCTCTTGTGCTTCTGCATCACCTTACGCGCGGCGCGAAGCTTATCGAGCGCGACTTCGTGCGCAGCGCCTTTCGTTGCCAAGACCTCATCAATAATGCGGTTATATTCCTCGACTAGTTCTTGCCATTCGATGCGGCTGCTGTATTTCAAGATCATATTTTCAAGGTGCGCCAAATGATCCGCCAGCGTGCCGACCTTTTTTAGATTGGGGTACTCAGCCAATTCATTGATGATGATTCTGTTTTGCGGGCGGGCTTCATCTTTGGCTTTGCGCTCGATGCGGAGCGCAATGTCTTCCGGCAAACGCACTTTGTATTCGCGCGTCCTGGCGGGCTTTCTCGGGCGTTGCAGCATTTGGGCTAAACCTTGCTGGACGAAACTGGACAATATACACACAACTTAGCCCCATCAACGGGATTACACAATAACCTTATTGCACTTGTGCGATACCCAAAAATGAGTATTCTCCAAGACGTCCGATTTGGTCTTGTTCGGGAGTATCCATGCGTTCGGTACCGGTGCGTTTTCACAGCATGAGCCGGAAATTGAGGCGCCGGTTCTATTATTCGGTACCCACCGCCGGCGGGCAGGTCGGCCTAAAAAGGTCGCAGTCCTACGCGGCCGCTGAAGAAGGCCTGATCCCGACCGAACGGCACGGCAAGTTCCTGCTGGTACGAAAGGACCGCTGGGACGCCAGGCGTAAGCAATTAGGACTTTAAATGCGAAACGCCGCCCGGTGGGCGGCGTCCGCATTTCACGGTTGGGGCGGGCAGGTTTGCACCGGCAAGGGTCCTGGAAACCGCCGCCGGCAAGAGGTTCGATCCTTCTCCGTCCCCGCCACAACGGGCTAACACCACAACGTCTGCAAGCGGATGGTGTGTAGCCCGAAACGACGGAACCGCGCAAGCGGTGGAGTACGGGTACACATGAGCGATACCTCCCCCATCAGGCGAGCCGACGAGCTGATCGCCGTCCTGGCCGAACGATTCCCCGCCTTCCAAATCGACGAGAACCGCCGCAGGCCTTTGCGACTCGGCATCGGTCGGGATCTCCAAATCGCCCTGGCGGGCATCATGAACGACAGCCAGATCGCCGCAGCGCTCAGTACCTACACCACCTCCCCCGGCTATCTGCAGGCATGCCGCGAAGGCGCCGATCGCATCGACCTTGCCGGCCGATCCGTCGGCACGGTCACCCCCGACCAGGCCGAGCACGCCAAACGCAAGCTCGCGGAGCGCCTCGAGCAAAAAATAAATCAGGTGGCCAACGGCCACGACAAAGAGGCTAGCCGCGACAGCCTGGCCGATGTACGCGGTGTTGCCGCCGCCCGGAAACGCGGTGCGTCATGAGCGACCCGCAAGCGCAGACGGCATTCGGCTTCTTTAACGACATGCCCTTGGCGGTCGATCCCACCACGGTGATCGTCAATCCCGACGGCTTTTCCATTAAGGGCTGCACCCGCATCTACGCGCCGATTGGGCAGGCTGGCGAGTACGCACCATTAGCTTGCAACCCTTATGAAGGCTGCGGCCATGGCTGCGCGTATTGCTATGTGCCCCTGGTCACCAAACAGGACCGTAAGGAGTTCAACGCTGGCGCGATCCTCAAGCCGGACTTCATTGCCGAGCTGCGCAAGGAGGCGGCGAAGTACAAGGCGGCGGGCATCACCGAGCAGGCACTGCTCTCGTTCATCACCGATCCCTATCATCCCGGTGACACGACGCCGACGCGCACCGTCCTCGAAATCCTCAGCGAGAACGGCATGGCGTTCTGCACCTTGACCAAGGGTGGCACGCGCGCGCTGCGCGACATCGACCTGTTCCGGCCGGACCGTGACGCCTACGCGGCGACGCTCACCTCCCTCGATGACTGCTACTCCAGAAAGTGGGAAGGCAATGCCCCGCTGCCGGGTGACCGGATCGCGGCACTCGAGATGTTCCACGCGAAAGGCATCTTCACCTGGGTCAGCCTGGAGCCGGTGCTTAACGTCGAGGCGAGCCTCGCCATCGTCATGGCGACGCACTCATTCGTCGATCTCTATAAGGTCGGCCGCGCGAACTATCTGCCGATCACCACGACGACCGACTGGCGCAGCTACACGCTGCGCATGCTCGAGTTGCTGAACCGCGTCGGTGCCAAGCACTATATCAAGCAGGACCTCCAGCCCTTCCTTCCCCCCCGGCTACCCGAACCCGATGCGCATCGCGCAGCACCACGGGACCGCCGCCGCCGCCAGGAAAGGCGGTGTGAAATGAGCGTCACCCCATTCCCCGGCAAGCGCGGCTGGCTCGAGCAGTGCATTCTCGGCGACGGCAAAAATCCCAAGCCGCTCGCCATTGTCGCCAATGCGCTGATCGCGCTGCGCAACGATCCGGCACTGCGCGACGCTTTCGGCTTCGACGAAATGCTCCGCACGCCGACGCTATTCCACGAGATCAACGCGCCGATCGGCGGCCAATTACCCGAGCCCAGGCCGCTCACCGACAAGGACATCACCGACGTTCAGGAATGGATGCAGGAAGCCGGCTTGAAACGGATGGCGCGCGAAACGGTGCGCGATGCCATCGCGTCCTATGCGCAAGACCACGCCTATCACCCGGTGCGCGATTATCTCGATGCGCTGCAGTGGGACGGCGAGGACCGGCTCGACGGCTGGCTGACCAATTATCTCGGCGTCGAGCAGAGCGCCTATAGCGACGGCGTCGGCAGTCTGTTTCTCACTTCGATGGTGGCGCGAATCCTCGATCCGGGCTGCAAAGTCGACCACATGCTGGTGCTCGAGGGACCGCAAGGCGAACTGAAATCCACCGCCTGCCATATGCTCGCCGGTGAATGGTTCTCTGACAACTTGCCCGACATCACGAGCGGTAAGGACGTGCAGCAGCATTTGCGTGGCAAATGGCTGATCGAAGTCGACGAAATGCACGCCATGAGCAAGGCCGAGGCGTCGGTGCTAAAGAGCTTTATTTCCCGCACCACAGAGCGCTACCGGCCGAGCTATGGTCGGCTCGAGGTGATCGAGCCACGGCAATGCGTTTTCATCGGCACCACCAACAAGGACGCCTATCTGCGCGACGAGACCGGCGGCCGCCGCTTCTGGCCGGTCAAATGCGGCGCCATTGATCTCGAGGCGCTGGCGGCCAACCACGACCAGCTTTTTGCCCAGGCCGTCGTTCGCTATCGCAACGGCTTGCCGTGGTGGCCGAGCAAGGAATTCGAGCGCGAGCATATCCAATCGGAACAAGAGGCGCGCTATGAGGGCGACGCCTGGGAGCAGCCGATCTCCGAATATCTCAGCGGCGTCGCCAAGACCACGATCACGGCCGTCGCTGTCAACGCCCTCGGCTTTAGGAATGACCGTCTCGGCACCACCGATCAGCGCCGCATCCAAGCGGTGCTGACGATGCTCGGGTGGCGCAGGGGCAAGCGAGCGCACGGCGGTGTGCGCTTTTGGCGGAAGAAGGACTGGTGACGCGGTGACGCATGGTGACGCATTTGCTTATAGAGGGGTGGGCGATGACGATTCCTACTAGGGGTGTCTTGGAGAATGCGTCTCCGTGCGTCACCGCGTCACCATCGATCTCAGACCAGCGAAAGGAGCGCACATGGAGGCGCATCAGGTGAGGCTGGGACCGCCAAGGGTCCAACGTGTAAAAATCTGTCACGCCGATTGACAGATTCTGGGGGGCAAGGATGACCAATCCGGAGCAATGGAAAGCGTCTTACCAACGCCCAATATTGCCGACGCTATCGCGCCAAGAAGAAAGCGAAGCTCAAGGCGGCGCGTCGAGGTTGCCGGCCAACATGAAGTCGAGGCGGCTAAAATTTACGACAAAGCCGCACGCACAAGATGGGGCCCGAGCGCGTATCAAAATTTTCCGGCGTAACGGATAGGTGACGCGGCGCGCTGGCCGATCTTTGCCGGAACCAAAAAACGGCATATGAAGTTACGATGAAAACGCGCGGACGAAAATCAGTCGAGGCGCAGACCTTGGCGCTCATCGCCCAACCGGTCGAGCCGATCCAACGGCCCGAGGCAGGCTATGATCTGACCGACGAAGCGACCCGCGAATGGTGGGAAATCGTCAATAGGATGCCGGCGGATTGGTTCCCGGCCGAAACCCATGCGGCCCTGACGCAATTATGCCGATTGATCGTGCGCTGTAGGCGGCTCGCACAACTCGCCGAGCAAATGGAAAAAGCCGGGGGCGACTTTGACGTCGCCGAATATCGCAATCTGGTTAAGGCTGAGGGCGATGCTAGCCGGGTCGTTATATCGCTGATGACCAAACTGCGGCTTACGCATCAGTCCCGGTTCGATCAATCAATCCAGGTGCCGGTCAAGGGCAAAAGACCCTGGTTGGAGTGACGGGTCCATATTTGGACCCGTTAGTTCCGGAGCATTTTGCGCGCGACAAATGTATTTAACCATTTTTAGTTGTGATTGACTGTGGCACCGCTCCGCGCAGGCTAGGGGTCTGGTTTTTTTTGAGTCCCCCCGGCAATCCGTTTTACTTCGTCATTTGTTCTCGCGAATTAAATGATCCCCTACCCATACAGTTGCAGGAAATAGGCAATGATAAAGGACGTTCGCGCCTCATCGCGGGTGCGTTCCGATTTAACTATCAATGTGCGGTCCGCAACCGTTTCCATTGCTTCGATAGCATTAGTAACGAGGTTAAAAAGTACCTGTTGTAGCTGAACTCGATTTCCCGTTAGGGTCTCCCCTTTGCTCATTCCTTGGGCCGCGCTTGGCCGGATATACGCTCGGCGCGGCCTCAGTTAAACTTGGCGTATGGTCAAAGCCGGAATGTTCTGCGGCTGATAACGGACTCATAGTGGAAATTACAGCATGTCGGTTGAATGCCACCACTAATCGAGGCGACTGGTTCCGTCCCATTCCGTGAACTCTATGACGGCACCGTCAGGGTCGCGGATGTAAAATTGACGGCCCACGAACACACCTTTTTTGCGATCTTCTTCTTCAAAAATCTCGATCCCTTTAGAGACGAGGAAGCTTTTGGCATCGTCATACTGGTCCGGATCAACCTTAAATGCGTGATGCGCCCGTCGGCTATCTTTGGGATTACGTCGCAGAGGCGCATCACTCTTGGCGAGAATAACGTAGTCGTCCCCTGCGCGTAGAAACACCATGCCGATTGCCGGGGCGGCATGTACGAGGGTTAAACCTAAAAGCTCAGTGTAAAATCGTTGGCTGGCATCGAGGTCGCTGACCGCAATGCTGAAATGAACGACACCCATAGGCTCAATCATGGCTCCTCCAAAACTGCGCTTATGTAGGCGTAAAAGTGAGCCGCCATCGGTAGCGCATATTATCAATCAGCAACGACCCTCATGCCGATGATATCCGGGGCGGGATACAGTCCTATCCGCGAAATTCTTTCTCATCGCGACAAAATTTTTTGCAGGACCTCGACCAGTGCGTCCGGCGCCGTCACGTTCGGGCTGTGGCTGGCGTCCAGCTTGTAGAGCGGCCAACCGTCCTGTCTGGCACTGCAGCAAACTGCCCGAACGGACCTTGGTCGGCGTACCGCATGCACTGAATGTAGATACGCGGCAGTGTCACTTTGGCTTGCAGATGAATTGGCTGTTGGAAGCACCTGACCGACTGCGGCATGCGGAATTTTGCAATCCAGGCTGAATCCTGTTCGGACGTGTCAGCCGGGATTGGGTTTGGAGCGACGCGCCAGCCATCGCCAGCGTTGACGCTATCCAACAGCCGCTGCCGCTGCTGCTGGGGCAAGAAGTCGATGAGGGCTTGGCCGTCGTCCGGAACAAAGGCATCGAGATAGATGAGCTGAACGACGCGCTCGCGCGCTCGATCGGCGACGCCCGTGGCGACCATGCCACCATAGCTATGGCCAATCAGCACAACGTTTCGTAGATCCTCGAATTTGAGGACGCCGACAAC
>Ga0310917_10000570_pt1 | contig 16427 bp, 10 predicted proteins | sample GREbulkMGLF178_FD_203531 | JGI IMG/M metagenome (GOLD analysis project Ga0310917, IMG submission 203531) | Lab enrichment of tropical soil microbial communities from Luquillo Experimental Forest, Puerto Rico - GRE.bulkMG.LF178 | ecosystem: Environmental > Terrestrial > Soil > Tropical forest >... | reverse complement strand
GAGTGGGCAATGCTTCCAAACAAGGAATCCTCACCCTGCCGCACGCAGAACAGCGCGCTCCGATTTGAAGGGCACCCGAACACAGACCGTCGTTCCACGCATCGGCTTTGAGCGAATCTCAATCGTACCGTTCACCAGCCGAACTCGCTCCCGCATGCTCTTGAGGCCTAAACCCCCATGTTGTTTTGCTGCCTCGGTGTCGAACCCTGTGCCTAAATCACAGACGGTGAGTTGAACCTCATTTGACTTCTCCGCTAATTGCACCTCGATCCGTTTCACGCCGCTGTGCTTAACGGAGTTGTGGAGGGCTTCCTGTAGAACTCGCAAGAGGCAAAGCCCAACTTCGAATGGGAGAACACTGGATACATCATCTTTGAAGTCGATCTCCATTCTCTGACGCGCAGCGAATTCCTTGCACCAGCTTTTTATTCCCCCAACGACACCCAGATACTCCAGCTTTGAGGAGTGCAAGTCGTGAGATAGGGCCTGCACGTCGCTCGAAATCTCCAGTGTCTGTTCTCGGAGTCTTCGCACGCGGCTCTGGATATCTGAAGGATCGCCTTGCAGTTGATCGAGCTCCATTGCAAGCATGGCGAGTCGTTGGTTGATGTCGTCGTGAAGCTCTCTCCCGATCCGCGCGCGTTCTTGCTCCTGCGATTCGATCAATTTTCGACTCATGTCCGAAAGAACCTCTTCCATCTGCTTGCGACGGGTAATGTCCTCGGCGAAAATGAGAATCCCTCCGGGCAATCCTTCGAGGTTCAGCCAAGGACGAACCTCCCAGCGGAGCCACGTAGTGCCGCCTTCACGATCCCAGCGGTCTTCGTCGGCTCGCACTGTTTCTCCCGCAAGAGCACGGCGGTGAACTTCTTTCCAACGGTCGGGAATATCGGGAAAAAGTTCGTAGTGCGAGCGCCCCAACACCTGAGAACTGTCTAATACGGAGTAATCCGCGCACCAGCGGTCGCTCACTTGGAGATAGCGCATGTCGCGGTCAAGCATCGCCACTCCCGCTGGTACGTTTTTCACGAAGATTTTTAACAGTTCTTCCCGTGCCTGCAGCTCGACCGTTTGCTTTTCTAAAGCGCGATTAAACTCGCGCAAGGCCTCCTCCGCCTCCTTCCGCTCGGTCACGTCAACTGCAATTCCGATATAACCGGCAAAAGAACGATCCGGATTGAGCCTTGGCACCCCAACGTCAAGAATCCAGCAATATTCTCCGTCGTAACGACGTAGCCGATACTGCATCCTGAATTTCTCTCGCCTCTCAAAGAGCTGCGTATAGGTGTCGAGACAGTTCTGCAGATCATCGGAGTGAACACCTTCGGCCCAGCCGTTGCCTAGCTCCTCTTCGAGGGATCGTCCAGTGAAATCCAGCCAAGGCTTGTTGAAGTACGTACACAATTTGTCGGTGCCCGACATCCAGATCATTACCGGAGCAGTATCCGCGATCAACCGGAACCGCTGTTCGCTTTCTTTGACAGCATCTTCGGCCCGTTTTCGCTCTGTGATGTCATGGGCAATCTTGGTAAAGCCCACGATTCTGCCCGTGGAATCCTTAACTGAAGAAATACTCAGAGACACATCGACCCTTTTCCCTGCTTTCGTGACGCGAACCGTCTCATAATGCTCAATGCGGCCTCCGCCCCTCAGCCTCTCAAGAATCATGTTCTCCTCATCTCGTAATTCAGGCGGAATGAGGAGGGTAATCGGCTGTCCGACCGCTTTCTCTTCTGTGTACCCGAAAATACGCTGCGCACCCGCGTTCCAACTCACGATTACTGCGTCCAGATTCTTGGAAATAATCGCGTCCTCAGATGATTCGACGATAGCTACATGCCTAAACCGGGCTTCTTCTGCCGTCTTCTTCTCGGTTATGTCGTCAACCATGGCAACAATCAACGGAGGGGTGTTCTCCAACAAAGAGACACTCAATCGCCCCCAGATCAACGAGCCGTCCCGTCGAAAATAGCGTTTCTCTAATTGGTAGTGGTCTATCGAGCCTGCGCGCAATTGCTGAAACAGAGCCTCGTCCTTCTCTGCATCTTCGCGAGGAGAGAAATCCACACAGTGTTTGCTCCGCAATTCCTCTTCGCTGAAACCTAACATTGAGCAAAAGGCGGGATTTACGAATAGGAGCTGCCCATCTAAATTCTCCACTGCAATACCGATGGGGCTCGCGGTGAAAACATCACGGAAAAGCTGAGTGTCCGGTACACTCCCCATATAGAGACTCCCGAAGCCACCTGCTTCTCACAAAATGAATACACTGACCCCCTCTCCTGAGTATACGTACCATAACCCGAACATTCGACCAAAGCAACACGAAGGCCTGGCTTTTACTGGGCTTGCGAGACAGCGCGCGAGGAAAATCACATTCGCGGCAATCAAAGTCGTCTCTTCGGCGACTCGCCATTTATCCAGCAGTTGAATCCTGTTTGCAACCGAGTGCCAGCTGAAGGAGAATGCGATGTGCTTGCAGGCCGGATTGTCGCGAAGATTGGGCTGGCCGAAAAATCAGTGCGATAAGCGCGCCTCTCAATGAGTCTCGGAATCCGTTGACAGTCTAACTAACTCAAGGAAGTTCAAAACGGTGGCTCCCGTTACGAACGCCTATACTTGAAATCGCAGAGTCTATGACCTCTTCCCGCGCCATCACGTGGACCTTGGGAATATGGGCGCTCGTCCTTGCCCTTTATGCCGCCGTTTCCTTGTCGCATCCACGCGGCTCCGAGACGCTGGTCGCGTTCGGCGATGTGGTGCAGTGCATCGTGCCGCTGATTGCGAACGCCGGGCTGCTCCTCAACGCGGGTACGCCTTATTGGCGTCGCAACATTTTCTGGATGCTGATCGCACTGAGCTGCACCCTATGGATGATCGGACAGTTTGAATGGACCTATTACGAGGTCTATCTTCATAGGCCGCTGCCCGGGCTGTATCCTGGCGATATTCTGTTCTTCTTGCGGGGCATTCCGCTCATAGCCGCGCTGGCTCTCCAACCGCACCGCAAGCGCGGCGAGGTGCGCACGCGGCTTGGATACCTGGACTTCAGCCTGTTGTTGGCTTGGTGGACATTCATTTACATCTTTTTTGTGATGCCCTGGCCTTACGCGACGCCGGATATCGCTCGGTACAATCACAATTTCAACGTCATCACCGACACGCAAAACGGCCTCATTGTGCTCGGGCTCATCTTGTTGTGGCTCCGAAGCCAGGGTGCCTGGAAAAAAGTGTACTTTCATCTGCTAGGCGCTTCCGTGGTTTACATGCTGGCCTCTTTGGTCGTGGATGTGCAAAGTGATGCCGGCATTTATTACACCGGAAGCTTGTACGACCTCCCGCTCATTTCTACTTTTTTCTGGTTCGCATTGGCCGGCGTGATCGCTTATTTGAATCGCGCGCAGCTGGACGCCGCGCAACCGGAGGAATCGCCCGATTCCCGCGACGATTCCGCACAGAATGTCCACGATTGGTCCAGCCGTCTGGCCATGGCGGCGGTGATTTCTCTGCCGCTTCTCGCTCTATATAGTATGCACGCTGACCATATGGAGCCGCGCGTTCGTGATTTCCGGTTGGTGACCACCATGGTGGCGGCGTTGCCGCTGGCCGGGTTGATCTTCGTGCGCAGCCACTTTGCGGAGGTGGACCGTGCCCGGCTGCTCGTGCGGTCCGAACAAGCACTGGAAAATCTGAAGCGCCTTCAGGCGCAGCTCGTTCAAACGGAAAAGCTTGTGTCGCTGGGGCAGCTCGCCGCCGGCGCCGCCCATGAAATCAATAATCCTCTCGCCGCGATTCTCGGGTTTTCCGATCTCCTAGCAGATGATGAAACCCTGCCTGAGAAGGCGCGTTGCACCGCTTCGAAAATCCGCGAACAGGCACGACGGACCAAAACGCTCGTAGGAAATTTGCTCAGCTTCGCGCGCCAGGTTCCCCCCGAGCGCACGCTCCTCGATATCAATACCGTGGTGAGCAATGCCGTGCAGCTTCGCGCGCTCGACCTCCGGTCTTCCACGACGCGCATTGAACAACAGCTCGAATCCGTGCTTCCCGGAGTGCGGGGCGATGGGAATCAGCTCATGCAGGTCTTCTTCAATCTCATCAGCAACGCGGTTGACGCCATGGAAGCGCACAAAGGCGGCGTGCTCACGATCAAAACCATACGCGACCGCGGCAACGTGGTCATCCTGTTTTCCGACACCGGTACCGGCATCAGGGAGCCGCATCGCGTTTTCGATCCCTTTTACACCACGAAACCGGTAGGCAAGGGCACCGGTCTCGGTCTGAGCATCTGCTTCGGAATCGTTCAGGAACACAGCGGTAAGATTCTTTGCTACAACCGCCAGGAGGGCGGAGCGGTTTTTCGAGTCGAACTGCCGGCGGTTCTTGCCGGACTTCCCGCCAGAGAATTACAAGAGCTCACCATCCAAGGATCGAATCCCCGCAAACGCAATTGAGGGCTCCGCTTTGCTCTGCATCCCCGCTAAACCGCCTGCGACTCGTGTTAGAGTTTTCCATCTCGGGACCCCGCTGTTTCTACGGAGACCGAATGCCCGACATCGCCGTTCGCACGCAAAAGTTGACCCGCAGATTCGGGAACCTCACCGCCGTTGACGGCATCGACCTCCAGGTTGCGGCCGGCCAGTTTTTCGGCTTCCTCGGGCCGAATGGTGCGGGCAAATCCACCACCATTAAGATGCTCACCGGCCTGCTCGCACCAACCGCGGGAAGCATGGACCTTCTCGGGCTGGACTTTGCGACGCATCCTGTCGAAGTGAAGCGCCAGATCGGCGTGGTGCCGGAAGGCATGGGGCTTCTCGACCGGCTCACCGGTTCGGAATACTTGCAATTCGTCGGGCGCATGTACGGCCTGGATCGAGCAACGACACAACGGCGCGCGAACGAGTTGCTGGATTTCATGCAACTCGCGGACCGCCCCAAAACGTTGATTGCGGACTACTCGCATGGAATGCAAAAGAAACTGGCGCTTGCCGCCGCGGTCATTCACGGTCCGCGGATTTTGTTCCTGGATGAGCCGTTCGAAGGCGTCGACGCGCTCGCAGCGGGTGTGCTCAAAGCTCTTCTGGGGCGCATGACGGAGCGCGGCACTACGATTTTCCTGACGTCTCACGTTTTGGAAATTGTCGAGCGCCTTTGCAGCCACGTGGCCATCATTCACAAAGGCAGGCTTGTGGCCCAGGGTTCGCTTGAAGAGTTGCGCGCTGGAATTTCCGGCGAGGCCGGCAGCAAAACCACGCTCGAACAGGTTTTTCTCTCGATTGTGGGTCAGGACGGCACGCACCGCCCGCGTTTGGAAGAACTCTCATGGCTGATGTAGCCAGCCCCATCGGGATACTGACGCAAGTTTGCGCTGTTGCCGGGCTCCGTTGGCGCATTCTTCGTAACGGCCTGCGCAAGAAGGCCAGTCGTTTCGACCTTTTCGGCCTGATCCTACTCGGAGTTTTCAGCGGATTTTTCGTAGTGGGGCTGTGTGTCGCTTTCTTCACCGGCGCCTATGCGTTTCTTTCTGAACGCCGCTTCGGCTGGTTTGGGCTGCTGTTCTGGGCCATTTTCCTGTTCTGGCAGCTGTTTCCCATTTTTGCGGCGGGGTTCGGGTCCGGCTTCGAATTCCGCTCGATGCTCCGTTTTCCGTTGAATCCCACCGCGTTTTACGTCATTGGTTTGGCCTACGGCTTGGCGGATTTTTCCTCGGTGGCATCGGTTTGCTGGCTTACTTCCATGACACTCGGCGTGGCGGCGGCGCAGCCAGGAGTACTGCCCGCGATGTTGTTGGTCGCGGCGCTGTTCTTGTTGCTCAACGTGACTCTGGAGCGGCTGGTTGGTTCGTGGCTTGAGCGGTTGCTCTCGCGGCGCCGCACCCGCGAGTTGTTTTTCGCTTTGTTCATTCTCGCAATGGTGTCCGTGAACCTCATCGAACCGACTATGCGCCACCACGGCGGATGGTTGCGGCCGCTGGCTCAGCGGATCATTCCGTATTTTGCGTGGCTTCCGCCTGCACTTGCGGGCAGAGCGATTGCGGCGGCCGCCGAGGCCCATTTCGGATGGCTGGCTTTGGGTTTGGCGGGGCTGCTAGCTTATGCCGGCGTGTTCAGCGTTTTACTCTGGCGGCGTTTCGCTTCGCAATATCGCGGAGAAGAACTGAGTGAAACCGCAGCGCCCGCGCCTGCGGCAGTACGCGCCCTTCCGAAACCCGAAGATTCCTCAGATCGTTTGAGCGCGCTGTCGCCGCAAGTGGCCGCGGTCGTCCGTAAGGAGTTCCGCTACCTCACGCGCAACAGCTTTTCCTTTTTCACCTTAATCATGCCCCCGGTAATGGTTCTCATCTTCGGCGCAATGCTTCCCGGAAAACACCCGGCCTCGGCTCCTCCGGTCTCGCCTGAAATGCTTTTCCCAGGCATCATGGCCTATCTCGTCCTGATTCTGATGGGGCCTGCCTATAATTGCTTTGCCTTTGAAGGCCGCGGCATCCAAACCTACTTCATGGCGCCGCTGCATTTTCGTGACGTTTTCCTTGGCAAGAATCTGATGCTCCTGTCGGTGCTTGGCATTGAAACAGTGTTGTCTCTGGTGATGCTCGCCTGGCTGCTGGGATTGCCCTCGCTTCCCGTCTTCCTAGCTACGATGGCGGCAATCGTGTTTGCCGTCGTTGGGCAGCTGAGTATTGCCAACTGGTCTTCGGTCACCTTTCCCCGCAAGCTCGATTTCGGCCAGATGCGCGGTCAACGGCAGTCGGGTATGGCCGTGGTCATCGCCTTTGCCGCCCAAATTGTGTTCGGGGGGGTGTCCGCGGTGGTTCTTTTCAGCGGGCGCTGGACGGGGAATCGTTGGTTCCCCGCTGAAGCTTTCACTCTGCTTGCGGTGGCGGCCGTCGGCGGCTACTTTGCTTCGCTTGATGGCTTGTCGCGGCTGGCCGAGGAAAAGAAAGAAGTGCTGATCGAAGCGTTGTGCCGATGATGCGGGCCGAGTGTCAAGGTCCAAGAGGAGAATCCTTCATGAAGTGGCTCGTTCGAACCGCGAGTTCGCTGCTATTTCCTTTGCTCATCGCCTGCTCCGCAAGGGCGCAGGCGGCTGTTGATCTTTCCCAAACTCCCGCAGTTTCGGGCTACGAGCAGCCGCTGATCGAGGAACTTCGCGCCGAGCTTCGCCCTCTCTCACCCAAGACCGATAATCTCGGTAATCTTTGGGTTACTTTTGGGAGCGGCGCGCCGCAACGGTTGTTGGTTACGCCCGTCGATGAACCTGGTTACGTCGTCAGCGAGATCACTCCAGACGGTTACGTGCGTGTGCAACGCTTGCCGCAAGCCGCTCCCAGTCCGGTCTTTGACACGCTGCATTTTGCCCAGCCAATTTGGGTAATGACCCGCGCACGAAAGAAGGTCCCTGGAGTCTTCGCCGGGCTGAGCATTCATCTTCAGCCCGCGCGTGTTAACTCCCCGAAAATGAATCATCCCGACGAAATGTACGTGGATATTGGAGCCACAAGCGCTGCCGACGTGCGTGCTGCGGGGGTGGACCTCCTCGATCCAATTGCGCTCCAACGGAAACGGTTTCCCATAGGCCAAAGTGGGGAAGCAGGACCATCCGCGGGCGATCGCTTTGGATCGACCGTATTCGCGCAGTTGCTCGAACGAATCAAGGACACCCAAGCGAAGGGAACAACAACCGTCGCGTTTCTAACGCAACAGTGGACCGGAGGGCGCGGCCTCAATCGTTTACTGGAAGAGACAAAACCAGACGAAATGATTGTTGTCGGCCGCATTGCAACAGGCGGCAAAAGCGTCGCCAACGCCGGCACCACGGAGCTCACGCCGGGAGATGGCGTGCTTCTGGGAGTGGAAGACGCATCAGCGCCCCTGACCGGGCTCCCCAGCGAGATCAAAGCCATTGCCGAGGGGGATGGCGAACGATTGACAGCCGTAAGCGCGTCATTGCCACGGATAGCGGGCTATGCCAAGTCGAACGGATTTCCGGAGCGCTTCGCGCAACTTGGAATTCCGACAATGTGGCCGGTGACCCCTGGAGAATCCATTTCCGCGGGTGACAGAGGGAATCTGGAGCGACTCCTTGAGGCGTATTTGCACATCCCGAAGCCCAGCGCTGGCGGGGTACGAGGAGGCTCTGTCGGCGGCAACAGTGAAATCTCCGACCTTCAGGCGCTGGTCGACGCGTATGGCGCAAGCGGCCATGAAGAAAACGTTCGCAAAGCGGTTCTCAATCGGTTGGATCCCAGATTGCTGAAGGAAGCGGAGACCGATGCCCACGGAAACCTGATCTTGCATCTTGGCGATCGAAAGCCAGACGCAAAGTCGCCACGGATTGCGTTTGTGGCGCACATGGACGAGATCGGATACGAGGTGAAGAAAATAGAAGACGATGGGCGACTGTTTGTTTCCGTTGTGGGAGGAGGCTATCCGGAATACTTTCTCGGGCATGTTGTCGTCATTCATAAAACCGATGGGAATTCTGTTGGCGGGGTGCTCGAGTTGCCGGCAGGTTGGGATCAGCCGGGATTCGAATGGACGCATGGGACACGCTCGATGGAAGAGCCTGTGCACGTTTACGTCGGAACGCGTTCCGCGGAAGAAACGCAGAAGCTCGGAATCAAAGTGGGAGATTGGATCACTATTCCCAAGGAATATCGCCCTCTGCTGGGAACGCGCGCAAACGCGCGCAGCTTCGATGACCGGGTCGGTTGCGCCGCGCTTGTCGAAGCGGTGCGAGCGCTCGGGCGGGATTTAGCGGGGCGCGACGTGACGTTTATCTGGTCGACGGAAGAAGAAGTCGGGCTGAAAGGCGCAGCGGCGGCCGCGGAGCACATGGTCAAACAGGGCCGCACCCCCGATTTTGTTTTTGCCATCGACACTTTCGTCAGTTCCGATTCTCCGCTCGAATCGAAGCGCTTCGCGGACGCAGAAATTGGGAAAGGATTCGTAGTTCGAGCGGTAGACAATTCGAACATCACCCCGCGCGAGTACGTCGATCGTGTCATCAAGCTGGCGCACGAAAACGGCATCCCCGCGCAATTCGGCGTCACCGGCGGCGGCAACGATGGCGCGGTCTTCACGCGCTATGGTTCGGTGAATATTCCCCTCGCCTGGCCGCTGCGCTATGCGCATTCCCCGGCCGAGGTCATCGATACGCGCGACTTCGAGGCTCTCTCGAAGATCGTCACCATACTGGCGAGAAGCTGGTAGCACCGGCAGCCACATCTGAGGACTAACTCATTTGGATTCAACGAGTTGAGGCGCTTTTGCAGATGATGCTCTCTTTTCATGCATCTGAATGCGGAGCTGACCTCTGTCTAGAATCCTTTTTCCAGGAACTGCGCATAACGCGAGGCGATCGCAGTCCAAGAAAAATAGCGCTGCTGCGCGATCCAGCTGCGCTGCGCGAGAGCAGCGCGGTAGTGTTCGTCCTGGAGGACGTGAAGCAGAATTGTGCCGAGATCGTTTTTTTTCTGCGGCGAGTAAAATGCCACTCCCGCTTCGGTGATGAGCGAGGACGTTTCCGATCCTTCGGCAGCAATCACCGGCAATCCGCAAGCGATTCCCGCTATGGCGCTGCCGCGGCGCGTGGAAATCGGCCCGCGTACAAACAGGAGCACGTCGCAACTGAACAAGGTTCGCGCGACTTCTTCATTCGAAAGCAAGCCCAACACTTGAATTTCAACCGGAGCGCCATGCAATTGTTTGAGGAACTCGCCTTCGGTCTCTTGCGAATTGCGGCCGAGAACGGTCAGTTTTAGATTTCTGACGTGCGAAGATGCGAACCGCACGGCTCCGGCAATTTCGCCGATTTCCTTTTCCGTGGCGCTCCCTCCCGTGATGCTAAATACGCCGATGTTTAATTTCCTGCCGCTCGCAGTGGTCTTTCGGGACGCCGCTTCTCCGGAAACCGGGAGATTTGCGCCAACCGGAATGAAAACCGAGTGCGTGTATTGGGGCTCGATCCAGGAGAGCTTCTCCATAGGAACGGTGAAGACCGCCGTATCGCAAAGGTCCATCGCGTGCCGCATCGTGCGCAATTGCGCCTGCCGCCGCAGACGGTCAATGATGCGTGTTCCGGCGAACGGCTCGACGTCATGGTAGACGACCGCGACGCGCACGCCAGCTCCCTTTAGAATTTCCAGGACACGGGAAAATCGTACGGGGAATCCGCGCTCGGACCAAGCCAAGGCGGTGTATTGCACAATGACCCACAGGCCTTTCCACGTTTTCGCCCGGCGCCGAAGGGCCTCGAAGGCGCGGCGCCATCCCCGTTCCTCCCAGGGCAGTCTCTCGATGGTCAGTCGGATTCCTTGCGCGCGAAGTGCTTCGCCAAGGTAGTGGCAATATTCTTCCACCGCATCCGTCGGTGTATCAGCTCGGCCCAGAAGTGCAACGGTGGCTAGCCGGATCATTTGCGAGAGCTCATTTCTCGATGATAAATGATTTACCCATCTGGGTGGGCTTGCGGCTCTTCATCGCAGTTCGCTGGATAATCCGCCGTCCCTACGGAAGGGTTTCGCCGTCTTGAACAACGTGAGCATTCTTGCCTGCACTTGTTTCCCGCGAGCGTTTCTTACTTCAGTTGCTGCCGCCGGGACGCAATGATCTCCTCGAGGATCGCGTCCAGCCCGCGCGTGATCTTCCAGTTCGGATAATCCCTTTTGAATTTTCCTAGGTTCGTGATGTAGCAGATGTGATCGCCCCGGCGGGCCTCCTCGACATAACGCCACCTCAGTTGCTTGCCGCTCATTTGTTCGATGCGCTCAATCGCTTCCAGCATCGAGATGCTGTTCTCGCGCCCGCCGCCGAGGTTGTAGACTTCGCCAGGCCTTGGACTTGCCGCAAATTCTTCGATCGCGCGCACCACGTCATGGCTGTGGATGTTATCGCGCACCTGCTTGCCTTTGTAGCCGAAAACAGAATACGTGTCGCCGCTCAGAGTGACTCTCACCAGGTACGACAAAAATCCATGGAGCTCGACGCCGGCGTGCCCCGGGCCGGTCAGGCATCCGCCGCGAAGGACGCCTACCTTCATTTTGAAGTACCGCCCGTATTCCTGCGCCACGAGATCGGCGGCCGCCTTCGACGCCCCAAACAACGAGTGCAGCGTGCGGTCGATCCGGCAGGTCTCGTCAATGCCGTCGTAATCTTCGCGGCGCGCATATTCGTAGCGCTTCGCGAGCTCAATCAGCGGGATCTCGTTCGGCGCGTCGCCGTACACTTTGTTGGTACTCAGAAACACAAAGACGGCTTCCGGCGAATGCTGCCGCGTGGCCTCGAGTAAATTCATTGTTCCCAGAGCGTTTACCTCAAAATCGAGCAGCGGAATATCTCTTGCCTTGTCATGCGAAGGTTGCCCCGCGCAATGCACGATCAGGTCGAAGCGCTGCATTCGAAACAGCTCTTCGATCAGGGCCCGGTCGCGAATATCGACAGAGGCGTGCGTGAAGCGCTTTGTCGTGCGCTTAAGCCTCTCTAGGTTCCACAGCGTGTCTCCCGCGGGCCCGAAAAAGAGCCGGCGCATGTTGTTGTCAACCCCGGTGACTTCATGGCCCTGGCGGTCAAAATGTTCGACCGCTTCCGAACCGATTAGACCGCTGCTTCCCGTAACAAGTACCTTCACGTTGCGAGTCCCTTTTCCCGGTCCCTGCCGTTCGGGCATCAGGCCTCTGGCTGCCCGAGCAGCCCCAATTGGATCGGGGCGGGCTGTGAACGGAAGAACCGCTTGCCCGCAGAGAGAATAGCAGTACTCCACCATTTTCTTAATGCTGGCAAGAGAGCTCGTTGGTACGCAAAGATCGATTGCATCAACTAGCTCCCCTGGAAGGACTATCTTTCACAATCGTGTAAGTGCGGACTATTGCGAGCGCCGCCTCAAGACTACTCTTCCGTTGACCAAGCCCATTTCAAGCGGTGCGCCACCGCGTGTTTATGGAATTTTGTATCTTTTTGTACCTGTTTCTGTATTTTGCGTAAATTGACCTCACGGCCTGAGGTATCTCATTCTGAATCAGTGTCTTACAACTGAACTTATTGGCATCTAAATTGCGGATAGCTGACGCAGCCCTGCATCTCGAACTCAACCTCCAGGGAATTGAGTTCCGATTATGCGTAGTCAGTTTGCAACAGGTTCGGTAATAGGCCAAGCAAGCCTGCAAGTCCTAACGAGTACGCGTTAAGGTCTTCTCGGGCCCATCCTCGGGCTTACCTTAGGCTCGATTGTCGATTCTTGTCATGCGAACGGGCAATGGGGGCAGGGATCGCAGCTTAGCTGCATCAGGGGGGAAGCAAAAATGAGAAGAGCAACCTACTTGTTGTTTGCGGGGGTCCTGCTGCTGAGCATGGCAAGCGTCAACGCTTTTGGCCAGGCTACAGCTAGCGCGACTCTTCAGGGAACCGTATCGGATCCAAGTGGCGCAATGGTTGCGGGAGCAACGGTCACCATTACGAACAAGGATCAAGGTTGGACCAGAACAACCACTACAGTCGACACGGGATTCTACCGGTTTGAGTTGCTTCCAGCCGGGTTTTATTCCGTCAAGGTCACACACGCCGGATTTGCGACCGCCAGCGTAGACCGCGCGGAACTCCTGGTCGGCCAGGCCACCATGCAAGACTTCCAATTGAAGGCGGGCCAGGTCTCTGAAGTGATCGAGGTTACAGCGGCGGCTCCCGTCGTCGACACGGAGAAGACCCAGGTCGGCATCGAGATCACGCCGAGCGATGTTAACAACCTTCCCTTGAATGGGCGGGATTTCGGCAACTTAGCGTATCTTGCTCCCGGAGCCCGGCCAGTTGATTCCTATGATCCTACTAAGAATCGCATCGCCGTTTTCGGAATCAACGGCTCGAGCGGACGCAACGTTAACGTTACGGTGAACGGCATCGACAACAAAGACAACACAGTCGGCGGACCTGTCATGCAGTTGCCGCTCGGAGCGGTAGAAGAATTCAACATCTCCACACAACGTTTTTCTGCAGCCAATGGCCGAAGCGAAGGCGCGGCCGTGAACGTTATTACCAAAGCGGGCACGAACAATTGGCACGGGGGGCTATATTATTACGACACCGAGACTGCTCTTAACGCCAACGACGCGCTCAGCAAACAAAGTGGAAGCCCCACGCCTCAGTTTTCACGTCAACAGTTTGGCGGCAAGGTCGGCGGGCCGATTCGGCGCGACAAGGACTTTCTTTTCTACGCTCTCGAGCGTGAGCGCGAGCATACTTCCATCCCTGTGGAAGCAACCGCCTTCAGCGAGCTAACTATCGTCAAGAATGCCAACAATCCGTTGATGACACCTGAGCCTGTTACCACGATTCCAACACCTTACTTTGATTGGCGCTACAGCGGCCGGTACGATCATCATTTCAACGGCAAACACGGTTTGTTTGTCAGCTACAGCGCGCAAAACAACACCGGTGACAATGATCAGTCCACAAGCACAAACGACCTGACGGCCGGAAACTTCACCACGAACCATCTCATTATCGGTAATGCGACGCTGAACTCCGTGTTCACCCCGCGTGTGGTGAATGCCTTGACCGTCGGCTACCAGTATTGGAACAACCTCATTGACTCAACGCAGAAGGTGCCAACGTTCACGTTCCCGGGCAACATTACGTTCGGAACCAATACCAACGTTCCGCAGCAGTCTATTCAGAAGAAGTGGCAATTCCGGGATGATCTATCAATTATCAGGGGCCATCACAGCCTGAAAACGGGTTTCGACTATGTTTGGGAGCCTGAGCTGGGGGGCTTCTTCGAGTTCAACCCCACGCTCGAAATCGACTTCTTTGATGTTCCGAGCGTGATCACAACCAATACCACCCTTTACCCACAGGGTTTCGCGACACCCGGTGCGGTGAGCGGGATGTCGGACACTGCGGGCGATCCCCACTTCTTCCTGAAGAACGGTGCCAAAATGTTTGGGCTCTATTTCCAGGATGATTGGAAAGTATCTCGGAAATTCACCTTGAATCTTGGGCTTCGCTGGGATAAGGATTTCAATCTGATTGGAGGGGCTGACCAGGGTGCCAGCCGCACGTATCAGGAGCTAAAAGCGATCGGCGATCCGCATGCCGCTTCACTCCCTCAGGATGACAACAAAGACTTCAGCCCTCGAGTCGGTCTTGCTTATGACCTCACTGGAAAGGGCAAGCACATCCTTCGCGCCGGGTACGGCTTCTACTTCGGTCAGACCTTCGAAAATATTCCTCTGTTCATGCTCCAGCAGGCCAACGCGACGATCTTCAACACCACATTCGCGATCGTCGGCAATGGCCCGGGGCAAGCTTGCAGTAGCTGCACGGTCCCCGGAACAAACATTCCGCTCAGCCAGTGGCGGTTCGGCATAGATCCAATGCCCACAAATCCTCCGCCTTCCTCGCAATTGGCAAATGGAGCCGTGGGCCGGCTTATGGACCCCGACTACCGTAACCCATACTCGGAGCAATGGAATGCCGGATACACCTTGGCTCTTGGCTCGGTAAGTGCCGTTGAGGTGGACTATATCCACGAGCTCGCTATCCACGAGTCAAAAACGATAAATATCAATCCCACTCTGGTTTCCTTGAGTGGAGCTCGCCCGCTCTCCGCGGCCTTTTCGGCCGCAGGACTGCCGATCCTTGGCCGGATCGACGATGAACAAGCCATCGGCCGGTCGCGCTACGACGGCTTGAACGTTGCCTTCCGCCGCCGTCTTTCGCATCACATCAGCTTCAACACCAGCTACGTCTTGTCTAAGGGCGTGGCCTATAAGGGAAATGCGGCAGCGTTTCGTAATCGGCCGTCAAACCCCATGGATCCTTTCAACCCGGTGGACTTCGGCCCGGTACCCACCGACGAGCGCCACCGATTCGTCTTCTCCGGCGTCTTTGAGGTGCCGGCTGGAATCCAGGTCGCTCCCGTATTCCAGGCAGCATCCGCTCGACCGTATGACGGAATCGAGGGCCAGGACGTCCTGGGAATCGGTAGCGGTCGTGGAAACTACAACATCGTGGTTCTCAACAGCGATCCAGCGAATTTGACGAGCACGCTCGGCTTTTCCAATGCGGCGCTGAGAAACTGTCTCTTTGTAACGAACACCTGCCACGCCATTGGCTTTGACAAGGTGCGCGGCGATCCGTTTATCAATATGGACCTGCGCATTGCCAAGAACATTCGCTTGGGCGAGAAAATGGATTTGCAGCTCTTGGCGCAATTCTTTGACTTGTTCAATCGGGCGAATTTTGGCAACAACTTCAGCGGGAACATCCACAGCAGCCTATTTCTACAACACACTGGCTTTATCACTCCGAGCGGAGTGATCGTGCCGAAATCATTCCGCGCCGAATTCGGCGCTGAATTCCGGTTCTGATTACATCTCCTTGCGCGGCGGTGCAGCCTCTCACGAAGCTGCACCGCCATTCTCGTTCCTGCATTTGGCGCGTAACGTGAATACTGTGCAATAAGAAAGCCACATGCAGCCCCGGAAATAGACTGGATAGCAGTTCCCTGAGAAGATAAGAATCGGCAACAGTAACGCTTTCGCTAATTGTTTTTCAAACCGAATTGCGGGATGCTATTGCGGTTTCGACGTCTCGGTCGACCGTTTGCCCGGCCAAACGGATTTTCGAAAGACGCGCCTTCATACGAAGACTGGCTTTTGAGAGTCGGAAATAAAAGCCGGGCTAGCAATCAGTGCCCGGTGAGGGTCTGGCCGTGCACTGGGTGATTCTGGTTCTGATTGCAGCAGCCACGGTGATTCTGCTCTACGGATTGTTCCGCTGGGCCTCGGCGGACGCCGGGGCTGACGCGAAGATTGCCAAAGAGGATTCTAGCGCCGAGCAGGACTGGTGTCGCCTGCATCGCTCCGCCATCGACGCCCCCGATCGGGAGCGTTGACCACCCACCTGCATTTCGTTACGCTTCCTAGCTTCCCCGTTACGGCTGCTTCAAGCAAGTGCCGCCGGCGTTCGATGCCGACCTGGTCAAGTCCATCTGGACCGTAAAAACCGGAAGAGCTAGTTTCGGCCGTCCCGTTGCAAAAAAAGGCGGGCTTCGGCTTGTCTTTTGTGTTGGAGTGCGAGGGTGTGAAGTGCCGCGATGGCCATGCGGCTATGGCCAGTTGCTCTGTGAAACGCGTCAGGCAAGCGGCACGTCTCATGTGCAAGCGCGTGTGTTGGCTTGTTTTATCGGTATGGCCAGGCCTCGACGCGGAGTGACTCTATCTCCTGCTCCAACGTAGGCCTGGCCACCGTACTTTTTCGAACCACCCGGTTGACCAATCGAGCAGCGATGCTTACTCTGTTGCGGAAGGGTTGGCAACAGCTTTTGTTTTTGACGGCTTCTAATGGTTTTTAATACCATGTATACTCTATCGCATGAAGCTAGCAGAATGGGCGAGGCAACAGGGCCTAGATTACAAGACGGCGTATCGCTGG
>Ga0310917_10000569_pt1 | contig 16434 bp, 13 predicted proteins | sample GREbulkMGLF178_FD_203531 | JGI IMG/M metagenome (GOLD analysis project Ga0310917, IMG submission 203531) | Lab enrichment of tropical soil microbial communities from Luquillo Experimental Forest, Puerto Rico - GRE.bulkMG.LF178 | ecosystem: Environmental > Terrestrial > Soil > Tropical forest >... | reverse complement strand
ACGCGCGGCATCCGCGGCTATCCTCAGATACTGGAGGGTCTGCGAACCGAGCCCTCCCTACGCGCCTCGCCGGTTCTGGCCGGCCAGGCGTTGGTCAGCTTTGCCGGGAAGGACATCGCAGTCAGCCTCAACGGCATGATCCCGGCTGAGGTCAACGATGTCTCGACGATCCAGAACTATATGACCGCCGGCAATGTCGACGCACTGACCGTCAACCCGGATGGCATCATCCTCGGTGATGCGCTCGCCCGCAAACTCTCATTGGCACTCGGCGAGAACGTCACGGTCACCGCCCCGACCGGCGAGGTCCACACCTTCAAGATCCTCGGCCTCTTCCATACTGGCCGCGCCGATTACGACAACACCCAGACCTTTGCCGATCTGAAACGCGTTCAGGCGCTGCTCAAGCGCCTAAACCGGGCTAACACCATCATTATGAAGCTCGACGACCCGCAGCGGGCGCACGCCGTGGCTGACGGGATCGAGCGTCGGTTCGGCTACAAGACCGTCTCCTGGCAGGAGGCCAACGAAGATCTGATGAGCACGCTGACGACGCGTAACATCATCATGTACACTGTGGTCAGCGCCGTGCTCATTGTCGCCGCGTTCGGCATCTACAACGTCATCTCGACGGTGGTGCTGGAGAAGCAGCGCGACATCGCGATCCTCAAATCGACCGGCTTTCGGGCCCGCGACATCCGGCGCATCTTCTTGATTCAAGGCCTCCTGTTGGGGTTTGCGGGGAGTGCCTTGGGACTACCCTTTGGCGCCGGGCTGATGCTCGTGCTGATGCAGGTCCGGCTGAAATTCCCGGGCAGCAGCGATCCGGTGCCATTGCCGATCGACTGGAACTGGCCGCAATTCGCCATCGCCGTCGCCTTTGCGATGGGTGCCGCCCTCTGCGCCGGCCTGCTCCCGGCCCGCAAGGCGGCAAGCGTACAGCCGGTCGACATTTTGCGCGGCGCGCAATGACCGAAGCAATGATCGAGGCGGAAGGCCTAACCCGGCGTCTCGCCGGCGAAGTCGCGGTGACCTTGGTAGAGGATGCCAGCCTCGCCGTGCACCGCGGCGAGTTTGTCGCGATTACCGGCGCGTCCGGCTCAGGCAAATCCTCGCTCCTTTACCTTCTGGGTCTCCTCGACCGCCCGACAAGCGGTCAACTATGGTTGCACGGGCGCGAGACCGCTACTCTGGAGGAAGACGCGCTCGCCGGGCTGCGCTTGGCGGAACTCGGGTTCGTGTTCCAGTTTCACTTTCTGCTGCCGGAATTCTCGGCGCTCGAGAACGTGATGCTGCCGATGCGGCGGCTGGGCCGGTTGCCGCAACCGGAAATCGCAGCACGCGCGGCCGAGCTGTTCAGCAGCCTCGGTCTGGCGGGCGAAGCGAAAAAGCTGCCGAGACAACTTTCAGGCGGACAAAGCCAGCGCGTTGCCATCGCCCGCGCGCTCGCCAACGATCCGCTATTGATCCTTGCCGATGAGCCGACCGGCAATCTCGATACCACCGCCAGCGCCAACGTGCAGACCATCTTGATGGACCTCGCGCACCGCTACGACCGCGCCGTTGTCGTTGTCACCCATGACCGAGATTTCGCTGCTGCCGCCGACCGCGTCATCGTCATGTCGGACGGCAGGATCCGGGGCGAGTAGCCGATTCCGTACCGAGCCGGTTATTAAATGGCGGTTTAGCCCTGCCAGCCGGCCTTGCGCAGGCCTTCGAGCATATGGGCGTAGTCTTCCGGCCGATGCCAGGGCACGCGTTCGCGGACGTACATGTCAAACGAATCCGGTGAGACCTCGATAGCCCTTTCCAGTGCTTCCTTCGCTTCTGCAGTTCGACCAAGCTGGCCGAGAGCCGCAGCAAGCCAACGATGGGGCAGCGGGTATTCGGGGTTTGAGCGCACGGCTTGTTTTGCGGCCTCGGCTGCGGCCTCGTATTTGCCGGAGAAATAAAGACCCATCGTCAAGAGGTTCAAACGACCCGGCAGCATCCGGTTACGGGGATCGAGCCTATTGGATCTCTCGAGAGCCACAAGGCCTTCTTGCGGCTGCCCGGAGAAAATCAGGGTTTGAGCGAGTGTTCTGTGCGCAGAGGCCAGGTTCGGACTCAGAGCCAGAGCTTGTTCGGCCTCGGTGAGCGCGCCTCCATAATCGCCGCGCGAGACCAACCTTACGCGGGCTAGGGCCGCATGGGCTTCTGCATCTGCTGGATCGAGTGCGATCGCCCGGCGGGCCAAGGATTCGGCCGAGCTATGCGCTTCATTCGGGGTGCGTGCCCGGAGGTCGGCAACCACCTGATGGTGAGCCAGCGCAAGGCCCGTGTAGCCCCCGGCGAAGGTGGGATCGATATCAATGGCCTGCTGAAAGAAGTCCTGCGCGAGAATGTTGTCGTCCAGAGTGACTTTGGAAAAATGCCACAACCCGCGCTGATAGGCGGTCCAAGCATCAAGGTTCCCTATTGGTTTGCGTAGGGCACGTCGCAGCTCGGCATCGTGGATGGCCGGAGTGACTGCAATCGTTACAGCCTCTGTGATCTCGTCCTGCAGCGCGAAGATGTCGAGAAGATCCCGGTCGTAGCGCTCGGCCCAGATGTGATTGCCGGTCTCGGCTTCGACGAGTTGTGCAGTCACACGGATGCGGTTGCCGGATTTGCGCAGGCTGCCTTCGAGCACGTAGCGCACACCGAGCTCGCGCCCGACCTGTTTCACATCGACCACGCGGCCCTTGTAGGTAAAGCAGGAGTTGCGGGCGATCACGAATAGCGAGGGATAGCGCGACAGCGCGGTGATGATGTCCTCGGCGATGCCGTCAGCGAAGAACTCTTGCTCCGGATCGCCGCTCATATTGGAGAACGGCAACACGGCCACAGAGGGCTTGTCGGGTAGCGGTAGGGCAACGGGGGGGTCGCTTGGCAGAGCTATGCGCTTGGTCGCGACCCGGAAGACGCGTACCGGACGTGAGATGTTTTTTAGCTCCGGCTGGCCGATGTCCTCGAAAGCGAGATCGAGCTTGCCGGCGGCGTCCTCCTGTACCCGCGCCGAGACGCAAATGCCGCCGGGCTCGGCTAGGCCTTCGAGGCGGGCGGCGATGTTGACGCCATCGCCAAAGATGTCGCCGTCCTCGACGACGATGTCTCCTTGGTGGATGCCAACCCGGAACTCGATCCGGATGTCGGCTGGGACGGCAGCATTCCGCTCGGCCATCGCCGTCTGCGTTTCTGTCGCACAACGCAGTGCGTCGACCACGCTCGAGAATTCGACCAGCAGCCCATCGCCGGTGGTCTTGACGATGCGTCCCCGGTGCTCGGCGATTTTGGGATCGATCAGCTCGCGACGATATGCCTTCAGCCGCGTGAGCGTTCCTTCCTCGTCGGCACCTACGAGCCGGCTATAGCCCGCAACGTCCGCGGCGAGAATGGCGGCCAGCCTGCGCTCGACGGGTTCCCTAGCCAAAGCGGCGCTCCCTAACCGCTCACCGAATATCGGTTTTCGGAGCTATCTTAACCCTCACGGGGCCGGCCAATACTATGTTTCGGACTGAATACGCCCTGTCGACTCAAACTCGGAGACCATCATGCGCCTAAAAGACAAGGTTGCGATTATTACCGGCGCCGCCCATGGCATGGGCGAAGCGGAGGCCCGGCTCTTCGCGGCCGAGGGTGCCAAAGTTATTGTCGCGGACGTCCTGGCCGATGAGGCGGCGCGAGTTGCCGCGACGATCATCGACGGCCGCGGGGCGGCGATTTCCGCCAAGATCGACGTCACCAACGAAGCCGAGTGGAAGAGCTTGATCGACAAAACGCTGACGGCCTATGGCCGGCTCGACGTTTTGGTCAACAATGCCGGGATCTCCGGCAGCTCGGTTGGCGACCCCGATGGTCTCGATGGCTGGCACCGGATCATCGCGGTCAACCAGACGAGCGTCTTTCTCGGCACCAGGCTCGCCGCCGAGCAGATGGCCAGGACCGGTGGCGGGTCGATCGTCAACATCAGCTCGATCATGGGGTTTGTCGGCGGCACAGGCGGTCATCCGGCCTATCACGCCTCGAAGGGCGCGGTGCGGATCTATTCCAAGGCCGCCGCTGTGCGCTACGGGCCGTCGGGGGTGCGGGTCAACACCGTGCATCCGGGCTACATGCCGCCGATGCTGAATGCCACCAATGCCGCCGAGCGCGACGACAAGATCGCGCTGACGCCGCTGCGGCGGATCGGCAAGCCGATCGAGGTCGCCTACGGGGTGCTGTTCCTTGCCTCGGACGAAGCCTCGTTCGTCACCGGCGCCGAGCTCGTCATCGACGGCGGCTTTATCGCCCAATAGTGTGCGGCGGGAACCCGGCATTCGACGGTGCATCGTCGCCATCTTGCTGCCAAAACCGACGCGTATGCTTCAGCAAGATCGGCATCGGGCCGGATGGCATCCGGTCGGGTTCGGAAAGCCGGGCGCGTTGTTCCCTGCCGCTTCCCTGCCGAGCTGCTGTTCGAAATGCATAAGCGACTGAAATAAAATACCTATCGGCAATTTTTGGAGCTAAATTCGATTTTCTTCCCTGACGTACGGGAACGGCAGGGAGGAATCCTCGCTCATCCCCCGCCTGCAATTGACAGCCGGAGGGGCCGGTACTAGGTTCCGCCGATCGGGTCGTTCCCCGGCCGCCGCCAGTCCGCGAGTATCGCGCACTGGCGCTTTTTGTCGTCCGCGCGCGTTCGAGGACAGGAATGTTCGACACCCTCAGCAATCGCCTCGGCGAGGTCTTCGACCGGCTGCGCCGTCACGGCGCGCTGACCGAGGACGATGTCGGGACCGCGTTGCGCGAGATCCGAATCTCACTGCTCGAGGCCGATGTCGCGCTGCCGGTGGTCAGGGACTTTGTCGCCGCGGTCCGCGAAAAGGCGCTGGGGCAGGAGGTGCTGCGCTCGGTCACACCGGCGCAGATGGTCGTCAAGATCGTCCACGACCACCTCGTCGAGGTGCTGGGCGGCGGTGCGGTGGGGCAGCCCGGGGGCGCCCGCGCCGACGGGATCGATCTCAATGCGCCGCCGCCGGTCGTGATCATGCTGGTCGGGCTGCAGGGCTCGGGCAAGACGACGACCGCGGCCAAGATCGCGCTGCGGCTCAAGCAGCGCCAGCGCAAGAAGGTGCTGCTCGCCTCGCTCGATGTGCAGCGGCCGGCGGCACAGGAGCAGCTCGCTGTGCTCGGCCGCCAGATCGGCGTGACCAGCCTGCCGATCGTGCCAGGCGACAGGCCGGTCGCGATCACCCGGCGGGCGCTGCAGACCGGGCGCACCGAAGGCTACGACGTCGTCATCCTCGACACCGCCGGGAGGCTCCACGTCAACGAGGAGCTGATGTTCGAAGTCGCGGCGGTGCGCGAGGCGGCAAATCCGCACGAGACGCTGCTCGTCGCGGACGCGATGACCGGGCAGGATGCGGTCAACGTCGCCAAGGCATTTGGCGAGCGCGCCGGGATCACCGCGATCGTGCTGACCCGGGTCGACGGCGATGCGCGGGGCGGCGCGGCGCTGTCGATGCGGGCGATCACCGGCAAGCCGATCGCGCTGATCGGGGTCGGCGAGCGCATCGAAGCGCTCGAAGAGTTTCATGCCGAGCGGATCGCCGGCCGCATCCTCGGCATGGGGGATGTCGTCAGCCTGGTCGAGAAGGCGGCTGAGACGGTCGACCAGGAGGAGGCGGAAAAGCTCGCCGCCAAGCTCGAAAAGGGGAGGTTCGACCTCGATGATCTCGCCGCTCAGCTGCGCCAGATCCGGCGCATGGGCGGGATGAGCGGCATGCTCGGCATGCTGCCGGGGATTGGCAAGCTGAAGAAGCAGCTCGGCGAAGCCAATATCGACGAAGGCATCATCAAGCGCCAGGAAGCGATCATCTCGTCGATGACCAAGAGCGAGAGGCGCAATCCCAAGCTGCTCAATGGCTCGCGCCGTCGGCGCATTGCGTCAGGCTCCGGCACCACGGTGCCGGAGATCAACCGGCTGCTCAAGCAGTACCAGGATATGGCCGACATCACGAAGAAGATGAAAAAGCTCGGCAACAAGGGTCTGATGCGTCACGGTCTCGCCGGGCTGCTGCCTGGCGGATTTCGGTAAGAGAAGGAAACGGCATGTCGTTGAAAATCCGCCTGGCGCGCGGTGGTGCCAAGAAGCGCCCCTTCTACAGCATCGTCGTCGCCGACTCGCGCAGCCCGCGCGACGGTCGCTTCATCGAGAAGCTCGGGACCTACAACCCGATGCTCGAGCGCTCGCATAACAATCGAGTGACCCTCAAAACCGAGCGGATCCGGCATTGGCTCGGGGTCGGCGCCCTGCCGACCGAGCGCGTCGCCCGTTTCTTGGGCGATGCTGGTCTGATCGAGAAACCCGCGATCCCCGACAACCCGGTCAAGTCGCGGCCGAAGGCGCGCGCGCAGGAGCGGGCAAAGGCCGCCGAAGAAGCCGCAGGCGCCGCCGGCGGTCGGAGCTGAGCGGGCCGGCGGGTCGAGGTGATAACCCGTGACCGACGCAGCAAATCGGGTCTGCCTCGGCGTCGTCACCGGGCCGCACGGCGTGCAAGGCGCGGTGCGGATCAAGAGCTTCACCGAGGCGCCTGAGAACGTCGCCCGCTACGGCGCGCTCACCGACGAAACCGGTGTGCGCCGCTTCGAGCTGCGACTGATCGGCACGGCAAAGGGCGTCGTCATCGCGCGCCTGTTGGGTGTCGGGGACCGAAACCAGGCGGAGGCGCTACGCGGGTTGCGGCTGTATCTGCCGCGCTCGGCTTTGCCGCAGACCGAAGCGGATGAGTATTATCACGCCGATCTGATCGGGCTCGAGGCGGTCCTGGGCGACGGAACACCGGTGGGGCGGATACGCGCGGTCCACGATTTCGGCGCCGGAGACACGCTCGAGCTGGCACGTCCCGGCGCGTCGCCCGTCATGGTGCCGTTCACCCGAGCGGTCGTCCCGAGCGTCGAGCTGGCTGCGGGACGGCTGGTGCTCGATCCGCCACCCGGATTGCTCGACGAGAACGAGGCATGACTTGGCAGGCGACGGTGCTGACGATCTTCCCCGAGATGCTGCCGGGCCCGCTCGCCTGTTCGCTCGCCGGCAAGGCGTTGCGGGCCGGGCTATGGCGGCTCGAAACGGTGGACATCCGGGAGTTCGCGCGCGATAAGCACCGTTCCGTCGACGATGCGCCGTTTGGCGGCGGTCCGGGCATGGTGATGCGGCCGGATGTGCTCGACGCGGCACTCACCGGCTCAGACGGGGTCGGACCGGCGGTGCTGCTGTCGCCGCGCGGGCGCCGCCTCGACCAAGAGTGGGTGCGTTCGCTCGCCGGCGGGCCGGGAGTGAGGTTGATTTGCGGGCGCTTCGAGGGCGTCGACGAGCGCGTACTGGTGGCACGCGCAATCGAGGAGCTGAGCCTCGGTGACTTCGTGCTGTCGGGCGGCGAGCCTGCCGCTATCGCGCTGATCGACGCCTGTGTGCGGTTGCTCCCCGGCGTTGTCGGACGCGCCGAGGCGCTCGCCGAGGAGAGCTTTGCCGAGAGCCTGCTCGAGTACCCCCAGTATACGCGGCCCCAGCTGTGGCAGGGGCTTGCGGTGCCGGAGGTGCTGGTGTCGGGCGACCATCGGCGGATCCGGGACTGGCGGCGCGCCGAGGCGGAGCGCCTAACCCGGGAGCGCCGTCCCGATTTGTGGGAGCGATATCGCGCGTCGCAGGATTGCGACCGCGCAGGGGGTCGAGAGGTGGACCGATGAATCTTCTTCAACAGATCGAGGCCGAGCAGGTCGAAAAGCTCGCCGCCAAGCGGCCGGTGCCGAACTTTCAGCCGGGCGACACGGTACGGGTCAGCCTCAGAGTGGTCGAGGGCGAGCGCGAGCGGGTCCAGGCCTTCGAAGGGCTCTGCATCGCGCGCAAGAACGCCGGCATCAACTCGAACTTCACCTTGCGCAAGATCTCCTATGGCGAGGGAGTGGAGCGCATCTTTCCACTCTATTCGCCGCGCATCACCGCAATCGAAGTCATTCGCCGCGGCGTGGTACGGCGCGCCAAGCTCTATTATTTGCGCGGCCGCACCGGCAAGCGGGCGCGTATCGCCGAGCGCCCCCGCGCGACCGGACGGTCCGAGATCGACAGGACGCGAGCAAGCGCGCAGCCAGAAGCCGAGCCGGCTCCCGCGAGTGTCGGCGATGCCGAGCAGTAAACGAGCGGAGTGACAATCATGATCCCGCCGCGCACGCTATTCGACAAGATCTGGGACAGCCACGTCATCGAACACGAGGACAAGAATACCGATACCTGCCTGATCTACATCGATCTTCACCTGATTCACGAGGTCACGACGCCGCAGGCCTTTGAAGGGTTGAAGCTCGCCGGGCGCAAGGTCCGCCGCCCCGACGCGACGATGGCGGTCGCGGACCACAACATCCCGACGACCAACCGGGCGGCTGGCGCTGCGGGCATCGACAATCCCGAGTCGAAGCTTCAGGTCGACGTGCTCGAGCGCAACGTCAAGGAGTTCGGGGTCCCGTACTTTCCGATCACCAGCCTTGACCAGGGCATTGTCCACATCATCGGGCCGGAACAGGGTCTCAGCCAGCCGGGCATGACCATCGTCTGCGGCGACAGCCACACCGCGACGCACGGCGCCATGGGCGCGCTGGCCTTCGGCATCGGCACCTCCGAGGTCGAGCATGTGTTGGCGACACAGACTTTGATCCAGGCACCAGCCAAGAACATGCTGATCGAGGTAAACGGCGGGCTGGGCGCGGGAGTCAGCCCGAAAGACGTGATCCTCGCGATCATCGCCAAGATCGGCACGGCCGGTGGCACCGGCCACGTGTTCGAGTATGCCGGCAGCACCTTTCGCGACATGTCGATGGAAGGCCGCATGACGGTGTGCAACATGTCGATCGAGGCCGGCGCTCGCGCCGGGCTTGTCGCCCCCGACGAAAAGACCACCGCCTATCTGATGGGTCGGCCCTATGCGCCAAAGGGTGCGGCCTGGGAGCAGGCGGCCGCCTATTGGCGGACACTACCTTCGGACCCGGGTGTCAAATACGACAAGGAGGCGCATCTCGACGCCGCCGGCATCGCGCCGCACGTCACCTGGGGCACCAACCCGGAGCAGGCGGCACCCGTCACCGGCCGGGTGCCCGACCCGGCTCAGATCGAGGATCCGCTCCGGCGTGCAGCGGTCGAGCGGGCGCTGCAGTATATGCAGTTGAAGCCGAATACTTTGCTCACCGATGTGCCGGTGCAGCGCGTGTTCATCGGCTCGTGCACCAACAGCCGGATCGAGGATCTTCGCGCTGCCGCGGCAATCGCGAGGGGCCGCAGGGTCGCCGAAGGGGTCACCGCGCTGGTCGTACCGGGTTCCGGCCATGTCAAGCACCAGGCCGAAGAGGAAGGGCTCGATCGCATCTTCCTCGAAGCCGGGTTCCAATGGCGCGACGCCGGTTGTTCGATGTGCATGTCGATGAACGACGACAAGGCGATGAACGGTGAGCGGATCGCCTCGACCTCGAACCGCAATTTCGAGGGCCGCCAGGGCAAGAACGCCAAGACCCATCTAATGGGCCCGGCGATGGCCGCCGCCGCCGCTGTCACCGGCCGGCTGACCGACGTCCGCCAGCTGGGGTGAGAGGATCAGATGGACAAATTCACCACGCTGACCGGGGTCGCGGCACCCCTACCGATCGTCAACCTCGACACCGACAAGATCTTCCCGGCGATTTATCTGAAGACGATCAAGCGGACCGGCCTGTCGCAGTGGCTGTTCCAGGAGATCCGGTTCCGCCCGGACGGCTCGGAGAACCCCGATTTCGTGCTGAACCAGGCTCCGTACCGCAGCGCGAAGATCCTTATCGGTGCGGAAAATTTCGGCTGCGGGTCAAGCCGCGAGCACGCGCCCTGGGCGCTGCTCGATTTCGGCATCCGCTGTGTCGTCGCGCCGAGCTTTGCCGACATCTTTTACAATAATTGCTTCAAGAACGGCATCCTGCCGATCGCCCTGCCCAAGGAGATCGTCGAAGAGCTGATGGAAGACGCCAAGAAAGGCGCCAACGCCATCATGACGGTCGACCTGGAAAGCCAGACGATCTCGCGTCCGGATGGCGAAAAGGTGCATTTCGAGCTCGACGCATTCCGCAAGCACTGCCTGTTGAACGGGCTCGACGATATCGGCCTGACCGAGCAGAAGGCTGCAGATATCGGCGCGTACGAGGAAAAGGCACGGCTGGCGCGCCCGTGGCAGTTTGGCATGACGCAGCGCGGGGCCTGAGGGTGGCCCTGGGCCGCACGTCCAACCGCAAGGTGCTGGTGCTGGCGGGCGACGGCATCGGCCCCGAGATCGTGCGGCAGGCGCTGCGGGTCATCGAGTTCTTCGATCGCCGTCATATTGTCAGCTTCGAAGTCAGCGAGGGTCTGGTCGGCGGCGCGGGCTACGACGCTGCCGGCGTGCCGCTGACCGATGAGACCTTGGCCCAGGCACTTGCTAGCGACGCGGTGCTGTTCGGGGCGGTCGGCGGAGCGAAATGGGACGCGCTGCCCTTCGAGTTGCGCCCCGAGCGCGGCATCCTGCGACTGCGCAAGGAAATGGATTTGTTCGCCAATTTGCGTCCGGCGGTGGTGTTCGAGGCACTCGCCGACGCGTCTACCCTCAAGCCCGAGCTCGTCGCCGGCCTCGACCTGATGATCGTGCGCGAGCTGACCGGCGGGATCTATTTCGGTGCGCCGCGCGGGATCGAGACATTGCCCGACGGTACCCGCCGCGGGGTCAACACCGAGGTCTACAGCGAGGCCGAGATCGAGCGCGTCACCCGGGTTGCCTTCGATCTCGCGCGGAAGCGCAATCGCCGGGTCTGCGAGGTCGACAAGGCCAATGTCATGGAGTCGGGCGGGTTGTGGCGCGAGGTCGCGCAGCGTGTGTGTGAAGCGGATTACCCGGATGTCGAGCTCAGCTTCATGTATGCCGACAACTGTGCGATGCAGCTCGTACGCAACCCAAAGCAGTTTGACGTGATCGTCACCAGCAACTTGTTCGGCGACATCCTGTCCGATTGCGCGGCGATGCTGACCGGATCGCTGGGCATGCTGCCCTCGGCCTCGCTCGGTGCACCGGACACGACGGGAGGTCGCAGGGCGCTCTACGAGCCGGTCCATGGGAGCGCTCCCGATATCGCTGGCCAGGATGTCGCTAACCCGCTCGCCTGCATCCTCTCCTTTGCGATGATGCTGCGCTATTCGTTCGACATGGCCGAGGAGGCCGAGCTCGTCGAAAACGCCGTGCGGCGCGCGCTCGCGGCCGGTGTGCGGACCGGCGACATCGCCCAGCCGAATACCACGCGGGTCTCGACCCGGGTCATGGGCGACGCGGTCCTGCGCGAGCTCGAAACGGCGGCGTAACCCAGCCCGCCGCTTCCGCCGGACCCGAAATACAACGAAATTCGCGCGTGCAGCCGGGGCACAGAACCACCGTTTTCGTAAAATAGCAAGACTATTCAATGTCTTAGGTCTAATATAGCACACAAAATAACAACGAATTCGGTACTGCGGATCAACGGAATCTGCACAGCCCTCAGGGAGAGAAAAACAACAAATTAAGACTTGTCGCATCGGGCCACGCCCCATCGCTGAGGCTGGGCAATTTCGGCCCTGGGGCGCGGCGGCATCGACCACTGTCGGCACGCCAAAGAATCCGTTGACTCGCCGGAGCGGGCGGTCTCAACCTGCGTTCTTCCTGTACACGTTAAAACGCGCCCACCGACAGGCCGGGCGGCGCCAACAGGGAAGGAAAGCGGACATGGGAAATCTGAGCCGGCGCTCGGTGCTGCGCAACTCGCTGGCCGTAGCTGCGGCCGGGACGTTGGCGCGGCCTTACATCGCCAACGCGGCGGCGACCACCGCGGAGATATGGTGGGGGCAGGGCTTCGTCCCCGAAGAGGATGCGGCGATCAAAAAAGTCGTCGCCGATTACCAGAAGGCGAGCAGCAACACGATCGATCTCGTCATAACGCCCTTTGCGCCGCAGCGCCAAAAAATCGTCGCGGCCGTCCAGAGCGGCGTCGTCCCCGATATGTTTCCCAGCAATCCGGGCGAGATCATCGCGCTCTATGCCTGGGACGACAAGCTGCTTGATGTCACCGACGTTGTAGACACGCAAAGGGAGGAGTACACCGAAGCAGCACTCCTAACAGCTCATTGCTACAACAACGTCGCCAAAAAGCGTAGCTTTTACGGCGTACCGTATTCTCAAGGAGTTCTGCCTAACCATATCTGGAAACCATTAATAGAGAAGGCAGGATACAAGATCGAGGAGATTCCCAAAACTTGGGATGCCTTTTATGATTTCTTCAAGGAGGTGCAGAAAAAGCTGCGCGCGCAAGGCGTGCGCAATGTCTATGGCCTCGGTTTCCAGGTGACGACCAACGGGGTCGATCCGGACGCCCTGTTCAACTCCTTCTTGCTCGCCTATGGCGGCCAGGGCATCGTCACCAAGGACGGCAAGCTGCACCTCGACGACCCGGAGGTACGCGAGGCGGCGATCAAGGCGCTGACCTATCCGGCCATGGCCTACAAGGAGGGCTTTGTGCCGCCAGGCGCGATCAACTGGAACGACGCCGACGACAACAATGCTTTTCACGCCAAGCAGATCGTCATGGATCTCGACGGGACGATCTCGACCGAGGTCGCGGTGCTCTCACAAGGAAAGAAAGAAGACTACGACGATATCCTGACAATGGGCGTGGCGCTCAGCAATGACGGCAAGCCGGTACCGAGCCTGGCTGGTTTCGTCGCCGGATTGATCCCTAAGGGGGCGAAAAACGTCGAGGTTGCCAAAGACTTTCTCAAATTCTTGATTCAGCCGAAGGTCAACAACGAGCGTCTGAAAGCAGGGCTCGGAAGATTTCTGCCGCCGATGCCGTCGATCGCCAAGGGTGACCCATTCTGGCTCGATCCGAAAGACCCGCACGTCGTGGCGTATGTGCAGCAGGGTCTGCTCGGCCCGACGGTGCCAAATTTCTGGGTCTTCAACCCGGCCGTTGCGCAGGTCCAGAACGAACATATTTGGAGCGCCGCGTGGGTCGACATCATGAAGGATGGGATGGCGCCGCAAGCGGCTGCGGAGAAGGCGTTCAAGCGCGTCGAGGAAATTTTCGCAAAATACCCGATCGCACAGTCCTGAGACGGAGGAGTGAAAGATGGTTCCGCTGAGCCGGCGTTCGCTGCTGCGCAGTTCCCTGGCCCTGGCCACGGCCGGAACCTTGGCGCGGCCCTACCTTGCTAACGCGGCGGCGACGACAGCCGAGGTGTGGTGGCAGCAGGGCTTTGTCCCGGAGGAGGATGCGGGGTTTAAAAAGGTCGTCGCCGATTACGGGAAGGCGAGCGGCAACACGATCGAGTTGAGCATCGTTCCGTTCGCCCCGCTGCGTCAGAAGATCGTCGCGGCGGTCCAGAGCGGCATCGTGCCGGACATGCTCTACGCTACTCCGGCCGAGATCATTGCGCTCTACGCCTGGGACGGCAAGCTAGTGGATGTCAGCGACGTCATCGAGTCGCAAAAGGAAGAGTTCGTCGAAACGGCATTACTCTCCGCCTATTGTTATAACAGAAGTGAGAAAAAGCGCAGTTATTATGGCGTGCCGTTCACAATGGATGTGCTGCCCAACCATATTTGGCGGCCGCTGATAGAGAAGGCAGGCTACAAGATGGAGGACATCCCAAAGACTTGGGATGCCTACTACGACTTCTTCAAAGATGTACAAAAGAAGTTGCGCGCCCAGGGCGTACGCAACGTCTATGGCATGGGCCTCAACGTGACGACCAACGGGGGCGACCCGAACAACGTATTCAACTATTTCCTGATCGCCTATGGCGGCGAGGGGATCGTCACCAAGGACGGCAAACTGCATCTCGACGATCCCAAAGTGCGCGAGGCGGCGATCAAGGCGCTGACCTACCCGGCCACCGCCTACAAGGAAGGTTTCGTGCCGCCGGGAGCGATCAATTGGAACGATGCCGACGACAACAATGCTTTCCACGCCAAGCAGATCGTGATGGATCTCGACGGCACGATCTCGACCGAGGTCGCGGTGTTGTCGCAAGGAAAGAAGGAAGACTATGACGATATCGTCACAATGGGCTTGGCGCTCAGCAATGACGGCAAACCGGTGCCGAGCCAGGCCACACCGGTTTGTGTCCTGATCCCGAAGGGGGCGAAGAACGTCGAGGTTGCCAAGGAATTTCTGAAATTCCTGATTCAACCGAAGGTTTGCAACGAGTATTTGAAGACGGGGCTCGCTCGGAGAGTGCCGGCGATGCCGTCGATCGTGAAGGGTGACGCCTGGTGGCTCGACCCCGTCGATCCGCACCGGGTGGCATATGTCAAGCAGGCCTTGCTAGGGCCGACTGTCCCGAATTTCTGGGTCTACAACCCGGCCTATGCGCAAGTCCAGAACGAGCACATCTGGAGTGTCGGCTGGGTCGACATCATGAAGGAAGGTATGTCGCCGCAGGCGGCTGCAGACAAGGCGTTCAAGCGCATCGAAGAAATTTTCGCGAAATACCCGATCGGGTAGGCGAAGAGGGATCATCGGCCACGTGAGGAGACCGCGATGGCCACAATGACACGGCGATCGATCCTGCGCGGCATGGCGGCTGCAGCGGCCGCGGGTACCCTTCAGCGGCCTTGTATCGCCAATGCCGTGACGACGACCGCGGAGGTGTGGTGGGTCCAGGGCTTCGCCCCCGAGGAGGACGTATCGTTCAAGAAGATCGTCGCGGATTACGAGAAAGGCAGCGGCAACACGATCGATTACAGCATCGTGCCCTATGCGCCGATGCGCCAGAAGATCGTCTCGGCGGTGACGAGCGGCGTCGTCCCCGACCTGTTCCAGAACACCCCGGCCGAAATCATTGCGCTCTATGCGTGGCAGGACAAGCTGGTCGACGTGAGCGACATCGTCGAGACGCAACGGGAGGAATACACCGAGACCGCGCTGCTCACGGTCCACTGCTACAACAATGTCGAGAAGAAGCGCAGTTATTACGGTGTGCCTTATACCGTCGGCGCTTCGATGAACCATATCTGGCGGCCGCTGGTCGAGAAGGCCGGCTATTTGATGGAGGACATGCCGAAGACCTGGGATGCCTATTACGACTTCTTCAAGGACGTGCAGAAGATATTGCGCGCCCAGGGCATGCGTAATGTCTATGCCATCGGTTTCCAGTTAAACACGACCGGCAACGACTCCAACGCACGGTTCAACGATTTCATAATCGCCTATGGCGGCCAGGACATCGTCACGCCGGACGGCAAACTGCACCTTAACGAACCGAAGGTGCGTGAGGCGGCACTCAAGGCGTTGATCTATCCGACGACGGCTTACAAGGAAGGGTTTGTGCCGCCAGGGGCGATCAACTGGAACGACGCCGACGACAACAATGCCTTCCACGCCAAACAGATCGTGATGGATATCGAGCGCTCGCTCTCGACTGAGGTCGCGATCATCAAGAACCAGCAGGATTACAACGACATCGTAACGATGCGCCTGCCGGTCAGCAACGACGGCGCGCCGGTGCCGGTCGAGCAAGGAAGCCTCTGCGGCCTGATCCCAAAGGGGGCAAAAAACGTCGAAGTGGCCAAAGACTTCCTTAGATATCTGATCCAGCCGAAGGTGTTGAACGAGTATCTGAAGACGGGACTGGGCCGCAATCTGCCGGCGATGGCGGCGATCGTGAAAGACGACTCGTGGTGGTTCGCGGACCCACACCGGGCGGCGTACACCCGGCAGGGCCTGCTCGGCCCGACTGTGCCAACGTTCTGGACCTCGAACCCGGCCTATGCCCAGGTCCAGAACGAGCATGTGTGGCAGACGGCCTGGGCCGACATCATTCAGGGCGGGTCGGCACCGCAGGCGGCGGAAAAGGCGTTCAAGCGGGTCGAGGAGATCTTTTCAAAATATCCGATCGCGCAGGACTGAGAGGGTCATCGAACAGGGAAGGAAATGGCCATGACTACAGTGACTCGGCGTTCGCTACTCCGCAGCTCGCTTGTGCTTGCCGCTGCCAGCGGCGTAGCGCGTCCGTATATCGCCAACGCCGCGGCGACAACCGCTGAGGTGTGGTGGGTGCAGGGCTTCGCGCAGGAAGAAGACATCGGCTTCAAGCAGCTGGTTGCCGATTACGAGAAGGCGAGCGGCAATAAGATCGAACACAGCATCATGCCGTTCGCCGCGATGCGGCAGAAGGAAATCGCCGCGATGACGAGCGGCGTCGTGCCCGACATCATCAATCTCGGCGATTACTTCTTTGGCGTGTTGAGCGCCTGGAACGACCAGCTGGTCGACCTCAGCGACGTCATCGAGACGCAGAAATCGCTGTTTCTGCCGACGGCGCTGCAGACCGCCTACGCCTACAATAACATCGCGAAAAAACGCAGC
>Ga0310917_10000568_pt1 | contig 16443 bp, 12 predicted proteins | sample GREbulkMGLF178_FD_203531 | JGI IMG/M metagenome (GOLD analysis project Ga0310917, IMG submission 203531) | Lab enrichment of tropical soil microbial communities from Luquillo Experimental Forest, Puerto Rico - GRE.bulkMG.LF178 | ecosystem: Environmental > Terrestrial > Soil > Tropical forest >... | reverse complement strand
GCGCGGCCATCGCGGAAGGGTCCGCCTTGATGCGAACGGCGGACTGAGCGCCATAGACGGCGACCTGGCTCACGCCAGGGAGAATGCTAATGCGCTCGCCGACTTGCGTATTGGCGTAGTCGAAAAGCTGGCCCTGCGTGGCGCTGTCGCTAGTGATCCCCACATACATGATGGGCTGGTCGTTCGGATTGGTCTTGGTGAAGGTGGGCGGGCTCGGTAAATCCACGGGAAGCTGCGCCGTCGCGCGCGTAATGGCCGCCTGAACGTCAGTTGCCGCCGCATCCACACTCTTGGAGAGATCGAACTGCAGGACGAAGCTCGAGTGCCCCTGTCCACTGTTGGAGGTCACCAACTGAAGGCCGGGAATCTGCATGAATTGACGCTCGAGCGGAGTGGCCACGTTGTTCGCCATGGTCTCTGGCGTTGCGCCGGGATAGCCGACGTTTACCTGAATGACGGGATAGTCGACAGCGGGCAGATCGTTGACCGGCAACGCAAAATAACCGAGTACGCCAAAAACTATGGCCGAGACCGTGAGCACTGCGGTCATCACCGGGCGGCGAATAAATGGTTCAGAGAGATTCATCGATCTTCGTTCTGGTTACTTTGCCTTCGCGGGCGCACCCGGCTGGGTGCCCGCTGCGGGGTTAGCGTCGCCGGCATCCACACGCACCTTACCGTTAGGAGCTACGGTCATCTGGCCGGCGACGATGACATTCTCTCCCGGGGCTACACCTTGGCTAACCACGATGTTATGACCTTGCCGCTGGCCCAACGTCACAAGCCGTAAGTCTGCGGTGTTGTCGGGTTTCACCACATAGACGAATGGACCATTCTGGCTGATTTGCGTGGCTTGGTTGGGAATCAGTACCGCTCCCTTTTGCGTTGCCAGCACCAGCCTGACGTTGACAAATTGCCCGGGCCAGAAATGGTGATCGGGGTTGGAGATGGTGGCGCGCAAAACGACTGTGCCGGTGCCGTTCTGGACGGTGTTATCGAGAAATGTGAGCTTACCGCCGCGGGCGTGCTCGTCCGGATCGGAGGGCAGCCTCACGAAGGTCTTTAGCGTTCCGCGAGTCATCTCTTTTTGCACATTCGGGAGATCGCGCTCGGTTATCGTGAAGTCCGCATAAATCGGATCCAGGCGCTGGATTAGCAATAACGCGGTTGTGTTCGACTGCACCACGTTTCCGACGTCAACGAGTCGCGCGCCGGCACGCCCCTCGATGGGCGAGTGAATATAGCAATATTCCAGGTTGAGCTGGGCGGTTTCGAGCGCTCCCTCCGCCGATTCCACCTGTGCCTGATCGGCCTCGACGGTGCTCCTTTTGGTGTCGTAATCCTGCTTTGCGGTGACCTTCGAGTTGAATAGCTCCGAGCTGCGCGCGAACTCCACCTTGGCGAGTTCCAGCGCCGCTTTTGCCTGGGCCAGAGCGCCCTTTGCCGAATCGAGCTGGGCCTGATACGGACGCGGATCAATCACAAAGAGCAACTGCCCCTTGGCCAAATCCGCGCCATCCTGGAATTGCCTCTCTGTAATGCGTCCGCCGACTTGCGGCGTTACAGTAACGGACTCGAAAGCGTAGCTCTTGCCGATCTCGTCGAGGTAAACGGGCACATCTTGGGCTTGCGCCTTGGCCACACTCACGAGGGGCGGTGGCATCTGGGAACCAGCAGCCTGGGGATTCGCTCGGTTACAGCCCGACGCTGTCATTTGCAAGACAAACAGCGGCAGCATATGTAAAAATCGGAGCTGCAACTTCATCCTCGCCGCCTCCTAGTCCTTCTATACGCCACAGCCCAACGGGTATTGCGGGCCGGGCCCAAAAGCCCGGTGGTCGACACCACGCCCTGCCAGTATCTCTGAAGTTTGTCGCGCCTGGTTGCGTGCATAAAGCGAGGGGACACCCGAGACTACATTAGACGCACATAGCGGGAATGCGTTACTTTTCGAAAGCTCCATTCTAGGGCGGCGGCAAGCCGCGCCCTAGGGCTCGGTATCCATTGTACTCCGCCGCCACGGACTATGGAGCAAAACGTAGCTCACACAGTCGACGGGTACCTTTCTATTGATTTAAAGCCGCAGGGCGGAACGACGATTCATGCTCGGGTGCCTCTACATCCCAGGATGAAGCCCGCAGGTGCAGCCGGGTAACTTTTGCCCTTAACCGGCCCAGGCAGTACCACCACGCTGAGACAGACCTGATATGCATTTTTTTCAACTGAGCTCTGTCTGCTTCACAAAACTACCGCCGCAAGCGCGAGCTGATTCCCGCCTTTGTATGGATTAGGCGGCTTCGCGGGCAACGTATACCCAGGCCTGCGCTTCGACATTGTCCGTGGTGCGCACAGGCAGTTGGACTCCATTGGTCGGTCAGAGAGCTTTCCTTCCGGTGGCGTGGCATCAGAGCCGTAACGGTTACTCCAGGGGCGTGATGTGCTCAGGTCAGAGACGAAGATTTCTACCTCTCGTCTCGCGGCGAGTTATTTTACGACCGAACATTGTGGCGTACCTCAGCTAGGACACTTGTCCGGTAGCGCAGCTTCGTTGACTTGCCTTTCGGCACAGCCTACCATCCTGACGTGTTTGCGATGATCACCCAGACCATCTCGCACTACCAGGTCATCCCGAAGCTTGGTGGCGGAGGGATGGCTGCAGTGGCTCTCCTATCAGCCTGTTTCCTGTTTCAGGTTATTGCCTGCGCTCAGGTCAAAGAAACTCGGCGCGTGCTCGTTCTCAGTGACCTTGGCACTGTATCGTCACCCGGCTTTGCGGAAATCGATCAAGCACTCTTCGCTGGTCTGCAAAAATCGCCTTACCAGATCGAGTTTTATCAGGAGACTCTGGAACTCACGCTGTTTCCAGACGACGATTCCCAACGCCGGTTCCGTGAAGAGTTCATTCGCAAATATTCAGGCCGCAAACCCGATGTGATCATAGCCGCCGGGTCGGACTCCCTCAAGTTCATCGCCGAGTCGCATGAAAGGTTCCTCCGGGATACGCCAATTATCTTTTGCACAATTCTATGGGAGATTCCGGACCAGCTAAAGCTCGACATGCACTTTACTGGCGTTGTCGGCAGGTTACGCCCAGAGGAGACTCTCAATGCGGCGCTGCACTTGCTACCCGGCACCAAGCACGTGGTGGTCACGGGTGGCATGGGCAAGTTTGACGATAGATGGGAAGCCATCGCCAAGCAGAGTTTCCACAACTACGAATCGAAGCTTGATTTCACGTATCTCACCGACTTGACCATGCCCACTCTGCTTGAGCGGCTCAGGCACCTGCCGAGCAACACAATCGTCTATCACACTGCAATCACACAAGATGCAGCGGGAGAACGCTTCATTGATTCAGCTCAGGCGGTACCGTTGGTGGCCAGTGCCGCGGATGCGCCGGTATTTGTCATGGACGATGTGGATCTTAGGGGAGGAGCGGTGGGCGGCGACTTGGTGAACTGGGCTGACGACGCTCGCGTCGCTGCAGGAATGGCTGTGCGGGTTCTCAATGGTGAGAAGCCTCAGGATATCCCCATCGTCAGAAGCAACAACGCCTACATGTTCGATTGGGGCGCTCTGCAGCGCTGGGGGCTGAAGGAGAGCACTTTGCCGCCGGGCAGTGTGGTGCTCAATAGACCGCCGAGCTACTGGCAACTATATAAGCGCTATGTCTTGGCCGGCGTTCTTGTGCTCTTGACACAGACCTTTGCCATTTTTGCGCTTCTGTGGCAAAGAGCAAAAAGGAGAAAGACCGAGACAGAGCTGCTTTGGCGTCTTGAGTTTGAAAGCCTGCTCTCCGATCTCTCGACAACATTTATCAATCTCCCCGAGGAACAGGTAGATGTGAATATGGAGAGGAGCTTGGCGCGCCTGGGTGAATTCCTCAACATGGACAGAATTTCTCTCTTCCAGTTTTCTCAGGATCGCACAGAGATGGCGACGATCTACTCCTGGAACGCCCCCGGGGTTGCGCCTGCTCCCCCGCTCGTAAGTACGGACAATCTGTCGTGGTGGAGGGGACGACTATTGCGCGGTGAAGCTTCTCTAGCCTCGGATTTGGACAATCTACCTGAGGAAGCACGGGAAGAAAGGGAGTATTTCCTTCAGAGTGGCATTATCTCTGCCGCTTCAATTCCGCTAAAGGTTGGAGGAGAGACCAATGGGGCAATTTCATTTGTCACTGCCCAGCATCGAGTGGTGTGGACCGACGATCTGGTAAATCAACTCAGGGTCATCGCGGATATATTCTGGAACGCCTGGAAGCGCAAGCGCACGGTCGAAGCATTGACCCTGAGTCAAGCCATTCTGCGCGAAAGCGAAGGTCGCTTCCGTTTGATCGCTAATGCCGCGCCCGTAATGATCTGGATGGCTGGCGCAGACCGGCTCTGTACGTATTTCAATCAATCTTGGCTGGAATTCACTGGTCGGGCCTTCCGAGACGAGCCTGGCAACGGCTGGGCGGAGGGTGTCCACCCCGACGACTTGCAGGATTGCCTGGAAATCTATACTCAAGCGTTCGATCGGCGCGAACCTTTCCAGATGGAGTATCGGCGCCGTCGGCACGACGGTGAATATCGCTGGATATTCGACCACGGCGTGCCGAGATTCAACGCTGACGCGTCCTTCGCGGGCTACATCGGCTCTGGTATTGATGTCACCGAACGCAAACAAGCAGAAGAGGCCCTTTCCAGCGTGAGCCGCAGATTGATTGAAGCCCACGAGGAGGAACGCACCTGGCTCGCCAGAGAATTACACGACGACATCAATCAGCGCATCGCTTTATTGGGGGTGAATCTGCAAAACTTGAAACAAGATCGTGCCGCTTCAGAGAGCGAAAGACGCCGTCGCATGGGAGAGGCCTGTGAACAGGTTGCGGAGCTCGGGAGCGATATTCAGGCCTTGTCGCACCGTTTGCACTCTTCGAAACTCGAATACCTGGGACTTGTAGCAGCGTCCAAGGGCTTTTGCAGAGAGCTTTCAGATCAACAGGGTGTCGAGATTAACCTTCACTCGGAGGATATTCCCAAGAACCTGCCCCAAGAGATCGCACTCTGTCTGTTCCGCGTCTTGCAGGAAGCCCTCCGGAATGCCGTCAAACACAGTGGAGTGCGGCAGTTCGAAGTGTCGCTCAAAGCTGCATCGAATGAGATCTGGTTGAGTGTGCATGATTCAGGCGTTGGCTTCGATCCCGAAAAGCCAATGAATCAGCATGGGCTCGGTCTCACCAGCATGAAGGAACGGCTGAAACTGGTTGAAGGCAAAGTTTCCATTGAGTCGAAGCTGCAAAGTGGAACCACGATTTACGCTCGGGTGCCTCTCGCTCCGAGAATCGAATTCCCTTCACGTGCCCCCGCGTCTCCCCAAACGGAGCCGAACGATCGTAGGAGCAACCTTGAGAGGCGAAGGTTAAACACATCGCTATGTGAGCCGATCCGAGATGAGAGGAAGATACAGCGGCGAAAGAATTTAGGTGACCGCCGAGATTTACGTCGATGTATGGCGCGTCCATTGCCGAAATAATTTCCCTGATGTCCCCTCGATGCCCGCTCATAGCGTTCAACTTATGGCGCCGAAAGCTACTACCATTTGATACTGGGGCTTCGAAGGTAGCCTTGATCTAGCGGATGGACTCCCCAAGCTTGAGCGGCCTGACTCCAAGGCCGTGCGCCATCCTCATGCAGGGCCGAGCAACAACTTTCTGAGTCCTTTACGCCACATCCACCGTTCAAATGAATGGTCCCACCCGACACTGGAAATTCGCAGCGGCCGCGAGCTACCATCGCGGCACTCACAGACTCATCGTCGGTATGAATGGTTTAGGTCGCTTTCGGGTCGGGGTACGCGACTGGGGGCTCCCGACCTAATTCTGTTCGCCTATCCAACAGGTCTGAACAGGTTTTTACCCGATACGTCCCTAGAGGGGATATTCCCACTTGTTTGCCTACGCTCCCCGCTCTACGAATTGGCGAGCCGACGCAACGATTGATGCGAGCATGTGATCGAGGTCACAAAGCGTTCTGATTGCGGTCACTTCGCATTGCCGGCCCTCCGAGTAATGGTGGGAGCGGGACTTCCCCCGGGACAGCTTAGGGACAATTAATCAGGCGTCCCAAGAAGGGGATGCGACGATGACTGACAGATGTTCCGAATGCGGGTCAACCAACATGGAAGAACTTAACGTCGAGATGGCATTCGCCCGTGGCAAGGCCGAGCCAATCTACGTACCGTCAAGACACATGGTCTGCTTGGAATGCGGTTTTGGTGAATATTCTCTTCCACAAGAAACTTTGGCGAAACTGAGGGAGTTAGTCAAAGCTTGAGCTCTTTTCACACTTTGTTCTAGCCCATGCAAGGATACGGGATGATGGCGGTCCTTTGCCCGCTCTTAGGACCAGCTACGGATTGCCAGTCAGGCCAGTACCGATAAATTGTTTGCCTTCAAGCACCCGGTCAATTGCTTTCAATAGCTCTGACTCAACCTTGCTCTTAACCACGTAGCCCATCCCTCCCAGCCCGATAGCTTCCTTCATGATGTCGGCGGAAGTCTCTTGGGTCACAAAGATTATCTTGGATTGCGGTGCCACCTCACGGATTTGCTGGGCGGCTGCGATTCCATTCAGTTTTGGGAGACCGATGTCGAGGAGAATCAGGTCCGGTTGCAGTTGCCGCGATTGCTCGACGGCTTCTATCCCGTCCGATGCTTCAGCGACGATTTGCAATTCCGGCTTTTTCCTGAGCAACGTGGAAACGGCGGCTCGAAATTGAACAAAATCGTCCACGAGAAGAACACTTATAGTCAAGTTTTGCAAAAGAACAGCCTGGACGGACTCATAGGATACGGGGACGGAACGCATCTTACACTCCGCAGCGTTGCATATCACTAAAGATTTTTCGAGTTGACGTTGGCAGCCGATGAAATTCAGACCTACGAGAGCAAAGCTTCCGGCACGCATCGTCGCAATACAGCGATCCGCGCCGACATCCCTTCTGGCAATCTCTCGCCACAGCCCTTCGGGGTGAGTGGGCCTCTGCTCCATCCCTGCATTGCCGAGAGCACCACACGCCATAGTCGCCCGGCCGTGTGAAACGCACTGGAACAAAGACTTGCCGTCTTCCGACGGATCAGAGTAGGGGTAAATTCCGCGGCCACCCAACAAGGAACTTACCCCAGGGAGCGAACTATTCTGAGGGAATAGGGGGCTACTCTGCTAGGACGGTTACGCCGCGGCAATCCGGTGAACATTTGACGAGGCGTGAGAGAGCTGGCGTGGTAAAAGCGCGCCAGCCCGTATGCGACCTCAACGCTTTCGACAGCGTCTTATTGATCCTCGGGCGGGTTGGTGTCGGCGCCAAGTTGTTCGATCGGCATGTGGTCTGCCCTCGTGGCACTGCGGACGCGCTTTCGGGAACCTGTGGGACGGAGCCATGACAGATTACTCCATTTCCTGTTTCCAGACGGGCTGTCCGCCTAGCGAGTGATAGAAGCCCCACCCTGCTATGACTAGGACGCTGAGGAGGGCCAGAATGGAGGTCGTCATGTACCAGGTGGAGAAGTCGGCCGAGAAAGGAACGCCGAGTGTCATGTCGATGGTGAAGATGGCGCAAACGAGTGGTACCAGGCCAAAACGAATGACGATCAGTAGGGCGATGGCATAGACGAGGATCTCGGCGGGAAGCTCGATTTTCATATACGTGCCGGTGAGCCCGCGTGGCAGTGCGAAGATGGCGACGAAAACGATCGCGGCAATCCATTCTTTACGCAGTAATACTTTCAGGCCGCACAGCACTAGAAAGAACAGCAGGGTGGATTGAATCGATTGCGGCCATTGCCGCACCCACCAGCCCAACGCGACGCGTCCTCCCGTGAGAACTTCGGTCGAGCCGAGTGCAGGCGACGCGCCCATTTGCATCATCCGGATATAGCGAATCTCGAAGACGAGAATCCAGACCACGCCCAGGGCCACTCCGAGAAGAATGTCGCGGCCAACGACCGGATCGCGCCAGTTGCCAGCAAGGAGGCGGCTCCAGGAGATGATCGACCTCGGCCAACGGCGCCGGACCCAGGGTTCGATCGCCATGTAGAAGATCCACATAGCGCCTGAGAGGAACAAGGCCGTGCTGACGGCAATGACGGTAAGACCGATCGTGTCGCCGATCGTCGCGAAATGGCTGCGGCAGGCAAACAGAGCCATCTCGAGCAGGAACATTATCATGGCCAGACGTAGACCACCTTCGCGATCACCGCGGCCTCGAAGGTAGTTTCGGCGGGCAAGAAATGCTGCTCCACTCAGTCCAAGAACGAGTATGAGCAGAAAGATGATTCTCTCCGCTTGTTGGCCAAAGGATCTCTTCTCGGTGTAGACCATGCGTCCGGGCTTAGTCCAATCGCCGACGAGACGGAAGAACACGGGCTTGCCCTGAAAGGATGCGGCTTCCACACGTAACGGACGCGTCGTGCCGGGCCAGACCCCGGTCCAAGCCTCGCGCGCATCGGAAGCCGCGAGTGAGTTCCATGCCGGTTCGGTGGGCTGGAATTTTGACGGATCCAGACCGGCCGCACTAAACAGAACATCCCACTCAAAGGCTGGTGCGTTTAGCGTCTTGGCGGCTTCGCCGGTGGTTGTGAGCTTTTGCGGTGGAATCGCTTGGAAATAAGTCAACCGACCCTTGGGATCGAGTTCCAGGTTGATCATGCCTGAAGTCACGGTCTGAGGGTCATTTTCCTGGACGATTCCGGGCGTGAGCAGATTGTCGTGGAATTCAGCCGCCACCATGTCTTCAGGACTCTGCCGGTACCAGTACTGCAATAGAGAAGGGCGCATAGCAAGAACTCTGTCCCAGTCGGGACGAGGCTTATCGTTCTTCTCGGCCGACTCCCGAAAATCGCCGTCGATGTCGAGACCGAATGCGCTGTCGGCAGGGCGGCCTTCGTATCCTAGGTGAGAAATGATTTCACGGGCCTTCTGAGTGAGGACCTCCGGGGTCAAATCGAGGCTCATTTTGTCGTAGGCGCCGTAGCGGATGGAGTAACCGACGGCAACCGCCAGGCCGAGTAGAATGCCGGCCAGGATCGCGATGGCCACGGGAGGACGGAATCCCTCCGACTCGCCGGAGGCGGCGACCAGTTGCGGAGAGGGAGTCTCTCCGGCGGCCAGCGCGGCGGCGAGAGGGTCTCCGCCGGGTAGCGCTGCGGAGACGGCGAGGGCATTTGGCGGACGCGACGTGGGATTTTCCTCGAGACAGCGGAGAATGACCTTTTCGATAATGGGGTCAAGATCTTTGACGACGGACGAAGGGCGCCTCGGGGTGTGATCCTCGCGGCCGTGCAAAGCTCCTGCCACCTTTTCTGCAAAGGCGCGCTTGCCGGTGAAGATTTCGTAGAGCACTAGGCCGAGCGCATAGATATCGCTGAGCATGGTAACTTCCCGGCCTTCGATTTGCTCGGGAGCCATGTAGGCGGGAGTACCGCTGCGGACCTCGGGCCCGCGGATGTCGTCGGAAACACCCGCAAGGCCGAAGTCAGTGATCGCAACCTGGCCGCGGCCGTCGAGCATGATGTTGGCGGGCTTCAGGTCCCGATGGAGCACTCCTTTGGCATGGGCGGCGGAGAGGCCGGCGCAGATCTGGCGTGCGATTTCGACGGCTTTATCTTGCGGAAGGCGGCCGATGCGGCGCAACAGTGACGCCAGATCTTCCCCATCGATGTATTCCATCGTGAAGAACGTAGCGCCGTCGACTTCGCCTACATCGTAGACGCGGCATACGTTGGGATGAGAGACGCGGCGGGCGATTCGTACTTCATTTTTGAAGCGCCCGGGCATTGCTTCGTTGCTGGTCGCTTGTTCGGGAAGGAACTTCATGGCGACGGCTTGGCCGAGCGTGAGGTCATCAGCCCGATAGACTTCGCCCATGCCGCCTTTGCCGAGCAGAGCGATAATGCGATAGCGGCCGGCGAGGAGGCGTCCGGGAAGATAGCGTCCCTCGCTGACGAGGTAATCGCCCGAAGTGGAAGTCGGGGAAGCCGAACGCTGCGATGATGACGAGGACGGACGCGGGGGGAGGGGCGAGGTCGCGGTGGCCTCGTAGTCGATGTCAATGGTTGCCATGTCGTCGGCGTTTGGTATCGATTTGGACTTGGAGAGCGGCTTGCCGCAATCGGGACAGAAGCGCATGTCGGCAGCGATTTCTGCGCCACAGAAAGAACAGTAAGGCATGAAAACACCCCACAACAGGATACCTCAGGCGGCGGGCGACAGTCGGAGCCGGGGTCGCTGCTCCTCAGCGAGGATAAACCTCACTAACGCCGTACGGTGGGCCTCCGGTGGGTTGTGTCGGCGCCTGGGTTGTTCCCTCCGTGCTTCCTGAGCTCTCCCCGAAGGTAGAATAGTCGAGCGTTTCAAACTGGTGGTGAGTGAGGTCTAATATAATACGGATCTTAACTGCGGGACTCGGCATATTTTGCGCCTTGACAGTTAAAAGTTCTTCAACATCCACACGTTGCCGCTCGCACTCATAGTATTGATAGCGAGGTGGCGGCCGTCGGGTGAAAGCACGCGATTGTCGCAAAGGGAAAACCAGGCGTCAGAACGCGGAAAGACTCAGGGCGCAGGACGAATGAAATAACCGGTTTTTGCGCGCACGGTCAAGCCCGACTGCTTCGGGCGAATCACTAATTTGCGAAAGGTATTGTCTTTGAGCGGATTGCTGGGGTAATACCCCAGCTCGTAGGAGCTTCGTAACTCGTCGGCAATCTCGCGGAAGTAGGTGTGCGGATCGGTTGTTTCGGCGTCAATGTGCGCGCCGCCGGTTTCTTTCGCGATGCGGTCCATCACACGGATACCGTACTTGTTGCGCGCGGTCAATTGACCGTGCTCCCTCTCCGTGTAGCGAATGGTGAAGACCAGCACGTTTTCTCGTTGAGCCGCCTCGATGGTCGTCATCATGTCGTGCGAGCTGGAATTATCTTCGCCGTCGCTGAAGATGAGCAAGGCCCGCCTGCCACTTTCGTTGACCAGTTTTTCAGTCACGGAATAGTAGATCGAATCGTAAAATGCGGTGCCCAAGTCGCGATGTTCCTTCGGCCCGATCTCCGGGAAGCGGTCGGATTTTTTTCCATATTCCTTCAAGTGCTCAAACATCTGCGCTCCCGATTGTGTGTAATCGTTGACCAAGCGCAAATGGTTTCCGAAGCAAAGAAGGAAGGCCCGATCCTTTGGACCCAACACCTCGCTGATAAAAACGTCAAAGTCCTCTTCATGCTTTTTCGTGAAATGTTCCTGGCTGCCGCTGGCATCCAGGATCACGCCTAGAGTGAGGGGCACATCGGAGCTTCGCGCAAAAAAGGCAATTCTCTGAGGCAGGTCATCTTCCAATACTTCGAAGTCATCGTTGGTGAGATTGCCAACCAAGCCACCGTTTGAATCGCGCACAGTGAAGCTTACATTGACGAGATTTACTTCCACATGGATGGGCTGCTGGGCAGCTGTGGGACCGACGAGAAATGACCCAACTGCCGAAAAAAAAACGAACCATCGCACGGCACACCTCAATTGTTCACTAGGAAAACGAACCGGAGCCACGGTTTGTTCCCTCACTTGTCAGAAAACCAGAAGGCCAATTCGTTCGAGATTTCCACGCCGCCCGATGTTCCGCCGCCAACACGGTGTACCGTTTCGAGCTCAGCATCGTGCAGACAAGTTCCCACATGTCGGGATCATCTTCACGAGAGGAATCGTCTCAGAGCCTTGCCGGAGTGGCCGTGTGATGGGCGTCTTGGGCGCCGTGAAAATCGCGTCGGAGTGGTGTGCGAGCATCTGAGGGCATCCTGCTTTGAAAGTCGAGCGCATGCCGCAGAGGGCGGGTCGGCCTCAGGAAACGGGGGGAACGCTCGGAATCAAGGCTGTCTTTTTGGGCCTAACTCCTTCTTGCAGACAAAGCGGTTACTGGCAGGACTTTCAGAGGCGGCAGACTCTTCGCGGGCTCTCCATGCCGCCTGCAGTCGGTCAAGCTCCTCGATTGCCCGGTATAGCGCGCGACTCGTCGCCGTCGAATATCGCGAGGTCCGATCAAGGCACATGAGCGAATACAGGCGAGGGCGTCCAGGCTCTGGATGCTCGAGTGCCAGTACGCGGCCGGAGCGAGCAGTCTCAATGAGGATTTCTGTGGTTCAGGGCTTCGCTACTTGGAATGTTGAAAATGTTCGGCGTCCTCGACCCTTGGATACACGAGGGCGTAGTCGCCGATGCCGTGTTCAAGGTTGCCAGTGTACTCCCGATGAAGGGTATGCTCATAGGCGTTCCGCAAGAAGGACTGCGTTCGACGTTCAGGAATTCATGTCACAAGTTGCCAAGTCATAGCGCCCTGTGTAGGATCGCATTCTCAGAGAACTTAGCTACACACCTTTCGGATCAAGGCCAAATCATTTGCATCTACGCCAGACGGGATGATGTTGCCTCCAATAAGTGATAAGAATTCCTTGGCGTACTCGGGATGCTTCAAGAGTATTTTGCGAATATCTTCGGCCAGTGGTGACGTCAAGCCTTCTTGCTTTCTCATCCCGAAATCGTAAAAGCCGGGGTTGCTCTTCCACTCCTGCAACAAGCAGCGCAGCTTGTAATGGTCCAACGGCTCGGCAGCTTCCTGCTTCAGTTCAGTCGCCATCATCCCCTCCTTCTCAGATTCTACCGGGATGAAAGGTTGGGCTACGGAAATCGATGGAGCGTGCGTCTTATTGCAAAACCTTCACATCGGGACTGCGGTGCTGTCCAGGCCGCTCGAGTCACGCTAGTAGGCGAGAGAAACTTTCTTGAGGTCTGTGCTGTCGCAGTTCGGAGAGCGCAAGTATGCGCTGGAAGCGAAACACAGTTGTGCGGGTTGCGCCCAAACTGGGAACCCATTACCTTCTGTGGCAGCCACGCTTGCCTCCTTGGCAGGCGACTTTCGTTAGGGGAGCGTTTGGCGCTGGAACCTGCAAGTCCATCACATCAAGGGCAGTAGCCAGCTCGGTGGTGATTTATCGACTTTCGTTTGTATGCAATTTTCCGGCGTCCTTACGGCTGCAATTCTCAGCCTGTGGGAAAAGCCGGGTAATAGGTGGCGCCCCAGAATCGTTCATTCATTTTCGGCGAATTCGCGAAGAGCTTGGATATTGTGGAGGTAGACGCATCTACGTCCCGCGGTCAGTACGCCGCGCTCCTTCCACTTGGAAAGCAGGCGGCTCACGGTATACAAAGTCGTCCCGGTCAGCTGCGCCAACTCCTCGCGAGAAAGGTTGATCTTGAGCGTGCCGTTCCCGTTTACGGGACGCCCCAGTTGGTTAAACAAGCGCAGCATTTGATGACTCAGTCGAGTCGCTACCTTTTCCGTGGAAATCTCGCAGTAACGGTCCTCGAGTTCCTTCAGGTGCTGCGCAACAACTTTTCGCATATTGTGACGCAACGCGGGGAAGCGATCTGCCAGAGCCTGGAATGCGCTGGCCTCCCAAATCAGGGCGGTGGAACCCCTGAGTGCTTGTGCCATCGAACAGTGACGATCCTGGGCGAGAAGCCCCGCCAGCTCGACTACGTCACCCGGCCCTGCGAGCCGGAGAATCACCTCTATGCCGTTCTGACCGGGTTTTATGACTTTGGCGCTACCGGAGGTCAACAGCGTGAGGTGGCGAATGGGATCGCCTTCCAGGAAGATGATGACGCGGCGCGAGAATTCGCTCTCGCAGGCCGCAGCTACGATTTCCTGGCAGTCGGCCGTGGGAATATTGGCGAACAGCGGGGAGCGCTGAACCAACATCAACTTGCGCGAGGTATTGCGTTCTCGCGTAGACGCCACCGCTATCCGCGCTACACGGGCGTAAGATCCTGCAGACTGCCCTTCGGGCATGGGCTTCACCCCTCCAATTGAAATCGCAACCAACCACTTCTCGGCCTTGTTTTGAGGCCCTGTAATTCACCCAGGGTTCATGGCTGAGTAGCTGGCTCGCGAAGATAGTTCAAGTTCAAATCTTCCTCAGTAGATTTAGCTTTGGCATTTCGAGGTTTTTGCTTCTGAGGGGCCCGTCGTTGAGATTGCGACAACGATTGGATGCATTCTTCTAGATGCATTCTTCTATTTGCCAGTAGTTCGTTCAATGATGAACATCTCGAAGCTCCTCTTACCAGTTAACTGTACGTTCGAGCAGTCGACTTTTTCGCGAAAGGCCATGCCGTAGCCCACCGGTAGAGCCTTTGGATCGGGACGGCTACGCCTCCCCAAGCGACGATCTGCCGGGAAAGAAAATTGGCGAGGCAGCGGCGCACTCGGTGCGGGGCGGGCTCGCCCGGCCGCTGAAGGATCCGGGCCCTGGCCGCCACCACGACAGCGCGGAATTGAGTGTGGGCAACTGTACAAAAGAGTCCTTCTTGGTAGGCGAGAGAAACCTTCTTGAGGTCTGTGCTGTTGCAGTTCGGCCAGCGCAAGTCTTCGCTGGAAACGAAACAGAGTTGTGAGTGTTATTCATGGTCGGACCGCTCCCCGATGACGCGGGCAATAACCGCCACGCTCGCCTTCGCCAGTCCGATGGTTCAACACGCGTGCGCCAAAGACAGCGCGAGAATGAGCAGAACCATTTGGGGTGCGATTGCTTCTCGAGTGCGTCCCGAGTTTCCCGGTTAGTCCCGAGAGGAGCTACTTGGGATTAGCCCTTGCCTCGAATTTCCTGGGATTAACCAGGGAAAAGGTCGAACAGCCATTGAGGGACATGTTGACAGCTATTTCCTGCTTAGGCTTGGCCTCTGGATCGACAAGAACAAGTCGGGCAGCCGCAAGGGGCAGGGTCTTTACGCAACTCGAATCTCATACTTGCCGGACTTCAAACCAGCAAAGGAAAACTCACCATTCTCGTTGGTTTCTTGTACGGCAACTTCTTTTTCACCTTGCGCGACCGTGACCTTCGCATTTGCGATCCGGTCGCCACTCGGAAAGAAAACCACTCCACAAATGCGGTGAACAGGCTTCAGAAGCGGCAGCCCTACACACGTGGTCGAGGAAATCGCGGGCGTCAGCGACAGAAGAAGAATAACGAGCAATGAAACCAACGGTAGACCAGCGCGTTTCATTTCACACAACCACGCATGATGTGTAATTGGTGCACGGCAATAACTGGAGTGGGCTTTTGGCTTTGGAATTCTTCATAAACGGTTTCCTCATTGTTGCTGCAGCAGCCATTCTGTACGAGACCTGGGTTTATGACTGTGGACGGCTGGGTACCCAGTTTGCCCAGATTCCTGGTCTACGACACAAGGACTCCTCAGTGACGGAGCAAGGCGGACATCTTCGTAATAAGCCGACTAGCCGAAAGTGCGTCTCTGCGCGATTCGTATCCTTTTTTGTTGTTTTCCATAATCGCCGTTTGCCCGCTCCATACGAGAACACAGGTGATGAATATCACAAGAAATGGTGACGGTTCATACTGCGAGGGAGCTGCGCTTTTGTTATTTGGTGGTTGGGAGGTGAGGAGGTGACGCATGCCCGTTTTACAACGACCACCTCCCTCCAGGAGGATGACCTCGCGCGTGGAGGCGCGGGATGTCTGGGCCTATTGGAGCTGCAATGGGCGTGATGATGTTTCGCGCGTTCTGGATCTGAGCTTAGGGGGATTGTTTATCGCGACGCCTGGACACTGGCCTCTGGGTGCTATAGGCAAGATTGATTTTCTCGTTCAAGAAGGACAAATCAGGGCTGAGGTTGTTGTGCGCCACGCGGAGTCCGATAAGGGATTGGGGCTGAAATTCTCGGCAATTCCGCAGGCGGACCGCCCGCATCTGGCGGCGCTGCTGACGAGGCTTAGCAGTTTAACTGGGGAACGCGGGAACCCGTAGCTGAAAGACCTGCTGTTTTTTTGTCACCTTCGAAACTCATCTAACGCCTTCACCACCGCGCCAAGAAACGCCGAATCATCCACCAACGTTGACCCAGTCGGTTTGGGCTGTGCGCTTAGGACCACAATCACGACCTTCTCTTTGGAGCTCGTCAGCATCCTCCGCAACTGGACGGTCGGTGAACTCTCTACCACCTCCGCCTGCATTGGCATCCTGGCCCACTATCTGGCGCTGCGCCCTTCGCTCGAGGAACAACTGCGCGAGCACTCGGAACAGTTACCCGTTGCCATCGATGAAATCCTGCGAATTCATCCGCCTCTCATTTCGAGCCGCCGCGTGACCACCCGACCTGTTGAACTCCCGTGGGATTTTTGCCTATCCGAGTTGCCGAGCGATATCTGGCAGCTTGAGCAACGATCAAGGAGCGCGAGCCCTTACCCGTTGGAATCCTCGAACACCTGACCGAAAGGGCGATTCATGGCGCCAGGAGAACCTGCACCCATGAACAGTGACCTTTAGTTCTATCGATCCCCACCAATCGACCTCGTACCTTTCCGTTATCTAATGGGTACTGAACTTCCCGCTCGGACGC
>Ga0310917_10000567_pt1 | contig 16444 bp, 17 predicted proteins | sample GREbulkMGLF178_FD_203531 | JGI IMG/M metagenome (GOLD analysis project Ga0310917, IMG submission 203531) | Lab enrichment of tropical soil microbial communities from Luquillo Experimental Forest, Puerto Rico - GRE.bulkMG.LF178 | ecosystem: Environmental > Terrestrial > Soil > Tropical forest >... | reverse complement strand
CGATTCGATGTCAGCAAGCATCTGCTGATATTCGGGGCGGATGCCCGTGGATGCGCTCTTGTCGTTGTCGCAGTATTCGACCGTTCCCAGCCACCCGCGCTCGCGGCACAGCTTCAGGCACTCCTGACGCTGGCGGCTGACGGCGACCTGCTTGCCATCGCGGTCGAGTGATTGCCGTAGATACACGGCAACCTTGCTCCCTGTGGTGTTCATCGGTGGTGTTCCCCCTGCTCGGTGGTGCTTGGCCTTGGGGGATACTTTACATGACTCATGGTGGGGACACTGATCTTCACCTCGCCGGCCGGGCAGACCTATGTCACCACCCCGGGCAGCGCCCTGCTCTTCCCGAGTCTGTGCCACGCGGTCGGCGGCATGCCGGCACCAGAGGCCGACCTACCGCTGGACTACTGCGCCGAGCGCACCGCCATGATGCCCAAACGCCGGCGCACCCGCGCCCAAAACCGCGCCCACCGCATCGCCACCGAACGCCGACAGAATCGCGAAGCACGCGAAGCGCGCCGAAAGGATTGCGAGCCTTGCCATTTCGGTCCGCGCGACGCCGTCGGTGATGGGGAGCCGCCGCCCTTTCTAGCCGGTCGACCGTAGTGTAGGACCCTGGCGGAATCGAACGTATGATCGATAAATGGGCGACCTCGCGTCGATCGGATACAACGGCCAACCGGTCCGCAGCCCGTTCCGGCTGGTGCGCCCGCCGATCACGGTTCTTGTCGACCTGACCGTGGTCTTCCCACGCGAGCCGCACCGCTCGGGGCGGTATCAGCCCAACGGCCTGCAGCTGCACAAGGTCGTCGAGGGGCGGCTGAGCTGCTGGGGCATCTGCGAGCAGGGCGACTGGTGGGGGCTGGTGACGTACCCGATCGCGTACGGCTCCAAGCGCAGAACCGTGACGCACTGGATACCGGCCTGGACGCTGCGCCGGAAGGGCTAGCCCACGGTTAAAGGTGCTTGCCCGGCAAGTCAGTGCGATGATTGCTGCCCGTGGCAGACGATTTGGGCTCTGTGCTGACCAAGCTCATTCCACTCGGGCTGGTCATTGCGCTCTCTCCGATCACGGTCATTCCAGCGGTGCTGGTCTTGCACGCGCCTCGGCCGCGGCCGGCCGGGCTCGCCTTCCTCGGCGGCTGGGTGCTGGGCCTGGTCGCCCTCACAGCGGCGTTCGGCGGCGCCTCCGACCTGCTCGGCGGTCTGCACCAGGCGCCACCCACCTGGGCCGCCTGGCTGCGCGTGGTCCTGGGGTTGGCGCTGATCGCGTTCGGCGTGTTTCGCTGGCAGACGCGGCATCGGCACACCAAGACCCCGGCCTGGCTGCGTTCGTTCACCAAACTGACCCCCGTGCGCGCGGGGGTGACCGGGGCGGTACTGGTGCTAAGACCCGAGGTGCTGATCCTATGCGCGGCGGCCGGCTTGGCCATCGGCACCGAGCGGCTCAGCACCGCGGCTGCATTGATCGTCGGCGCAGTGTTCGTCATCGTCTCCGCATCGACGGTTGCCATCCCCATATTGGGCTATGTCGGTGCCGGTGACCGCCTCGACGACGCGCTGGAACGGCTCAAAGTCTGGATGGAAGAAAATCACGGCGCCATGATGGCGGTCATTTTGGTTGTGATCGGTTTGATCGTGATTTACAACGGAATTCACGCTCTGTAGTAGCGCGGCACGATAGATTGCTGCCCGTGGCACATAGTTTGGGCTCGGTGCTCACCGGGGTCATCGGGCTGGGGCTGGTCATCGCGCTCTCACCGATCACGGTTATCCCGGCGGTGCTGGTGTTACAAGCGCCGCGGCCGAGGCCGAGCGGTCTTGCGTTCCTCGCCGGCTGGGTGCTGGGCCTGGCCGCGCTGACGGCGCTCTCCGTCGGGGCGTCCGGCCTGCTCGGCGGTCTGGACAAGGCGCCGCCGAGGTGGGCGTCCTGGCTGCGCGTGGTCCTCGGGTCGGCGCTCATCCTGTACGGCGTCTACCAGTGGCTGACCCGTCGTCGCCACACCGAGTCGCCGGCCTGGATGCGTTCGTTCGCCACCATCACCCCGGTGCGCGCGGCGCTGACGGCGGCGGCGCTGGTGGTGATACGACCCGACGTGCTGCTCATTTGTGTGCCGGCCGGATTGGCTATCGGCGGGAGCGGGCTGGACGTCGCGGATTACTGGATAGCCGCGGCGATCTTCGTCGCCGTCGCGGCGTCAACGGTTGCCATCCCGATACTGGCCTACGCCGCCGCGGGCCACCGCCTCGACGATGCGATGGCACGGCTCAAGGACTGGATGGACAGGAACAACGCCGCCCTGATGGCCGGAATCCTGGTCGTGATCGGTCTGCTGGTGCTCTACCACGGAATCAATGCTTTGGATCACCGGTAGCCGCCGTCGGAGAGTCCGGCGTCCTCTTCGAGCCTGTTCGTCTTGCCAAAGACCAACTCGCGGAAGAGTTCCCAGCTGTAGTCCCTGAGCATGCCTGCATAGCCCCTCGCCGCCCATTGCCGGCTGTGCCTCTCCTCGTGGTGGAGCACCCGGTCCAAATCGGGGTTGCAGCCGTGCCCGGACCGCACGATCCGGCGAAGTTGCCCGGCGGGGTCGGTGCGGTTGCCGATGTTGATCATGAAGATGTCACCCCAGGTGGTGCCGCCCCGCTGGCTGAACTGTCTCTGGATCCAATTGCCGCCCACGCCCATGATCATGCCGTTCGGGGTTGTGGCGAGGCGTCCTCCGTTGCGGTCGACGAACCGGACGTCCCGGGAGTAGCTCCAGTGGTTTGCCTTCTGCCGGTTGATGATCCGCGCGACCTCGGCGGCGGAGTAGGGCGTCTCGGGGAAGTCTGCGGGCCGCCCGCTCGCCTTGCCGTAGTCGGTGCCCGCGTTGACGATGAAGGTCATCAGCGTCGCCTTGCGCGCATCGTTACCGCCAGTGCCCGGCGGGAGGAGGAAGAAGGACTTGCCCTCTGGGTCTTCGACCTCCTCCATTTCCTCGAGGATCTGGAAGCTCTCCGGGGCAATGGAGTGCCGTCGGGCGATCTCGACGACGACGGCCGAGGGCACACCCCGTCGCTCGGCGTTTTCGAGCCACTTCTTGGAGTAGCGAGTCCCCTGCACGCTCCGAGGCCCTAGGACCGGTCCGCCAAGCGATCGAGCCACTCGGCCATCATCATTTTCTCGGCCGCGGTCAGCGCACCATTGTTGTTGGCCAGCAACGCTTCTCGCAATGCCACGGCGCGGGCGGGAAGGTCGGAAGGGGCTGGTTGTTGCGCGGTGTCGGTCGCTATCGCGGCCACGGTGTTCTCCCGCGTGATCGCCGACAAGTGCGGGTCGCGGTCATCGGGTGGGACGCGAATCTGGCTGAGGACGTAGCCGACCGCGGCGGCATGCGCGTACTCGACGGCACGCTTGACGCTCATCCGAAGCAGGCCTTGGTCGCCAATCCGGGCGATCAGCTGATGCAGGATATCGAGCGATTCGCGCGCCAGGGCGGGCATCCTGCCGGGGCGGGGCTGGACGTAAGCAAGAAGGTAGGAATCCGGGTGGGTGAGGCCGAAGTCGACATGAAGGTCCCACGAGTCGCGGAAGTCCTGCACGGGGTCGTCCGTTATCTCGGCTTGCCGCTTGTTCTGTAGGTAACCCCGCAAAACAAATCCCGTGACGGCGTCGAGCAGGCCCTCCTTGTCGCCGAATTGCCGATAGATCGTCGGCGGCTGCACGCCGGCCGCTGTCGCGACGGCTCTGGTCGAGACCGCGTCCACGCCGCCGGAGCTGAGCAGCCTCGCGGCGGCCTCCAAGACTTTCTCTGCCGCTTCGGCGCCGGTGGTCCGGGGCTTCACACCATTCATGTTCACAACGGTAACAAATTTGGGGTTGCAGTGGTATGAATCGATGCTATCGTTATCCGCGTATCGCTGTTAACATCAGGAACCGCCAAGGAAGCCCATGAGATCGAATTCATACGACTTCATCGTCGTCGGCGCTGGCGCCGCCGGCTGCGTGATCGCCAGCCGACTCTCGGAGCAGCCGAGCACGAACGTGTTGCTGATCGAGGCAGGTAGCGCGACCCCGCCGCGTGCCAGTGCTGTGCCACAGTTGTGGCCCTCCATGATCGGCAGCTCGGCCGACTGGGGCGACTCGACAACCGTGCAGTCGGCCACCGGGTCATCCGTGCGGCTGGTCCGCGGGCGCGGCATCGGCGGATCGTCGGCGACCAACGGCATGATGTTCGTCCGCGGACACCGGTCGAGCTATGCCGTGTGGGATAAGGCTGGCGCGAAGAGCTGGGGATTCGACGACCTGCTGCCGTACTTCAAGCGCAGCGAGACCGCCGTCGGCGGCGATCCGGCACTGCGCGGCGACAGCGGGCCGATGAAGATAGCCGAGATCCACCCGCTGCATCCGGTCATCGCCGCCGGCCTCGACGCCGCCTTCCAGTGCGGATACCGAAGGGCGACCGACATCAGCGGCGGATTGGAAGTCGGCTTCGGCCCGACCTTCCAGAACATCGCTGGCGGGAAACGGATTAGCGCGGCCGACGCTTACCTAATACCGGCGTTGAGCCGGCCAAATCTCGAGTTCGTCGCCGAGGCCACCGTGCACCGGATTCGGATCGAGAACGGCCGCTGCACCGGCGTGGAATACAGCACCGGCGACGGGACATCGATTTCGCTCGCGGTCTCCGGCGAAGTCGTGCTGGCCGCAGGCACGATCGGCTCGGCCCAGCTGCTTATGTTGTCGGGAGTCGGTCCGCAGCAACACCTTCGGGATGTCGGCGTCGAGGTCACCCTCGACCTGCCCGGAGTGGGCTCGAATTTTCACGACCACGTGATGGCGCCGGTGGCGTACAGCTCGGCACGGTCGATGCCGCCGAGCAGCAGCGGTCACGGCGAGGCCATCGGTTTGATTGAGACCGAGCACGCCGTCGACGGCCCCGACGCCCAATTGCTCTTCATCGACTCCACTGGCATCGGGCTGCCTGGCGACGACGGCCGCGTGGTCGGCTACGTGATCGCTGCTTCGGTGATGCGGCCGTTCAGTCGGGGTAGCGTGCGGCTGTCCGGTCCCGATGCCGGCGACCGACCGATCGTCGATCCGAACTACTTCGGCGACGCGCGGGATCTGAGCACCCTTGTTGGCGCGCTGCGGGTGGCCCGCCGGATCGGCGGTGCCAGCGCATACGAGCCGTGGCGGTCAGCAGAAGCCGCGCCCGGTCCGGCCGCCGGCGACGACGACGCCCTTGGGAACTTCGCGAAGGCCGCCTACCAGTCGTACTTCCATCCCGTGGGAACGTGCGCGATGGGCGACACGGACATGTCGGTGGTCGACAGCGAATTACGGGTGCATGGCATCAGCGGCCTGCGGATCGCGGACGGGTCTGTCATGCCGTCGATCCCGTCGGCCAACACGGCCGCGACGGTCTATGCGATCGCCGAGCGTGCCGCGGAGCTGATCGGCGGTTAATGCCGTGCGCCTTCGGTCAGGTCGCGCACTTGTGCATAGCGTGCCGGCACGGCCGGCGCCGGGTCGGCGGTGTACTCGTCGGTGGGCGGCGGCTTCCAGGCGGGTGGTCGGGGCGATCCGCTCAACGCCCAGGCCGCCTGCCGTGCCGCGCCCAGCGCGACGTACTCCGCGGGGTTGGGCACCAGCACCGGCATCCCGAACACCGCGGGTGCTATCTCGCGAAGTGCCCGCGATCGGGCGCCGCCGCCGACCAGTAGCATCCGGCGCGCGACGATGCCATGCCCAGTGAGTTGTGCAAGGCCGTCAGCCAGCGCGCACAGCAGTCCTTCCACCGCGGCGCGGGCGAGGTTGGCCGACGTCGCATTCGATACCCTCAAGCCGTGCAGCGCACCAGTCGCGTTGGGACGGTTGGGAGTTCGTTCACCCTCAAAGTACGGCACCAGCACCAGGCCTTCGCTGCCCGGCGGTGCCGACAACGCAAGTCGGGACAGCTCGTCGTGGTCGACCCGCAGCATCGCGGCGGCCGCGTCGAGCACCCGCGCGCCGTTGAGCGTGCACACCAGCGGCAGGTAGTGCCCGGTGCCGTCGGCGAATCCGGCTACGAAACCGGCGTCGTCGCGGACCGGGTTGGCGGTGACGGCGGCAACTACCCCCGACGTTCCGACCGAGACGATCACATCGTCCTCGTCGGCGCCGAGGCCGAGCGCCGCGGCCGCGTTGTCGCCGAGGCCGGATCCGAATATCGTTCCGCCGCTGATGGTTTGGTCCGACGGACCAAGCACGGTTGGCAGATTGGGTTGGCGACCACGCATGGCCAGCTCAAGGAGGTCGAAACGGTAGCCGTCGCTCGCGGCGTCGTAGTAACCGGTGCCACTGGCGTCGCTGCGATCAGTGGTCAGCGCCGCGATCTCGGTGTCGCCGCGTAACCGCCATGTCAGCCAGTCGTGCGGCAGGCAGACGGCCGCCACGCGATCGGCAAGGTGCGGCTCGTTGTCGGCGAGCCACCGCAACTTCGACACGGTGATCGCGGCAAGCGGCACGACGCCGACGGCCGCCGCCCACGCGCGTGTTCCGCCGAGCTCGTCGACAAGCGCGCGTGCGGCATCGGCCGAACGCACGTCGTTCCAGAGCAACGCGGGCCGCACCACCCGGCCGGTCGCGTCGAGGCATACCATGCCGTGTTGCTGCGCTCCGACCGCAATCGCGTCGACGTCATCGAAACCACCCGCGGATGCGATCGCGTCCGTTGCGGCGGATTCCCATGCCGCCGGGGCGATTTCGGTGCCGTCCGGGTGGCCGGCGCGGCCCTCGCGGATCACTGCACCCGTGTCGGCATCACACACCACGATCTTGCACGCTTGTGTGGACGAGTCGACTCCTGCGACCAGAACAGCCACTCGACGAACCTACGGATCGCTGAGGTATGCGTCGGCCCAGGCCCCGATGATTCGACCCGCCCGATGGGCCTGGCCGCGGGCGGCCAGCAGGTGATCGGAGCCCTCGAGCGAGACGAAGCTGCGCGGGTGGCGGGCCAAGCGGAAGATCTCGCTCGCGTTCTCGATGCCGACCGTGTTGTCGGTGGGCGAGTGCAGGATTAGCAGCGGCAGCCGCAATCCCTTGATTTTGTCGTGCAGGTGGGCCGCGCGGACATCCTCGACGAATGCACGCTTCAGGGTTAGCGTGCGCCCACCGACCATCCACTCGGCACTGCCCTCGGACAACACGCAGTCGACCACCGCGTCGTAATGCTTTTCGACGTGGCTGGGGTCAACCGGCGCCGCCACCGTGACGACCGACCGCACGCCTGGCGACTGCCGCGCCGCGGCCAGCACGGCCGCGCCGCCCCACGAGTGCCCCACCAGCATGTCGGCCGGGGTAGCGCGGTTTGCCATGAACTCGCATGCCTTGACGATGTCGTCGACCTTGACGGTGAACGACCCGTCGCCCCAGTCTCCCTCTGATCCGCCGAGTCCCAGGGCGTCGAAGCGCAGCATCCCGATGCCGTCCGCGGCCAGCTGCTTGCAGATCCGCGCCGCGGCCGGGCAATCCTTACCGAGCGTGAAGCCGTGCGCAAACACGCCCCAGCCGCGCACCGCTCCTGCCGGCACCTCGATGATCCCTGCCAGGGTCGGTCCCGTGGAGCTCGGGAACGTGACACGTTCGCCCATGGCTGAGATCTAACCTGCCCGGCGAAGTCAGGTCACCGCTATGCGCGTGGACACAGATCCACGATTGCATAGTCGATCAGGGCGTCGGCCTGTCGGGGCGTCATCCCCCGAGGGCCCTGGTCTTGGGCGGATTTTTGCAGCGCCAGGGACTGTAGCTCCGACGGTGGAGCGCCCCAGGATATCTGCTGGCAGACTTTCCAGCCGGTCTGCACCAGCCCCGCGTCGCCGCCATCCATGTCCTGGAGGCCGATGGCGTGCAGGTGGGCGAGGTAGGAGGCCTCGTCGGCGTGCGCCGGGCCGGCGCACACGACGGCGGCGATCAGAAGGGGGCCACCTAACAACGCTGCGGGGATGAACCTGCCAGAGAGCCTCTGTGCTGCCATAACTCCTTCTCCAATGCCTGAGTGTCGCCCGGGTTCCTGACGGCGCACCTATATCAAAGCCTGAAACCACGCGCCGCGCAGCAGCGGAGCGCCGCGAACATTTCGGCGGTTTTTGAAGTCGAAGGAGTGGAGCTCAGCAGCCCACAGATAACTCGAAACTAGCCTTGCTGAACTTGACCGGCCCGGTCGTCGGCCGCTGCCGCCGGCGTTACCCGTTGCTAGCCGCCGCCGTGGCCGCCGTTGCCGCCGGTGGCGGCGCTCGTGCCTGCCACGTTGGCTACGCCGCCGCCGCCACCGCCGCCGCCGATGCCGGCGCCGCCGCCCATGCCGGGGGTGTGGGTGCCGGGGGCGATGAAGCCGAAGCTACCTCCGCCTCCGGAGGTGGCGGCCGCGCCGCCGGAACCGCCAGGAACGGTGCCGCCGGCTTGGCCGCCGTCGCCGCCGGTGCCGCCGGTGCCGCCGGTGATACCGCCGCCGCCTCCGCCGCCGCCGCCGGCGGCGCCAATGGCGTTGGGGGTCATGCCGACCACGAGGCCGTTGGTGCCGCCGGCACCGCCTCCGGGACCGCTGCCAGCGGCGCCGGAGGCGCCCGGGTTACCGACCATACCCAAGGTGACGGCGGCACCGCCGCCACCACCACCGCCGGGACCGCCAGTGGTAGCGGCTGCGCCGCCGCCTCCGCCGCCTCCGCCGCCGCCGGCCCCGGCGCCGACGAGGAAGGTCAGCTCGGCCGAACCGCCGGCACCGCCGCCGCCACCGGCACCGCCCGTGCCGCCGCCCGTGCTGTTGCCGCCTTGGCCGCCGCCGCCGCCACCACCGCCACCAGCGACGGCGGTGGTGGCGGCGGGGGTGAAGGGGTTGATTGTGGCGTCACCGCCGGCGCCGCCGGTGCCGCCGGCACCGCCGATGGTGCCGATGCCGCCGTTGCCGCCGTTGCCGCCATTGCCGCCGTGAACGTTGACGGGGCCGGTGGTGGTGACATTGCCGCCGGCGCCGCCCGTGCCGCCGGCCCCGCCGTTGCCGGTGGCGCCCGCATGGCCGCCGAACAATCCCGCCAATCCCTCGGCCTGGCCGCCGGCCCCGCCGGCGCCGCCGTTGCCCGCGTTGCCACCGTTGCTGCCGTTGGCGGCGGTTAGAGAGCCGATGAAGGACCCGCCGGCGCCGCCGGCCCCGCCTTGGCCGCCGATGCCACCGGCACCGCCGCTGCCGTAAATCATCCCGCCGTTGCCGCCAGCCCCGCCGGCCCCGCCGTTAGCGCCGAGGCCGCCCGCGGTGGCGCTGGCCGCGTCGCCCGGGGTGCCGGTGGTGCCGGCCCCGCCGGCCCCGCCCCGGCCGCCGTTGCCGAAGATCCAGGCATTACCGCCCTTGCCGCCGGGCTGCCCCGGCGCCCCCGACCCGCCGTCACCGCCGGGGCCCCATAGCAGCCCGCCCGGCCCGCCGGCCTGGCCGGTCCCCGGTGCCCCGTTGGTGCCCTTGCCGATCAACGGGGTCCCCAACAACAAGTCGGTGGGCGCATTGATCACGCCCCGTACCTCCTGCCACAGGGGCCAAAGGGCCTGCAACGGCGAGGCATTGGCCGCCTCGGCCAGCGAATACGCGGCCCCCGCACCGCTTAAGGCCCGCACAAACTGGCCATGAAACGCCGCCGCCTCAGCGCTCAGCGCCTGATAGGCCTGCCCGTGGCCGGAAAACAGCGACGCGATCGCCGCCGACACCTCGTCACCGGCGGCGGCCACCACCGCGGTGGTCGGCACCGCCGCCGCCGCGTTCGCGGCGTTCAGCCCCGAACCGATGTTGGAAAGATTTGACGCCGCCGAAGATACAAACTCTGGGACCGCCACCACGTACGACATCGCTACCCTCCGCCACGTCGTCGACACATCGCTGCACCGGTTGAAGATGAAAGGTATCGAAAGCGTACGCCGATTTCGACTCGATGTTTCCGCATTCTGGCAAACCGATTACGCGTCACGGCAGCATCGGGTTGACGAATGCTTTTGACACGCGTACAACGACTTCCGTGATTATAGGCCCGTGGTGATCGGCACACGCAGCTAATCTATGAACCCACCAAGAAACTGCTCTGCGACGAGCATCCGGTTAATGTGCAAAGTATTTGGAAAACGTATGCTGACTCCACCCGATGTTTCAGCGTTCTTGCAAACTTTTCACCCTTACGGCAGGGTGGCCGAGGAACGTCATTTTCACACGCGTACAACCACTTCCGTGTGATCAGGGGCGCGGCGACCCGCACGCGCAGCTATCCAGGCGGGAACGTCTTTGGAGAACGCGTTCGCCGAGCGAGTTCTGTTGGAGGTCTTGGCTACATTGGGAACCCGACTGAGGCGCAATGGATTCCGCGACAGCGCTCCCGTCTGCGGGCTGACGTCACGGTGCAGACCTAGCAGCGCGCCGCCGGCGATGCTGATGGCCAGGGTTCCGACGGCGACTGCGACGACAAGGACGACCACCATGAGGAGGCCGATAAGTCGCCATACCTACGCACCCGGTTCGCAGTCGGCCCTCGCACCCGCGGTCTGCCGCTGAGCCGGCTAGCTGGCCAAGGGCTAGGGTCGGCTCGTGCGCAGGACCATCGATTGGGACGGCGACGCGGTAACGATCATTGACCAGACCGCGCTGCCGGCCGATTACCGCGTTCTCACTCTGCTTACGGTCGACGAGCTGATCGACGCGATCCGCCGACTGGCCGTGCGGGGCGCGCCGGCGCTCGGCGCGGCGGGAGCGCTTGGCGTTGTGCTCGCGGCCCGCGAAGGGGGCGACGTTCGGGCCTCGGCCGAACGAGTCGCAAAGGCACGACCGACCGCTGTCAACCTCAGCTGGGGAGTCGCGCGCGCGCTCGAAAAGCTCGACGAGGGCGCCGAAGCCGTGCTCGCTGAAGCACTGGAAATCCTCGACGAGGACGAACGCCTCAACCGCGCCGCATCCGCCCACGCCGCCGAGATCGTCCTCGCACTATGCGATCGCCGCCCGCTGCGGCTGCTCAGCCATTGCAACGCCGGTCACCTCGCCACCGTAGCCTGGGGCAGTGCGCTCGGCGTCGTCTGGCACCTGCACGAGCGCGGACTGGTCGAGTCGGTGCTGGTCGACGAGACACGTCCACTGCTGCAGGGTGCCCGGCTCACCGCGTGGGAGCTGGCGCAGGCGGGTGTGCCCTACCGGGTGCAGCCGGACGGCGCCGCGGCGGCGGCGATGGCACGCGGCCTCGTCGACTGCGTGCTCGTCGGCGCCGATCGGATCGCGGTTAACGGCGACGTGGCCAACAAGATCGGCACCTACGGCCTGGCCATCGCAGCGCATCATCACAACGTGCCGCTCGTCGTGGTAGCGCCGTCGTCGACGGTCGACAGGTCGCTCGCCACCGGCGCCGAGATCGCCATCGAGGAACGCGCGCCCGACGAACTCAGGACATTCACCGGCACCACGATCACCCCGCCGGACGCCGACGTTTTCAACCCAGCCTTCGACGTCACCCCGGCCGAGCTCATCACCGCTGTCGTCACCGAGCACGGTCGCTACCGGCCACCCGGCGGCCAGCGCTAAGGGTGTGGACGTACCCGACGGACACAGATCCTCCTCGATCGGCGCCGCCCGTCAAGCCGACTCGGACCGCGACGAGTGTGCAGTTGGCGCGAGGTCTGTATTCCATTGGGAGAGTGTGGCTTTCGACGCACCACTCAACCAGGATGACGGGACCGCTGGGCGTCACAGAGGCTCTGTCAATCCTTCGGCAATGGCTCCTCGCGCCAGCTTGGGCCCGCCAGCGACTCGGCCAAACCCGTTATGCCGCAGCGATCGTCGACATCAGTGGACGAAGCGCCTTAAACAACGGCTGTCGATCACGAAGATAGAAGTGGCCGCCTCGAAGAATCTGCACGGAGAAATCCGCCGTTGTCCGCGAACGCCATTCGTGCAAGGCAGCTTCACTCACCAGCGGGTCCTCGCTGCCGCCGAAGACATGAATCGGGCAGGACAGTTCCGCTGTGTCGTCTTCCTCGTCTGTCATGCACAGCCGCAAGTCGTGTCGAGTGGCGGTGACGGCCCGCGCCTGCAGAGTGGGCCATCGCATTAGTTGCGAAGGCAGCCCGCCCAGATCGGACAGCAGCGTCGCGAGTTGGTGGTCGTCGAGTAGATCCACGACATGGAGTGGCGGCGGAAGGTGCGGTGGGGCGTACGCGGACAGGAACACCGCCCGCGGCAGCAGAGAACCCTGCGCCGCGCGCGCACACGCCAACCGGTATGCCAGCAGGGCGCCGAAACTGTGGCCGAAGAACATATGCGGCTGGTCAAGGGTGGATCGCAGCTGATCGTTCACCTCGTCGACGAGCTGCCGCAGCGTGGTGAAGCGCTGCCGGTTGGCGACCTCGACCGGCATCACCTCGACGGCCGGCCTCAGCGCCTTGGCCCAGGCGTTGAATGCCAACCCGCCGCTCCCGGCATGGTGAAAGCAGAACAACCGCATCGGTCGCCTTTCTGATCGTGGCTTACCGAAATCACTATCCGGCAAGCCCCTTGGGGAATCTTTGAGAAAATCTTGCGGCCGCAGGTATCGGCGGCGCGTTTTCTAAGCCGGGCCTAGCCGGCTGCGTACAGCAGCTCCAGCTCCTCGGCCAGCACCTTGACCATGAAGCGGATCTTTTCCTCTGAGTGGCAGCTGGTGACAAAGAATCGCAGACGCGCTTGGTTTTCCGGTACAGCGGGAAACAGGATCGGGTCGGCACTGATGCCGCGCCGCATAAGAGCGTCCGACAGTTGCAGCGCCTTGATCGAGCTGCCGACGACGCACGGGATCATGGGGGGGTACGCGCTATCGCCGGTGTCGATGCCGGCTTCTCGTGCCAGGCTCAGGAAGAGCGCGGCGTTCTCGCGCTGCCGGCGCAGGTGTTCGACCAGCGCCCGGCGACCAGTGGCCCTCCGTCTTGCCGCCGCAATCGGGATCACGTCGGTGCTGTGGTTGGTGTTCATGGTGTGCTCCGTTTCCTTCGTACGGACCCGGGTGGGCCGCGCTTACGGGTAGGAGCGTCAGACCGGGAAAACACAGACACTTTTTCCGAAAACTTTTTGGAGCCAGCAGCGGGCATCCGTCCCGACTCCGCCACGATGACGACCATGCCGAGGGTCGACGCGCCGATCGTCGTTCCGATGCGTCGTCGCCGTTAGACCGAAACGAGCGGGTCGTTTCTGTACAGGGCCGACCCGTGTCAGGGTGGGTTAGCTCGCGCCCGCCGCGATCACCTGGTCCACCTCGAGGGCCCGGTCGGCCATCTCGGCGTGTGCCTTGTCCAGCGCCTCGGCCTGATCCTCATCGGCCTTCATCAGCGCCTCGATGTCGCAGCCGCCCATGTCGAGGACACCCATGTCCGAGAAGGCCGTCTGCACCTTGTCGCCCCACAACCCGATGTCCTTCACGATCGGCACGATGCGGCTGAACAGGTGCGAGCGGAACTGGATCATGATCGGCGACGTGTCGACCCACTCGGCACACGCTTGGACGTCGAGGCCGAGGGTCTCGAACACTTCCTCGCCGCGGAACCGGTCGCGCATCAGGTAGCAGGCGTCCACGACGAACTCTTCCCGCTCGTCCCGCTCGGCTTCGGTCAGCCCGGAGTAGTAGTCCTTCAGCGAGATTCGGCCGAAGGCGACGTGCCGGGCCTCGTCCTGCATCACGTAGGCGAGCACCTGCTTGGCCAGCGAGTCCGGCGCCGCCAAGTCGCGCTGCACCCCGAAAGCGGCGAGTGCCAGCCCTTCGATGAGGACCTGCATGCCGAGGTAGGGCATGTCCCAGCGCGAGTCGCGCAGGGTGTCTTCCAACAGCGAAGTGAGGTGCTTGTTGATCGGATAGACCAGGCCGACCTTCTCCTGCAGGAACCGCGAGAACGCCTCGACATGCCGGGCCTCGTCCATGGTCTGGGTGGCCGCGTAGAACTTCGCGTCCAGGTCCGGGACGACCTCGACGATCTTGGCCGCGCACACCATCGCTCCCTGCTCGCCGTGCAGGAACTGCGAGAACTGCCAGGCCTGGGAGTGCTGGCGCATCTCGGCGCGACGTGATTCGTCTGCGGCGTCCCACATCGGGCTGCCGAATAGCGGATGGAACTCGTCGGGCAGCCCGACCGGATTCATCGGGTCGACGTCTTGCGCCCAATCGATGCGCGACTGGGCATCCCATTGCTTGTCCTTTCCCTTTTGGTACAGGGAAAGGAGCCGGGCGCGCCCCTCGTCGTACTCCCACGTGAAGCGCGCGTCGCCGGCGGTGGGGACTTCCCACGAGTACGGCGAGGGCACGTCAGTGTACTTGTCCCTCGTGGTCATGAGCTGCCGCCTCTCTGCCCGGTATGACCAGTGGTCATATGACGAGTATCACATTGCGCCGCGTTCGGCAGCGCTGTCAACCCCGACGTGGTGTCACCGCCGTCGACGCCCTCGTCTGATCCGGACATGACACTCGGATTTCTCTTGGCTCGACGCCCGCGCGACGCAAGTAGCGTGGGCTAGCGGAGATGATCACGTCCTGGCACGGGCGGAGGGAGGCGACGTTGCGGGTCCTGGCCGTGTTCCGGGTACACAACGGCGAAGACGTGCTTCCGCGGGTTATTGATGCGCTGTCTGGCTGGTGCGACGACATCTATGTGATCGACGACCGCAGCACCGACAACAGCGCGGAGATCCTCGGCAAACACTCCGGCGTGACTAACCTTGTGCGGGCGCGCTCCGACCTGCCGTCCACGCCGTGGCTGATCCCGGAGCCGCCCGGGCTGGAGCTGCTGTACCGCATGGCCGATTTCTGCTGCCCGGACTGGGTCATCATGATCGACTCCGATCAAGTGGTAGAGGCCGACGTCGACGTTCGCGACGTCCTCGCGGCGACGCCGGACGACGTGGCGGCGCTGATGTGCCCGATGATCCCGAGCTGGAACGATCCCGACTTCCCGGACATGATCCCGGTGATGGGAACCGGGGAATCGCTGCGCGGGCCGTTCTGGCGCTGGCGCCCCGGGTTGCGGGCCGGAACCCGTGTGATCCACAACCCGCACTGGCCCGCCAACGTCACCGACTACGGCCGCATCGGGATCGTGAACGACATTCGGCTGCTGCACACCGGATGGGCCACCCTAGCCGAACGGATCGACAAGGTTGAGCACTACCGCAAGCTCGATCCGGACGCCAAGCTGAACTACGGCGTTCCCTACGACCGCGCCCTGCTGTTCGGTTACGCATACGATGAGATCGACCTGCTGAAGGCCGACTACCAGCGGCGCGTGCGTGGCGACTTCGAACCGGCCGAGCCGGGTGCGCGGCTGCCGATCGACAGGGACCGTCTGGCGGTCGGCTCCGGCTACGGGCGCCGGGCCCAAGCATTTCATCCCGGCGTCGACTTCGCCGCGGACCCGGGAACGCCGATCCACTCCGCCACATCCGGAATCGTATGTGGCATAGACGATCTCGACGACCCTGGGCTTCGGAGGGTGACCATCACTCGCGAAGGCCTCGACACCGTCTACGTGTTCCGCCCTGGCGACAAAGTCCGGATCGAAATCGACGATCAGGTGGCCGCGGGCGCGCGGATCGGCGTCCTCGGCGCGGAGGCCGAATCTTCGGACGGGTTCTTGCATTTCGAGGTCCGCGTCGACGGCGAACACACAAGCCCGGTGCGGTATCTGGCCAACATGGGCCTCCAGCCGTGGCCACCGGCGGGGCGCCCGCGACCGGTATCGGGTACCTACCCCCCGTCGTCGCCGTGCACGATCACCGAGTGATCTGTTCCACCAGCGCTCGGGCTGACCGGATCGCGGAGCGGACCTCCTGCAGCACTTTGGCCGGATGCTGCTGGTCCATCGCTGTGAGCCTGTTGTATCGGTCGACGCCGAAGCTTGCTGATTCCACGCGTATCCCTAAGGGCAGCGCCAGAGCCCGCAGCGCCTCGAAGTGCAGATAGCGGCCCACGGGTTGGCCGGTCACCGTCAGACACGCCGAGTGGTGCATGCCCACCGTCCGGGCGGCGAAGGTGTAGCAGTCGGCGGAGTTGGCCCGGCGGTGGTCCGGGTCCGGCGACGGCGTCTCGAGCAAGGTGATCGGCGCGCCGAGGTCGTTGCTGTCGGGCGAGAATCTGCATACCGTCTCGCCGCGTTGGGGCTGATCGACCCGCTCACGGGCGTGCTCCGCCACCTCGCGCGTGTCAAGCCCGAATGCGTCGGCCGCCGCGGCGGCCAGCAGCTCGAATTCGGTGCGGGCGCCCGGTGCGTACGCGTCGATGGCATCCTCTTCGGAGTCGAGCAACCGCCGGGACGCGGCGGCCAGCACCACGTGCCCGACCCGCCGGCCGATCGCCATCTCACGGGCGTAGCGGGCCCGGAGCAGGTTGGTGTACCGCGCGCCTCCGATCACCAGGAAGTGATCGAAATCCGTTCCCTCGGGCGTCGTTTCGC
>Ga0310917_10000562_pt1 | contig 16502 bp, 15 predicted proteins | sample GREbulkMGLF178_FD_203531 | JGI IMG/M metagenome (GOLD analysis project Ga0310917, IMG submission 203531) | Lab enrichment of tropical soil microbial communities from Luquillo Experimental Forest, Puerto Rico - GRE.bulkMG.LF178 | ecosystem: Environmental > Terrestrial > Soil > Tropical forest >... | reverse complement strand
CGGCATCGCAATTGTCTTGCCGGGGAACACCGCGCATCGGCCGCCTCATCCCACGCGTTTTCCCACAGTCTCGCCCCATTCCGGCGGTTCGATGGTACCATTAAGAGCGGTCCGGTGCCGTCAACCGCCCACTTCGACTGCCTTTTGCCGGCGCCGGGCGCGATTGGCCATTGCCCAGCCCGTTCAAAGGCGCGATCCTGGCTCAGTAACCGCCGCGGATCTGGCGAAGGTCGGTTCATGTCTCTCGTTGTTTGGCACGGTGGGAGCGTTTCAACCGGAGAGAGCCGCTATGCGTCATAGCCTTGGATCAGTCCGCCCTCTCAGAAAAGGTGACCTGATGAATTCCGCAAAATACACCGCTGCTGCGTTGTTTTTGTCCCTCGCTGTCGCGGCAGCTCCGGCAAGCGCTCAGACAAAAGATACGCCTTGGAAAGATACGCCTTGGGTTGAAATAGAAACAATTTCGGTCATGGCCGGTGTCGGCGGGCAGAACGGCGAAGGTCAGCTCAATCTGCCGAACCTCGGGACAAATTGTGTGCATCCCTTCACCGTCAGCGGCTTTGGCGCAGGTCTTCAAGTCGGGGTGTCCAAAGTGACGGCATCCGGACCTGTTAAAAACCTGACGCAGATCGAGGATTTCCCGGGAACGTACAGCGCAACCGGGGGTCAAGCCACTCTCGTTGCCGGCGGCGGAAGTATGTCGCTGAAGAACAATGCCAACAATGTGTCGCTCGATCTTGCGTTGCAGACGGTCGGCATCAGTCTGGGGGTTGCCAGAGAGGGCTTGACGATAGATATGCCCGGACCGCCGGTGAATGCGCCTCGTGTTTACCTGCTGGAGTTTGGTTTTGAAAAGACTTGGGTCAACGCAGATAGCCGCAAGACGCTGAATGATTTGCTGGATGTATGGAAATGCCGATTCGTAAATATAGATGTGGCCGGGCACACCGACACAAAGGAAGCCGATAACCTAAACCTCTCGGAGTTACGGGCGATAGCGGTACAAACTTACCTCGTTGGTGCCGGTGTCGTTCCGAGCCGCATCACGACAAAGATAGCGGGGGAACGCGGCCTACAGGTGCCAACGCCCGAGGGGGTCCGCCTGCGCAGCAACCGCGTGGTCGTATTGACGATCCACTAGGCGGATTGAACCTCGCGCTGCCATCAAACGAATGGGCACTGAAATATCCGCCGGCCAGCCGTAAGCGGCCACGCCGCCATCAAGCCGGGCGCGTTGCCCCATCGCCGTCACCCTTGTGGGATGGGTGATGGCGATCCGAGGCGCCGGGCTCCTCTCCCTGTCGCCGGATACGGCAATCAAAGTGTTCAACGCATTGCACTAAGAAAATCTTTTTTGTCTCTATATAGGGGTAACACTGGTCCTTAGGTCTTTGCCTGACCTATGGGTTTCAGCATATGACCGCTCCAGCGGAGCGGCCGAGCGCCTTCTGCACCGCCGCCTCGACCGGGAGAGCTTCCGCCACCGGCTCTATCGATTGACCATCTGTCTAGGGTCGAACTCGCCAGTTCGTGAGACACCGGCGGAACGGCCGATTTCGGCGCATCTCGCCCGTTCCCGTGCGTCCTGGCGAAGGTCCCCTGACTGAACCGAGAGCGGGCGTTCGGCCTCGGCGGCGGGACCGCGCGCGTTTGCGGGGCTCTATCACGGTGCATTCCCAACCAGCGTGTCCAGGACGAAATCGGCGCGCGCCGCCACACTTACCTTCGGCAGCAGGATCACTTCGTAGCCAAGCGACGGATACACGACGATTAGTCGGCGATATTCGGCAATTGCTTGATCGAAACCATGACGGCGCTCGGGGTCGGTCACATAAATCTCGGGCCACGGCGGCGCTAGAAATACGCGGCGATGGTAACGGTGCGCCTGCGCGAGCATGTCAAGCGTCGGCTCACCTGTCAGGTGGTGAAGTGCAGCTGCCGCGTCGACCAAACCCCGGTCAAAGAATACCCATCCTGCTGGGCGATCGGCGGCGGCTCCGAGATCGGCAATAGCGAGCTCGATGGCGCGCCGTGCGAAGGCGGCTCCGTCTACCCAAGGGAGTGCCGATCCTTCGCCCACCAACTCTTGCCTGACGATTCGGCGGCCTGGTTCTTCAACCGTGGCGTGACCCCGCCGGCCGACCTCCGCCAAGAGCGTTGACTTGCCGCCGCTCGAGCATCCCGAGATCACAACAAAACGGCTGTTATCCATGTTTTCCCATTTGATGGGACTGCGCGCGCCGGAAGTGGCTGAAGATCCGGCTCAGTTCTCGGGCAAAGCGAACACCGCGCATGGCGATGCGATGCCGCGGAGTGCATGGGTTCCGAGCGCGATCAATGGCGTTTCGGTCTGGGCGGCAAGCGCGCCTGACACAAGGACCGCCTTCCCAAGCGGCCGGCACAGCCCTTCCAACCGGCTTACCAGATTGACGGCGGGGCCGATCGCCGTGAAATCCAGGCGATCGGCGGCGCCAATATTGCCCCACAGCATCTCGCCGAGGTGCAGGGCGGCGCCGAAGGGCAGAGGCGGAAGCCCTTGCCGGTCTCGCTCCTTATCCAGATGCGCCATCCCGGCCCGAGCAGCGGACACCGCGCGCAGAGCCGCATCGCAGGCGGGGCGCGGCGCCCCTCCGACGACCGGAAAGATCGCCAATACCCCGTCACCGATGAATTTCAGCACCTCGCCGCCGAAGGCGTGAACCGCGCCGGCGATACGATCGAACCAGGCGTCGAGAGCCGAGATGACCTGGGAGGGCGGATTGCTATCGGACAGTGCGGTGAAATCGCGCAGATCGGCGCAGAGCAGCGCTGCCTGGATGGTCTCGCCGATACCGCGTCGCAAAGGAGCCGCGAGCACCCGCGCGGCACTACGCCGGCCGAGATAGGCTTCCAGAGCCGCCGTCAACGTCGCGCGCGCAGCAAGAGCGGCAAGAGGTGCCGCGGCGAAGCGCGCGGCCTGACGCAACTGATTAGTCTCGCTAAGCGTGAATCGACCCGGCCCGATCCAGCCGAGCAAAGGCCCGTCTCGCCTTGACCCAATTGCGTCCTGATGCACGAGGCCGGCCGCGATCCCAGCGAGCCAGCGCCGGCCGGCATCGCTTTCCGGGCTTGCCTCCCGCATCGCCGCAGGTCCTCCCGGCGCGAACCCCAACGCCTCGATGACCTCCCCGCTCTCGGCGAGCCACAGCCAGGTGCGCCTGGCAATGAGTGGATGCGGAACTTCAAGCGCCAGGGCGCCGCCCGAGAGCGGCAGGCCATCCGCGACCAGATGCGCGCCGAGTTCCGCCAACAGCCGGTCGGCGCCCGCGGTCTCAGCGGCTGAATCGACGAGCCAGGAGAGCGTCGAAGAAAGTTGCATGGAGCGATCGTGGGGTTGACGTACCACCCTTGTCACGAGCTATTCCTAACGACAGGCTCTAGCGCGGCCATCCTCGCAGCTCAGCCTAGGAGGCATCGATGACTGAACCGCTCGTTGTCCGGCGCGAAACCCAAATCGCAGCCCCGCCGGCCACCGTTTTTGCCTTCCTGACCGATCCCGAAAAGATCCTGAGCTGGATGGGCGCGGAGGTGACGACCGAGGCGCATCCGGGCGGGCTCTATCTCCTCAAAGGCGTCGGCGGTGCCCGCGCCCGCGTGGCGCGTGGAGCGTTCCGGGAGGTCGTGCCGGTCCACCGTCTCGCCTATAGCTTCGGCTGGGAGGGAGATGAAGAGGTGCCGCCGGGATCGAGCTTGGTCGAGATCGACCTGATCGACCGGGACGGCGGCACCCTGCTGCGCATGACCCATAGCGGTCTGCCGAACGCGGCGCAGTGCGCCGGCCACGACAAGGGTTGGGCGCATTACCTGGGCCGGCTGGCGATTGCGGCTACGGGCCGAAACCCTGGCATCGATCGAGGCGCAGCGCCGCGCGATGCTTAACTAGAGTTCGGTTTACCGGCCTCTCTGAGCCGCGAACTCGCGGTCGTGTTCGATGATCTTTCGCCCTTGAACGACACGACCGGCTCCGGCAGCGCTGAATGAGGCCGTGCGCCTTATCTGGCATCTGGCGTGACGAAGTAGAAATCACGCCGCGCGGAATTTTCGCGCGAGGCACCGCCGACCTGCAACGCCCCTGACAGACGCCCCGCCGTGTTTCTTCTTAGTAAGCGTTGGCCGTCAGGCTCGGCGGCGGTTTGACCCGCGGTTAACCTCCCGGCTCTAAGCTCGGCTGCTTGGCGCAAATGCGCGCCTCAGTCGAAAAGGATGCCCGGATGTCGATGATGGCCCGCTTCGTCGCGATCACCCCGGATCAGCTCGCCGCGATCAAGGACAACCCCGAGATGGTTGAAGGCATGTTCGCTCCGGATGCCGGGCTGATATTTGAAAAACCACTCGACTTGATCGAGCGCCTGCGCCGCCACGCGCCGCAGCTTGTGGACAGCGCACTCGAGCGGTTGCCGCCCGAGGTGCGCGCGCAGCTGCAGCAGCGGCTCGGCCTAGGGGCGAACGGACTCCCCAACTCTGGCGCCCTCGGTCCGGAGCTGTCGCGGCTGGCGCAGCAAACGGCCGCCCCTCGCCGCGCGCCGCCCGCGCCCCCCGGCCACAGCATCTCGATCGACAAAGCGTGGCACGGCCTGCATTACCTGTTATGCGGCGCGCCCGAGCCAGCCCCTGGCCCTCTCGGACAGGCGGTGTTCGGCGGAACTGAGATCGGCGAGGACCAGGGCTACGGGCCAGCGCGCTATTTCTCGCCGGCGCAGGTCGCCGAGATCGCGAGCGCCCTCCGGCCGCCTGGTCTGGAGGGGGAGCTGCACGCGCGCTTCGATGCCGAGGCGATGACGCGCCTGGGGATTTATCCGGGCGGTTGGGATGCCGGCGACCACGACTGGCTGATCGAGGCGTTCCGCACCGTGCGTGATTTCTACGCCGCCGCGAGCAAAGCCGAGCAAGCCGTTGTAACCCTGATCGAGTGAACTCCCCTCGCGCAGGATGTGCCCGCGCCCCCGACAACAGGTTAATCATCGCCGATCGATGATCTCGGCCACCCGCCAGCGCTGCGCTGGGCAGCTTGGGTTCGGGCACCACGTTCATTACCACGGCTCTAGAAGAGCGCCCGTCTCCAAGACGTGCCGAGGGCGGCCGGGCATCGCGATCCGAGCACAACCAAGCTCCACGATCCGCGGGGTATAATTCGGAAAAAGGCGGCGAGTTTCTTTGTAACATATTAGAATACGCGAGGCTCCTTCTCTGGCCGGGCCAGATCGATGAGTGAACGGAGGGTGCAGCGGCGTTTGGCGGCCATCCTGGCAGCCGATGTCGTGAGTTACTCGCGGCTCGTGGGCGAGGACGAGGAAGGCACGCTCGAAAGGTTGAGAGTGCTGCGCCGCACGCTCGCCGATCCGAAGATCAAGGAGCACCGCGGTCGCGTGGTCAGAACCACCGGCGACGGTCTCTTGGTCGAGTTCGCGAGCGTTGTCGACGCGGTACGGTGCGCGGTCGACGTACAACGCGAGATGGCCTTGCGCAATGCCGATGTGCCGGCAGATCGGCGGATCGAGTTTCGCATCGGGATTAATCTCGGCGACATCATCAGGGACGGGCGGGATGTCTACGGCGACGGCGTCAATGTCGCCGCCCGCCTCGAAGCCCTGGCGAGTCCCGGCGGGATCTGCGTCAGCCGGGTGGTGCGCGACCAGGTTCGCGACAAACTCGGTTTTGCCTTCGACGACAGGGGCGAGCAGCAGGTCAAGAATATCGCGCGACCGGTCCGTGTATTCGATGTGAATATGACCGGAGAAATAATGACTCTGGCCCCGGATCCCACAACCAGAGCAGCCTTGCCGCTGCCCGACAAGCCGTCGATCGCGGTTCTGCCGTTTGAGAATATGAGCGGCGATCCGGAGCAGGAATACTTCGCCAACGGCATGGTCGAGGAGGTCATCACCGCGCTTTCGCGAATCAGATGGCTCTTCGTGATCGCCCGCAATTCGAGCTTCTCGTTCAGGGGACGATCGGTCGGCGTGAAGCAGGTCGGACGCGAGCTTGGTGTCCGCTACGTCCTCGAAGGCTCGGTGCGCAAGGCTGGGAACCAGGTGCGCATCACCGCACAGTTGATTGAGGCCGAGACGGGTGCCCATCTTTGGGCCGATCGCTTCGACGGCTCGCTGGAAGACGTTTTTGATCTCCAGGACAAGGTGGCGATCAACGTCGCCGGAGTCATCGAGCCAACTTTGCAAGCCGCCGAAGTCCGCCGCTCGGCCGCCCGGCCGACGACTGACCTTACTGCCTATGACCTCTATCTGCGCGCACTTGCAACCTACTATCCAATAACAAAAGAGGGACTTCTCGAAGCTCTGGGATTGCTCCATCAGGCGATAGCGATCGATCGGCACTGTGGTCCGGCACTATCCTTGGCGGCGATGTGCCAAATGCGGCTCGTCAGAGAGAGCTGGGCCGAAGAGCCGGAGGCCGCCAGCCGTAACGGCGTCGATCTCGCCCGGCAGGCGCTTCAGGTGGCGGGGGACGACCCAAGCATCCTAGCCAACGCAGCCTTTGTACTGGCGAATTTCGGCGAGGACATTGGCGCCATGATGACGCTGATCGACCGCGCCCTGACGATCACTCCGAGCTTCTCCCGAGGCTGGTTCTTGAGCGGCGTCCTCAGGCTGTGGGCCGGTCAGCACGATCTCGCGATCAAGCATGCGGAGACCGCGCTGCGGCTAAGCCCGTGCGAACGAATGGGGACGCCGCTGAGCTTGATCGGCGAAGCTTGTTTCTTCAAACACGAGTTTGACGAAGCGGCGTCGAAGCTGCTCGTGTCCATTCAAGAAAATCCGGGTTATCCGCACTCGTACCGTGTTCTCGCTGCTTGCTACGTCCATATGGGGCGGCTTGATGAAGCGCGCGCTATCATCGCCCGGCTGCGCGATATCACCCCTCATTTGGTGGCGAGCGCCGCACAGCTGCGGAGCCCCGCGGACCGCGAACTGTTTCTGTCGGGCTTTCGCGTGGCAGCGGGCGATGCGATGTGACCGTCGAACAGCCGCGCGATGTCGCAGGTGTGGTTGGTCTCGCTCATCGCCTCCTAAACCAGCTACTCGACTTCACGAGTCAATTGACCCATCGTGCAGCGGGACGCGGGGTTGTCCTATATCGACAAAGGTCAATCGCGATGGGTAGAGCCGAATTTGAAGCCGACCTTCGGCGCGAGGGCTATGAGCTCCGCGAGGGCGCAATGGAACCAAACGTGGATCGTGAGGCGCACGCCCACGAGTTTGACGCGCGACTGTTTGTGCTGGATGGGTCGATCACTCTCGTCTTTGGAGCTGATCGCCGCACCTACCGCCCGGGCGATTCCTGCAATGTCCCGGCAGGAACGATGCACGAAGAGCATACGGAGGCTGACGGCGTACGGTATCTGGCTGGGCGAAGGCCACCAAGAGTAGCCGTCGCGGAATAATATCGGCCGCGACAACATCGCCGGGTTCGGTGCTGCGAACCACGAACGGTCCGATTATCGGCGCCACAGGAAGCCCGTCGGAGCCGCGTAGTTTGTCCCGTATGGTGATCGCCCTCGCGGCGATGTTTCTGCAACAAATGTTCGCGTCGGTCGGCAAGGTGCTTCCCGCGGTGCTGGCACCACTGGTCATCGCCGAGCTTCACGCCGATCCCGCTTGGGTTGGCGTCTATTACGGCATCTCCGCCGCCGCCTCGCTGGTCGCGCAAATGGGTTGCGGCAGTTTCATCGTGCGGTACGGCGCGCTGCGGATGAGCCAGGTGGCATTGGTGCTGTTGGGCGGCGGCATGGCGGCGGCGGCTGAGGGCACGCTTCCGGGTTTCGCGGGCTCGGCGATCATCGGCGGCGGCGGTGCGGCGGTCTCGACCCCAACGAGCTCGCAATTGCTTTACCGGGTCTCGCCACGTCGCTTGGCGCCGCTGATATTTTCGATCAAGCAGACCGCGGTACCCGCGGGTTTGCTGATCTGCGGCTTTCTAGGTCCGGCGATCGCTAGCGCTCTCGGATGGCGCGGCGCGGTGCTGGCTACCGCGGCGGCTTGCGTCGTGTTCGCAGCGGTGCTGCAGCCGTTCCGTGCCCGGTTTGACGATGATCGCGTGCCCTCGCGACGCTTCCGGCTGGCTGATTTTCGTACCACCATTGCTTCAGTCGTGAAGACCCCCGACCTTCGTGGCCTGTCTTTCGCCTGCTTTGCCTTCAATGGCGTCCAATCGGTATTCACCGCCTATTTCGTCACCTACCTCGTAACCCTCGGCTACGAGCTCGCCGCGGCGGGCTTACTGTTCTCCGTCGTTGTTGCCGTCGCCGTGCCGTGCCGTGTCCTGTGGGGCTGGGTCGGCAGTTTCCACTTGGCACCCCGTCTGGTGATGGCTGGCCTCGCTCTGGGCATGGCGGCCAGCGTCGCGCTAACCGGACTGTTCACCGCGGCTTGGCCAATCGTCGCCATGGGGCTAGTGGGCGCGGTGCTGAGCGCCACGGCGATGTCGTGGCACGGCATCCTGCTGTCGGAGACCGCCCGCTTGGCACCCGCCGGTAGCGCGGGTGCAGTAACCGGCGGCGTGCTATCGTTCGGCCAAATCGGCGCGCTATTGGGCCCATTTGCCTTTTCTCTGCTGCTCCGTCTGACGGGCGGCTACGGCGCTGGCTGGATCCTGTGCACCATTCCCGCTTTATGGGTCGGGATCGATCTGCTGCGCCAGCGCGCGTCGAACGAATCCGGCAAAGCCCTGACCGCAAAGACAGCCGGGTAGTAGGTGTTTCGCACTTAAGGAGACGACAATGAGCAAAACGACGATGAGCAAAACTCGGGGGACCGGATTGCTGATGGTGTGGAGCGACATCGATGCCGAGTTCGAGGTAGAGTTCAATCGCTGGTACGACGAGGAGCATATATCGCGACTGCTTCAGGTTCCGGGTTTTCTCAGTGCCGGCCGCTATACTGCGATCAAGGGCGGCCCGAAATACCTCGCGATGTACGAACTCGAGGACCACAACGTGCTGCGCAGCGCGGCATACCTCGACACCGTCAAATATCAGCCCTCGCCGCAACGGACAAAGATCGGAACGAGCCGGGTCGGACGCAACTTCCTGCGCAATGCGTATCGGCAGATTTATCCGCTGCACACAAATCCGATCGAGCAGACCGTAGCGATGGCTCCTTTTCTCCAGATGGGGCGGATCGATGTTTCCGCCGCGATCGAAGAGGAGTTCAACGCCTGGTACAATACAGTCTATATCCCTGGCTATCTGGCGGTCCCCGGATGCCTCGGCGCTCGCCGGTTTGTCGTTGTCGAGGGCCAGCCCAAATACCTGACCCTGTACGAGTTCGAGCATGCCCGGGTCTCGGAGAGCGACGCCTGGATCCGAGCCCGCGGAAGCAATCCGTGGACGCGACGGGTGCAGCCGAACTTGCGGCATGACGAGGGCTCGCCCGGGATTTACCAGCGCATCTACCCGCAATAGCTGGGACCTGACGCAGACCAAACGCCCGTTTGAGTCGCCTCTGGAATTGGCGCGCGCTTAGTCTTAGTCTCCGCGTAGCGCCTCGAACCCTCGCCCGGAGGACAGACGATGATCAACAAATTCATGACGGTGTATGCCGGTCACATCGACATCCCCGACCACGGACAGGATGCCACACCAGCGAACGACCGGCGTTATTCGAACGACCAGCTCGCTTCGGTTTTCGACAAGACCGAAGCGATCGCCAAGGTGATGGACGAATGCGGCTACGACACGTTGTGGCTCGCCGAACACCATTTCCAGCACGAAGGCTACGAGTGCCTGCCGAACATTTTGATGTGCGCCGTGCATCTGGCGCGTGTGACAAAGACACTTAGGATCGGTTGCGGCTTCAACATCACGCCGATGTGGCATCCGCTGCGCCTCGCCGAGGATTATGCCACCGCCGACATCCTAACGAAGGGCCGCACTGTGTTCGGCGTCGGCCGCGGTTATCACAGCCGCGAAGTCGAAACCTTCGGCGCGCCGATCATCGACCAGGACGCTAACCGCGAATTATTCGAGGAACAGGTCGAGATACTCTTCAAGGCGTTCAACAACGAATCCTTCTCGCACAAAGGCAGGCACTACACGATACCGGCCGATGTCCCCTATCGCGGCTACCAGCTGAAGGAGCTGAGCCTAGTGCCGCGCCCGGTCAACCTGCCGGTCGAATGCTGGCAGCCAATCGTCAGCGCCAGCACGCGCGGCATAGAGTTCATGGTGCGCCACGGGATCAAGGGCCTGGTCGGCGGAGGCGCCGCAACGATGGCCGAGGGGCCGATCCAGGCCTATCAGCGGGTGGCGAACTCGATGGGCCACGACCTCAAGCTCGGCGAGAATTTGACGATCGGCGTCTCGTTTTATTTGGCGAAGACGCGCGAGCAGGCGATCCGCGAAATGCTGCCGTATTACGAAGAGCATGTGAAGATGTTCGCGCCGCTCGGCTTCGTGCCCGGAATCACGCCGGCGCAGATCGAGGCGGTTGCCCGGCGCGGCGGTTGGACTGCGGCCGGGGTGCCGACCCTCGAGCATTATCTGGAGCTCGGCTCCTGGTTCGCCGGCACCCCGGACGACCTCATCGCTCATTTGAAGAGCTTCGAAGAGCGCTATCCGGGGATGCAGCACATCAACTTGTCGCCGCCGCTCACCACCCCGAAGGACCGGATCGTCGAGCAGTACCGCATGGTCGGCGAGCTGGTGATGCCGCGTTTTCGCGCGCGCACGACCGTGCAAGCAGCGGCGCAATAAGCCGCCGCTGCATCGAGATTGCTTCGTCGCTCCGCTCCTCGCAATGACGACCTGGTTTGATGTCATTGCGAGCGTAGCGACGCAATCTCGTTGAGCAGCGCCCGCGAATTCCGCCGCGATCAGACCGGCCTCTCGCCCTTGAGCATCAGACGGTAGAGGTAGCGCCGCTCGTTCATGTCGTAATCGGGGTTGGCCTTGTGGATGACGCTGCGGTTGTCCCAGATCACAAAGTCGCCGTAGTGCCATTGGTGGCGGTATTCGTATTTCTGCTGGGTCGCATGCGTCATCAGCTCGCCGACGAGGTCGAGCGCTTCCTCGTCCTCCATGCCGATGATCCCCTCGATCCGCACCGGGTTCAGATAAAGCGCCTTGCGGCCGTTTTCGGGATGCGTGCGGACCAGCGGATGGATCCCCGGCGGCGGCACCTGGCGGGCGCTATCCTCGCTCAGCGGGCGCAATTCGCGCGGGCTGTATTTGCTCAGATAAACATGCACCGCCTTGAGCCCGTCGATGCGCTCCTTGGTCGCCGCCAAGAGATCGTCATAGGCCTCGTGCATGTTGACGTATTGGGTGTCGCCGCCACGGCTCGGCAGCGAGACCGGGAACAGCATTGTCGCCTTGGGCGGTGTGGGGTGGTTGGAATGGTCGGTGTGGAAGGTTTCGCCCGAGATGTAGCGCTTGCCGGGGACAGTCTGCTCGTTTGAGACATAGTAGATCTGCGGGTAGCCCGGGACGTGCATCTCGCGCTTGTCGTGCTGGAAGAGGTCGCCAAAGACCTGTGCCGCGGCGATGAACTGCGGCGGGGTGAATTGCTGGCCGCGGACCACCAGCACGTGATGCTCGGCAAAGGCACGGTTTAACGCGGCGCGGGTTTCGTCATCGACTCCTTCGTTCAGGTCAATACCGCGCACTTCGACGCCGGTATGCGGAGTCAACGGCGTAATCGTGTATTCCATCAGGCTGCTTCCTCACCTTTCAGTGGAAGGTTCGTCCGCCATCGACCGCTAGCGCCGCCCCGGTCACAAAGGACGACTCCGTGCCGGTCAGAAACAGGATGGCCTGCGCGATCTCCAGCGGCTCGGCTATGCGCTTCATCGCGTAGCGATTCAACTCACGCTGAAGGCCAGCAGTCATGGGAGTGTCCACCATACCGGGGCATACGGCGTTGACGCGAATAGACGGCGCCAATTCAGCGGCGAGAGCCCGCGTCAGATTGACCACACCCCCTTTCGAGGCGGCGTAGGCCGTCATATTCGGGGTGTTGGGCAAAAGGCCCTGACCGGATGCAATATTCACAATCGTCGCAAAGGGCGCCTTGGCGAGCCACGGCAAGCAGCAACGCACGACAATGTATGTGCCAGTCAAATTGACGTCGAGCACGAGTTTCCAGTCGGCGACCCCGACATCGAGCACGGACCCGTGAATCACAATGCCGGCGGCATTGACGACACCGTCAATGCCGCCCATGGCGTTCGCGCCCTGCTCGACTGCACGCGCGACCGACGCCTCCTGTGTCACATCCGCCTCGGCGGCTACCCCGCGGGTCTCCCGAGCGACCTCAGCCAGTCTCTTGCGGTCGCAGTCGAGCAAAGTCAGTGCAGCTCCTTCCGCAGCGAACAGCTCTGCGGTTCGCCGCCCGATCCCGGACGCGGCGCCGGTAATCAGGATCCGTCGGCCTTGGAGTCGACCAGACATTTCTCTCCCGATCTGCTGTAAAGCGTGATTCGCCGCAACAGGAGCCGCGGCCTAGTGAAGCCCGTAGAAGCCCATCGCCCCACCGGCCATGACCCCGTGCTTCGTCTGCGGCGATAAACCTTCCATGCGGTCAAGCATCATTTTGGGGGCACCGGGGAAGAACCCGTCCGGGTGCGGATAGTCTGTGGCCCACAGGATCTTCCTTGGGCCGATATAGTCGGCCAGCACCTTGATGCTGCCTTCTACCGGCTCGAACGAGATCCAGCAATTCCGCTGGAAAAGCTCACTCGGCCGGGTCTTCAGGCCTGAATCGTTGAAGCCCTGGTCGTCAAAATGCCGGTCCATGCGGTCGAGCCAGGGAGCCACCCAGCCGCCACCCGATTCGAGAAAACCAATGCGCAGCTTGGGATGGCGCTCGACGACGCCGCCCCAGATTACGCTCATGCAGGCGAGCATCATCTCCATCGTGTGCGAGATAATGTGCTGGGCGCCGCGGCCCTCAAAGCGGTCGACACCGACCGTCGGCATATTGAGGCTTGACCCTTCGTGAATACCGATCGCCATGTCGAGCTCTTCGGCCGCATCCCAGAACGGCTCGTAGTCCGGGTGGTGCACCATCTTGTTGTTGTACGGATTTGGCCGGATAAAGCCGGCTCGCATGCCAAGCTGCTTGCGGGCAAAATGCATTTCCCGGATCGTCAAATCCACTGAATGCAGGGGCAGCATCGCCACGCCGAACAGGCGATCCGGGTAAGACTTACAGTAATCGGCCAGCCATAGGTTGTAAGCGTGGAACAACGCATGCGCGAGTTCGGGATCCTCGACGCCGCCTAAAGACAAGCCGATGCTCGGATAAAGAAACGCCGCGTCGATGCCGTCGGCATCCATGTCGGGGATGCGGGCATGGGGGTCGAAGCCGCCTTTTTTGCCTTCGTTGTAGGTCATCGTGTCGTCGCAGACGACGCCGTCGCGGGCGCCAACGGCACCGAGCGTTCCGAGGCCTCTGCGTCCGCCGAACGCCTTGCCATCAATGCGCAGACGCTCTTTGCCGTCCTCGTCGATGAACAGGCGCGGGGCGCGATCCCGGAAGGCCGGTTCGATGTAGTTCTCCCACAGATTCAACGGCTCCAGGATGTGCCCATCGGAATCGATAATATTGTAAGCGCGCACCACAGCCTGGCTCCTTTCAGTTGAGTAACCCAATCCCGAACCAAACGCTCGTTTGGTTTGCCTCAGACGCTATGCCGCTATGCTGGGGCTGTCAACCCGGGCTGGCGCTTGGAGGTGCCTGTGAACGACGGTGATGAGATCACCATAAAACTGGTGCCGGATGCCACCTGCGATGTGCGCGCGTTGATCGGCGAACTCGATGGAATCCTCTCGGCAGAATATCCGCCGGAGCAGCGGCATGGTTTGGCCTTGGATGCGATCTTCAAGCCGGACATCCGGTTTTTTTTGGCGCGCTTGAACGGGCTCGCGGTGGGCTGTGGCGGGGTGGCGTTCTTTGCCGATTTCGCCGAGGTAAAGCGCATGTATGTCCGGGATGTCGCCCGCGGCCGCGGGGTGGCGCGGGCGCTGCTCGCAAGAATTGAGAGAGAGACACTCGAGGCCGGATTTGCGCTGCTCAGGCTCGAGACGGGCGTGCGTCAGACAGCGGCGCTGCGGTTCTATCGCCGGGCAGGGTTTCGCGATTGCGCGGCATTCGGCGCCTACGCGACGATGGCCCCGCAGGCCATCGTCACCAGCGTGTTCCTGCAAAAGCGACTCCGAGCGTAACCCGGCGTTGATGTGCAACGAGACCCGCGTCAGCGAGCCGATTTGACGCGACCGAGCCTTGGCTTCGCCGCGGCCGCTAAATGCGGTTGTTTTTCGGCGGCGAGGCCGGCTAGCGCCAATGAGGTGAATTGCGCCGCGACCTCCTGCACGCTCAGTCGGCCCTGCGGGTCGTACCATTTGTAGAGCCAGTTCAACATCCCCAATAGCCCGTACGACGCGACCTGAATGTCGAGGTCAGGATGGAACTCGCCGTTCGCGACGCCTTCACGAAGGATCTGCTGCCAGCAGCGCTCATAATCTTTCGGAGAAAAACCGATCATTTCCCGGAAGCGGCGCTTTACCGACTCGCGCTCGCGTAGATAGACGAAGAGGTGCGGGTAGTGGCGGTCAAATGCCTCCAAGTGAGCGGAGATCGCCCGCTTCAGCTTGTCGGTGGCCCGCCCGTCGGCCTCGGCGATCTCGGCCATTGTCCGGTACATCTGGGCGATCGGCTCCTTGACAACGAGGTAAAGCAGTTCCTCCTTGCTGTCGAAGTGATGGTAGAGGCTGCCTTTGAGGAGCCCGACCTCGTCGGCGATGTCCCGCACGGTGGCCGCATGATAGCCCTTGGTGCGGAACACTTTGGCGGCCGCCGAAACGATGTCGTCGAGCGTGGCCATGTTCTGCACCTCCGTAAACCGTCCCTCGGGTCACAAAGCGTCCCGAGGTGGGTGATGCAGTGGCTCACGCTGGATTTCAATGCAAGCAGATTATCGTGGGGAACCGGGAACCAACTGATCGCGGGCGAGTTCACGGCCAACGATTGACATCGGCTTCGACCGCACCAGATTAGACCAATTCTAATTCTCTGCGACCGAGCCCGGGAGAGAAAACATGGATGCTGAGACCACCCTGACGACCGCCGCCGGCATCCCTGTCGGCGACAATCAGAACAGTCTGACCGACCCATCTGAGAGCAAGTGCCCGTTCACGGGCATGAACCGTGCACACACGAACCGTGATTGGTGGCCAAACCGGCTGGACCTTCACATTCTCCACCAGCACTCCACCTTGTCCAATCCGATGGGCGAGGGGTTTGACTACGCCAAGGAATTCAAGAGCCTCAACCTCCACGCCGTGATCGATGACCTTCACGCCTTGATGACGGATTCGCAGGACTGGTGGCCAGCCGATTTTGGCCACTACGGGGGGCTGTTCATTCGCATGGCGTGGCACCTTGCAGGCAGTTACCGCATCGGCGACGGCCGGGGCGGCGCCGGGGCCGACCAGCAGCGTTTCGCTCCGCTCAACAGCTGGCCGGACAACGCGAGCCTCGACAAGGCGCGCCGGCTGCTGTGGCCGATCAAGCAGAAATACGGCCGGAAAATCTCCTGGCCCGACCTAATGATTCTCGCGGGCAACGTCGCCTTCGAGTCGATGGGCTTCAAGACCTTCGGTTTCGGCGGCGGGCGAGAGGAGGCCTGGGAGCCCGACGAGTCGATCTACTGGGGCCCCGAAGGCAAGTGGCTGGCGGACGAGCGTTACAGCGGCGACCGTGACCTGCAGAACCCTCTCGCCGCCGTGCAGATGGGTCTGATCTACGTCAATCCCGAAGGGCCGAACGGCAAGCCGGATCCCCTCGCGGCGGCCAGGGATATCCGCGAAACCTTCCGCCGTATGGCGATGAACGACGAAGAAACGGTGGCGCTGATTGCCGGCGGTCACACCTTCGGCAAGACCCACGGCGCCGGTGACGCGTCGCTGGTAGGCCCGGAGCCGGAAGCCGCCCCCATTGAGGAGCAGGGTCTCGGCTGGAAGAACAGATTTGGCACGGGAAAGGGGCCTGACGCGATCACCGGCGGCCCTGAAGTCATCTGGTCCCAGACGCCGACGAGGTGGAGCAACCACTTCTTCGCGAACCTGTTCAATAACGAATGGGAGCTGACCAAGAGCCCGGCCGGCGCCTGGCAGTTTAGGGCGAAGGGCGGCGCCGCAACGATTCCGGACGCCTTCGACCTGTCGACGCGGCACGCGCCGACCATGCTGGTCACGGACCTCGCCCTGCGGGTCGATCCAGTTTACGAAAAGATCTCGAGGCGCTTCTACGAGCATCCGGACGAGTTCGCGGACGCGTTTGCCCGGGCGTGGTTCAAGCTGACGCACCGCGACATGGGCCCGACGGTGCGTTATCTCGGCCCGCTCGTTCCGAAGGAACCGCTGCCGTGGCAGGACCCGATCCCCGCCGTGGATCATGCGCTGGTCGGGGAGCAGGACATTGCCACCCTGAAGGCGACAATCCTCGCGT
>Ga0310917_10000561_pt1 | contig 16522 bp, 13 predicted proteins | sample GREbulkMGLF178_FD_203531 | JGI IMG/M metagenome (GOLD analysis project Ga0310917, IMG submission 203531) | Lab enrichment of tropical soil microbial communities from Luquillo Experimental Forest, Puerto Rico - GRE.bulkMG.LF178 | ecosystem: Environmental > Terrestrial > Soil > Tropical forest >... | reverse complement strand
TTCGACGCCGAGCTGCGGCTCGCCGCCTGGAACATGAATTTCCAGCGGATCCTCGATCTCCCCGACGCGCTGTTGGCAGAGCGACCAAACGTTCCCGATTTCGTCCGCTATCTCGCCGCGCATGGCGAATATGGCGCCGTCGATGTCGAAGCCGAGGTGCGCCGGCTATCGGAAAGCGCCGGAACGCAATGGTCGACCGAGCGGACGCGCCCGGACGGGCGGGTCATCGAGGTGCGCAACAACCCGGTGCCGAGCGGTGGCTCCGTGCTGATCTACAGCGACATTACCGAACGAAAGCGCGCCGAGGCCGAGATCCACGCGGCGCGCGACACTGCCGAGAAGGCGCTGCAGGAACTACAGACGGCGCAGGCGAGCCTGTTGCACGCGCAGAAGATGGCGGCACTCGGCCAGCTGACTGCCGGGATCGCGCACGAGATCAAGAACCCGCTCAATTTTGTCAACAACTTTGCCGAGCTGTCAGGCGAGCTGCTGCTGGAGCTCAAGGAAACGACGACCCCGGCCGTGGCGGCCCTCGGCGACGAAGAGCGTGCGGCGGTCGACGCGGTCGTCGAGATGCTACGCGGCAACCTCGACAAGATCGCCGAGCACGGCAAGCGCGCCGACGGCATCGTCAAAAGCATGCTCGAACACTCGCGAGGGGTTTCGGGCGAGCGCCGGGCGGTCGACCTCAACGCTCTGATCGAGGAGGCGCTAAACCTCGCCTATCACGGCGCCCGCGCTCAGGATGCGAGCTTTAACATAACGCTGGAGCGCGAGTTCGACCGCGGCCTCGCCCCGACGGAGCTGGCGCCGCAAGAGATGACCCGGGTGTTTCTCAACCTGTTCGGCAATGGCTTCTATGCGACCACCAAGCGGCAGCGCGACGGCGCCGGGCCGGATTTTCGCCCCACGTTAAGGGTGGCGACGCGCGAGCTCGGCGACGCGGTCGAAGTGCGGGTGCGCGACAACGGCACCGGCATCGCGCCGGAGATCAGGGACAAGTTGTTCCAACCCTTTGTGACGACCAAGCCCACCGGGGAAGGCACCGGGCTCGGTCTGTCGATCAGCTATGACATCGTCACCCAGCAGCACGGCGGCACGATCGAAGTCGACAGCCGGCTCGGCGAGTTCACCGAATTCACCATCCGCCTGCCGCGCACCCGCTAATCGCAGCCTCGAGCGCCAGATTGCTTCGGCGCTGCGCTCCTCGCAATGACGCTATTGTGGTCATTGCGAGCGAAGCGAAGCAATCTCACTGGAGTTGGGAAAGGTTCACGCCGAGCGGGGCTGCGCCCGGCGATGGCCGCTGACCTCGGCACCGTCGACCGGTGACAGGCGTAGAAAGCCGAGTGCCGAGCACAGCGGGATCAGGGCAATCAGAAATAAAGCGAGCTGGAAATCGCCGACCGTGACCCGGGCGGGGCCGGCGATCACCGCCAGCAATGCCGCACCGACCGCGACGCCAAAGCCCCTTGCCAATTGCTGGGCGACGCCGCCGACGCTGGTGCTCTTACTCAACAGCGGGGGAGGGACGTCGGCGTAGCTCACCGCGTTGAGCCCGAGATACTGAATGCTGCGCACGCAGCCCGACAGCAGAAGCAGAGCAACGATCAGCCAGACGGGCGTGTCGGCGCGCAACAGCCCGCAGGCGGCGGTCACCGCGGCGGCGAGACAAGCGTTGCCGGCGAGCAGCCGGCGGAAGCCGAAGACGCGCAGGAAGGCGCCGGAGAAGGTGCGTACGAGCATGGCGCCGAGGCTCGACGAGAAGGTCAGCAGGCCGGCGTGCAAAGGGCTCAGCCCGAAGCCGACCTGAAAAAACAGCGGCAACAGAAACGGAGTGGCGTCGAGACCCATCCGGCATAAGCTGCCGGTCACCGTGCCGACCCGAAAGGTGCGGATGCGCAAGAGGCGCAGATCGAGGATCGGGTCCTCGCGCTGCCGCGCGTGGCGGAGGTAGAGCAGCAGTATCGCAAGGGACGCCGGAAAGAGCAGGGCGCCAAGACCCTTCGGGACGATCGGGCGGCCGAGGTTCTCGATGGCGAACTGCAGAAAGGCGAGCCCGAACCCGGCAATCAAGAAGCCGCTGAGATCTAATCGGGTCGGCGCCGGCGCGCGAAAATTCTCGATCAGATAGAGAGCCAAGACGACCCCGGTGATGCCGATCGGGACGTTCAAGTAGAAGATCGCGCGCCACGAAAAATAGCTCGTCAGAAACCCGCCGACGATCGGCCCGACGGTCGGCCCGATCATCGCCGGGATCGTCATCCAGTTCATCGCCGAGACGAGCCCCGAGCGGGGAAAGCTGCGCAGCAGGATCAGACGGCCGACCGGTGTCATCATCGCGCCGCCGAACCCTTGCACGACGCGCATGACCAGCAGCATCGGCAGGCTCGTTGATACTCCGCAGAGTGCCGATCCGGTCGCGAAAATCGCGATCGCCGCGCAAAACACGACGCGCGCGCCGAGCCGGTCGGCGATCCAGCCGCTCAACGGGATAAACACGGCCAGGCTCAATAGGTAGGTCGTGATCACCAGATTGAGGCGCAGCGGATTTGTGCCGAGGCTCCCCGCCATGTCGGGGATCGCCACAGCGATCATGGTCGAATCGAGGCCTTCCATAAAGAAGGCGCAGCCGATCACCAGCGGGATCAGGATCCTGCGCTGCTGCGCGCGAACCAAGCCGGTGTTTGTTTCGACTCTCGACTTCATGACGTTGCCGCGAGACCATAGCCGATCGCGAACCCATGGTGGGTCGGCAACGGTGAGCGGTCGCGAAATCGGGCCCGAACTCCTCGAGCGATGGGCGCTCGGCTATCTCGGGCGCTATGCCAGCTCGGCCGAGAATTTGCGGCGCGTGCTGATCCGGCGCGCGCGGCGATATTCTCCAGAGGCCGCGCTGCAGGCGCGGGCTGAGATCGATGCGATCGTCACGCGATACCGGGAATCGGGTCTGCTCGATGATTCCACCTATGCCGCGGCGCGAGTGGAGTCGCTGCATCGCCGCGGCGACTCGTTGAGGGCGATTCGCGCCCGGCTGGCGGCCAAGGGGGTCCCGGCTGCGGTCGCCGCGGACGCAATCTCGGGCCTTCGCGACAAGGCCCCGGACCCCGATCTCGCGGCAGCCTGCGCCTTCGCGCGCCGGCGCCGGCTCGGGGCGTTTCGCCGCGGGGTAGCAGACCGGCAACGTGAACTGGCGGCATTTGCCCGGGCCGGGTTCAGTCGGCGCATCGCCGGAGCCGTGCTCGCTTGCGGCGACATCGAGGCGGTCGAGGCGCTCGAGCGCGACGGGCTCTGCTGAGCGGCCTCAGGCGAGGCGGCGCTGTCGGGCCGCCTCGTTCGCCGCGACGGTCTCTTCGAGTGCCGCCGGCGTTTCGAGGATTACCATCGGGGTGGGATCGCGCGACGAAATCCCGTGCTCGTCGAACGCCATCTTGACCAGGCGGTTAAAGGCGCGCCCGACGACCGCTTGCTTCGCGGCGATCGTGCGAATGCGCACCAGGAGCACAACGGAGGATGTGTCGAGAGCATCCACGCCCTGGTAGTCGAACGGGTCGAGTATCAACGGTCGTAGGTCGTCATCCGCCATCAGCTGCTCGCTGACCTGCCGCAGGATCTCGACCACGCGATCGATGTCTTCCTTGTACGAGATGGTGATCCGGGCGACGACGTAGGCGAAATCGCGCGTCAAGTTCTTGACGGTCGTGACCTCGCTGAACGGGATCGTATAGACCGCACCGGCCTGGTCGCGCAGCCGGATCGTGCGAATCGTGATTGCTTCGACGACGCCGGCACGGTCCCTGCCAACATCGACCACGTCGCCGATGGCGATTTGATCCTCCATCAGGATGAACAGCCCGGTAATGATGTCCTTGACCAGCGCCTGGCTGCCGAAGCCGATCGCCACACCGATGACGCCGGCCCCGGCGAGCAGCGGCGTGATGTCCACGCCGATATGGGACAGCATGATCAGCGAGGTCAGGACGACGAGCACCGACAACATCGCCATTCGCAACAGCGGCAGCAAAGTGCGAATGCGTGTTCGCCGTGGCGTGCCGGTGTCGTCGAGGCCGCTCAGATAACGCTCGATCGCGCCGGCGAAAATCTCCCAAATGGCGAGCGCGACAAAGAGTTCCAGGCCGATCGACAGCACGTTGCCGATCATGCGTTGGCCCAGATCGGTCCCTAGCCAAGCAAAGGCTCCGACGCTCCACGCCTGAAGCACGGTCATTGCGGCCAGCAAATAAACTACCGCTCCGATCAGCCCGGTCAGGATCGGAATATATCGGTTGGCGCGCTGTTCGAGCGTCGGGAACTGTGCCTTGAGTTCGGGCGTGATCGCAAAACCGCGTCTGCTCAATTCGCGGATGAAACGGACGAAAACCTGTGCGGCGACGATGACGATGAGGCTCAGCGTGGTAGCGCGAGCCACGTAAACGAACCCGCCCTGAATGCGCAGCGCGTAAATCAGGTAGATGCCCGAAATGTAGATGATGGCGAGGACGGGCCAAATCTCGGCCAGGCTGCGGCGGACGCGACCCCACCCCGAAGCGGTCGCCGGCGTGCCGGCAATCCACCCGGCGATTTGCGCTCGGTTCTGCAGCACGAAGACGATCGTCAAGAGGGCGAGCACCAGGCTCACCGCATTGAGCATCAGCGCGTAGATCGCTCCGGGAACACCGAGCCACCAAGCCGCCTCGGGCACGGCGAACCCGAATACCGCCCAGAGAGTGAACCGCCTGACCCAGATGTAGACATAGTTACGGGTCTCCGCGTCGAGCGGCACGAATACTGTGCCGGTATCGGTGGGCAGCAGCGTGTTTTTGGCGACACAGAGAATAAGGCGAGCCTGGACCGCCGCATTGACCAGCACCGACAACGTGATCCGGGCGCGGGTCAGCGGTTCGACCGCCATCGACAAGGCGGTGTATGCGACGCCGGCAAAGGCGAGAATCGGCAAAATGTCGAGAAGGAGGCCGAGCAACGCGAACAGGGCGCGGACGGTTCGAGTGTCGCTGTGTCGCGCCGGCAGACGCGGCATCAGCCGCACCAGACCGCGGCGCAGGATCCACTCGGCGATGAAGGCGGCGCCGAAGATGAGGACAAACGCGACTCCGGCCTCGGTCCACAGCCGTCTCGCCGCGGGATCGGAGACCTGGTGACGGGCCCAGCCGGCCAGCCGTGGCGCATCGATGATTACGGCGGCACCGGCCAATACCTCGCCGGTGAAGGCGTCGATCTGGTGCGACAGCTGACCAAGAAACGCTGGGCCCGCCGGTTGTTGCGCCGCGCTGCCGCGCTGGGCAGCGATCAGCGCGCGCAGGTCCGCAACGAGTTTTTGCCGCGCGGCTTCGTCCTGCAACGTATCGACGAGCCGCTCAAGTTCGTCGACTGACACCGGTGCGGATTGCGCGGCCGGTTTCGGCGTCTCGGCTTGCGCTGCAGCCGGCAAAATGGTGGCGATACAAAGCAGCAGCAGAAAAGCGGCCCGGTACCCCAATTCCCCGATCCGTCCGCGTGTTCCCATTCCAAACAGTCGATCGTTAGGTCGGTTCCCGCTCGCGCATTAACGCGGCGACGCCGAGGGCATCATCATCGCTGCAACGCTCCAGGGCGGCGATGACGCGTGGACGATCGACCGCCGGCCGGTTCTGGCTCAGCTTGAACTTGCCTTCCAGTCGGGTGACCGTGATATCGAGCCCGATAATCCCTTTGAGCGTGCCCGCGAGGTAAGCTTCAGGGAGGTCCTGCATTCGCCATGGAGCGGGATTGCCGGCTTCGTGGCGATCCGACAAACGGCGCAACAGGCGGCCCAGCCAATCGTCGGCCTCGACCAGCTGCAGCCTGCCGTACGCGTGGACGTCGACATAGTTCCAGGTCGGCACGCTCGGGCCGTCGGCGTACCAGCTCGGCGAGATGTAGGCATGCGGGCCGCTGAAAATGGCCAGCACCTCGCGGCTCACGCTAAGGTCTTCGACTTGCGGGTTCGGCCGCGCCAGATGGCCCAGCAGGTGCAGCTCCTCATCGTGGCGCTCGACCAGGAACGGAATATGGCTCGCCACGAGCCCGGCAGCACCATGGCTGACGAGCAGGCCGAAGTCGTGTCGCTCGATATGTGCGACCAGCACCTCCGGACGCGCTTCCGTAAAGGCAGGGGGTAAATAGACCAACGGATCGTCTCCAGCTTGTCGGGCGCGGACTGAGTCAACCCATATGATCGGCGACGAGCGTGGCGAGCAGCGCCGCCCCCGACAGCAGCAGGATGCCGCCCGAGCCTCGATTGATCCAGGCTAAATGGCGTGGCTCGAACGAACGGAAGAGCACTCCGATACCGAAGCTGAGGGCGAGCCACCACAGCAGAGAGCCCACCCATACACCGAGCACCAGGATCGCCGCGCGCCCGAGAGTCGCTTCGGGCCCGCTGAGGCCGACCGCGGCAAAGATGGCGAGGAAGGCAAGAATTGTGATCGGGTTGGTCAAGGTCAACGCGAAGGTCGAGGCGTAGTACCACGACAGACTACCGGGATCCGGCGGAGAGGCTACCGCGGCGTGCGGCCCGGCCAGGACGCTGCGACCGCCGACAATGAGAAGAAAGCAGGCGCCGGCGAATCGCAGCGACCCCTGATAGTCGAAAAGCCACTCGGAAACGACGGTGAGGCCGAACCCCGCGATGATCCCAAAAACCGCGTCGGCGGTGGCCGCGCCGAGCCCCGATACGAAACCCGCGAGCTTGCCTTCGAAAATCGTACGGCGGATGCACATGATCCCGACCGGACCGACCGGGACGGCGATCACCACGCCGACCACGATGCCTTTCAGAAGAAACGCCAAAAGCAACTCGACGGGACTCCCGGCAACAGCGGCGTCAGTCTCGGGAAACAGGTTTAGGGGTGCAACCCGAAATGCGGCCGCTGCATGAGCCCGGCGGTCGCGCTATGTTGTTCGCGAAACGCCCGGGGAGATCGCCGATGAGTGCCACCGAGGATGCCTATCGGTTCGAGTTTACATCGATCGACGGCGACAGGCTGCCCTTCGAAGCCTGGCGCGGTCGACCGGTGCTTGTCGTTAACACCGCCTCCTATTGCGGCTACACGCCTCAGTACAGTGATCTCGAGGCTCTCTGGCAGCGGTACCGCGGTCGCGGCCTCGTCGTGCTCGGCGTGCCGTCGAACGATTTTGGCGCCCAGGAACCGGGGTCGTCCGCCGAAATCAAGCGTTTCTGCGCCGCGGGTTATGCCGTCGACTTCCCGCTTACGGAGAAAAGCCGGGTCATCGGCGGCGAAGCTCATCCGTTTTATCAGTGGATTGCCGCGGAGCTCGGCGAGGCCGGCACGCCGCGTTGGAACTTTCACAAGTACCTCGTCGGTCCCGACGGCCAGCTGGCCGGCACCTGGCCATCGCAAGTCGCCCCGAGCGACACACAAATCATCGCCGAGATCGAGCGGTTATTGACGCAGCAGCCTTAGTTCAGGTGACAGCGGGCGCGACCTCGGCGACGGAAGTAGCGCGCGCGGCAGACAGGTCACTGGCGTTTGCTACCGTGCGGACCGCGAGCATGTCGCGTTTGCCGCGAATCTCGATCTCGTAACGCGGAAATGCAGAAAGATCGACCCCGGCACGCAATACGGTTTCCTCCGATACCACCAGCTCGCAGCCATAGGTTTTGGTGAGGGTTTCTAGGCGGCTCGCAGTATTTACGGCGTCGCCGATCGCGGTGATCGCGACGGCACTTCCATAGCCCATCTCGCCGACGATAGTCGGCCCGATATGAATTCCGATGCCGATGCGCAGCGGCTTATCGAGATCGCCGCGCAGCGAACGGTTGAGCTCTTCGAGTCGTTCGGACATCAACCGGGCCGCATCGAGCGCCGCGCGGCTGGCGGCTCTGGCATCGCTCTCGATCCCGAACAAGGCCATGACGCCGTCGCCGATAAATTTATCGACGCGGCCCCCCGCCGTCTCGACGGCGCGTCCCATTGCCGTGAAATAGCGGTTGAGGACGAACACCACATCGTACGGGAGCCGCCCCTCGGCGAGACTGGTGAAACCGCGAATGTCGGCAAACAGGATGGCGATTTCGCGCTCGCTACCCTGCGCGAAATCAACCCGCCGCTGCCCGTCTGCCGCATGTGCAAAAGGCGGCAACAACGGTACTACGTCGACCGCGCCGCGCGGCCGCAGCTGGCAGGCGAGGCGCACATTGGATGTCGCGCCGATGCGGCGCAACACGCGCAGCTCGTTCTCGCCGGGGGGATCGATGCTGTGGAGTTCACTGCGCACCCGCACGCGGCAGGTCGAGCAGCGGCCGCGGCCGCCGCAGACATGGGCGTGCGGGATCCCGGCGAGGCGGCTGGCCTCGAGCACGCTGGTGCCGGGCGTGACCTCGACGAACCGGCCGTCCGGATAGCCGATGCGCACGAGACCGCGGCGGCGCTGCCAAGCGCGGCGAACGAGGCGGGCAAGCAACACCGCCGCCACCGCGCCGACGAAGACCCGAGTGAGAACGTGGGTGATCTGCTCGAGTACGCGCGCGGCCTCCGGCGATGGCAAGGTCATATTTGCGAAGGCCTTGCCGGTCCAGCCGGGATCCGCGGCGAGTTCCGCGACCTGCCTGCCCGCTTCTATCATGCCGAGCAGCGCCAGCACCGGAACGAGCACGGCGACAATCAGGGCCGGCGGTTGTAGCCGCCCATACCAGGGACGCACCCGGAGCCAGAAATGCAGGCCGATCATCGCGTGCGCCCATGCCACCACGAGGACCAGCATCTGCAGGTAGCCGTGATCGGGAGACCGGACAAAATAGATCCACAGCAAATAGGCGTAATAGCCGACATCGGTGTGGAAAAAACTGTCGGAAATGCGGGTTCCGACAACGTGGCGGACGAGCAATAACGGGATTGCGAAGCCGAGCACTAGCTGCGCCGCCTCGGCAAAGCGCAACCGCAATGTCCGCCGTTGCCACAGTGCGGAAAGCGCCAACCCGTAATGGACGACGAAGCTGCCGTAGAGCAGCGCTTGTGCCGGCCGATTCGTCCAGATCCGAAAGACGTACCAGAGCACATCCTCCATCGCTCTGAGCGAGATCAGGCCGATCGCATGATTGAGCAAATGCATCGTCACATATGCGAGCATCACCAAGCCGGAAACGAGGCGCAGCTGCCGGATCACGTAAAATCTCTTGTCATCTGCCCCCGGCTTCCCTTATCCGGGCGCCGCCGAGGGCGGCCGCATGTGAAACCGGAGCCGGCGGCGAAAGGCACAAATCTGCCGTCATGTTGATACAGTGTTTCCGCAATCTGAACCGACGGTAGGGCGATGCTGGAAATACGACACCTCGTCAAACATTTCGGTCCGTTGAAAGCGGTCGACGACATCTCCTTCACCGTGCCGCGCGGCGAGGTGCTCGGTTTTCTCGGCCCGAACGGTGCCGGCAAGTCGACGACGATGAAGATGATCACCGGTTTTCTCGCTCCGACCAGCGGCACCGCCATTGTCTGCGGCCACGACATCACGACGCGGCCGATCGCGGCAAAGAAATGCATCGGCTATCTGCCCGAGGGTGCACCGGCCTATCCGGACATGACACCAGCCGATTTTCTCGACTTCATCGCCCATATCCGCGGCTTTGCGGGGACCGAGGCAAAGCGCCGCATCGGCCGCGTCGTCGAGATGATCAGGATCGCCGGGGTGCTGCATCAGCCGATCGAGACCTTGTCGAAAGGCTTCAAGCGCCGCGTCGGAGTGGCGCAGGCGTTGCTGCACGATCCCGAAGTGCTGATCCTCGACGAGCCGACCGACGGGCTCGACCCCAACCAGAAATACGAAATGCGCAAGATCATCACGGCGATGCGGCCCGAAAAGGCGATCATCATCTCGACTCATCTGCTTGAGGAGGTCGAGGCCGTGGGCAGCCGGGCGATCATCATCGCCCATGGCCGCATTCTGGCCGACGGGACCCCGGCGCAACTCGCCGAACGCTCCCGTCACAACAACGCCGTGCGTCTTGGCGTACCCGCTGGCAGGCAGCCGCAGGTTCGCGCCGAGCTGGCGCGGCTGCCCGGGGTAGCCGCGGTCGAGGCGGTTAGCGACGGCGAAGGCGATGCATTGATGATTTTCCCGGACGGCGATGGCCCGATTGTTGCCAAGGTCGCCGATCTCGCGCGCGCCCATGGCTGGGAAGTTACGGGTCTGAGGGTCGAGCGCGGCCGGCTCGACGACGTCTTCCGCGAAATCACAACCGTACAACCCGAATCGGCCGTCGCCGCTGCCGCCGCCTGACGACAATGCGCAACGTCCTGACGATATTTCGCCGCGAGCTCGCCAGCTATTTCGCCACTCCGCTCGCCTATGTGTTCATTGTCATCTTTCTGGTCATGGCGGGCGTACTGACTTTTTTTCTCGGCAATTTCTTCGAGCGTGGCCAGGCGGATCTCCAATCCTTTTTCTCCCTTCATCCCTGGCTCTATCTCGTCCTGATCCCGGCGTTGTCGATGCGGCTGTGGGCCGAGGAACGCAAGAGCGGGACGATCGAGCTGTTCTTGACACTGCCGATACGCATGACCGAGGCGGTGATCGGAAAATTCCTCGCCGCCTGGTGTTTTGCCGGTATCGCATTGGCGTTGACTTTCCCATTCTGGATCACCGTCAACTTTCTCGGCCGGCCGGACAATGGGGTGATCCTCGCGAGCTATATCGGCAGCTGGCTTATGGCGGGTGCATTGCTGGCTGTCGGCGCCTGCGTCTCGGCAACGACCAAAAACCAGGTCATCGCCTTCGTAGTGACTGCCGCGTTTGCCTTTGTGTTCACCGCCGCGGGCTCGTCGATCGTGCTCGGCATGCTTCAGGGTTGGGCACCAGAATGGCTGATTCGCGCCGTCGCACAAATGAGCTTCCTCGGCCATTTCGGCGCCATCACTCGAGGGGTCATAGATTTGCGCGACGTGTTTTACTTCGTGTCGATCATCATCGCCTTTCTTGCCGCCAACGCCATCCTGGTCGACCTCGAAAAGGCCGAATGAGATGGACCTCTCTCAGCACTTTCAAGCCTTTCTCGCGTCACGCCGCGGCGTCGCCGTCGCAGCGCTCGTTCTGATCGTATTGATGGTCGCCTCGGCGAACATCGTGGCCGCCCGCTTCCTCGGGTCGCGGCTCGATCTAACCGCGGAGCACCTGTATACGCTGTCGCAAGGCACGCGGAATACGCTGGCGAAGATAGACGAGCCGATCACCCTGCGTTTTTACTATTCGACCCGTCTCGGCGACGAAGTCCCCTCTTACAGCGTTTACGCCCAGCGCGTTCGCGAACTGCTCGACCAGTATGTCGCAGCGGCGCACGGCAAGGTCCGCCTGGAAGTCTATAACCCGCAGGCCTTTTCGGATGTCGAGGACCGCGCCGTTGCCTTCGGGCTCAAGGGTGTGCCGCTCGATGTGCAGGGGGAGCAGGTCTATTTCGGTCTCGTCGCCACCAATTCGACCGATGATCAGCAGGTCATCGCTTTCTTTGCACCGGAGCGCGAACGCTTTCTCGAATACGATCTGACCAAGCTCATCCACAGCCTAGCCTTTCCAAAAAAGACCGTCGTCGGCTTGATAACGACCTTGCCGCTCGAGGGCGACATGGTGGCGATGATGCGCGGCCGGCCGAGCGAGCCGATGGCCGTGATCGAGCAATTGCAGCAGCTCGACCGGGTAAAGCCGCTCGCCTCCGACATCGACGCGATCCCGGCAGATATCGATGTCCTGATGCTGGTGCACCCGCAGAGCTTGCCCGACAAGACGCTGTTCGCGATCGACCAGTTCGTCCTGAAGGGAGGCAAGGCGCTGGTCTTTGTCGATCCGCTTTCCGAGCTTCAGGCCTCGCACCCGAGCCAGCTCAACCCGCCCGGCTCACCCAACTCCAGCAATCTCGAACGGTTGTTCAAGTCCTGGGGGTTCGAGGTGCCGTCGAATACGGTTGTCGGCGACCGTCGCAATGCCCAACGGGTTGGGGTGCCGGTTCCCGGACGCGGCTCGCGGGCGCTCGATTACATCGCCTGGATCAATCTGCAGGCCGCCAACCTCAATCGCGACGACATGATCACCGCCGATCTGAGCCACATCATGATGGCCTCGTCCGGCATTATCGAGCCGTTCGAGGGCGCCAAGACGACGATCGAGCCTCTGATCACAACCTCGCCCGACTCGACCAAGATCCCGGCCGAGAAACTTATCGGGTTGCCCGATGTTGCCGGCCTCCTCGCCCAGTTCAAGTCGGACAACAAACGCTACGTCCTCGCCGCGCATGTGACCGGCATGGTCGACACCGCCTTTCCCGACGGTCCACCAAAGCCACCCCAGCCGGCCAAGCCCGAGGCTGCGGCGAAACCCGGCGCGAGCGATCCGCCCGAAGGCGAAACGGCCGCAAACAAAGCCGCCGAGACAACTCCGGCGCCGACGAAGGCCGCCGAGATTCCCGCGGTCGATTGGCTCAAAACTTCGGTGCAGCCGATCAACGTCGTCGTTGTTGCCGACACCGACATGCTCGACGATCGATTTTGGCTGCAGACCCAGGATTTCTTCGGGCAAAAGGTGGCCGTCCCTACCGCCAACAACGGTGACTTTGTGGCCAATGCGGTCGAGGTGCTCGCCGGCGGCAATGATTTGGTCGGTCTGCGCAGCCGCGGCACCTCGGCCCGTCCCTTCCAGGTCGTCAACCGCATCGAACGCGACGCGCAGGAACGCTACAGCGCCGAAGAGCGCGCACTGCAGCAAAAGCTCAAGGACACCCAGGCAAAACTGGCTGATCTTACCGGAAAGGATCAGACAAACGCGCCGCCGACCCTCTCCGCCGAACAGGCAAAGACGATCGAAGAATTTCGCGGCGATATGCTGCAAACCCGCCGCCAGCTGCGCGACGTGCAGTCGGCGTTGCGCAGCGATATCGGGCGGCTGAAGGCCGTGCTCGAATTTCTTGATATCGCGCTGATCCCGATCATCGTCGCGGCAGTTGCCGTCATCCTGGGTGTTGTGCGTCTGAAACGGCGTAGCCGACGCGCCGCAGAGGCGTGATCGCCTTCAAAAAACTGCAAGAGCTTGAAATGCAAAAACGAGGCTTGATCCTTCTCGCCGCCGCGACATTGGCTCTTGTGGTGCTGGCGGTGGTCGCCATCGCCACCGGGGATCGCGGTGTCAGTCGCGCCGTACCTGGAGAGCGCGCCCTCCCGGGTCTGGCGACAAGGCTCGGCGATGTCGGCTCGGTCGCGATCAAGCGCAACGCCCTCTCGCTGACATTCGTGCGCGACGGCGACAACTGGCTCGTCGCCGAGAAGGGGAATTATCCGGCCGCCGCTGGCAAGGTGCGCCAGATTGTGCTGGCGATGGCCGATTTGTTGCTCGTCGAGCCGAAGACGCAACAAGCCGAATTCTATCCGCGGCTCGATGTCGAGGACCCAGGTAACGGCAAATCGACCCTCGTGACCCTGAAGGACAAATCCGGCGCGACGCTCGCCGAGATGATCATCGGCAAGCGCCGCTACGACCGGCTCGGCACCGGTACCGATGGCGTCTATGTCCGCAAGCCGGGCGACAGCCAGGCATGGCTCGCCCGCGGCTCGCTTGAATTTTCAGAGCAGCTTTCGAGCTGGCTCGACCGGCGCGTCCTCGACATCCCCGAGAAGCGGATCGCCAAAGCGACGTTGACTCAGCCCGACGGCACAAAGCTCGTGATCACCCGCGCCAAGCCCGAAGATAAATTCACGATCGAGGACGCGCCTCCCGATGCAAAATTCAAAAGCGAGACGGTGACCGGCGAGCCGGCGATGGCGCTCGAGACCCTCGACCTCGATGACGTGAAGCCGGCTGCTGAAATGCCGGTGCCCGACAAGGACGTCGTCACCGGGTCATTCACGACTTTCGACGGGCTGACCGTCGATGTCAGGCTACTCGACAAAGACGACGCGCACTGGGTCGCTTTGTCGGCGTCCGGCTCTGGTGCGACAGAGGGCGAGGCAAAAGCGATCAACCACAAGGCGGAGCACTCGATTTATGCGATTCCGTCATACAAGGCGGCCCAACTGAAGACGAAATTGGCTGATATGCTCGAGCCGGCGAAAGGGTCGTAAGACAACTCACGCCTAGAAGGGGGATATGGATGATCGGCGATCGAGGTCTGCGGGCCATGGCGCTCTTCGGTCCCTTGCTGCTTGCTGTCTGCGCAGCCCCCAGCGCAACAACGGTCCGGTGGGTCAAGACGGGTGCCGACGATGCGGCCATTGAGCGCGAGTTGAACGACTGCAATGCGCAAGCCGATGCGGCATTAGCCAGTGAGCGCGGGATCAACCAAGACATCAACGCGACACTCGGCGGAAATTGGCAGTTCAGCGGCACATCGGCGATCGAGAACCAATCGATGCGCGCGCAGGCCACCGGCTATGCCGACCGAGTCCTCAACAACTGCATGCTTGCCAAGGGATTCAGCAAGGCAAGCTGACCCGACAATTGACACCCAGTAGCCAATGCCCGAGAGGCGCGGCGATGTGGCATAGCGCCATCGGGTGCATCGTGGCGCTCACCCTCAGCTTGCTCGCAGCGCCGCGCGAGGTCGATGCCCAATCGTCAGCCAAAGTCCCCACGATTGGGTATCTCTCCATCGCTGGGGGTTCTCCTGGCGGCGTTCAGTTGGCCGAGGCTTTCCGCCAGGGACTGCGGGACCTCGGCTATGTCGAGGGCAAGACCATCACGATTGTGGACCGTTCCGCCGAGGGCAAGCCCGAGCGGCTTCCCGCCCTTGCTGGCGAACTGGCCCAGCTTCCGGTGGACGTTATCTTCGCGCAATCCGGCCAGGTTGCCGAGGCAGCTAAAGACGCGACCACGACGGTCCCGATAGTCATGGTGTCCGGGGCAGATCCCGTCGCAATCGGCCTCGTCGCCAGCCTCGCGCGACCGGGCGGAAACATGACCGGGCTCTCCCTGATGAGCGCGGAGTTAGCCGGAAAACGACTACAGCTGTTGAAGGAGGCGACCGGCAACCTGGGGCGTGTGGCTGTGCTGTGGAACGCGCGCGATGCGGTCATGACCAACATCTTCAGCGAGATTCAGACCGCGGCCCCGGTGCTAGGCGTAACCCTGCAACCCCTGGGGGTGCAGGAGGCCAAGGATATCGACAGCGCTATCGAGACGATGACGGAGAAGCGCCCCGACGCGCTCTTCATGATCACTGATGTGCTGACCAGCAGGTATACGAGAGAGGTCCTCGATTTCGCGATACAGCATCGGCTTCCGACCATGTTCTCAAGCAGCGGATCCGTGGCCGAAGGCGGACTGATGTACTACGGACCGAGTGCGACGGATTCGTACAGGCGCGCAGCCTACTACGTGGACCGCATCCTGAAAGGCGCCAAGCCAGGGGATCTGCCGGTGGAACAGCCCGTGAAGTTCGAGCTGGTGGTCAACCTGAAGACCGCCAAGGCCCTCGGCATCACCATCCCTGCGACCCTCCTGTTGCTCGCCGACAGGGTGATCGAATAAGCGGGAAAAAGGGGAGCGGTGCTTCCGCTGCTCTGTTCGACGACCGGCTCGATCCCCGCAGAAGGCCTGCCATCCGTAGTCAAGGAGCGCGGTTCGGCAAGTTTTAAGATTAATTAAGTAAAACGTATTGATTTTTTAACTATATTTATCCTACTACTCAAGATCGATTTGTCGTATTATTGAATTAGTTAATCATAGTTAAATGTTGAGTGGGAAAAGATGCACATCCAGTCGCGCGTTGCATGCGCCGTCGGTCTGTCGCTTGCCGTTAGCATCGGTATGACCGCCCTTTCCGCGGCGGCGGAACAGCAAACCGCGCCGCCGCGGCTTAAGCACGCGCCGGTCCATGTCCACCGAAATCCGGATGGCAGCCCGGAACGCGGCATGCACAATCAGTTTATCAGCTCGAACTGGTCGGGCTATGTCGTCGCAAACTACCAGACCGGGCGCAAATACACCTCGGCCCAAATGACCTGGGTCGTCCCGACGGTCACCTACGGCACCTCTAACGATACGACGTCGTCCACCGAATACTCTGCGAATTGGGTCGGTATCGGCGGGTTCTGCGAGAACACGCTGTGCACGCGCGGCGACAACACGCTGATCCAGCTCGGTACCGAGCAGGATGTCTCGCCCTCCGGTGTCGCCAATTATTATGCATGGTACGAGGTCCTGCCGCAGGCCGAGACCCCGCTGGGGCCGGGTTATCCGGTGCATCCGGGCGATACCATCACCGCGTCGCTTAGCTGCAATCAGCCCTGCTCGAGTAGAAAGCAGACCTGGACTTTATCCATGCAAGACGAACCTGCCGCGCCGGGCCAGCCGGGATGGAGTTGGTCGAAGCGGCTTTCGTACGGCTCCTCACTTCTTTCGGCGGAATGGATCGAAGAGGCTCCGTATGAGGGGGGTATTCTGCCGCTTGCCGATTTTCGGGTTGCGTCCTTCTCGGGCCCCGACATGGCCAATGGCTCACTCCCGCCGGTATCCTCGGCGAATGCCATTCAAATGGCGGATCCGTGGG
>Ga0310917_10000554_pt1 | contig 16558 bp, 17 predicted proteins | sample GREbulkMGLF178_FD_203531 | JGI IMG/M metagenome (GOLD analysis project Ga0310917, IMG submission 203531) | Lab enrichment of tropical soil microbial communities from Luquillo Experimental Forest, Puerto Rico - GRE.bulkMG.LF178 | ecosystem: Environmental > Terrestrial > Soil > Tropical forest >... | reverse complement strand
TGGTCGATCCCGAACACCCGAGGTGGCTGCGCTTCTGGCTGCTCCGGGTCTGGTCCGATGATCTCAAGATAGCCACCATTTCCCAAGCCCAGCAGAAAGTTTCGAGTCCCGCGCCCGACATGCTGTCCGCCTTCGGCGGGTTGCATGCCCAGCAGGCGGGCCACCGTCTGAACGGTTTCAGACAGCAGTGGCGTCGCCAAGACGAGGTGGTCGAATTCGCTCATCGGCCCTGGAGCTCGGCCAAAAACACCACCCCGCCCGTCCGCAAAAGCCCGCTCATGCCCAACCCGATCCAGTCCAACTGCGGCGTCTCCGCCCGTGCATCAATCTCGCTCATGCTAGCCAGCATGCGGCCACCACGAGCCCCAAAACATGAGCGGAAACGCGCACCTCTCCCGGTGCGCAAACGCAAAATCACCGCGACAAGGCGGTCACAGGGAGCTTTTGTGTCTGCTCGCCGGAGGGCTTCACTTCTTCCGGTCGGTATCCCGCGAAGGCTGCACCCGCTTCGGCTCCCCCGGCATCTTCGGGTAGTTCGGCGGGTACGGCATGTCGCCGAGCCCCCGCTCTTCGTCGGCCTCGGCCATCTCCAGCAGAGGAGCGATCGACTGGACCACGTCATCCATGCCGGCCCACGGGTCATCCCGGCGCCTCACCAGTTCGGGCACGGTCGCCATCGTGTAGTCGTCCGGGTCGGCGCCGGCCAGCTCGTCCCACGTCAGCGGTGTCGACACCGTCGCGATCGGTGTCCGTCGCACCGAATACGCCGACGCCATGGTGCGGTCCCGGGCGTTCTGGTTGAAGTCCAGGAAGATCCGCGCACCCCGTTCTTCCTTCCACCACGACGTCGTCACCGCGTCCGGTGCGCGGCGCTGCACTTCGCGGGCCAGCGCGATGCCCGCCCGGCGCACCTCGACGAAGCCCCAGTCGGTAGCGATGCGCAGAAAGACATGGATCCCGCGGCCCCCGGAGGTCTTCGGGTACCCGACCAAACCGAGTTCGTCGAGCAGCGGCCGCAGCACGTCGACGGCGACCGCCCGCGCCTGCTCGAAACCGGTGCCGGGCTGTGGGTCCAGGTCGATCCGCAACTCGTCGGGATGTTCGGTGTCCGGGCAGCGCACCTGCCACGGGTGCAACGTGATCGTCCCCATCTGGGCCGCCCATACGATCGCCGCGGGGTGGGTCACCTTCAGCGCGTCAGCGGTGCGTCCCGATGGAAACGTCACCCGGCAGGTCTCCAGGTAGTCGGGATGGCGCTGCGGCACCCGCTTCTGGTAGATCTCCTCGCCGTCGATGCCGTCCGGGAAGCGCTGCAGATGGGTGGGCCGATCGCGCAGCGCGGTCAGCATCGGACCGCCGGCCACGGCCAGGTAGTACTCGACGAGATGTCGCTTGGTGCCCTTCGACGACCCGAGCGCGGGGAAATACACCTTGTCCGGATTGGTCAGCCGCACCGGGATGCCGTCGACGTCGATTTCTTCTGCTGCAGCCGCCACTTCATGATTCCAGCACAATGGGCCAATGGACTTGCCTGTCATGCCGCCCGTCTCGCCGATGCTGGCCAAGCCGGTGCGGTCGATCCCGCCGGACGCATCGTATGAACCCAAATGGGATGGATTCAGGTCGATTTGCTTTCGGGACCGCGATGACGTCGAGCTGGGCAGCCGCAACGAGCGGCCGATGACCCGTTACTTTCCCGAGCTGGTCGCGGCCGTCCGGGCCGAGCTACCGGAACGCTGCGTGCTCGACGGTGAGATCGTCGTCGCCACCGACCACGGCCTGGACTTCGAGGCGCTGCAACAGCGGATTCACCCGGCAGATTCGCGGGTGCGGATGCTCGCCGAGAAGACGCCGGCTTCCTTCATCGCGTTCGACCTGCTCGCCCTCGGCGACGACGACTACACCCGGCGGCCGTTCAGTCAGCGGCGGGCCGCTCTCGTAGATGCATTGGCGGCCTCCGGACCCTCGATCCATGTCACGCCGGCAACCACCGATCTTGAAACAGCGAGACGATGGTTCGACGAGTTCGAGGGCGCCGGCCTCGACGGTGTCATCGCCAAGCCACTGTCCGTTACCTATCAGCCCGACAAGCGGGTGATGTTCAAGATCAAGCACGAGCGGACCGCCGACTGCGTGGTCGCCGGCTATCGAGTGCACAAGTCCGGCGGCGACGCGATCGGCTCGCTGTTGCTCGGGCTGTATCAGGAGGACGGCCAACTCGCCTCGGTCGGCGTGATCGGCGCATTTCCCATGGCCGAACGCCGGCGACTGTTCGCCGAATTGCAGCCACTGGTAACGAGTTTCGAGGGCCATCCGTGGAACTGGGCCGCCCACGAGGCCGGCGAGCGAACGCCGCGCAAGAACGAATTCTCGCGCTGGAACGCGGGCAAGGACCTCTCGTTCGTGCCGCTACGACCCGAGCGGGTGGTCGAGGTTCGCTATGATCACATGGAAGGCCCGCGGTTTCGCCACACCGCCCAGTTCAGCCGCTGGCGCCCCGACCGCGACCCACGCTCATGCACCTACGCCCAACTCGAACAGCCAATTACCTTCAGCCTCAGCGAGATCGTGCCGGGCCTCGGCCCGGCATAGAACGGCGGCTGATCGGCTGGTCGGTATGCCGTTGGGCCACCAGGTAATTCGCTTGTTTCCCGTTGCACAGTCCGCCCGAACTGTCATCGAATTAATTTCGCCAATCAAAGACCTCAACTAAGAGGCGGCAGGCACGAAACTGACTGTCGGCAAACGGTGTCCGCTTCGATACACTCAATCGGTTCGCATTTTGTTGTGGACCGTCGAAGATCGGGGGAAGGCAAGATTGTGTCTATATTTCGGCGACTGACCGCTGTCGGGCTGGCTGTCGGAGTGTTGTTGACATTGTCAGGGTGTTCGAAGCTCGAGAAACTCCAGTCGGCGATGTCGTCGGCCCAGTCGATGGCATCGGCGAATATTTCGCAGTGGACCGCCGACAAAATGACCCAGGCGTTCGCCGCGATCAACGCCAAGATCGGCGCCGATCCCGCCGACTATGTGGAGGTCCTCATCAATGAGTACTCCCTTGCCGTCAAGGCAATCGATCCACACAAGCGCGAGAACGTCGACAAGTACGCCTACCAGGGCGGCGGCGTCGAGGTGACGCCGGTCGACGCCAGCCGCAACTCGCCGGGCGCAGTCGAGGCGAGCGCGTTTAAGGGCGATACCGTCAAACCCGCAGTGCTGGCCCAAACGATGGCATCTGCGCCCAACGACTCCGGCGTCGAGAACCCCAAGATCGAATTCGTGCTTGTCAAGAGATTCAAGTTCAACGACAACCAACCGGAAATTCAAATTGACGTTAAGGGCCCGCGTGCGTCGAAGATCATCCACTACGACCTGACGGGCAAGCTACTGGACGTCTCCCAAGGCTGAATGCGCTTAGAAAGGCGGCGGTTGATTGCATTCGGCGTCGATGCGTTTGGCGCGGTCTTGTTCTCGGGTGCGGCGGCGTTTGGGCATCGTCACGGCGCGATCACGGGATGGGCCGGTATTGCCGTTGCGACAGTGGGTAATTCGCCAGTGGGCAGGCACAGGGCCGGGAACAGCAGCCGAGGGTCCGGGCGGGTGAGGTATTTCTGCCCGCTCGGCGAGGTCCACAACGATGGTGCCGTCGGGCAGTTGCTCATCACGCCACGCCGTCCGAAAAGTCTTGAGCAGGTGGTTCTATCGACTGGCTAAAGAACACTTCAGCCAAGGCCCACCACCGCGGGTGCCCGCGATTTCCTGGTCAGGCTTCCTGGTGGGACAATTTGCCGATGGACCAGGACGACCCCGAGAAGCGCGTCGCCGATCTTGAACGTCAGCTCGGTGAACAGCTACACGGTAGGCGGCTTAGCGAGGACCTCTTTGGCCCCGGTGCCGGCGCCACGGTGGCACGGGCTATGTCGGGCGTGTCCAGGAAGGCGAAGGCCGCCGTCTTAATCGTCTGGGGGATTTCACTCGGCGTCATCGCGGCTGACATTGCCGGTGCCCACATCAACGGTCCTGTCGTGGGAATTGTCGAGCTTTTCGGAATCATCTTTTTTCCAGTGGCCGTGATCCTTTTCGCAGTTGAGTATCGGTTCAGGCGCACTCATACACTCGAGGAGCGTGCCGCACTGGCCGCAAAGTGGCGGTTGAGGCGGGATTGGATCAAATTCGCCGAAGGAACCACCTCTTACAAGCGCGAGGTCCTGCGCACGGGTGCAGAAGCTCACGCCGTCATCACCGCCGCGCACGATCTTGAGTACGAGCCCACCGAAGATTCGGGGTATCTGGTCTATCTCGAACTGGCGGTCACCGTTGGCGCGGATGCTCCCTACACCGTATTCACCGGTGAGTACGACAAGACGGGTGGGTTTAACACGCGGCCCCGGCCCCCGTGCGACATGAGTTCCCTGTGGGTCGGGCGCGAGCTGGCTGTCCGGGTCGATCTAACCGATCGGAATCGCGTCGCAGTGGACTGGATGAAGTCGGGGGGTGGGTGAACCAAGCGCTGGCCGCGTCATTACCGCCTGTAACCTCCGGGGTGCTCATGCCACCGCAGGGGTCGATCGCCCTGCGGCTAAAGGAGCTGGAAAGGCTGCGCGCCACGGGTGCGATCTCCGACGCCGAATACACGGTCAGGCGGGAGCAGATCATCAGCGAAATATGAAATCCATTGGTTGCCAAGGACCGTCTGTAGTGCTTTGACGCGGGATTGGTACCGACTGGCTAGAGAACACTTCAGCCGAGAGATGCCGACCGTTCGTACCGGCGAGGCCGTTCCAAGAATCACACAAGGATTAGGCAAGGCGTCTGCGAAACTCTTTGCACGAACGGCCGTCACAGGCGGGCACGGCTAACGACCCGTGTCCGGAAAGGACAACCACATGACCACAACTTCGCGCCGGCGGGTGCTGCGTCAGTCCCGGGCCGTCAAGCGGATTGGCCTTCTGTCGGCCGTCGCGCTGACCGCCTTTGCGCACACAACAGCGATGTCCAACGCCGATCCCACGACCGGCAGCCGCGCAGTCACGTTCGAAGACTTGCAGCGCGCGCCCGTGCCGGCGTTGTGCGAGCACGATCCAGGCCAACTGAGAATCGGGCACTTGCCGCCACAAGAGGGGCATCCCGGAGACGTCGGGATCGCGTTGAACTACAACACCGGCGCCTACAAGGTGGCGTTTGGCGACCTGACGGGAGGCGGAGGCGACGCCGTGATGGTCACCGACTGCAACACCGTTAACGTTCCGTGGCCGGAGACTGTGCAGCTCTACACGGCGGGCCCGCAGCTCACTACCGCCGGGCCCAAGCGGCTGGGGGGAATCGACCTCAGCGACCTCACCCACAGCCGTGAAGTCGTGACCGATCTATCCATCTCGGACCGTGTCGCACATGTGACGTGGCTGGCCAACGGTCCGAATGACGGAGCCTGTTGTCCGACCGTGAAGATGATGGCCGACCTGCGTTGGGACGGTTCCACAGTAGTTGCCCAGAACGTGCGCCGAGTCAATTAACTGTCGGTGAGACTCGCCGAGGGGCACAGCCCGGGCCTGCCCGCGACCGTTGTACCGATGGCGATGAGTGACCTCGCTGACCTGCTTACACTTCCGCGATGTTCTCCAACACGCGCTACGCGCTGAACGGTGACTTGCGCATCGCCTATCGCGCGTCGCGTGAAGGACGTCGCGACATCGCCTCTGCGTAAACCGTTGATGGGCTGTTAGAAAGGCGGAGGCTCGTTGCGTTCGGCGACGTGGGCGTCGTTGAGGGCGCGTTCGGCGTCGATGCGGTAGTCGCGGTCTTGCGCTCGGGTGCGCCGGCGTTTGGGCATCATCACCCCGCGATCACCGGGCCCTCGGTATTGCGTTGGGACAACCGGTAATTCGCTGGTGGGCACACACAGGGCGGGAAACAGCAGCCGGCTGCCCGGACGGGTCACGTACTTGTGTCCAGTCGGGGAAGTCCAGATGACGGTGCCATCGGGGCATTGCTCGTCGTGCCACGCCGTCCAAAAAGTCTTCAACAATTGGTGGCACCGACTTCGTGAAGAACACTTCAATCGGGGCGAGGGGTCCGGCTGCCGCAGTCATCGACAGGTTCAATCCCGGCCTTTCGTGGGATAATTGAGCCCGATCACGGGGAGGTCGGCGATGGATCAGGATCGTCAGCACACCAAGCAGTTCACCGACGAGGAGTTGGCGTTGCGCCGGCACGCCAGGTTCGGCCAACTGCCCGCCCGGGTGGTGCCCAACGACCAACTGCCCGCCCGGGTGTTGCCCAACGACCTGATCGAGACGAAGGAAACGGATCCTCCGCACGAGGAGCCGCAGGAGCCGGTGTATCGCGGGGAGTGGGGGCCGGAGTACCTCGAACGTCAGCTCGGTGAGCCGCGCGCCGGCCGCGAAGAAGGACGGGGGCACCTTCGCGGGTCTTGGTGGGACGCCGCGTCGTCGTACATAATCGGCCCCGTCATTATCGGTGCGGTGATGATGGCAGTACTCGACGTCACCTCTGGCATTGGCCGTGCCGTGTGTTTCGCCATCGCCTTGTCCTCGGGGGCCGTGCTGTTTTTCGCACGTGAGTACCGGTTCAGGCGCACCCACACGCCCAAGCAACGGGCAGCACTGGCCGCAAAACACCAGTCGAGGCGTGATCGGATCAAATTCGCCAGCGGGAACACCGCCTACAAGCGCAAGATCCTGCGTACGGGTGTGGAAGCGCGCGCCGTCATCACCGACGTCGAGCGTGGAAATTACGATGCCGACTCTCACGAAACGCTGGTCTATCTCGAACTGGCGGTCACCGTTGGCGCCGATGCTCCCTACGCCGTACGCACCGGCGAGTACGCGCGGGACGGGTGGCCGCGGAGTTCCCTAACGGTCGGGCGCGAGCTGGCTGTCCGGGTCGACCAAGACGATTCGCGGCGCGTCGCAGTGGACTGGTTTAAGTCTCAATTTCTTCAGGCGTTGGGATCGGGCGACGAAGCCGACCAGACAACAGCCAGACAGGGGGCTGAAGACACCGGAGGACTTGAGCAGCGTCGGCAAAACTGGGCGGCGATAGACACTTTGGTCCAAGAATTCATACCCGAGGCCATTCGGCGCAAGACGCCGATGCAGCGCTACACACTGGGGGGATCGGTGCTTCGCCGGGCGGTGTGGCTCCTTATCTTCATCTTCAACAAGAAGAGGTTGAGGTATTGGATCGTGCACCATGCGCAATACCAGCGCGACATGCTAATGATTTCGCATAACGGATCTTGGTACTTCAACCGCCTTAATAGTGCTGGCAAGGCCGAGATTTTGGCCTTCTCCATGTCCAAGGGAAGCCGGAGAAGGGAACCCGCGGGAACCAATCCGGTCGAGGGCTTTCGACAAGCGCATCGCGGTTGCTCAACACCTAGCCCGTAGACGCCCACCAGCCCGAGCCTTCAAAGTATGTGCCCCGTGTGTTTTCGACACAGACACTTCAGGTTGGAGGCATGGGTGAGTCCGCGCGAGTATGGACGGCGCACGCGGCGGCATCGACTTGCCCAAGGCAGATGTCGGCCGCGTCAAAGCCACCTGGCGAAGTACAACAAGAAGACGGGCGAAAACCCGCCGTGGGAGCGCGGCTAGCTGACTAGACCGCGACCGCCAGCTCCGACAAACCGCGCAGCGTGACGTTCGGCTTGTAGCCTGGCTCGCCGTCCAGCCGCGCGTTCGGGAAGCGGGCCGTTAACGCCGACAACGCCACGCCGGCCTCCAGCCGCGCCAGCGGCGCACCCAAGCAGTAATGCGCGCCCCGACCAAATCCCAAGTGCCGCAACGACCCTCGATCCGGATCGAAGGTGTCTGGTCGGTCGAACTCGGCGGGATCCCGCTGGGCCGCCGCCAGCAGCAGCATCATCACGTCACCCGCTGGCACCTCGAGGCCCGCAATTGCCATGTCGTCGGCCGCAATTCGGCCGACGAATTGCACGGGCGGATCGTAACGCAGGGTTTCCTCCACAATCGCGGGCGCGCGACCGGCATCGGCGCTCAGCGCCGTCCAATGAATCGGGTTGCGCAACATAGCCAAGATGGCGTTCCCGATGAGGTTCACCGTGGTCTCGTGTCCCGCGATGAGCAGCAGGTTGCAGGTGGAGATGATCTCGTCCTCGCTCAGCTGGTCGCCGGACTCCTCCACCGCGATCAGGCCGGAGATGAAGTCGTCGCCTGGCCTCGATCGGCGCTCTTCGATCAGACCCTGGAAGTAGTCGCGCAGCCATTGAGCGGTCTGCTGCCGCTCCTCGATACCGTCCGGGAGTTGGCCGGTGAACTGAGCGAACGGGTCCAGCGATTGCGCCAACAGCGCCGAGGCGCGGCTGAACCGCGGCTCGTCCTCGAGGGGCACGCCGAGCAGCCGGCAGATGACCGCCACCGGCAGCGGATAGGCGAAGTCTTCGACGACCTCGAACTCGCCCTTCTCGGCGATCCGATCGAGCAATCCGCCCACCAGCGCGCTGATTTCGGGTTGCAGCGCGCTCACCACCTTCGGAGCAAACGCCTTGCTGACCAACTTGCGCAGCCGGGTGTGATCGGGCGGATCGAGAAACAGAAATCCCGGCGGACCCACAGGTCGCGGTGCCGCCCCACTCTCCAGTAGGCGCCGCGTCATAGTCGACTTGAACCGGTCGCTGCTCGACAACGGATGCCGCAGGACATCATCGCAGTCGCGGTAAGTCGAGAAGACGGCCACGTTGGCCGGGGGCAGCGGGAACGGTCCGCGGTCGCGAACCTGCGCGCAGATCGGATACGGGTCAGCCCGATTGGCCGGGTCCAGGAGCTGAAGGAGCAAGCCTTGCGATTCGGCTTGCTCCGTTGGCCCGGTGGGCTGGGCAGGCGCGGTGGTCATCCTGACATTCTGCCCGCAGCGCGAGACCGGCTCATCGACGCAGGAACTCCACGATGTGATTGGCCAGGACTTCGCCGGCGTCCTCTTGCAGGAAGTGTCCAGCGCCGGGGATCGTTGGGTGATCGATGCCCTGCGCCCCCCGCATCTCGCGCTGGAAGATTGCGGCCATCGGTCCGGTGATGGGGTCGCTGTCGCTGAAGGCGACGAGCATGGGTGTCGGGCTCACGGACAGTTTTGCCCATGCCGCCTTGTTAGCCGCCGCTGCGGGATCGTCCGGTGAGGTCGGCACCAGACCGGGCATGGCGCGCGGCCCGGCGCAGTATTCGTCGGCGGGGAACGGCGCGTCGTAACCCGCGCGCACCTCGTCGCTCAGCTGCTCACGACAACCGCCCTGCACAAACCAGCCGATGTTCAGCTCCGGCGCCGTCGTGATGGCCTCACGGAACCGCCACCAGATCTCGGCCATCGGCTGATCTCCGTTGGGCAGTCCGGTGTTGGCGACGACCAACCGGGCGAACCGTTCGGGATTCTCCGCGGCCAGCCGCAAACCGATCAGCCCGCCCCAGTCCTGGCCCACGAGGGTCACGTTGCGAAGGTCGAGGACATCGAATGCCACGGTGCGCATCCATTCGACGTGGCGCGCATAGCTGTGGTCTTCGCGGCGGGTCGGCTTGTCCGAGCGGCCGAACCCCACCAAGTCCGGGCACACGACTCGATGCCCGGCGCCGACCAGTATCGGAATCATCTTGCGGTACAGGTACGACCACGACGGCTCGCCGTGCAACATGAGCACCGGATCGGCGCCTTTCGGCCCGTCCTCCACCCAGGCGACCCGCAGCTCACCGCCCTCATCATCCGATATCTCGCAAAACCTTGGGGCATAAGGGAAATCGGGTACGTCGTCGAACCGTTCGTCTGGAGTACGCAATGTCTGCATATCAGGTCCCTTCGCTCAATCTCGACAATGCCGGGTGCGCCATCAACCGATCGAGGAATGTCCGCTGCCCCTTGAGCAGTTTGGTGCGTGCCTGCGCCACGGTAAACCAGCCGACCCGGTCGACCTCGGGGAACTCCCGCATCGTATCCGAGCCCTTCGGCCACTCCATTTCGAAGGTGTTGCTGCGCGCATCCGTGACGTCGAGGTCGCCCTGGACGGCGAAGGCGTTGACCACCTTGCCGCCGGGTTGTTTCAGCGATCCCAACTCGATGCGCGTCCCGTCCGGCACCGGCAGCGTCAACTCCTCGAAGAACTCGCGCCGCGCGGCCGCCCAAGGATCCTCGCCATCGGTGTACTCCCCTTTGGGAATCGACCAGGCCCCGTCGTCCTTGCGGGCCCAGAACGGGCCACCCGGATGAGCGAGGAGGACTTCGACGACGCCGTCGCGTGTCCGGTACAACAGCACCCCCGCGCTGAGCCTGGGCATCGGCGTCAGACCCCGACGGCGAGTTCCAGATCCTTGAGCGACAACTCCAGGTGCGCGAGCAGGCGTTGCAGGTGTGGCACGCTGCGACGGCACCCCACCAGACCGAAGTCGAGATTGCCCGCGTTGCTCACCAGGGTGATGTTCAGTGCTTGCCCTTCCGGAAGAGCGGAAAGCGGATAGCTGCCGTCGAGCCGGGCGCCACCGTAATACATCTGCTCTGCCGGTCCCGGCACATTCGAGATGACGAGGTTGAACGGCGGCGGCGTGACCGAGAGGAGACCCGGGACGGGCGCCAGCATCAGCGGTGCCACGTTAAGCACCGACAACGCCATCACTTGCATTCGGGGCAAGTCGGCGAAGACTTTCTTGTTGCCGCCCATCGACGCGCTGATCGTTTCTAGCCGTTTCGCCGGGTCCTCGACGTCGGTGGCGAGGTTGCACAGGATGCTGCCGACCAAGTTGCCGCCGCTGTCGGCCTCCTCCTTCGAGCGCAGGCTCACCGGAACCATCGCGATCAGCGGTGCGGTCGGCAGCGCATTCTGCTCGAGCAAGTAGTAGCGGAGCGCACCGGAACACATCGCCAAGACCGTGTCGTTGAAGCTCACCCCGGCAGCCTTCTTAACGGCCAGAACGCGATCCAGCGACCAGGACTGGGCGGCGCACCGGCGAGCGCCGCCGATCTTGACGTTGAACATGGTGTGCGGCGCCGCGAACGGCAGCGTCAACTGCTGCTCGAGCAGGGCCGCGCGGGCCAGCTTAACCGTCGATGGGGCAAGCCCCACAACGGATCCCGCCGTCCGGACCAGCGAGCCAAGCGGGGACGAGGAATCCGACTTCGGACGCGGTCGCCGGGGCAGGCTCCACATCGCCCCCACCTCGGTGTCGTCGGGGTCGACCGACATCGTGCGTTGCATCAGCTTCATCGCCGACACACCGTCGATCAGCGAGTGGTGCATCTTGATGTACATGGCGAACCGGCCGTCGTTCAAGCCCTCCACCACATACAGCTCCCACAGCGGGCGGTGGCGGTCAAGCAGGCTGGTGTGCAGCCTCGACGCCAGCTCAAGCAGTTCGCGGACCCGTCCCGGCGAGGCCAGCGCCGAGCGCCGGACGTGGTAGTCGACGTCGATCTCGTCGTCATAGGACCATGCCACCATGCCACCCGCGATCATCGCGGGGTGCTTGCGGAACGTGGGCTGGAATTCCTCGTTGGCAATCAGGGCGTCGGTGAACTCGCGGACGAACTCCGGACCGGCCCCCTCCGGAGGCTGGAACAATGACAAGCCACCCACGTGCATCGGATGCTCACGCGACTCAGCAAGCAGAAATACCCCGTCGGTGGGCGACATCAGTTCCATCCACCAATTAAGCGTGTCGAACGACGCACGACGCAAGGTCTTTAGTCCCCGCAGCCGGGGAACTGCGGCTCTGCCCAGACACCTCTTTGCTGCGGGAGCATGGCAGCACCGGAACGCAGCCCAGGAGTCAGAGTGGCCAGCAGCGAAATCGCCCAACCGGAGATCCCCAAGTGGGATCCCACATTCACCGAGTTGCTGATCAATGCGGTGACGCCCGTGATCAAGCGATGGTTTCGGCCGGAGGTGCGGGGATTGGAAACCTTCCCGCCGACCGGCGGCGCCTTGCTGGTGTCCAACCATTCCGGCGGCGTGCTGACGCCCGACTGGAACGTGTTGGCCCCAGCCCTGTACGGAAAGTTCGGCTACGACCGCCCGCTGTACACCCTCGCCCACTACGGCGTGTTCTTTACACCGTTTCGCGCGTCGCTGAGCCGCCTCGGCGTGATCCACGCCAACCGGGAGAATGCCGAGGAAGTGTTGCGCTCGGGGGCGGTCGCGCTGGTCTTTCCCGGCGGCGACTACGACGCATTTCGTCCGACGCTTGGCCAGAACGTCATCGATTTCGGTGGCCGCACCGGATACGTCAGGACCGCCATGCACGCCGGTGTGCCGATCGTGCCAGCCGTGTCGATCGGGGGTCAGGAGACCCAGCTTTTCCTCACCCGCGGCAATCGGCTGGCAAAGCGATTGGGACTCAAGCGGTTTCGGATAGAGATTCTGCCGCTGACGATCGGGTTGCCCTTCGGCCTGACGGGATTCTTCCCGGCCAACCTGCCGTTACCGACCAAAATCGTCTATCAAGTGCTGGAGCCGATCGACGTCGTGGCCCGGTTCGGCGAAGACGCCGACGTCCATGAGGTCGACGCCTACGTGCGCTCCGTCATGCAGACCGCCCTCGACCGACTGGGGCGCCAGCGCCGCTTTCCTGTCCTGGGCTGATCAGTCCGTTGCGATCGACCATGTCGACGTCGCGATCAAATCGCCGCGCTCCAGCGCCGCGGCGCGATGCTCGTGCACCTTGGCGTACTCGGCCGTCGTCACCATGTCGATGAACGCCTGCGGCGTCGGGTACTCGACGATGAGAATCGCGTCCCACCAGGGCCGTTCGCCATCGCCGATGATGACCCCCGGTGCCGAGCCCGCATAGCGGACCGTGGCGCCGACACGTTCGAGGTGCGGCGCGACCTCCCGCCCGTACCGCTGGTAGGACTCCAGGCCGCCGGATGGCTTGAACTTCAACAGGTTGACCATGAGCACGGGCGCGTCCGCCGGCCGGGCAGTCAGCGACGCAAACTGCTCAGGAGTGGTCTGCAATGGCGCGGTCATCTGAATCTCCTTGCGTTAGTTGGGTTTTCAACGGTTATGCTACCCGCTCACGCAGGAACGGGACGACGAACCCGGCTACCTGGTCGGGTCGCTCGAGCCATGACCAGTGACCGACACCGGGCAGGATTTCAACCCGCGCGCGCGGGAACGCGCGGCGCTGGCGTTCGGCCTGCTCGACCGGGATGTAGACGTCTGCCGCGCCGAACACCACCAACGTGTCGGGATCGCGGTCGCGCAGGGGTTTGACAAGCGCGTCCATGTCCTCTTGCCTGGTGGTGCGGTAGAGCCGCAGCACGGCGCGCTTCGTGCCGGCCGGGAGTAGGTGTTCGACAATCCGATCCACCCATTGTTTGGGCAGCCCCGGGTTGTCGTGCTGGATCACAAAGCGCGCCATGCGGCGGGTGGTGGTGCGCATGAACAGTTCCCCGACGACCGGAGTACGCCAGATCCTGGCCAGCCGGTGCCACTTGTATTCGAGCAGCACTCCGGTGTTGACGAGCGTGACGGTGGCGACCTTTCCGGGGTTGGCGGCGGCCCAGGTCAGTGCGAACGGTCCGCCGAAGTCATGGGCGACCAGGTGCACCCTGCCGATGCCCAGTTGGTCGATCACCCCGCCCAGGTGTGCGCCATAGGCGGCCAGGGTGTACTCCTGATCTGCCCTCTTGTCCGCGCCGCCGAAGCCTGGCATATCCGGTGCCACGACCGTGGCGAATTCGGCGACGTGTTTCATCAGCGGTTCCCAGTCGCTGCCCGCGTCGGGATTGCCGTGGACGAACACGACGGCCTCGCCGGTCACGCCGCTGCCGCCGATCAGCACCGGTGAGTGAACACCGTTGACCACCAAGTGTCGTGTCTGGAAGCCGGTCATAGCTGCAACTCCTTCACCTAAGGGTCCGTTCGCTGGTCACTCCACGATTCACCACCGCCCCGGTCGGCGTCTTGACACTTCGCGACAGGCTTTTGACAATTGAAGACATGTCCGTGGTTCGCGGGACCTCGCTCTCGAACTACCCAAGCCTGGTCGCCGAATTGGGCGGTGACCCGGCCAGCCTCCTGCGCGCGGCGGGCATCCGGGTTAGCGATATCGGCAACTACGACGCGTTCATCCCCTACCGCGCGGCGATACAGGCGATCGAATCCGCCGCCCAGGCGACGGCCACACTGGACTTCGGGCGACGACTGGCGCAGCGGCAGGGCATCGAAATTCTGGGGCCGGTCGGCGTGGCGGCCCGCACCGCCGCAACGGTGGCGGACGCCCTGAGGATCTTCGGCACGTACATGGCGGCCTACAGCCCGGTGATCGCGATCCGCGTCGCGCCGCTTTCCGACCCGCAGCGGTCGTTCCTGACGATCGAGTTCCTCCTGGACAACCCGCCGCCGCACCCGCAGACCACCGAATTGTCGCTGGGCGTCTCGCATCGCGTGTTCCGACTCCTCATGGGTGCCGATTACGTCCCGCTGAAGGTGCATCTGCCGCACGACCCGCTCACGCCCAGAGCCGACTATCTGAGGTATTTCGGCTGCACACCTGAGTTCGCCTCGCGCGCAGCGGGTTTCACCGTGCGCACGGCCGACCTGGGTCGGCCCTTGCGCCGCGACGACGTCGCCCACCGGGCCGTCGTCGAATACCTGAACGGCATCACCCCTCAAGGTGCCGGGATTGTCGAATCGGTGCGCACCATCGTTCGCCAACTGCTGCCGACCGGGGCGGCGACGCTGGACGTCGTCGCCGATCAGTTCAACCTGCACCCAAAAACATTGCAGCGCAGGCTCACCGAGGAAGACACCACGTTCGCGGCTCTGGTGGATCAGGTCCGCAAGGACGCCGCCGAACGCTACCTTCGCAGCACCGGTATCAGCCTCACACACCTGGCGCGTGAGCTGGGCTACGCCGAGCAGAGCGTGCTGACCCGCTCGTGCAAACGCTGGTTCGGGACGGGGCCCGCGGCGTACCGCAGCCGAACTCGCATGCCGGCGCTGGCGCGGGCTTGACCGGAGTTATCCGGCTAACGCGGGCTCGAGTTCGTCGGCCGGCGACGTGTTCGCGAAGTACAGGTTGTCGTCGTCGACCGAACCCTCGCGCAGCATCTTGTGGTCGGTGCGGTACTCCATGTTGGTGCGCCACGGGCCCTCGGTGCCCTGGTGGGGAAACTGGCCGGCCGCCCGCTTGACGTAGCCGGAGGTGACCTCCAGCAGTGGGCGGGTCTCCATGGGTCCGGGCAGCTGCGGGTAGCAGATGGTGTGGCCGTGAGCGTCCATGTGCGCCAACAACCGGCAGAAGTGCTCGCACACCAGCCCGACCTTCAGCGTCCACGACGAGTTGGTGTAGCCGAACATGTAGGCGAAGTTCGGAACGTCGCTGAGCAGGAAGCCCTTGAAGGCCACCTTCTCCGCCACGTCGACGGGCACGCCGTCCACCGAGAGGTTGATGCCGCCGAAGGCGAGCAGGTTCAGGCCGGTGGCGGTGACGATGATGTCGGCTTCCAGCTCACGCCCGGACTGCAGCCGGATTCCCCGCTCGGTGAAGGTGTCGATCCGGTCGGTGACCACGGAGGCCCGGCCGTCGCGGATGGCCTTGAACATGTCGGCGTCCGGCACCGTGCACAGCCGCTGGTCCCACGGGTTGTAGGCCGGCCTGAAGTGCTCGTCCACCGGATATCCCGCAGGTAACTGCTTGGCGTTGAGGTGGCGAATCAGTCGCCGGGCGGCACCGGGGTACTGCTGGCACAGCCGCCAGACAAGCCGTTGCTTGGCGACGTTCTTCCGCCGCGTGATGGCGTAAGCCCGGTCACGGCCGACCAGCTTGGGCAGCGTGTTGGCGATGCGGTCCTCCGACGGCACCGGCACGATGTAGGTCGGCGAGCGCTGCAGCATGGTCACGTGCCCGGCGGTGTCGGCCATCGCCGGCACCAGGGTGACCGCGGTCGCGCCGCTGCCGATGATCACCACACGCTTGCCGCGGTAGTCCAGGTCCGCCGGCCAGTGCTGCGGGTGCACGATCTGGCCCGTGAACCGCCCCCGTCCCGGAAATTCCGGGGTGAACCCCTCGTCGTAGCGGTAGTAGCCGCTGGCGCAGAAGAACCAGCCGCAGCTCATGGTGATGCGTTCGCCCGAGTCCACCCGCTCGATCTCCACCAGCCACCGCGCGTCCTCGGTGGACCAAGCCGCACTGATCACCTTGTGCCCGAAACGGATCGCGTTCTCGATTCCGTTCTCGGCGACCGTCTCCCGAAGGTAAGCCATGATCGAGTCCGCGCTGGCGATCGCCTTCTCGTTCTCCCACGCCTTGAACTCGTAGCTGAACGTATGCAGATCGGAGTCGGAGCGAATCCCCGGGTACCGGAACAGGTCCCACGTTCCACCGATCTCGCCGCGGGCCTCCAGGATTGCGAATGTCTTGCCCGGCTGCATCGTCCGCAGGTAGCGGGCGGCGCCGATGCCCGAGATGCCGGCACCAATGATCAAGACGTCGACGTGTTCGATGCTGCTGGAGTTCATGGGTGTTTCCTTGACTGTGCTGTGGGGGCGGTGGCTTACCGCTGACCCCACTGTGGCTCAGATCAGGCACTCAAATCT
>Ga0310917_10000542_pt1 | contig 16775 bp, 15 predicted proteins | sample GREbulkMGLF178_FD_203531 | JGI IMG/M metagenome (GOLD analysis project Ga0310917, IMG submission 203531) | Lab enrichment of tropical soil microbial communities from Luquillo Experimental Forest, Puerto Rico - GRE.bulkMG.LF178 | ecosystem: Environmental > Terrestrial > Soil > Tropical forest >... | reverse complement strand
GCCAGCACGTGACCATTCACATCCAGGAGCCGTTCAAGCGCATTTTGGGGGTGCCCGATCTCCTCACCTTCTCGTTGATCATGCCGATCGGCTATCCGGCGGTGCCGCCGAAAGATGGCGTGCGCCGCCCCCTCGGCGACATGGTCCATGAGGAGCGCTTCGACATGTCCAAATACATGAGCAACCGAGAGGTCATCGAATATCTTTACCGGCTGCGTGAAAAAACGGTACCGGTCTACAGCCATTCCTATGCCGGGCGGCCGCCTGTCCCCGATAAAGCCAAGGAGTAAAGAGAGGCGATGTTCCACACGCTGAGGCGGGGCGCGCTGGTAGGCCTCCTCGCAGCGCTTGCGCTGTGGCCTGCCGGCGCGGCGTTCGCGCTCGATAAGGTCAGGCTCGGCAAGGCGGTCCCCAACTCGTTTGCCTTCGGCGCGACCGAAGTGGGGATCGAGGCCAAGATTTTTGAACAGGAGGGGCTCGAAATCGAGGTCACCAGCTTTCGCGGCGACGCCCAGCTCCAGCAGGCGCTCGCCGCCGGCAGCCTCGACGTGGCGCTGGGCTCGGGACCGGGGCTCGGCTTCCGCGCCAAGGGCGCGCCTGCGATCGGCGTTGCTGCCATGTACGGACCGCCGGCAAATCTCGCGCTCGTGCTTCCATTCAACACCCCGATCAAGACCGTCGGCGATCTCAAGGGCAAGCGTATCGGGGTGACCACGACGGGCTCGCTCACGGACTGGCTGGTGCGCGCACTATCGCGCCAGCAGGGCTGGGGCAGCGACGGCATCCAAATCCTGGCACTCGGCCAGATGCAGGCGCGGCTCGCCGCCATCCAGCGCGGCGAGCTCGACGGCATGGTGATCGAGGCGGCAACCGGTTATGAGCTGGAGGAGGCCGGCAAGGCCAGAAACTTCATCCTGTTCGGCGATATCGCGAAGGATTTCTACACGCATGTCATCTTCGCGACCGACGACATCATCGACAAGCGGCCGGACTTGCTGCGGCGTTTCCTGCGCGGCTGGTTCAAGACCGTCGCCTTCATGAAGGCGAACAAGGATTTTGTCGTGGCGTCCGAATCAAAGACCATCGAGGTCAAGCCCAGCATCGCCGCCAAAATCTACGACGCGCAAATCGCGGGTTTCTCGGTCGACGGTGCCTGGAGCCCGGCGGCGATCGACGTGATCAGGCATTCGCTCAAGGAGCTCGGAATCCTCGCCGCCGTTCCGGAGGCGAAGGCGATCTACAACGACCAGTTTGTTCCAGTGCGATTCTGACGAGAGCGTCTTGAGCATCGTCGGGATCGACATCGGCGGCACCTTCACCGACCTCGTCGGCTATCAGCATGGCGCGATCGTCACGTCGAAGTGCTCGACTGTGCCCGCCGATCCGACCGAAGGCGCCGCGCTTGCGCTGCGCCTGGCCGGTTGCGATGTCGCGGCCATCGATGAGCTTCTCCACGGCTCCACCATCGCCATCAATACCGTGCTCGAGAAGAGTGGCGCCAAGACCGCGCTGATCACGACCGCAGGTTTCCGCGACGTCTACGCCATCGGACGCGGCAACCGGCCCAATGCGTTCAATCTGTTCTTCCATCGCCCGCGGCCGCTGGTGCCGCGGGAACTGACCTTCGAGGTCGCCGAGCGAATGAACGCCGCGGGCGAAGTGCTGGTCCCGATCGATCCGGCGGCGATCGAAGTTTTGGGACGGCGGCTCATCGCGCTCGGGATCGAGGCGGTTGCGGTCTGCTTTCTTCATTCTTATGCGAACCCCGCGCACGAAGCCGCGGTCGGCGCCGTGCTGCGACGCCATTTCCCCGCGCTGTTCGTGACGTTGAGCCACGAGATCCTGCGCGAATTCCGGGAATACGAGCGCACCTCCACGACGGTGCTCAACGCCTTCGTCGGTCCGCGCGTTTCCCGCTACCTCGGGCGCTTCGAAGGCTTCGCGCAGAAGGCGCGCTTTGCCGGCAGGATCGCGATCATGCGTTCGAACGGGGGCACCATGTCGATCGCGCAGGCGCGGCGCGAGCCGGTGGCGATGATGGAATCGGGCCCGGTCGCCGGCATGATTGGGGCCGGGCGACTGGCCGAGCTGCTGGGTATCGAGCGCGCGATCGGCTTCGACATGGGCGGGACCACGGCCAAATGCACGCTGATCAGCGGCGGCGTTGCGCCGATCGAGGAGGGCTATGTGATCGGCGACGAGTTCACCGGCCAACCCATGCAGTTGCCGGTGGTCGACATCGTCGAGGTCGGCGCCGGCGGCGGCTCGCTTGCCTGGTGCGACGACGGCGGCGCCCTGCATGTCGGTCCGATGAGCGCCGGCGCCGATCCGGGCCCTGCCTGCTACGGCCGCGGCGGCGCCGCGCCGGCCGTGACCGACGCCGACCTCGTGCTCGGCCGCCTCAACGCGGAACGCTTTCTCGGCGGCCACATGAAGCTCGCACGCGCGCCGGCGGAGGCCGCCGTCGCCCGGATCGGGCAAACGCTCGGCCTCGGCAGCGTCGCGGCGGCGCTGGGCATCACCACCATTGCGGACGGGGCGATGTCGCTCGCCGTGCGCGCGGTCTCGGTCGACAGGGGAATCGATCCGCGCGACACGACGCTGATTGCCTTCGGCGGCGCGGGCCCCCTTCACGCCGCCGCCATTGCGCGCGAGATTTCGATCCCGTGCGTCGTCGTGCCGAAGCTTCCCGGCAATTTCTCCGCGCTCGGCATGCTGATGGCGCAATGGCGGCACGATTTCGTCCGCACGCTGGTCGGCGAGTTCGGCCAGATCAGCGCGAGCGATGCGGCGCGCGCGTTCGCGGAACTGCGGCGCGTCGGCGAAGCGGCACTCGCTCGCGATCATCTCTCACGCGATCATCATCCGCGCTTCGACTTCGCCGCCGATCTGCGTTATCGCGGCCAGGAGCATACCATCGCCGTACCGGTTTCCAGCGCGGACGACATAAGCGGCGATGGCAAAGCCACCCGGATCCGTTTCAACGAGCAGCACGATCGCCGCTATGGTCACGCCGCGCCCGACCAGTCGATCGAGATCGTCAATCTGCGCCTCACCGTCACGGTGCCGCGCATGGAGGATGCGATCGCCCGCTGGTTGTCGCAGCCTTGGATGCCGTTTGAAGCCGCGCCCGAACAGCGCCGGCCGGTGGTGTTCGATGATCCCGAGCGGCCGCTCGAGGCGCGCATCTTGTGGCGGCCGGGCCTCGCGGCGGGAGCCGAGATCGCCGGCCCCGCCGTGATCGAAGAGCCGAATTCGACCACGCTCATCGGCCCGAACGACCGTGCCGTCGTGAACGAGAGCGGGCATATTATCGTGACGCTGGCGCGCAGAGACAGCCTATGAAAGTCAATCCCATCACCGTCGAGGTCGTGCGCAACGCCGTCAATGCCTATGCCGACGAGATGGCGAGGGCATTATGCAAGTCCGCCTACAACATGATGATCTACGAGGTGCGCGACTTCTGCTGCGGCCTGATTGATGGCGAGGGTCGGATGATCTCGCAGAACAAAGGCGGGCTACCGATCTTCCTCGCCGACCTCGGCATCGCGGTGAAGGACGGCATCGAGCGCTATGGTCTCGACGGCTTCGCGCCGGGCGACGTCATCATCATGAACCACGGCCTCGTATGCGGGCAGCATCTCAACAACGTCGTGATCTATGCGCCCTGCTTCCACGCGGGCAAAGTGGTGGCGTTCGCCGCGAGCCGCGCCCATTGGGTCGACATCGGCGGCATGCGCCAGGGTTTCGGCTCGGTAGAGACCACGGAGATCTATCAGGAAGGATTGCAGTTGCGCTCGCTCAAGATCTACGACGCCGGCAAGCGCAACGATACGCTCTGGCAGGTGATCCACGATAATCTGCGCTTTCCCGAGGCCGCTTTGGGTGATCTGCGCGCGCAAGTCGCATGTTGCCAACTCGGCGTGCGCCGCCTCGACGAGCTCATCATGCGCTATGGGCGCAGTACGGTCGAAGCCTGCATTCAGGCGGTTTGGGACGCGACCGACCGCGCGGTGCGCGCCTTCGTCGCGAAAATTCCGGACGGGACCTACGAGGCGGAAAGCTTTCTCGACAATGACGGCCGCGATCTCGACCGCAAGCTTCGCATCAAGGTCAGGGTGGTAATCGACGGCGAGCGCATGGTGGTCGATTTCTCGGAGGTCAACGATCAGGTGCCGGGCCCGACCAATTCGGGCTATTCGGGCGGGCTCGCTGCGGCGCGCGTTGCTTTCAAGAACTTGACCCAAGGCGAAGCGCCGGTGAACGAAGGTTCGTTCCGCGCGCTCGACCTCATCCTGCCCGAGGGCAAGATCCTCAACGCCAGGTGGCCGGCGGCGCTCGGCCTTTGGAGCATCCCGCTCCCGACCGTGATCGACACCATCCTCAAGGCTTTGGCGGAGGCTTTGCCCGAGCGCATCCCGGCCGCGCACAAGGGCGACATGGGGGGCTGCTCCATCGGGGGCTTTCGGCCGGACGGGCGGCGCTTCTTGCTGATGAACATTTTCGGCGGCGGGTGGGGTGGGCGGCCGCACGAGGACGGCGAATCCGCTTCGGTCTCGATCTGCCAGGGCGACGTGCGCAGCGCCCCGATCGAGCTGCAGGAGATTCAATATCCGTTCCTGATCGAGCGCTTCGCGCTGCGCACCGATTCCGGGGGCGCCGGTAAGCACCGCGGCGGGCTCGGGGTCGATCTCACCTACCGCGCATTGCAAAAGTGCGTTGCGAACGTGAATTGCGACCGCACCAAGGATCCGCCTTGGGGGCTGCGTGGCGGCAAGCCGGGTGCGGTCAACGAAGCCGTCCTGACGCGGGGCGACGGCAGCACGGCGAAGCTCCTGAAGGCGACCGGCGTCGCGCTCGAGCCCGGCGACCGGCTCACCTTCGGCACCGCCGGTGGCGGCGGATGGGGTGATCCGCGGCAGCGCGACCGCAAGCACATCGAGCAGGACATCGTCGCCGGTTTCGTCTCGCCGGAAGCGGCGCGGCGCGACTACGGCTACGCGTCGACGCGCGCGGACGCGGCGGAGTAGGGCGAGATGCTGGCGGAGGCGAGGCGCCGACATCTGCTCACCGCGATGGCGGATGCCGGCATCGAGCACATCGTGCTCTACGGCAATGCCTGGCAGGGCGACTACCTGCGCTATGCCGCCGATTTCGGCATCCTCGAAGGTCACGGCATCGCACTAGTGGCATCCGATGGCGCCACCGAGCTCTTTCTCGACAGCGCAACCGAGGCCGAGCGTGCCGAAGCCGAGACGCCGGGGATAAAAATCCATTTCGCAGCCGACGTCGCCCGCGCCGTCGGTGCGCGGCTCGACCGGCTGGCCAATGATCGCCTCGCTGCCGCGCCGCGTCGCTTCCTGCCGAATTGGCTCGCGGACGAAGGCCGCGACTTCGCGCTTGAGGATGCTACCGCGCTCCTCGACCGGCTGCTCATGCACAAGCTGCCGGCGGAGATCGCGGCGCTCCGGCGCGCGGCGCAGATGGCGGACGACGCCTATGCCGTGTTCCGCGACGCGGTAAAGCCGGGGCGCCGGCAATACGAGGTGGTGGCGGACATCGAGGCCTATCTGCGCCGCCGCAGGTGTCCGGACAATTTCATGATCATCGGCTCCGGGGGGAAGGATGTATTCGGCATGACACCGCCGTCGGAACGCCGCATCGCTCCCGGCGATCTGGTGACGACCGAGCTTACGCCTGCGGTCGCAGGGTATTTCGCCCAGATTTGCCGCACGCTGGTCGTCGGCAGGGCAACCGACGCACAGCGCCGTGCCTTCGATGTCTTCCGTGAAGCGCTCGCCGCCGGCATCGCGGCCGTGCGGCCCGGCGCCACGGCAGCCGACGTCGCCCGCGCCGAGAACGACGTCTTTCGCAAACACGGCCTGGGCGAGTACACCACCAGCAAATGGACGCGCGTGCGCGGCCACGGCCTCGGTCTGTTTTGCGACTCGAAGCCGCACCTGCTCGAGGATGTGGACACGCCACTCGCGCCGGGCATGGCGCTGATCGTGCATCCCAACACCTATCATCCCGAGGTCGGCTACGTCGTGCTCGGCGACGCGGTGGTGGTGATGGACGAGGGGGCCGAAGTATTGTGCAAAACCCCGCGCGAATTGTTCGAGGTCGCGACGTGAGGCGAGCATGCGACGCGGCCTGATCTCCCGTTCGAAGGCGGAGCTGCCCGACGCGGTGCTCGATGCGCGCCTCGCCCATGTGCACGCGGCGATGGGCGAGGCGGGCCTCGATGCGCTGCTCCTCTACACCAACAATACGCGCGCGGCCGGCGTGTCCTGGCTCACCGGCTTCGTGCCGTATTGGTCGGAGGCGCTGCTGGTGGTGCCGCGCGACCGGGAGCCGGTGCTGGTGGCGGCGCTCAGCTATCGCGTCAAGAGCTGGATCGAGCGTACGAGCCGCGTCGCCGAAGTCGTCCATGGTCCGCGCATCGGGTTCGAAGCCGCGCGCATGATTGCGGCGTGGAAAGCCGATGCCGCGCTGGGGGTCGTCGATCTCGACGGCCTCGCCGCCGGGATCGTCGACGACTTGCGCCGAAGCGGCCCGCGCCTGACCTTGCGCGACGCGACGCCCTTGTTTGCACCGCTGCGCGCGGCGGCCGATCCGGCGGAGATCGCACTGGCGATGACGGCAGCGGCGATCGCGCAGCGCGCGCTGGCGCAGGCGTCGGGGCGAGGCGCAAGCCTGGGCGAAATCATCGCCGCGGTCGAAGCGCAAGCGCGCAGCGACGCGGCGGAGGAGGTCTATGTCGCCGCCGCCCCCGATCTCGGCCGCGACCGCCGCCTCAAGCGCATCGAGGGCGAGGCGGCGTTGGGCGAAAGCTTCGCGCTACGCGCCACCGTCGCCTACAAGGGCACGTGGATTCGCCTCACGCGTACGTTCTCGCGCGACGGCGCCGCGAGGCCGCAGGAGGAGGCGGCCGCGCGGTTGGCCGCCGCGGTCGCGAAGCTTCCGAGCGCGGACGGTTTTGCCGGCTTTTCGTCCTGGCTGGTCGAGGGCTGCCGGATCGCGCAGCCGCTCGCGCCGCTGATGGGGTCGCGCGTGGCCGCAGCGCATCTGCTCGCGCCGCACGCGCTCGTCTCGGTGCAGGCGGATTTCGAGGTCGAAGGGAGGCCGCTCCTCCTCGCCGCGCCCGCCCTGCTGGGCGCGCGCGGCGAAGCCACAAGCCTGCTCGTCCAGCCGTTTTAGACGGCCTTCGGTGCGCCCGGCGTGCTGGCAGCGGCCGTGCGTGCGTGCAAGGCCATCGCGATCATCGCGACGCCGCCGAATAGCATGTTGATGCCGACCAGCAATCCGAGCGCCCATTCCGCCGTGCCGGGCAGCCCGGCCCAAATGATGGCGGCCAGAATGAGATCGATGATGCCGCTCACCAGCATCCAGCCCCATTGCCCCGAAAGCTCCTTCTTGTGCTCGAAGGCGTACATGATCGAAAGGACGCCTTCGATAATGAAGAACACGATCAGCAGCAACGTGAGCGAGACTGCGCCCCGGACCGGCCACCCCAGCAAGACGATGCCGGCGGCTATAGCGAGCACGGCGGACAGGAGCGACCACCAGAATCCCGGCGCATGCCGCGCCCAGAACGTCGTGACCAAGCCCACGATTCCGCTGATAAGGAAGAGCCAGCCCAAGAAGATTGTGACCGCGATGGTGGCGAGCGGCGGGATTATGATCGCCAACAGGCCCAGCACCACGAGGATGATCCCCTCGACCAAGAACAAAACCCAATGCTCGTGAACCGCTTGCGCCAGCGCGCGCTGCAGCTGATTGGCGTCGCCCGAGTCCATTGACATGTCAGACCTCCCTTCCTGGCGTTGCGCCTACGCCGGAAATTCCAACATGAACGCGCAACATCAATATACCTGCCCGGCTGCGCGCGCCAACTCGCAAATTGTTTGGCCGGTGGGCGCCGTCGGCGGTCGGCTGAGCCGCGCGAGGGCCATGAGATGGGCGGTCGAAAGAGCCTGACAATTATGGGCTACGCGTTTTCGTTATCTAAATCCCGCCTAAATGCGCCCGCCATTCGATTTGCCGCCGAGAACGTCGCCTAGACCTTGCGCTGAATAAACGAGGCCCACGAGCAAGGTCGCGGGCGATGCGGGGTAGGATTGCAACGAGCGTGTCAGCTCAAACAGATTGGTGATGCGGCAATATGCGTGCCTCACCAGCTCTGGAGCCAGTAAGCGATGTCATAAGCCAGCGCGCCAACGACGCAAACTGCAAGCCCGGTCCACAGGATGCCGAGCAACAGCACGGTATTGGCGCGTTCCACAAATTCCTTGTCGACTAGATGGGCCATAAATTGCCCCTCTTCGAGTCGCCCCCTTGTCCTTGGGCGCAATGTAACGCCTGACCTGCCGGTCCGGCTAAGCCCGCAACTGCACACCAGGGTTGCAACTTGCGCGTGGCTCAGCCGCTCGTTTATGCGACATTTACGCAAGCGATTAGCGCGCTCGCTGCTGTCCCGCAGGCGGCCGCCCGCTCACCGCACGCGTAGCGCCTCTAGCGAGCGCTCGCGACCTGCCTCGGTAAACCGCGGGGCTGAAGCCGCGTTCGTGACAGTCCGCTTCGTGGTTGCTAGGAAACTTCGTTCGGCCACGGAGCGGGGAAACGCAATCATGCTGCGAACGTTGAAATGTCCGGTGATCGCGCTGGAGGAACACTACTGGGACAAGGAGCTGGCGGCGCTCTTCGTCGGCGCCGAAGGCGTGCGCGATCCGGAAATGCTCAGGCGCCTCTATGATCTCGGCGAGTTGCGCCTCAAGGAAATGGACGAGGCCGGGATCGACGTGCAGATCCTGTCCCATGGGGCGCCCTCGGCGCAGAAGCTCTCCGGCGTCGAGGCGGTTGACGTCACGCGCCGCGTCAATGACCGCCTCCACGCCGTCGTCGCCGCGAACCCGGCGCGGTTTGCCGCCTTCGCGGCGCTGCCGACCAGCGATCCGAAGGCGGCGGCGGACGAACTCGAACGCACTACCAAGCTCGGCTTCAAGGGGGCGATGATCCACGGCCTCGCCAACGGCGTCTTTCTCGACGACAAGCGGTTTTGGCCGATCTTCGAGCGCGCGCAGGCACTCGACGTTCCGCTCTACCTGCATCCATCGGTTCCGCTGCCGGCGGTGATGGACGCTTACTACAAGGACTACGCCAAGGATTTTCCGATGGTCGTGCGTGCCGCCTGGGGCTACACGGTTGAAACGGCAACGCACGCGATCAGGCTCGTGCTCGGCGGCGTGTTCGACGCCTATCCCCGGCTCAAGGTTGTTCTCGGCCACCTCGGGGAGACGCTGCCGTTCCTGGTGTGGCGCGTCGATCAGGCGCTCGCGCGCCCGGGCGCGAAGACGTTGAGCTTCCGCGAGGCCTTCTGCGGCCACTTTTATGTTACGACCAGCGGCAACTTCTCCAATCCGGCGCTGTTGTGCTGCGTGATGGAGATGGGCATCGACCGTATCTTGTTTGCGGTCGACTGGCCCTTCGTCGCCAACAAGCCGGCGGTGCAATGGATGGAGACCGTGCCGCTGTGCGACGAGGACAAGACCAAGATCTTGAGCGGCAACGCCAAGCGGCTTTTCAAAATGTAGCCCGGTCCCGCCGATCACCAAAGGCCGACTTGCGCCGAGATTCGCCCACCCCAATTTCCGTGCATCAGCCGCGCGGGCCGCGGCGCGATTGCCGCTCGCGGCCCGGCATTGTATGGGGTGCGGGTGGGGCTGCCTGCGCCTGAGCGCATCGGGCCCGTAGCTCAATGGTTAGAGCCGACCGCTCATAACGGTCTGGTTGGAGGTTCGAGTCCTCCCGGGCCCACCATGCGTGTTTTCAGCTCTTGTTTTCGTTGGCTTTTTTGCGGTTTTTGACAGTCGGGCCCATAGTTTTTGACAGTTTTGTTCGCGCTTTGGCCATTGCTTCGCGCGCCAATGCCGCTTGTTTGACGGTGCGCGTGTAGTGCGCGATCTCGCTCAATGTCTTGTGTCCACCGAACGCAGCGATCTCGTGCGCGCTACAGCCGGCTTCCGCGAAGCGCGTCAAGCTCGCCTTACGCAAACCGTGCGCGCTAAAACCATGCAAGCCAGCTTCGTTGCAGGCGCCGCGGAACCAATTGGTGAAGCCAGCGGGCGAAAATGGCTTGCCGGACGCCGTCACCAGGAACGTCAAGTGCCTGCCCTTGCTCGGCATGGCGTGGATCGCCTCTTGCAGCTCGGGGAAGATCGGCAGATGCAACGATACGTCGGTCTTTTGCTGGCGTACGTGCAAGATCGGGCCATGCTCAGGATCGTCGCGGATATGCTGTGGCCCCATGCGCACAACGTCACCGCGCCGCTGTGCCGTGTTGAGAAAAAGCTCCATCGCAAGCCGAGCGCGCGTGCCGAGCGCATGGCGTTGACGAAACGCCGCGATCTGTTCCTCACCCCACGCCCGGAAACCTTCGCCCTTCCTCGGGACTTTGGCCTTGATGTCCGTCGTGGGGTTCTCGGCGATCCATTTGATCGACACCGCGAAGTCTAAGAGCGGTCGCAGGGCCCGCAGCCAGTTTCGTTTGGCAAAGGGTGGGCGGCCATCAAGGATTGCGAGCACATGTTCGCGCCTGAGCAACGCGACCCGCTTACTGCCATGCTCGTCGCGAAATTTTTGTAGGATCGCCCACATGGTGCGTCGCGTCTCGGTGGCGATCTCGTGCTTAAACTGCAAACTGTTCGCATAGAGCGCCACAAGGGTGGTAACTGTCCCTGGACCACTGCGCTTTGCACCGATGTCCGATGGGGGCGCGCTCGCAGCAATGGCGGATTGATATGCGTCCATGAATTCCGCGCTGCCCGGCAGCCCCGGTAATTTGATGCGCGCGCAGCCCGGCTTGCGGAAGTAGTAATACGGCTTCCCATGTGCCGTGAAAGCCTGGACAAAGCGCAACCTAATTTTCGTCATAGCGCAGCACCGTGTCCCATTCGTTTGGTCCTTTACCATCCTCGCCGGGCGGCTCAGCGCCGAGCGCGATTATGGTGATCTTGCCTGCCCTGTCGACTTCAACGCGCGCAATACCCACACCCGCCGCAGCCACGGCCCGGATCGCTCGGGTCACGTCTTGTTGGCGGAATGTGGAGGGCGCGCGGGCCATGGTCAGGAAGTCTGCTTATGCGAGGTCATCGAGGGAATCGCCCGGAGGGCCGAGCGCCGGCTTGTTGTGCCTGCGGTAGATGGTGATGGCGCCGGTCGAGCTCTGGATCGCGGCGGTGGCCTCGGTCAGCGCCACGACCGGCCGGCCCTGCAGAAGCCAGATCAGGCCAGTCTCGTCATAGCGAGATAGTCGGCTGTAGCTTGGGTGCGGCTTCGCCGGTGGTGTCTGGAGGCCGAACAGATCCCTAGCCGTCCAGCCAAGCGCCTCCGCCTGGTCGCCCCAGCGGGCGAGGAACGCGCGGGCATCGTCGACAGCGAGTTGCCAGCGGTTGACCGGGACGAGGTCAGGGCAGCCAGCCTCGAGAGCGGTCACGACCCAGCTGTAGCGGGCCGGAAAATTGGAGAAAGCCGTACCGTGCGCACTGTCAAAACTGCCAAAACTCTCATTTGCGGTTGCGCTCTGAGTGACATCAACCGCAGGGCTATGTTTTGTCAGTTTTGGCAGTGCTTCGACTGCTGCATTTTGCGATTTTAGAGCGCGGAGTTTCTCGAGGTAGAGGCCGGTCATGACGAGCCCCTCGAGGCCGGATTGATCCGGTACGACACCTTCGGCCGCCCCCCATAACCGGTATTGCCACTTACTTGGGCGGCGAGATGGTCGAGGTCGACCAGGAGGTCGAGCCCCCGGCGAACATGATCGTGATCTGTCAGCTTCGACCAGCCAGGCCGGTGTACGTCGCGAGCCGTAAATCCGTCCTTGAGGGCGCCCCTACGGATGTGGGTCAGGATCGCCTCGGCGGCGATAATGTCGATCGTGTCCGTCGCGCCATAGATCCGCCGTGCATGCGTCTCGAGGTATTCGGCCACAGCGAGCGCGCGAAGCAGCGCCTCTCTTCCGACACCGCCCGTCTTGCCCTCGACGAGATGGTCGATCAGGGCCAGCGCAGGGACGAGCTTGCGGTACTTGGCAAGGTGCCCCTCGAGCGCAGGCGACAACGCATCGCCGCGCAGTCGCCGCTCGAGCCCGGCTCGCCACTCCAAGAACTCCGCCGCAGCCTCCTCGTCGAAGCGGACACATGGGATCTTGTCATGTGGGCCCTTCATGGCCCCCAACTCGAGCGCCCGCATCTCGCAGACCTTGGAGATCCGCTCGAATATTCCCCAGACCACATCTCGCTTCGCCGAATCCGGATATTCGTCCACATTCTTCCAGCCGGCCGGCTCGTCGGGCCACACCAACAGTCCGAAACGCTGGATCAACCCGTCGCCGCCGGCGCCATCCGCGTTTGCCCGGCGGACGTATTCAGCGATCTTCGACGGTTGGGTGTTGCCCAACACCCCGATGCAAACCGCATCGACATGGATGCGGCCGCGCGTGATGCGGTCGAAGGTATACGGCTGGGTACCCGACCAGCCGCTCAAGTAGAAGCCGCGCGCGACGCACTGTTCCTCGCGATCGAGATGCTTGAGCAGCGAGACGAGTTCGTCGCGTTCGACCAGGAGCCCGGCGGGGTTTGATACTAGCAATGCACCAAGCGCCTCGTAGCTCGAATCATTGGTGCGATATCGCACAGGTTTCGGTTCTTCTGGCCCGGCGCCGAGCCCTAGCGGATCTTCGGTTTGCGCCTCCTTGATCATGCCCTTGATCGAGGTCACGTCACCGAGCCTAACGACCTTCTCCGAAACCTTCTTCTTAAGCGCATCCTTGAGAACGCTCTCTTTGACCGACTTTTTCAGCTTAAACTCGGCGAGCGCGGCTTGATGGTCGACCAACGCGGCGGCGTGCGCCTTCGCGGCCTCGGCCTCGAGATGGTGAAGCGGCTTGAGGGCCTCCATCATCGCCGGCGACTTCAGCATGCCGGGTTTGCCGACGAAACCGCCCCAAACGTTCGGGACTTCTAACCAGTCCGTTTTCTGTTGAGGCTTGATACCAATGCGCCGTCCGATCAGCGCGCCCAGAGCAGTAAGGGTCGTGACCGCAACGTAGTCCGGTGGGCATTGTAGTCGCTCGGAGATGTCGCCTACCCATGGCCCGATCGATGGGGGCAAGAACTCGAGGCTGAAGTCGGCGACCTTGGCCAGCTTAGTGGGAATTTCCTTAGGCGCCGCCCACGCCGGTCCAGAAGACGCATTATCGCCGGGCATCGGCGGATCCGGCAGCGTGGCAGTGATCGCCTTGAGCTTCTCGGCAGTGCCGTCGGCAGCGAGCCAATCCGAGATGTCGCCCTTGTCGGGGCAGTCATCCCAATGCTTGCCGATATCGAGAACGCGGATCCGCTTGGCGATGCCGCGCAAGGACGCAACCACCTGCTCGCCATGCTCGCGCCCCTCGGCGTGATTGTCGGGGAGCACCACGACATCGGCGCCGCGTAGGTACCCCGAATATTCGGGGCGCCATTTCTTGATGCCGCCCGGATTCGTCGTCGCGGCGACGCCGATGGCGATGAGATTGTCGACATCCTTCTCGCCTTCGGGGATGTAGATCGCCTGCCCGGCGGCGACAGATTTCATGAGCTCGGGTAGCCGGTACGGGATGCGGCGCGTGCCCTGCAGATTCCAAGTCCAACCGCCATGACCGTTCGGTCGACGCTGGCGAAAGCCCTTCGGGTCAAAGCGCACGACCTGGAACAGGAGCTCACCGGCCTCGTCGCGGTAGTCGTAGGTCTTGACCATCTTGGGATCGGCGCGGCTGACGACCTGCGGGGACCCGAGCAAGCCCTCGCTCCGCAACCATGCGGCCGGCTGGTCGTATCCTTGCCGCCGGATTAGGTCGAATACCCCACCGCCGACATTGGCCTCGTGGTCAAACCAAGAGCCCTTCTTGAGGTCGATCGCCAGTGAGCCGCGACCGCCGTAGCGCCACTCATTGCCAAGCTTCTGGGCCGGCTCGCCGAGCAATCGGAGCGCGACCGGCTTCATGAGCGAGTTGAAGTCAATCCGCTGCGCGAAATTCATTGATTCCTCTATGTCGATAAAAAGGTGAGGCGGCGGTCATGGGCGCACCGTCCACTAGGAGCCGGGCTATCTCTTGCCTCGATTTGCGCTTCGGCGCGGCGCGCCTCGAAGTTGGCCAGGAGATAGTCGGGCACATATCGCCGGATCGCCTCCAGACAGAGGCGGCGCCCCGCCTCAGGGCGCACGACCAAGGCGTTGGCCTCGACTTTCCGGGCGCCGAACCGGGCCAGGTAGTCCTGCACGTAAGGCTTGAGGTGGTCGGAGTGCCCCGGATTGGCCAAGTCCTCGCCGGAAGAGGTCACCAGGTTCTCGGACCAGCTCAAGCCCTCGGCCTCGATGAAGTCGAAGTTGAGTCCGAACCGATCGACGATGAGGTTGTCCGGGAAGTAGCCAGTCGCGGCGGACATGCTCTCGATGTCCGAGATCACCGAGCCGGAGATGTCCAGGCCGCTAGGATCGTGGTCGCCGCAGTAGAGCAGGACGCCGGTCTTGCCCTCGTTTTCGCGCTCGAGGAAGCGTCGCATCGTGCCGGCTCGGCTGTTGAGGCATGTCCGACCGCGGATATTGATCAGTGGGATCGTGTAGCGCTTGCAGATGTCCGAGAAGAGGGACTTCAGGTCGATCTTCTCGACCCACATCTCGATGTAATATTCGCTATCGTCCCAAAGGCTCACCGGATTGTACTGGTGATGAACGTGATGGCGGACGTGCTCGATCCAGCCTCGGGCGAACTCTTCCGGGGTCTCGTCGTCGAGTTCCTCGACATGCTCGGCGGCGCGCGCCTCGTCGTCGGCGCAGACGTTGATCGGCAGATCGCCGGACTTGCGGCAAGCGACGAACAGCCTCTCGATGGTCGGGAAATCGGCCTTGGTCGCGCCATGCTCCTCGAGGATGTAACACCATCCGCGGGCGCTCACCTCGAAATCGAGGCTTGCCCTGATTTCCTCGATGAGCCGACAGAACTCCTTGACCTGTGCCTCGTAAGCATCCTGAGCCGCGGCCGACTGGCGACCGCGACTCCGCTTGGGAATAAGGATCTCAGGCTTGCGCGCGTCGGCTCGATCGTGTAGCGAGGTCATTGCAGACTTTCCCTAAGGCCCCGGTTCGCGCTGGGGCCTTTCCCTTTCGAGAATTGCTGTTATCGCGGGTCATCGAGGCCCGCGCCGTTTGCGGGACCACGGCAGATCACACCGCGGACTCAGCCGCGCCATCGCGCTCGGCGACGGCAGCCTCCGACTTCTCGGATGATCGCTCCAGCGCCCGCCGCAGCAGCAGGCGAATTGCTTCATTGCGGCTCGGAATTTTCGGCTGCGATCGGCGCCAATCCTCAACAAGCGCGAAGATCGGGCCCTCTAGCGGCAACCGGACGACAGCAGTCTGTTCGTGCATGAAGGCACCTCGTGTGCAGTGTTACGAGATGCAGTTTGTGGCACTGACGCGCCTGCCGCGAAGGGGGACATTTGCGCGGCCGGGCGGCGGGTTTATTTGTCCCCTGGCGCGGCCCTGGCGCGCTGGATGGCCTTGGCCAGGGCCTCGTCCGAGAACATGTGTCTGGCCGGCACATGCTCCTGAAGCGCGCGCACTAGCGCCACAAACGGCGACGGCTCCCCGCTCGTCCCGACAATGCGCGCACCGTACGGCAGGTCGTGTCTCTGCACGATCTGCGTCAGCGCCTGTATCCACCACTCCCACGCCTCGCCGTCGCGATATCCCTCCGCGGCACTGAGGTCGTTGAGCGCGCAATCGCACGCAACCACCAGGGATGTCAGCACGCCCCGGAAGTGATCTCTGCGCCATCCGCCAGCCAAGCGCGGATCATTGAAGTGCCGTCGGATGAGGTGGTCCGTATAGGAATCCACAGACTGCTGCTGCTCCTGCTGCTCCTGCTGCTCCTGCTGCTCCTGTTGCTTTCTGGATAGTTCGTCCTGCTGCTCTCTGGATGGTTCGCCGGTTGAGGCAGGGAAGGGTTTGCTGTCGCGCATCACCTTCTCTAGATCGCCAACTTCCCGACGGATGCGCTCGATACGTTCCCGTACCGTCGCCTTAGGTGCGGCGGTGCGTTCGAAAATGCATTCCTTGAGATATAGTGTGGTGTCAGTGGTTATCTGCTGCCTCACCTTAGCATTGAGTTGCCGTCGATATGCGCGCTCGATCGCTTGCCACTGCTCATCGGTGAACGCGATTGTCGGAACATCGTCCGCGTGCGCGATCGGGATCGTGGACCGCGGCTTCGGCATGATGACTACCGCCTTACACCGCCCGATGTGATGTGACGGCGCGGGGCAGGCCGGACGGCGGTAGTGTCCGGCGACGGATCGCGACTCCGGCCCCGCGCCTTCCAGATTCTATAGCACGCCGATAGGGACTGACCCGGTACCGAAAAGAGGTTACAAAGTTTGTATAGGTCCGTATGCTGTCCTCGCAAGACGGCTGCGGAGGGCTTCATGAGTGCGCATTTCGGCAGATTTGTCGCCTATTACCGGGTCAGCACAGACAAGCAGGGGGAATCGGGCCTCGGCCTCGACGCTCAGCGCCAGGCCGTCATGAACTACCTCAATGGCGGTCCCTGGAAGCTGGTCGCGGAGCATACCGAGGTCGAGAGCGGCAAGCGCAATGCCCGCCCCGAACTCCAGAAGGCCCTGGCGGCCTGCCGGCGCCATAAGGCCAAACTCTGCATCGCCAAACTCGACCGCCTGTCC
>Ga0310917_10000540_pt1 | contig 16812 bp, 12 predicted proteins | sample GREbulkMGLF178_FD_203531 | JGI IMG/M metagenome (GOLD analysis project Ga0310917, IMG submission 203531) | Lab enrichment of tropical soil microbial communities from Luquillo Experimental Forest, Puerto Rico - GRE.bulkMG.LF178 | ecosystem: Environmental > Terrestrial > Soil > Tropical forest >... | reverse complement strand
CGCACACGTGGTCGGTGATCACGCGGTGGAAAACCGCGGTCAACCGGCATGAGATACCGCCGACGACACCGGACTGGGTCACCGTCGATCATCGGCCCGTCGCGACGTTCGAGGCGAATGATCTACCCGCAGCCATGCGCGCCGTTTGGGACGTCACGCCACACTTCAGCACCCACATCAAGGCGGTGCATCGACTCACCAGTTTCGGAGCGGTCGTGACCATTATTGCGTATGGGACTTCGCCAGACGGCTTCGCCGCCGAGTGGCTGATGATCGAAATCTTCACGGTCGACGGCGACCAGATCAACCGCTGCGAGCTATTCGACGAGGCAGACCTCGACGCCGCGCTCGCCCGCTTTGAGGAGCTGCAACCGCAGGTGCGACAGCTGGAAAACGCGGCAAGCCGAGTGCACGGGCGCCTCAAGGCGTGCATCGCGGCTCGTGACTGGAACGCGGTAAGCGAGATCCTGGCCGACGACATTGCAGTCGACGATCGCCGTCGGGTCGTGAACTCCGGGATTCAATACGGTCGAGATGCCGCCATCGCGGACCTGCGGAGCGCCGGCGACGTGGGACTCACGAATATTTCGTTGGCCGTCATCGCGACCCGCGGTGAGTGCCTTGAGCTCTGTCGCACGTCTCTGCGGCACCAAGAGCAACGTGGTGCATTCCAAATGGACTTTTTCAGCGTCCTCGAGATCAACGCTGACGAGCGGATCGTGGCACGCGTCGCGTTTGACCTCGACGACATCGATGCCGCCTACGAGGAACTCGAGGCCCGATACATGACGGGCGAAGCAGCCGTGCACTCGCACACGTGGTCGGTCATTGCAGGGGTCACCACCGGGTTCAATCGTCACGAACTTCCCTCGACGACGCCGGATTCGGTTTACATCGACCATCGGCCGCTCGTATCGATCGAGGGGGTTGATCTGGCCGCATCTATTAGTGCCGTATGGGACATCACTTCGGATACAAGCGCCTACATCGAAGCCGTGCATCGGCTGAGCGAACTCGGAGCCAGCTTCACTCAAGTGCTGAAAATGACCTCGCAACTGGGCTTTGATGCGGAATTGCGGCTGCTCTACATTTTCACAGTCGAAGGCGACCTGATCAGCCGCGTCGAAGTCTTCGACGAAGCAGACCTCGACGCCGCACTCGCCCGCTTTGAGGAACTCCACACCCAGGCACCGCGTCCCGAGAACGCGGCAAGCCAAGTGGAACAACGCTTCATGACCTATTTCGGCACCCGCAATTGGGACGCCATTGCGGAATTGATCGCCGACGACTTTTCTATGGATGATCGTCGTCGCACCGTCAACGCCGGGGTCAGGCACGGTCGAGACGCCGAGATCGCAAGCCTTAGGGCGATCGCCGCCGTCGGAGTCACGAGCATGACGTTGTCAAACGTGATCGCGATCCGTGGGGGGCGCCTGGCCCTCGGTCGTTACTGCGTCTCGGACAACTGGGGGGAGACAAAGACGCTTTGCGTCCTTGAGATCAACGCCGAGAACCTGATCGTGGCACGCGTCGGGTTCGATCCCGACGACCTCGACGCCGCGTTCGAGGAGCTTGATGCTCGATACCTTGCGGGCGAAGCGGCCACCCATGCGCAAACCTGGTCTGTCGTTGCGAAGGAGTGCGCCGCGTTCAACCGGCACGAACCTGCGACGACGACGCCGGATCCCGTTTACATCGACCATCGACCGCTCGTATCGATCGAGGGGGTTGATCTGGCCGCAGCCCAGCGCGCCGTGTGGGACCTCACTCCGGACGCCAGGACCTTCATCGAGGCGGTGCATCGGCTGAGCGAACTCGGAGCCGTCGTCACCCAAGTGGTGAAAGGGACCTCGCCAGAGGGATTTGACGCCGAGTGGCAGATGATCAGCGTTCTCACCGTCGAAGGTGACCTGCTCAGCGGCTACGAAGCCTTCGACGAGGCAGACCTCGACACCGCGCTCGCGCGATTTGAGGAATTACAACCGCGGGCGCGGCGGCTGGAAAACGCGGCAAGCCAAGTGTACGAGCGCTTTTGGGCCTACTCCGCGGCCCGCGAGTGGGACGCGATGGCCGAGACCCTGGCGGACGACAGTTTCGCCGACGATCGCCGGCCCGTGGTGAATGCCGGGCTCTGGCAGGGTCGCAATGCCGTGATCACAATGATGCAAGCCCTCGAGGACGTGCGGAACATAGCGTGGACCGTCATGGCGACCCGCGGGGAGCGTCTCGCGCTCGCCCGACTCGCGAATCGCGACCCGCGGAACGAAGCGTTTGGTGTCGAAATGTTCACCCTTGTCGAGATCGACGCCGACAACAAGATAACGGCACACATCGCGTTCGACCTCGACGACATCGACGCCGCGTTCGAAGAACTCGATGGCCGCTATCTTGCCGGCGAAGCTGCCGCGTACGCACATACCTGGTCGGTGATGACGCAGGGCTACGCCGCGCTCAACCAGCGCGAGATACCCCCAACTACACCCGACTTTGTCAGCATCGACCACAGGCGCGGGATAGCGTTCGAGCCCGGCGACCTCATCCCGTACATCCGGGCCACGTGGGACGTCACACCGGACTCCACACTCCACATCGAGACGGTGCATCGGCTGACCGGTGTCGGAGCCGTCGTCACCCACACCGGGTATGGGACCTCCCTAGAGGGCTTCGACGCGGAGTGGCGAGAGCTCGTCCTTTTCACATTCGAAGGTGACCGGAGCAACCACTGCGAAATGTTCGACCCAGCAGACCTCGACGCCGCGCTCGCCCGCTTTGAGGAGCTGCAGCCTCAAACACCGCAACCGGAAAACGCGGCAAGCCAAGTGGACCAACGCTTCTGGGCCTACTTCGCGGACCGCGACTGGGACGCCTTGACGGAATTGATCGCCGACGACATCTCCGTAGATGATCGTCGTCACGTCGTGAACGCCGGCGTCCGGCACGGTCGAGACGCGGAGATCGCGAACCTGCAGGCGATGGTCGAGATCGGAGTCAGGAAGATAACGTCAACTGTCGTGGCGACCCGCGGGGCGCGCCTCGCGCTCATCCGACTCGCGAATCAGCACCTGCGGCACGAGGAGTTCGGTCTCGAGCTACTCGCCGTCGTCGAGATCGACGCCGACAACAAGATGGCGGCACACATCGGGTTCGACCTTGACGACATCGACGCCGCCTTCGAAGAACTCGACGCACGATACCTCGCGGGAGAAGCAGTCGCCCACGCGCACACGTGGTCACTTGTGTCGCAGGGCGTCTACGCCGCGCACAACCGGCGCGAGTTAGCCCCAACTACGCCCGACTGGGTGAACCTCGACCACCGGCGCGGAAGAGCGTTCGAGCCAGGCGACATCATCCCGTACGTCCATGCGACGTGGGAAATGGCGCCGGACGTCAAACTCTACGTCGAGACGGTGCACCGGCTGACAAGCATCGGAGCCGTCGTCACACAAACCTCGCGAGGGACCTCCCAGGAGGGGTTCGAAGCGGAGTGGCGAGAGATCGCCCTTTTCACGTTCGAAGGTGACTTGGCCAACCGCTGCGAGCTTTTCGACGAGACAGACCTCGACACCGCGCTCGCGCACTTTGAGGAACTGCACACGGCGGCGCCAAAACTCGAAAATGCGGCAAGCCGAGTAAGTGAGCGCATCTTGGCGCACTTCGCGGCACGCGACTGGGACGCCATGGCGGAGATGCTGGCCGACAACTATCTCACAGACGATCGCCGTCGGTTGGTGGGCGCAGGAATCCGACACGGTCGAGACGGCTGGATCGTGGACATGCGGGCGACCGCTGACCTGTGGATCTCGAACGTTACGTCGACTGTCATAGCGACCCGGGGGCAGCGCCTGGTCCTCGCGCGTGCCCGCTTCTCGCACCGCGATCAAGCGCCCGAGGGATTCCTCACGGAGTACCTCGGCATCGTCGAGATCGACGCCGATGAGCGGATCGTGGCGATCGTCATGATTGACCTCGACGACATCAACGCCGCCTTCGAGGAGCTTGATGCGCGATACCTCGCCGGCGAGGCGGCCGCAAACTCGCACGGATGGTCCGTCATCGCACGGGAATGCGCCGCGTTCAACCGGCGCGAAATCGCCGCAGCGGACTACGTCACCATCGACCACCGGCAGCTCGCCATAATCGAGGCGACTGATCCGCAAGCAGCGATGCGCGCCATCTGGGACGTCACGCCAGACCTCAGCATCCACATCGAGAGGGTGCATCGGCTCAACAGTTTCGGAGCGGTCGCCACCTATACCGCACATGGGACCTCGCCAGAAGGCCTCGACGCCGAATGGCGAATGATTTACATTCTCAACGTCGAAGGCGACCGGATCAACCGTTGCGAAATCTTCGACGAGGCAGACCTGGACGCCGCCCTCGCGAGGTTCGACGAGCTCGATCAGCAGGCGCCGCCGCTTGAGAACGCCGCGACGCGGATCTGGGCGCGTCTAGCCGACGCGTTCAACCGCCGCGACTTGGACGGTGTACTCGCCGTCGGCAGTGCTGCCGCTGGCTATGAGGATCGGCGAAAAGGCCTGGGTGATGCAGTCGACGGTCCAGAACGGCGCAAGGCAGTGCTCGCGGTGTTCGAGATGGCACGCAGCAGCTGGCGAATGGAGGTGGAACCCATCGCCATCCGAGGGGCTCGCCTCTCGGTGATCCGCGGGTGTTACCGCGACATCGACGATGCCGACCGACCGATCACCGTCGAGTTCTTGAATGTTATGGAACTCGGCGACGACGGGCGAATGCAACACAGCGTGAGCTTCGATCCCGACGACATCAACGGCGCATTCGCTGAACTCACGGCGCGCTGGATCGCGTCTGGGGAAGTCGCGCACCCCGAGGTCATCGAGGCGGCGCGCAAGTTCCACGAAGCCACCAACCGTCATGACTGGGATGCCGTAGCTGCTCGCGATGGCGGCGCCACCTACATCGACCACCGGCAGTTGGCGGCGGGTGGGACCAACACAGTCGCCGATCACATGTCGTCCATCCGGACGATGGCATCGCTCATACCGGACCTATGGATTGAGCAGGCGGAGATCCTCACGCACTCGGCCTCGGGGCTTGTGACCTACATAGTGATGAAGGGCACGTCGACTGAGGGCCTTGCGATCGAGCTTCCGCTTGTCGTGCTGATATTCCTCGACGGTGATCACATCGCCCGCATCGAGACCTTCGACGCGGACAAGCGCCACTTAGCCCTGGCCCGGTTTGAGGAACTCAACGTCGAGGGTCAGCCGTCCCAATAGCGGTCCCTTTTGCCGATATTCGCTTGTTCCGCAACATATTTGAACGTCTCGGGAGTCGCGTGAGAACCCGGCGAATCCTGTCCCTCAGCCGAACGTTTGAGGTGTAAAGTATGACTACCGTCACCAGGGGCGGGAGGAACCGAGATGCTTGTGCGAAAGGTGGAACTCGACTTCAGCGACGCGAAAATCAGATGGGCGGAGGATCAACCAGAGTTCTGCCACCTGCTGAACGCAACGTCGAGTTTCCTGCATCACCTGGAATCCTTCCTGAACAAGGCTGTCCGACAGTCTCGTAAGGAACTCGACGCAGCCGCACACCCGGCATTGGATGCCGATGTCTCGATGTTCTGCGCGCAGGAGGGGTGGCACGCCAAGCTTCATGCTCAGTACAACGCCAAACTCGTCGAGTCCGGTTACCCATGGATCGGTCCTGCGGCGGACAAAATGCGCGATGATTTCGCGAGGTTCTTGGCTACCAAGAGCCCGCGATGGTGCCTGGCCTACTCAGAAGGGTTCGAAACGGTCGGGCCGATCGTGTCGCACTTCTTTTTCGAAGAGGCCGGGGACGTCCTGTACGACTGGGATGAACCGACGGTGTATCTCTGGCTCTGGCACTTCGCCGAGGAGTACGAGCATCGGAGTGTGTGCAACCACCTCTTCAAGGAGGTGTACGACAACAACTATCCGGCGCGGATCTACGGCACGGTATATGCGCTGTGTCACCAGTTCTCGTACACATTACGAACGGCAAACGCCTTGATCAATGCGGACCTCGCCGCTGGGCGGATCACGGAATCGAAGCTACGAAGCAAACTCCGCTTCGCCAACATGATGAGACGCTTCTGGGTGTACCTCCTGCCGAAGGTCCTGTTCCGGACCATGCGCCCGAGCTACGATCCGGCAGGCATTCCGCCGCCGAAGAACTCATTGAAGTTCCTGGCCCAGGCGGAACAACGCTATGCCATCCGCAGGCCATCCGAATTCACCGAAGAGCCGGCTGGGTAAGGACATCTACTGATGCGCTATCACCGGTGATAGCGGGTTTGCGGTTCATGTGCAGGTCGCCTGCGTGGTACTGATGTGAGCAGTGTGACCGACGTGGTTCAACCCGACTTACGTCTGCTCACCATCGCCCGGATGAACCGCCGGTGGTATCACGGGGATCCGTCCAGCGCTAGCGCCACCATCGACGACGAAGTCGGCGCCCGTGACATACGAGGAGCCATCCGATGCCAGGAATGCGACCAAGGTGGCGACCTCCTCCGGCGCCCCCACGCGATTCAGCGGCGATCCGGGATGCCCGCCCGGTCCGCGGCGAACGTTGAGGTGCGCGATCATCGGCGTATCGATCATTCCGGGGTACACTGTGTTCACGCGAATCCCGAACTGACCGAGCTCAATTGACGCCACCTTCGTCAGTCCGCGGAGCCCCCATTTGGTTGATCCGTAGGCGCCGTAGCCGGCGAGTCCCTGCAAACCGGCCTGGGACGAAATGTTCACGATCGATCCCCCGCCGGCTGCTTTCATGGGCTCGACAACCGCGCTGATCCCGAGGAAGGGCCCGACGAGGTTGACGCGCAGCATCCGCTCGAACTCGTCAACGGACTGATCCAGAATCGGCGCGACGGCGCAAATCGCCGCATTGTTGACCAACACGTCGACGCGACTGAATTCGTTGCAGGCCAACGCAACCACTTCTGCCCAACCGACCGCGCTGCTCACATCGTGGCGGACGAACCGAGCCGCCTCACCAATGGACGCCGCGACCTCTTGACCCTCGCGTTCGAGTACGTCGGTGATGACCACCCGAGCACCCAGAGAGGCGAACAATCTGGCCTCTGCCGCTCCCTGGCCGCGGGCGCCGCCCGTGATGATCGCGACCTTTCCCGAGAGGTCTGCCAATCCGTCGCTCACCGCGGCTCGTCCTTGCTCATATCGATGCCGGTGACCATGATTTCGCTTAGGCGGCGCGGTAACTCGGTCATCATGACCGTTGTCCTGATACGTCGTGGAAGCGTGACGTATCGTCGCTGATGTTCGACCGCATCCGCGATCGCGTTAGCGACGGTTGCCGGCTCCAAGTCGTCGCGGGGCAGCATGTGCCACCGTTCGAAACGTTCGATTACGCGTCGAGTCGGCCCGAAGCCGCGGATATTGTCGACCATATCCGTCTTGACCGCCCCGATGTGCACCAGCGTCGTTGCCACCGGTGTGCCGCGCAACTCCTGCCGCAATCCGGAGGTGAACTGACTCAAACCGGCCTTCGAACTGCCGTACAGGGTGACGCCCGGAGTGACGCTGACTGCGCCCATTGACGACACGTTGACGATGTGCCCACGCCCCCTGAATACCATTCGCGGCATCACCTGACGGCACAACTCCAGTGGTGCAGCAAGGTTGACCTGCAACAGATCTCGAACCTGCTGCGCCGACGTGTCCGCGAACAAGGAGACACAGTCCAACCCGGCGTTGTTGACAAGCACGTCGATGGGGCCGTCGGCTTCCACCCGGTCGATCAAAGCCTCGACGGCTGCCGGGTCGGTGAGGTCGGTCGGATAGGCCTTGCCGCCGAGCTCGTTGGCGAGCGTCTCGAGCGCATCGCCGCTGCGCGCGACCAGCGCAACCTTGCTGCCGCGCTCGGCGAAGATCTGGGCGATGCTGAGTCCGAGGCCGCGACTGGCACCGGTGATCAGGGCACGAGTGTTTCTTAGCTTCATGGTTTTTGCACTCCCAGCGCATCACGCAACACCGCACTGACATCCGCATTCGCCTGTTCGGCCATCGGTACATCGTCGGGCAGATTGAAGAACCCGTGGAACATGCCGGGATAGCGGCGCACGGTGGCGGGAACGCCCACCGCCCGGAGCCGATCGGCGTACTCCTCGCCATCGTCACACAGTGGGTCGAACTCGCCGGTGACGATGTGCGCCGGCGGCAAACCGGCCAACTCCCCCAATATCGGTGACGCGAAAACGTTGTGATGGTCGCCCTCGGGGCCTAGGTATTGCTGGGTGAACCACCGCTGGTGCTCCAGCGTCAACACACCGCGTGCCGATGGGTCACGAACTTGCTTGGGCTTGCGGCGCTGATCGACCACGGGATAGATCAGTAGCTGAAAAGCAATCGGCGGACCGCCGTGGTCACGGGCGATCATGCACGCGACGGTCGCCAGGTTTCCACCGGCACTGTCTCCGGCGAGCACGAGACGCCCGGCGTCGCCGCCGAGGTCCGATGCTTGCGCGGCAGCCCATTTCGTTGCCGCCCAGGCGTCTTCCACGGCTGCCGGAAAGCGGTTCTCCGGAGCCAGGCGGTAGTCGACCGAGATGACAATGCCCCCAACGCCGTTGGCGAGCCGCCGACAGCACGCGTCATGCGAATCGAGGTCGCACAGCACGAAACCGCCCCCGTGCAGATAGACGACCAGCGGTACCGCGCCGGAGGACGTGTCAGGCGCAAGCGGATGATAAATACGCGCCGGGATCTTGACGGCGGGGTCCGCTCCGGGGATGGTGCGGTTCTCTATGTGCGCGACGGGAACATGCCGGCGTGGTTTGCGGCTCGCTTGCAGGCTGGCCCGGACCTCCGCGGCATCCGCGTTGCCGTCGCGCAGCGAGGCGAATGCCGCTGACATGCGTTGCGCCAGTTCACGCTTGGTGGACTCCACCGCGGTCTGGTTTTCGAGGTCCGGAGGACTCACCTGACACCGCCCTGCTCCAGTAGCCGACGCACCACTTTGCCAGTCGCATTGCGCGGCAGGGCGTCGAGAAACTCGACCTCGGGTGGCACCTTGTAACGGGCGAGGTTGGCGCGCACGTAAACCTTGATCGCCTCACCGTCGAGTGAGGTTCCGTCGGCGAGCACGACATAGGCCTTGAGGTGTTGTCCGAAGTCGGGATCGGCAACACCGAGGACGGCAGCCTCGTCGACACCGGGATGGCTGCAGATGAGATTCTCGACCTCCAGCGGATAGACGTTCTCACCGCCGCTGATGATCATGTCGTCGTCTCTGCCGTCGACGTAGAGTCTGCCGGTCTCATCCAGGTGGCCGACGTCGCCGCTGCTGAGCAACCCATCGATCACTTCCTTTTGCTGACCGTCGGTGTAGGCCAAGTTCTTCACAAACAGCACTGTATTAGCCCGCGCAAATCCCGCCGACGGTAAATCTCATTTATCTTCACCGGCGGCAGTAGGCTCGCAGACGACCGTCTCCCGCAATAAGCGAGGTGGCTCGATGCGGCGCCTTAACAGCATGGACAACCTGTTTCTCAAGCAGGAGAACCACACGCAGCCGCAGCATACGATCAAGGCCGTCGTGCTTGACCCCGCCGCGGCGCACCAATCGCTCACCTTCGACGCGGTCCGGGCTGCCATCCCAGCCCTGGTGGAGAAGGTCGAGCCGTTGCGCTGGCAACTGCTGTGGCCGCGCCTGGGCGGTCGACCCTGGTGGATTGACCGGCCGCCAGTCGACCTCGACTATCACGTCAACTACGCCGAGGCCGAGTCGCCGGGCGGCGACCGCGAGCTGGCGGCGCAGATCAGCGAGATCGTCTCGGTGGGACTCGACTGTGGTCGTCCTGCGTGGCAGTTGTGGTACATCGACGGCCTGGCCGACGGCCGCATCGCATTGGTCCTGAAGCTTCACCACGCCTTGGCCGACGGCCTGGCTTCGGTGCGGCTTCTCGAGACCATCTTCAGCACAGACCCCGCCGAACCGCTGCCGGTGCCTGAACGAACTTTGGTGCACGAACGGCCGCCGAACGCCGCGACGTGGCTTCGACTGCTTGCCATCCACGAGGGCGGCGCGGTGCTTCGATTTCCCCGTGTTCTGATGCGCTCGGCGCGGACGGTCGGGACCATCCGCAGGCGCCGCAAGGCCGGCCGGCCCGGCTTCGCCGACGCGTTCGCGGCGCCCGCCGTGTGTTTCAACGAGCGGTTCACCCTCGATCGGCAGTTCGCCTATGTCAGGTGTGACATGGCCACGATCAAGGAAATCAAGAGCGCGTTCGGCGTAACCCTCAACGATGTCTATCTCGCCGGGTGCAGCGGCGCTATCCGCTCCTATTTGGACCGCCACGGCGAGCTGCCCGCTGAATCTCTGACCACCGTTGTGCCCGTGGCGATTCGCCCACCCGGGGAGGAAATCGACTGGGGCAATCAAGTGACCATATGGAATGTCTCGTTGGCCACCGATGTGGCGGACCCGGTCGATCGGCTCAAGTGCATCGCCGCCAATACTCATGCCGCCAGGGAGGTGCAAGCCGAGCGTGACCTCTGGCTTTTCGGTGACTGGATGGATTACTGGCCGCTGTTCTGGTTCTACGCTCGCGGGTTGCCCATTCTGGGTGCCATGGCACGGCGGCGCCCCACGTACAGCATGACGGTGTCGAACGTTCCCGGCCCGAAGAAGCAGTTGTACTTCGCGGGCGCGCCGATCGAGAACATCATTTCGGTGGGTCCGATCATTTACCCATACGGCTTGAATGTGACGGGCTGGAGCTACCTCGACAAGATGACCATCGGAATGCAGGCGTGCAAGAAAAGCGTGCCTGACGTCTCGGAGATTACCGACGGGATCCCAAGGGCCCTAGCCGAACTCGCCGCGTTGGCGGCCGATCAACGCTCGGCGAAGCCGGCTGCGGAAGCTCCTTTGAGCTAAGTGCGACCATGGCGGCGGCAAGGGTGGCCATTAGGTCGCTGACCGCTCGAACCGACGGCAGATGTCGACGACTGCTTCGTGGTAGGCGATCCCCATCTCGAGGGTGAGACGCGGATGGTCGTTCCCTGCGCGAGCGACCTCGTCGGCCTCCGGCCGGATCGCCCGGAGGGTCGCGGCGAGTTCTTCACTGCGCGACCTGACCCGGGCGAGCAGCTGATGCGCGTCGACCGGGTCGAGCGCGTCGGCGAAAAACAGCTTCACCATTGCGATGTCGCGCAGCTCAAACGGCATCGCCTCGGGGCGGGTGAGCCAGTCGCGGAGAGCTCGCGTGCCCTGGTGAGTGCGCTCGTACACCCGGCGCGGTCGGTTGCCCTGAGGCTCATCGCGGCCGGCCAGCAGCCCAGCCTCCTCGAGCTTCGCCAGGCTCGGGTAGACCTGCGCCGGCGAGATGGTCCAGAAGAACCGAATCGAGAGCTCGACGGTTCGCTTGATCTCGTAACCAGAACGGGCACCGAGGCCGGTCATTCCTAGAACGACGTAGTCCGACGGGTTCAGGGTTGCGGGCCGCATATAAGTCAGGATAACCTATTATCCTGACTGATTCGCACATCGATGGCCGGCACGGAGGTGGATGGAGTCGTGATAGGCACAAAGCTCCCGCTTCGAGTCGCAATGGAAGCCCGAGACCACCGCGCTGTGATGGAGTCGTTCGCCGATAACGCGGTGCTCCGCTCCCCATTCACGGACAACCTGGCGTTCGAAGGCCGCGACCAGATCGACAAGCTCGTGACCGTAATCCTCCCGGTGCTAGAAGATCTCACCTATACCGACGAGCTGCATGCCGACCGGGCCGCGGTCCTTATCGGACAAGCGCGCGTGGACGGCCTGCGAATCCAGTTCTGCGATTACCTGAAGCTGCGCGGCGACGGTCTAATCGAGGAGATGACCGTGTTCTTCCGACCATTGCCGGCGACCACCGCCGCGATGCGCCGAATTGGCGGCGGCCTCGGCCAACGCAGAAGCAAGTTGCGCGGCCAGCTCATCACCACGATGACCGCCCCGCTGGCATTCATGGCCCGGACCGGAGACCGCGTCGGCGTACGACTGCTGCAACCCTGATTCTCGAGCCCGGCAAACCCGATGAGTTGACTTAGGCAATCGTGTAGTCGTGCAACGGGAAGGTCGAGGCTTCGTGTACCGCGTTTCGTGTGGACGTCGGCCGCAGCAGCGTTGCTTCACCGCTGTGGTTGAAGTAGTACGACCGTGACGTGGCACAGTTGCCCCAACGAAACACGGAGTCGCCCAGCAACTGTGTCATCCGATCGAGAAATCGGGCATTGGCGTCTTCGGTTACCTCAAAAGTGGTTGCGCCCCTACGCTTTACCTCGCCGAGCAGCCGATCCAAGTGTCGCATCTGATATTCGATCGTGTTGAAGAACGACAGCCCGGAGAAGGCGTACGGACTGACTAGGTTCAGGAAGTTAGGGAAGCAGGGAACGGACACGCCCTGGTAGGCCTGGAACCTGTTCTCGCGCCACCACTTTCCCAAGTTGCGGCCCCGGCGGCCGATCACCTCGATCGCCGGAAAATTGGCGTCCCACAAGTCAAAACCGGTGGCCAGCACGAGGGCGTCGATGACGTCTTTGTGCCCGTCGGCGGTGACGACACCGTCCGGCTCGATCCGCTCGATCGGGTTTGTCCGCAGGTGCACATGCGGTTTGGTGAAGGCACTGTAGTAATCGTTGGACCAGGTGGGCCGCTTGCAGCCGAAGTCGTAGTCCGGCGTCAATTTCCGGCGCAGCTCCGCGTCACGGACCGACACGAACCGGTGGACCATGGCCAGGTCGCCGCCATCGACGCCCAGTCGGCGGAACTGCCGGTAGTACACCGCAGTCACCGTTATCAGCTCGAAAAAGGTGTCGGTCATCCAGCGGAACAAGCGCTGCGCCAAGGGCAGTCGCGCGAACAGCCATTGAATCCCGGCAGGGATCGCGAAGTCGATCTTGGGCACCGTGTGGATCGGGGTGCGTTGGTAGACGGTTAGATCGGCGACCTGATTGGCCAGCTCAGGGATGAGTTGCACCGCGCTCGCCCCGGTCCCGATCACCCCTACCCGACGCCCCGCAAAACTGTAGTCGTCGTCCCACGCGGCGGTGTGGATCACCGTGCCGTCGAAGCTGTCGATCCCGCGGATGACCGGAATGCGCGGTTGGGAAAGGAAGCCGGTCGCGGTGATGAGAAGGCGGGTCGTCAACGCTTGGCCGCCGGCGAGCGCCACCTGCCACATGCGGGCGTCCTCATCCCATCGGGCACCTTCGACGATCTGATTGAACCGCATGTGGCGGCGTACGTCGTACTTGTCGGCGACGTGTTCGGCATATCGTTTGAGCTCAGCACCCGGCGCGAATAACCGTGACCAGTACGGGTTGGGCTCGAACCAGTACGAATACGTGGTGGACGGGATATCAACGGCCACGCCAGGATAGCGGTTCACATGCCAGGTGCCACCCAGGTCGGCCTCCCGGTCGAGAATGACCAAGTTGTCATACCCGAGGCGTTTGAGCTGGATCGCGGCGCCGATACCCCCAAAGCCGGCCCCCACGACGACCGCTTCGAAACACTCCGTATTCACAATTCGCTCCGTGATCACAAGCGGCCAGGACTCCTAGTGTGTGACTCTAACTATGGGTAATGCCCACCGCGACCGCCGAGGCCGGTTTGGGCAATTCAGACGTGGCCGGCGCTGGACGACAGGGCGGATGAGATGATGTCGTATCTCTCCCCCGACCAGGAAGCCACCCATGAGCGCTGTGGACGCCAAGATGGTCGGCTCCGTTCCGCGACGTCGGATCGCCGTCGCCTCAATGGTGGGCACCACCGTCGAGTTCTACGACTTTTACATCTATGCCACGGCCGCGGTGTCCGTGTTCCCGTACCTGTTCTTCCCGAAGGGCAACCATACGACCGCGCTGCTGGCCTCGTTCGCGACCTTCGGTCTGGCGTTCGTGGCACGGCCGTTGGGGTCAATGCTGTTCGGGCACTTCGGCGATCGTGCGGGCCGCAAGGCCACGCTGGTCGGCTCGCTGCTGACCATGGGGATCGCGACTTTCGTCATCGGACTGCTGCCGACCTACCAGCAGGTGGGCGTCGTGGCGCCGGTGCTGCTCGCAGTTATGCGGTTCAGCCAGGGCCTGGCGCTGGGCGGGGAGTGGAGCGGGGCGGCGCTGTTGGTCACCGAAACCGCCGAACGCGACAAGCGGGCGCGGGCCGGGATGTGGCCCCAGTTGGGCGCGCCATTCGGTTTCCTGCTGGCTAACGGACTGTTTCTCGTACTGATCAGCTGTTTGGGCCATAGCAACGTCAAGCTCAACCCGGAGGGCCCGTTCCTGACCTGGGGATGGCGGATCCCCTTCCTGCTGAGCGCTGTCATGGTGGCGATCGGGCTCTATGTCCGGCTGCGACTGACGGAAACGCCGGTGTTCGCAAAGGCACTCGCGCGCGGCGAGCGAGTCCGGAGCCCGGTGACCGCGGTTTTTCGCACCAGTTGGCGCGAACTGATCATCGGCACATTCGTCATGCTCGCGACTTACACCCTCTTCTACACCGTCACCACGTGGGCACTGAGCTACGGCACCTCGAAGCGACCACCGGGCGGGAGCGGGCTGGGCTTCGGCTATGCGGACTTCCTGCACATTCAGTTGATCGCAGTATTGTTCTTTGCTGCGATGGTGCCGATAGCCGGCGCGCTCGCCGACCGGTTCGGCCGACGGCGCACGTTGTTGGTCGTTACCACGGCGATCATCGGCTACGGTGCGTCATTCGGTCTCATGCTGGCGCCCGACAGCGCGACGAAGGGCTCCGCGGCTCTGTTCTTGGTCATCGGAATGACGTTGATGGGCTTGTCCTTTGGCCCGATGAGCGCGGTGCTGCCCGAACTGTTCCCGACCAACGTGCGCTACACCGGCTCCGGGATCTCCTACAACGTGGCAGGCATCCTTGGCGCCGCGGTAGCGCCGTTCATCGCTACTTGGCTGGCCACCAAGCATGGAGTGGGTTGGGTCGGGGGGTACGTGAGCGTGGCAGCGATCGTAACGCTCATCGCACTACTACTGATGCGTGAAACCAAGGACATTTCGTTGGAGAACCCAGTCGACGGCGGCGTCGGCAATGCCGCCCGTCGCGGCTGACTAACGCGTCTTATGTCAGGAGCCCAGAACGGCTGCGGCAGCGAATCGGAGGGTTGTCATGGGTCTGCTTGACGACAGGGTCGCGTTCGTAACCGGCGCGGCGCGCGGCATGGGGCGTAACCACGCGCTGCGCCTCGCGCGCGAAGGCGCTTCGATCATCGGCATTGATGTCGCGGCCGACGTTTCACCTCACAACGGATACCCCGCCGCCACCGAGGCGGACCTCGCGGAAACCGCACGTCTGGTGGAGGCTGAGGGACGTCCATGCTTGATGGAGATCGCCGACGTACGGAACTCCGGCGCGCTGGAAGCGGTGTTAGCACAAGGGGTCGAGCGCTTCGGTGGACGCCTGGACGTTGTTGTCGCCAACGCAGGTATCAGCAACTGGGCGCGCTTCTGGGAAATGTCGGACGAGCAGTGGCAGACGATGATCGACATCAACCTGACCGGTGTTTGGCGCACGATGAAAGCCGCAGTTCCCCATATGCTTTCGGCGGGAAATGGTGGCTCGATTATCACCGTCAGCTCGGTCGCAGGAATTAAAGCGTTACCTTGTCAGAGTCACTACACCGCCGCCAAGCACGGCGTTGTCGGGCTGACGAAGTCAGCCGCAATCGAGCTCGGGGAATACAACATCCGGGTCAACTCGATCCACCCGTGGGGGGTCGCCACAGCGCCAGCTGAAGACCCGAGCGTCGAAAAGATGCTCACCGCTCACCCGAACTACCTAATGTCCTTTGGGTGCGTGCTTCCCTCGCCGTTTCCTGCACTTGTCGATGACATCTCCGATGCCGTCATCTATCTGGCCTCGGATCTGTCTCGTGCCGTGACGGCAACACAGCTGACCGTCGATATGGGCGCCACCAAGGTCTAACTCGAGGCTGCAGTGTCGGGTTCGAACCGGCAACCAACGACCACGCCGGCGACGCCGCTCTACGCAACGAGACCGCCCCACAACCGATTTCGCGTCGGTTATGGGGCGGTTCGTGCGTGACGACGTCAGGCGATGGTCGCCGACTGCTGCGGCAAATCTGTCTTCGTGCGGGTGCCGGTTCCCGTGTGGGTCCCCGTTGTCGGCACCGTGGTGTGCTTGGTGTGGGTGCCCGTGCCGTTGCCGGTGCCGCCGCCGGTCCCGTTGCCACCCTGGCCACCGTGTGCGATGCGCAGCTCGTCCGCGGTCAGTGTGCGGATGCTCTGCCGACGCAGGGCCAGCTTGCTGGGGTTGGTGTTCATTACTTCTCCTCATTGTTGTCGTCGAGGCCCCGTGTGGGCCGCGCTCATAGGTAGGAGCACCAACCGCGCCAAACCCGGACACTTTTTCGGAGAACTTTTTCGGCGTCGAAATCGACGTCAGCGTGCTGCTCACTCGCCTCGAAATTCTCCGCGCCAGCGTGAATCTCGGCGAAGCGCCGCGACTAGGACCCGGCAACCTTGGCACGGGGCGTCCGTGCGATCTGGCTGGCGTAATAGCGGTCCATAAAGCCCAGGAGGATGAGCTCATGAGTGCGTGCGGCCGAACGCAGCAACCGGACGGCGTGCAGGTGGTCGAAGCTGTGCAGCAGCGACGCGAACGGCTGGGTCAGCTCACCCCGCCTGGACCGGTCCGCCAACTCACCGAGCAGCGGCACGAGAACTTCTGATCGCTGCCTGAACACCTGGCGCGCGGGTTCGTAGGGATGCTCGGCGGTGTCGTCGAGCAGCGCAGTGAGGTCGG
>Ga0310917_10000531_pt1 | contig 16903 bp, 12 predicted proteins | sample GREbulkMGLF178_FD_203531 | JGI IMG/M metagenome (GOLD analysis project Ga0310917, IMG submission 203531) | Lab enrichment of tropical soil microbial communities from Luquillo Experimental Forest, Puerto Rico - GRE.bulkMG.LF178 | ecosystem: Environmental > Terrestrial > Soil > Tropical forest >... | reverse complement strand
GCCGCTCGAATGCGTGGTGGTGCGCAGCGACAACGAAGCGGTCGTGGTCAACCTCGACATCGAACCGGTGGAGAAGCCCGACGAGGTCTTATGGGTCGATCCGATCCATAAGGGGTGAGAGATTTCTGCCAGGCGCCCGATGAAGCGCAATCTTGATAGCTGAGGGTGCCGCTACAGGAACTCCTTCGGGATCTCCGTCCATTTTTCCCGGCCGCGATAGAACAGCGGCTTTTTCTCGTACTTCGCCCGGTACGCGCGATACCGCGCGCGGTATCGCCGGATGCGCTGGCGCGCTCCCTTGAGCGGCTCGTGCCGGTAGCGCAGCAGAGCGCGCTCGACCGCCCACACATTCCTTCGGGAAAGCCTCCAGTCATACGTTCCCAACCTGCGCAAATCGAACACGGCGTATCCGGTAAGACATCCGGTGAAGTCGATGTACGGATCGAAATAGCTCATGGCGAGCGCGCGTACGGAACGGAACACCGGCTTTCGCCCGTGCAAGCCTGGATCGCGCGAGCGCGCCACGGACCCCCATCGACCGCGTTCACGGTATACGAGGATGACGTGATCGAGGTAGTCGGCCGACTTGAGGCTCATGACGAGCGGAGGAAAACCGTGCTGCTCCAGGATGCAGGCGGCGAAGAGAGCCGCCTCGAGACAGTGCGCCGTCCGGTGCCGCAGAACCTGCCGAAGACTTCTGAGCGTTTCGGGGCCAGGCTTAGGTTCGGTGTTGTAGGGCAACTGGTTGAGAAAACGCTGCACCAGGATCGGCGTGCGCAGCCGCCGAATCAAGCGCCGCTCCGTCGGCGTAAAGATGGCGAGGGCGGGCGCCGGACGGTTCATGCATTCCTCTCAGCGGCGGCGAAGCAGCCGATCCGATCGATGCGCCGATCGATCTCCGTTCAACCGCCGCCGAAGAACATCGCCAGTCTATCGCTGAATTGATCGGGCCGCTCCAGAGGAGACATATGCCCGGCTCCTTCGATCCTGTGGAGGATGGCGCCGGGAATATTCTCAGACAGCAACCGGGCAGCGTTCCGGCAAATGTAGTCGTGCTGGCCGAGCATCACGAGCGTGGGCACCTTGATCGCCTGCAGGGTGCTGTGCATGCGGAAAAGCGATTTCCGCTGGCCCAGCACTTGCGACAGGGTATGTCGCAATCCGGCGAGCGGCGTGCTGCGGATCAAGCCGCCCATGTGGCGGCGGTAACGCGGCCCGCGATTGGCATACGATTTGAAAAATTCGCTTCGCAGCATGTCCGGGAGCAACTCATCCCAGCCGGTGCGCTCCGCAAAGTCGACCCAGCGCCGCGCCAGCCACTGGATTCGCCAGGCGTCGTCCGCACCCGATCCGATGTCGGCGAGGACGAGATGCGTGATCCGCTCGGGCCTTGCGGCGGCGAGCGCAAGAGCCGGGCCGCCTCCCATGGAAAAGCCGACAATCGCAACCTTGTCGAAGCTGAGCGCATCGACGATACCGGCGAGGTCGCGGGCGAGCTGAGCGCCCGAGTAACGGGTGGCGTCGTCCGGGGCATCGCTATGGCCGTGGCCGCGCTGATCGTAGGTGACGACCGTATGGCGATCGGACAATTTCCGCCGCTGGTGAAACCACATCCGCTGGCCGCACGCGAGCCCGTGTATGAGGATCACGGGCTTACCGCGGCCTGTAATGCGATAGGCGAGCTCGATATCGCCGACGCGAATGCGGCGCGAGGAGTCGGCCGTGCCCATCGACGCAGGTGATCCTCGTATCGCCCTCGAGCACAAGACGGCATGGTGGAAGAAGCCGACCGCCGGCAGCTCGGGCCCGCAACGACATGACAGAGTTTAAATAGGACATCCGAGCAGCGAAAGGGCATGCTTCCGCGCTTGCTCGTCCGTAGCGTCTCTTGGTCCTGGAGGAACGATCATGCGTTGCGCAATGCCATTATCGATGTTGCTTTCGCTCTCAATCTTGGGCCTGGTGTCAGTGACGTTTGCCAACGACGCGTCCGCCGAGGTTGCCTGCAGCGGACACAAATTGCTGCCGATCCCACGACCGCAGTCGAGCTGCAGCGATGTCAAGCCGCGGATCTACCCATCGCCCGACGGCGCGCTCCGCGCGCTCGTGTTTCCCGTGGATGTCAGCCTCTATGCCACGCCCGACATGGAGAGCCGCGTGGTCATCCGCACCAGCAAGGGCGATACTCTCACGTCGAAGGACTATTCCTCGCCGCGCGGCGCCAATGGGTACTATGTCTTCAATGCAAAATGGTCGCCCGACTCGCAATTCTTCGTCTACAGCATGTCGTCGTCCGGCGGTCATTCGCCCTGGTCATTTCCGATGATGGTGTATAGCCGCCAGAAGAACCGCATCGCCGGTTTCAGCGACATGACCAACGGCGAGCCGACGGTTTCGGGAGATTTCCATTTTGCCGGCGCGCATACGGTGGTCGCCAGCACGTGGAAGCAACCTGCATCGTTGGATGACAAGGTTGCGGTCACGGTCGATCTCGAGGAGGCATTCGCAAAGCTCGCCCCGTCTGCAGATTAGAGGCCGGCAGGGCGGACAGCCCGGGTGACCCATGTGAAGCGCTGCTCGCGGCGAGAAGGCGAAATCGCCATCCGCGCCAGGGGCCAGATTCGCCGGGTTCGTGCGGGGGATCAGGGTGCTCAACCAACGCCATCTCGCTGCCGTCGCGCGCGCATGCCGCGCCATGCAGCTACCGGCGGGATCGGCATCCCTAGATTCTCGCGCAGGGTTTTTCCTGCGTACGCCGTACGGAACAAGCCACGGCGCTGGAGCTCGGGCACGACGAAGCGAACGAAGTCCTCGTAGGCTCCGGGAACGTGGGTCGCGGACACGACGAAGCCGTCGCAAGCGCGCTCGACCAGCCATTGTTCGAGTTCATCACAAATCTCTTTCGGCCCGCCGACGATCGCATCATGCACTCGGCCGCGGCCGCTGAAGTGGATGAAGTCGCGCACCGTCGGATTTTTGTTGCCGCTCGCGCGCACGACGCGGTCGCGGATCGCCTGGAGGCCGGAGATTGCCGCCATTTCCTCGTCCGTGAACGCTTCGTCCATCTTCTTGGTCGAGAAGTCGAAATTGAGCGCTTCCGACAGCAGCGAGAGCGCGTCGATCTCGAGCGGCAGCTTGCTGATGAGCGCCCATCGATCCTCGGCCTCGACCTTGGTGGCGGCGGCCACCGTGTTGATCAGTTGCGTGATCTTGACGTGCTCGGGGTCGCGGCCGCAGGCGGCCACCTCCGCCTTGAATTCGGCATAGTCGCGCTTGGCGACGGCGATGTTGGGGTAAACGACGAAGATCAACTCGCCCCATTGCGCCCCGAAGCGCTTGCCGCGGCCGCTTTGGCCCGCCTGGATGATGACGGGGCGGCCCTGCGATGAGCGCGGCACGGTGAACGGCCCGCGGGAGCGGAAAAAACGGCCATTGTGGTCGAGGCGATGGACCTTTTCCGGGTTGGCGAACAGGCCCGTCGCCTTGTCCTGCACGATAGCGTCATCCTCCCAGCTATCCCAATGGCCGAACACCACTTCCATGAATTCGTCGGCCCGATCGTAGCGCAAGTCATGCTCGATCACCTGCTCGCGGCCCATGTTTTGCGCTTCGCCGTCGTTGAGCGAGGTGACGACGTTCCAGGCTGCACGTCCATCGGTCATCAGATCGAGCGTGGCGAACAGGCGGGCCACGTGGAACGGTTCGTAGTAGCTGGTCGAATAGGTCGCACCGAGGCCGAGCCGCTCGGTCGCCATGCCCATGACCGTAAGCACGGTGACCGCATCCATCTTCACGCAACGGATGCCGTGGCGCACCGTGTGTTCATGGTCGCGCCCGTACATGTCGGGCATCGATAACCGGTCGTCGAAGAAGCCGAGATGGAACTTCCCCTCCTCCAGCACCCGGCCGATATGCTGATAGTAGTCCGCGGACCAGGTATCCGTACGCGAATGCGGATGGCGCCACGAACCCGGGAGATTCGTGCAATTCTGCGCTTGCAGGAAGGCGACCAAGGTCATCTGGCGCATTGTCGGGACCCTTCGCAATCTCGAGCGCGCTGCGGATCGTGCCAGTACGTATGCGCTTGACGGCGCTCGATCGCGCGACCCCTTGGCGAGCTTGAGGAAGCTCACGGCCAAAAGGAGGGCTCGTATCCCCAACCTATGGGATCGAACGTATCGTTGGAAAGCCCAGCCTGTCGAGAGTCAGAACGCTTCGCTTGCCTCCGCAAGTTGGCGGTTCGGGACGCCGTGGTGTTACGGAATCGCGATGCCTGCCTCGCGAAACCGCTTGATGATGGCGTAATGCAGGTCGCTGCGGACCGACAGGGCCTTTTCCACATCGGCGACGACGCAACGCAGTTCGAATTCCAGCGCGCTGTGTGCGAGGCCCACCCCGAAGCCCAAGAGGAATGCCCCGGGAGGCGGAGACTGCACAATTTGGGGATGATTGCCGGCGACGTCAGTCAAGATTTCACGGACCTGAACCGGATCGCTGTCATAGGCGACGACGACCTTGATCACGATGCGGCCCAATGTATTCGTGCGCGTCCAGTTCTTGACGACGCCGGTGACGAATTCAGAGTTCGGGATGATCACGCTCGCTCGATCAAAAGTCTCGATCTCGGTTGCGCGTACACGAACACGCCGCACCCATCCCTCCTCGCCCTTGACCACGATCGAGTCGCCGACGCGGATCGGCCGTTCGGTCAGCAGGATGAGGCCGGATACGAAATTCGACACGATGGACTGCAGCCCAAACCCGATACCGACCGAAAGGGCACCGGCAATCAACGTAATCTTCTGCAGGTCGAAGCCAAGCCCCGTGAGCGCAACAACGATCGCTATGATCGCGCCGATATAGCCGAAGATCGTGACGATCGAGAGCTGGAGGCTGGGCTCCAATCTGGTCCGCGGCAGCAGCTCCGTCTCCAGCCAACGTTGCACGATGCGCGTGACGATGAGTAACAGCAGAAGGACAACAGCGGCCGTCAGCAGCGTTTCAAAGGATAGGTGAATCTCCCCGATCTTGAATCCGAACGGGATGTTACGGATGGTGTCAAACAGATCGGCGGTGGATACCTCCCATGGACCGATGATCAGGAGGACCGAGGCCAAGATCAGAATCACGCGAATAGCCGCGGATAGCAGCGCTCCCCCGAAGCCGACGGTGCGGGCGCTGACGCCCAGACTGGCAGCCAGCGTCTGCCCTTTGGCGGTTTGCTCTCCGATGGTCGCGAACAGCGTCTGGGTGATGACAATCAGCAGGTAAAGCGCCCCAAATACGGCTGCAGCGACGATGACCCGCAATGCCACGAATGCGGCCAGGCCCGCATAGCCAGCAACGAGCGCGAGCGAAATCAGCACCGCCATCAGCAAGCCCAGTGGATGGGCCCACGACGCGGCAATAAGGGCCTCGCCTCGATCTTTCTTGATTTGCCCCAAGCGAATGACGAGGTGAGTCAGAAACGCGGCCGTAACTGCCGCGAACGCCGCATTCGTGGCGACCGTGATGATGAGTGGTGCGAACAAGGTTTTATGGACGACTTGCGAGACGACCAGGACCCCGAGTGCGCGCGTGGACCAGACCAGGTGGTTATAGAAGCAAAGCGCGGTGGCATCGTCCTCTTGCACGAGTCGGCGCGCGGGCTCCTTGGGCGCAAGCAGCCCGCGTGCCACGCCATAACCGAATGTCGCAGCCGCTATGCCCGCAACAAGTCCTTCGCCAATTTGTTCGAGACGGACGGTCAACAGCCCTAGCGCATCAAAAGCGAACAGAGCTGCCGCGGCCGCCAACGGTGTGCGCGCCGCAAACCACACGAATACCCACAACGCCGCCCGAGCCTTTGCCGATGGCGTGTCCGTCGGATGAGCGACAAATCGGGGAAACCACCATCGGGTCAATCCGACCGCAAGTGCAATGACCCCAACTATGATCAAGACGCCCGCGGTCCAGCGCAGGCGATCACCGCGCTCGCTGAACCATGCTTCGAGCAGCGCCCTTTCAGTCCGCACCTCCTTCGGCAAAGCCCGGAAAGTTTCAAGCCAGAAGAAAGGGTCGAGCACACTTGCGCTGCGCGCGAATAGCTCGCTGGCGTATAATGAATGACGTTTCTGAGATACGCGGTCGCCCAATTGGTCGACCCTGAGCGACAGCACCCGGGCCTGTTTCAATTCACCGTCGAGTTCGCTGAATTGCTTTGTAAGCTCCTCGCGCTCGTTGGCGATATCGGCGCTCTCGGGCGGCGCATCCTTGGCGGGCGCGGGACCGAGCTGCTTCAAACGCTCCTCCGCATCGCGGGTGCGAGGTTCGAGTTCGTCGATCTTGGCCCGCAGCGCGTCCGTCGCCGTGTTGAGTGTTTGTCGGAAACCGGCCAGCGCTTCGGCAGTAATCTCGTCGCTGCCGACGGAAGATTCGATCTCGTCCAGCGAGGACTTGATCGACTCGAGCGAGGGCGGTTCGGAGGTCTCGGCCCACGCGGCCTTATCGAGCGCCGCGCCCGAAGCCAGAAACGCGCTCGTTATGGCCCAAAGAACGAATTGCCGCCCAATCGCAATCCAAGTGCGTCTGATCGTCATGAGTGCGTCTCCTCCCGGTGGGGAATGCCGTTGCTCCGCAGCAGCCGGTTCGGGTTACGCATTCGCCCTGCGAGCTGCCCTAATCCCCCGGCGCGCGGCGGGCGCCCGGTCCGCCTTGATTCCCTCAAGACCCGCGTCTAAGACCCTGAGCGGGCACGAAAACCATGATCGTCCTGATCGACAATTACGACAGCTTCACGTTCAACCTGTTCCACTATCTGGGCGGACTAGGGGCGGATGTCGTGGTCTACCGCAACGACAAGGTCGCAGCCGATCGGGTCATTGCGATGGAGCCTGAGGCTATCGTGCTATCGCCCGGTCCGCGCACACCGAGCGACGCCGGCATCTGCCTCGAGCTCATCGCCAAGGCCGCCCCGACAATCCCAGTGCTGGGCGTTTGTCTCGGCCATCAGGCGATCGGACAGGCTTTCGGGGGCGGCGTGGCGCGCGCTCCGGTGCAGGTGCACGGTAAACTCTCCGAAATCCGGCACCAGGGCGACGGCATCTTTCGCGGCATCAATGCGCCGTTCAGGGCCACGCGCTACCATTCGCTGGTGGTCGAACGAGCGAGCTTGCCGGACGAGCTTGCGGTGACGGCCGAGACCGATGATCGCTTGATCATGGGGCTCGCGCATCGCACGCTGGCGGTGCACGGGCTCCAGTTTCATCCAGAGAGCATTGCCTCCGAGCATGGCCATCTCATCTTGCGGAACTTTCTCGACATCGCGGCGGCCTGGAATGCTTCGACGGGGCGGCATCCGGCCGGCCTCCGGGCGACCCGCCGCGTATTGTGAGACGCGAACGTGACCGACGAATTCAAGGGATTGATCGCCAAGGCTGCGACCGGCGCGGCGCTCAGCCGCGAGGAGGCTGCCCGCGGCTTCGATACCATGATGTCGGGCGAAGCGACGCCCTCGCAAATGGGCGGCCTGTTGATGGCGCTGCGCGTGCGCGGCGAGACGATCGACGAGATTACTGGCGCGGTGACCGCGATGCGGCAAAAGATGCTGCGCGTGCAGGCGCCGGCCGACGCCATCGACGTCGTCGGCACCGGCGGCGACGCCTCCGGCTCGTTCAACATTTCGACCTGCGCCGCCCTGATCGTGGCGGGCGCGGGCGTTCCGGTCGCCAAGCACGGCAACCGGGCGCTCTCCTCGCGCTCGGGCGCCGCCGATGTGCTCGCAGCGCTCGGCGTGAACATCGAGTTGACGCCTGAGGGCGTGAGTCGGTGCATCAAGCAGGCCGGCATCGGTTTCATGTTCGCGCCCGCGCATCATCCAGCGATGAAAAATGTCGGCCCGACGCGGGTCGAACTCGGGACCCGCACCATCTTCAACCTGCTGGGTCCGCTCTCCAACCCCGCCGGCGTCAAGCGGCAAATGGTCGGCGTGTTCTCGCGCCAGTGGATCGAGCCGCTTGCCCAGGTCTTGAAAAATCTCGGCTCCGAGTCGGTCTGGGTCGTACACGGCTCGGACGGTCTCGACGAGATCACGACGGCGGGCCCGACCCATGTGGCCGCGCTCGAGAACGGCGCGGTGCGCACCTTCGAGATCACGCCCGAGGAGATGGGATTGCTGCGGGTCAAGCCCGAGGCCCTGCGCGGCGGTGAGGCAAAGGAGAACGCGCATGCCCTCGCCGACGTGCTCAAAGGCAAGAGTGGTGCTTTCCGCGATGTCGCCGTTCTCAATGCGGCCGCGGCGCTGGTGGTCGCGGCTCGCGCCAAGGATCTCAAACAAGCGCTCGCGCTGGCGCAAAGATCGATCGATTCCGGCGAAGCCGCAAGCCGGCTCCAACGCCTGGTCGCGATTTCGAATGCGTGAGCGTCACGCGATGTGTCTTCTCACGGGCGAGGCGAACCCAAGGACCGAGTAGCCGCGATGGCCGAAATTCTCGCCAGGATAGAGGCCTACAAGCGCGAAGAGATCGCGGCGGCCAAGCGCGCCCGTTCCTTTGCCTCGATCGAGGCCGACGCCAGATCGCGCCCTGCCCCACGCGGATTTATCGCTGCCATCGTGAACGAGCTCGCTGCCGGAAACTATGCCCTGATCGCCGAGATCAAGAAGGCGAGCCCCTCGAAAGGCCTGATCCGCGCGGATTTCGATGCAGCTACGTTGGCACGCGCCTACGAGCGCGGGGGCGCTGCTTGCCTCTCGGTGCTCACCGATGCGCCCTCGTTCCAAGGCAAGGCCGAAGACCTCATGGCCGCCCGCGCCGCGACCAAGCTTCCTGTCTTGCGCAAGGATTTCACGTACGACGTTTATCAAGTGGCCGAGGCGCGGGCGTGGGAGGCTGATTGCATCTTGATCATCATGGCGGCGGTCGACGACCGCACGGCACAGGATCTCGAGGAGGCTGCGCAAGCGTTCGGTATGGATGTCCTGCTGGAAGTCCACGACGAACAGGAGCTCGAACGCGCGCTGCGCCTGCGCTCACGGCTGATCGGCATCAATAACCGCGACCTCAAGACCTTCGAGACGACGCTCGCCACCAGCAGGCGCCTGGCGCCGAGGCTGCCGCCCGGCCACGTCATCGTTGGCGAGAGCGGAATTTTTTTGCCCGCCGATCTCGCCGATCTGTCGACCGTGGGCATCTCGACCTTCCTCGTCGGCGAAAGTCTCATGCGCGAGCGCGACGTCGAGGCTGCGACGCGTGCGCTCCTTCGCAAGGAGCGCCATGTCGGCGCCGCGGAGTGAGTGGTGGCGCGCGCGGCCAAGCTGAGCCATCTGGGTCGAGGCGGCGAGGCACGCATGGTCGACGTGTCGGCGAAGCCGCCGACCGAGCGCAAGGCGATAGCCGAGGGCCACGTCGTGATGGCGGCAAAGACCCTCGACCTCGTGCTCGCAGGCAATGCCAAGAAGGGCGACGTGCTCGGCGCGGCCCGCATCGCCGGCATCATGGCGGCAAAGCGAACGCATGAGTTGATCCCCCTCTGCCATCCCCTACCCGTCTCGAACATTGCCGTCGACATCGAGGCCGAGCGCAAGCCGCCTGGCTTCAGGGTGCGTGCGAGCGTCAAGGTCACCGGACCGACTGGGGTCGAGATGGAAGCGCTGACCGCGGTCGCGGTCGCCTGCCTGACCATCTACGACATGGTGAAGGCGCTCGAGCGCGGCATGCGCATCGAGGGCATCCGCCTCCTCGACAAGCGCGGCGGCAAGTCGGGACATTATCGAGCAAAGGAGTGAGCCGTGGCGCTGATGCCGGTCGCAGAGGCGCTCTCCCGTGTGCTCGCGGACGCCGAGCCGTTGGCCGCCGAGCCCACCCCGCTCACGGAGGCCCACGGCCGCGTGCTCGCCGCTGACGTCGCGGCGTTGCGCACCCAGCCGCCGGCCGATGTCTCAGCCATGGACGGCTACGCCGCGCGTTCGGCCGACGTCGCCAGGGTGCCGGTCAAGCTCAAGTTAGTCGGCGAAGTCGCAGCCGGGCACCCCTTTCGAGGCACGGTCGGGGCTGGCGAAGCCGCGCGCATCTTTACGGGCGGCGTGCTGCCGCCCGGCACCGACACGATCGTGATCCAGGAGAATACGGTGCGCGAGGGCGACGCCGTCGTCGTCACCACGTCTTCGAGCAAAGGCAAGCACGTGCGCGTCGAGGGGCTCGATTTCAAGCGCGGCGCGGTGTTGCTCGCCAGAGGTCATCGCCTCACCGACCGCGATCTCGCACTCGCCGCCGCGATGAATCATCCGACCGTTCCGGTACATCGCCGCCCCAAAGTGGCGGTGCTTGCAACGGGCGACGAATTGATCATGCCTGGCGCCACACCTGGGTTCGGCGAAATCGTCTATTCCAACGGCTACGCCACCATGGCGCTCGCACGCCGGGAGGGCTGCGAGGTCGTCGACCTCGGCATCGTGCCCGACCGTCTCGCCGAGACCGCCGCGGGGGTGCGCCGTGCGCGCGACGCCGGCGCCGACATCCTCGTGACCTCAGGCGGTGCCTCGGTCGGCGACTACGACCTCGTGCAGGGGGCGCTCGCGGCTGAGGGACTGGCGCTGTCGTTCTGGAAGGTGGCGCTGCGTCCCGGCCGGCCGATGATGCACGGCCGCCTCGGCCCCATGCACGTCCTCGGCCTGCCGGGCAACCCGGTCTCGGCCTATGTCTGTGCGGTACTGTTCCTGGTTCCTCTCATCCGGCGGCTTGCCGGCCGCGGCGATGTCGTGCCCGCACCCGACACGGCGCGCCTCGGCTGCGATCTGCCGGCAAACGACGAGCGCGCGGACTACCTGCGCGCCACGCTGGTGGCTGGTTCCGACGGCATCCCGGTCGCCATGCCAGCGCAGGTGCAGGACAGTTCCATGCTCATGCTGCTCGCGCGCGCCGACTGCCTGCTTGTCCGCGAGCCGCATGCCCAGCCCGCCAAGGCGGGGGAGCGCTGCCCCATCATCAGGCTCGCGCCCTAGCGCCCACTTCGACAAAAGTCGCTCAGCAAGTCGTCGCGCGACTCGTTCAAAGGCCTACTTACTGGCCTGGAGAAACGCACCTCCGGGCCGATCAAGGCGGCCGGGCGGCGCTGCAGACGCAAGCTCTTGCGGTTCTTTTGGCACGTTCACGCCAAATTAAATGGTTGCGGAACACATATCGAACATATAGTGTCTGTTCATGATTTGTTTCGGGCGAGTCTTTGTGGGCCGCCGCAACGGGGGAAATGCAAGATGCTGACCCGAAAACAGTTCGAATTGCTGCGCTTCATCCACGAGCGCCTAAAGGAGACCGGAGTGCCGCCTTCCTTCGACGAGATGAAGGACGCGCTCGATCTGCGCTCGAAATCCGGGATCCATCGGCTCATCACGGCGCTGGAGGAGCGCGGCTTCATTCGCCGCCTGCCCAATCGTGCCCGCGCCATCGAGGTGATCAAATTGCCTGAGTCGGTTGCGCACGGCATCGGCACGGGTCGCTCGCGCGGATTCACTCCGAGCGTGATCGAGGGCAACCTTGGCCGGGTGCGGACCGCATCGGAGGACGAAGGCGGGCGTCCGGTCGCGGTGCCGGTCATGGGCCGCATCGCCGCCGGTACGCCGATCGAGGCGATCCAGACCAAAAGCCACGTCATCAACATGCCTCCCGATGTGCTTTCGACCGGGGAGCACTTCGCGCTCGAGGTGCGTGGCGACAGCATGATCGAGGCCGGCATCCTCGACGGCGATATCGCGCTCCTCAAGAAGACCGATGGGGCCGATACCGGCGATATCGTGGTGGCCCTGATCGACGAAGAAGAGGCGACGCTCAAGCGTTTCCGCCGCCGCGGCGCCTCGATTGCGCTCGAGCCCGCGAATACCGCCTACGAGGTCAGAATCCTGCCGCCCAATCGCGTGCGCATCCAGGGCAAGCTGGTCGGGCTATTCCGGCGCTATTAATCGCCCCCTCCGCGCTTACTCCATAGCGGCAGGGGCGACGGCCTTAATCCCCGGCCTCCAGATCGTCTTCGCGCGGCGTGGCGTCGCGCGGCTGGGGTGGCATCGCGCGGGGCGGCACGGGCGCTTCGCTTTCAGGCGCAACAGCACGTCTCCACGGGCGATCGTAGCTCAGAGGCCGGGTCGTGGTAATCTCGAAGCGTTCGCCGAGGCGGCGCAACGCCATCGCTCCCGAGCGTCGCCAGACCTGGCGGTCGACCACGAGCGCGGTGCAGCCGGGCGGCGCATCGCGCGCGCTTACCACCAGCACGGCGCGGCGGCAGTCCTCCTCGAAGGCCTCGATCGTCTTTGCGATGGCGACGAGCGAGCCGTCGCGCAGCCTCCCGACGCAGCCTGCCGCATCGCATCTGATCCCTTCGCCAAGCGTACTATCCTTGGGCGTGCGCGCATCGGCATCGGCCGCAAGCCATTCACGTAATGCAAAGAGGTCGCTACCGGACCTGACCACGGAGAACCGACCGCTTTCACCGCGGACGGCCGCGGCGCTGCCGTCCGCGGAGATCAGCACATCGGGCTGGGGCGCCCGAATCATCAGCACGATGGCGCCGCCGATCAGTAATCCGCCGATGAACCGCAGCGGCGTCTTGAGAAGGCAGAGCACGACGAGTCCGGCCGTGCACAGGAGCAGCGGGCCGGTGCCGAATGCCGCCATTCGCCCCACCGCTCCTGGAAAACTCGTGACCCAAAGCGCAACGGAGATCATCCACTCGATGCCCTGCCCCATCAACCGCCAGCACAAGCCGTCGAAGCCGAGCGGCATGCTCATCAGGCCGAGAATTCCCGCCGGCATGACCCAGGCCGACACCACCGGCATCGCCATCAGGTTCGCGAGCACGCCGTAGGGAGAGATGCGGTGGAAATGATAGGCGATGTAAGGGATGGTCGCGGTGCCGGCGAGCAGCGAGACCAACAACAGGCCGGCGATTTCTCGGCCGCCCCACAGCGCGATCTTCGCCGCGAGCGGCGTATCGCCGCCCTTGCTCATCCACGGCAGGCCCTGCTGGTACCCGGCGACGAGCGCCAGCGTTGCCGCAAACGACATTTGGAAACTCGGGTGAACGATCGCTTCGGGTGCGAGCAGCAGCACTCCGAACGCCGCGACCGTGAGCGTGCGGAAGGTGAGCGTCGGGCGGTCGACCATCACACCGATGAGGACGATGCCGATCATGATGAAGGAGCGCTGGGTCGCAACCTCCGCACCCGACAACAGGAGATAGAACGCCGCCGCGGCCAGCGCCGCGAGCGCCGCCCATTTCTTGATGGGATGGCGGCTGCTGAACGCCGGCATGAGCGCAAACAGCGCGCGAAACACAAAGAACATGAGGCCGGCGACGACCGCCATGTGATAGCCGGAGATCGAAAGCACGTGGGCGAGGCCCGATACGTACATGGCCTCGTTCACCGGCGCCGAGATGGTGTCGCGTTTGCCGGTGATCAGCGCCGATGCGATCGCTCCTTTGTCGCCGGGCAGGACCGCGCGGATGCGCTTGTCGATGGTCTCGCGCATGCCATCCATGGCCGTGGCGTAGCGCAGCCGCAGACCGGGCGCGTGCGGCGCCTCAGCAGTGCGGATGCGGCCGAGCACGAAGCCCGAGGCGCCGATGCGCTGGAAATACATGTCGCGTGCGAAGTCATAACCGCCGGGCCGCAAGGGTTCGAGCGGGGGAGATAACCGCGCCTTGAACTCGACGAAACTGCCCACGGCTGGCGCCGTGCCCTTGCGCACCGATACCCGCACGCGCTCGAGCGGCTCATTCAAGCGCGCGCTGTCCGTGCGCTCGAGACGCACGACGATGCGGTCGGAGCGCTCGCGCTCTTCGCGCACCTCGACGAAGCCCGCCAATTCGATGTTCCATGCCGGCGCCGTTAGCACGGGATGGGCGATGATTTCGCGCTTGATGGTGGCGGCCGCAAACCCAGCGGCCATGGCGGCGATGCCGAGCGTCGCCGGAAACGCGAACGGTCGATGCCGGCATAGGATCGCCGCTGCTACGGTTGCGGCGAGCAGCAGGGCTGCTGCCCATGGCGCGGGCTCTCTTTCGACGGCGAAATAGATGATGGTCCCGCAGCCGAATGCGATCGCGAGCCACGGCACCAGCCGGCCCGGAGCGACCTCGGTCGCCGTCCATTCGCGCACACGCTGTGCCGCGCGACGGGCGAAGTCCGTGAGGCCCTGCGGCCACGCCAGTGCGGGCCTGCGCCCTGTCGCGATCCAAGGCCGCCATGCCTCGGCCCGCCCGCGCGATCTACTCTGCTCGACCATCGCGCGGCCCCCTGACGCCCGCGCTACATTTCACCCGCGCATCCTACACAATGCGGTTGCCCTGGATACGGTCTCAGGCGGGCGTCCACAGCGTTCATAGTCCGATGGAGCGGAGGGCAATGCCGAAATCGCGCCCGGCAGGTTCCTCCCTTCATCCGGGCCGCGCGTCACTGGCGGGACTTCGGAGGTTGATTGCAGGCGCCAGGTTGTGGTCTGATCGGCAACGAGATGGTGGCTGTGCACGGAGCGCGGCGAGGTGGCGGACATGCCGGATCGCGCCGCGCTCGATTCAGCTCGCACGATATACCGAGGCAAATATGGACCAAGGCGTTCAACTCAAACGCACGGATCGCATTCGCGCCGTCGAGCGCTTGCGTGATTTTATCGTGAGGGCCGTCGATGATGCCCGCGCGGTCGAAGCGCCGTTCTATCACCTTCAGCTCGAGCAGGTCTTTCCCGATGACGTCTATGCATCCATGCTGGCGGGGATGCCGGAGGCATCGGATTATCGGCCGCTGTACGGCCAAAACCAATGCAACGTGCTGGCAGATGGCACGCATACCCGGGTGAAAGTCGACCTTTTTCCCGAGTACATCCGCCATCTGCCGCCGGAGAAGCGGATGGTCTGGGACGTCGTCGGTCGCGCGCTGTGCTCGGAGCCCGTCAAAGCCGCGTTCGTGCGCAAGCTTGCCCCAGCGCTCGCGCGCCGGTTCGGGCCGAACTACGCCAAAGTGGGCATGTATCCGATCGCGATCCTCACCAGAGATGTGCCCGGTTACAAGATCGATCCGCACACTGATACGCGCTGGAAGGGAATTACCGTGCAACTCTTTCTGCCGCGCGACGCCTCGCATACTCACATCGGCACGATCTTCCACGAGAAGCTGCCCGATGGCAGCCTGTCGAAACGGACCCAGATGAAATTTGCCCCGAATACCGGCTACGCATTCGCCGTGGGCAACGACACGTGGCATTCCGCCGATCCGGTCGGTCGTGAAGTGACGACGCGCGACAGCATCCTGCACACCTATTTCGTCGACGCCGGAATATTGCGCGTGCTGCGCAACCGCGGCAAACGGATCGGCAACTTCCTGCGCAACGAGTTCCGCAACTACGCGTCGCGCTGAGCCGGTGGAGCGCGCTCGCCGTTGCGCACTAGGACGAGGCGCCCTTCCCGCCACTCACCCGCGCCCAGGTATCGCGTAGGCCGACCGTGCGGTTGAACACGAGACGCCCGGGCGCCGAGTCCGGATCGCGGCAGAAATAGCCCTGCCGCTCGAACTGGACGGAGTCGTCGGAATTTGCGGCGGCAAGCCCAGGCTCAAGCCTGCAGTCCGTCAGCACTTCGAGTGACTCGGGGTTGAGATCGGCGATGAAGTCGGCGGGGTTCGGGTCGGGGCGCGCAAAGAGCTGGTTATAGAGGCGAACTTCCGCGGGCACTGCGTCGGCGGCACACACCCAATGCAGCGTGGCCTGCACCTTGCGCCCGTCCGGGGCATTGCCGCCGCGGGTCTGAGGATCATAGCTGCAGCGTAGCTCGACCACCTCGCCGGCGGGGTTCTTCACCACCTCGCGGCAGGTGATGAAATAGGCGTAGCGCAGGCGAACCTCGCGCCCGGGCGACAATCGGTAGAATTTCTTTGGCGGGTTCTCCATGAAATCGTCACGCTCGACATAGAGTTCACGGCCGAAGCGAAGGCGCCGCGTCCCCGCGGCCAGATCGTCGGGGTGGTTGACGGCCTCGATCTCCTCGGATCGGCCTTCGGGGTAGTTGTCGATAACAACTTTCAGTGGACGCAGCACCGCCATGCGTCGCATCGCCGTCTTGTTGAGGACCTCGCGGACCGAAAAGTCGAACATGGCGACATCGACCACACTGTTGGCCTTGGCCACCCCGATCCGCTTGACGAAATCGCGCACCGCCTGCGGCGGCACGCCGCGCCGACGCAGCCCGGCCAGCGTCGGCATGCGCGGATCATCCCAGCCCTTGACGTGGCCGCCACGCACCAGTTCGGTGAGCACGCGTTTGGAAAGCACCGTGTGGCTGAGATTGAGGCGGGCGAACTCGTACTGCCGCGGACGGGACGGAACCGGCAGATGTTCGAGGAACCAGTCGTACAAGGGCCGGTGATCCTCAAATTCGAGCGTGCAGAGCGAGTGGGTGATGTGCTCGATGGCATCCGATTGGCCATGGGCGAAGTCATAGCTGGGATAAATGCTCCAGGCCGTGCCGGTGCGCGGATGGCTCGCCTGTAGAATGCGGTAGAGCACCGGATCGCGCAGATTGATATTGCCGGAGGCCATGTCGATCTTGGCCCGCAACACCCGTGCCCCATTCGGGAATTCACCCGCCCGCATGCGGCGGAAGAGATCGAGGTTTTCCTCGGTGGTTCGGTCGCGCCAGGGACTATTGCGTCCCGGCTCGGTCAGGGTGCCGCGGGCGATGCGCATCTCCTCCTGCGACTGGTCGTCGACATAAGCCTTGCCGCTGCGGATCAGGTGCTCGGCCCACTGGTAGAGTTGTTCGAAGTAGTCGGACGCATGGTAGAGATGTGTTCCCCAGTCGAAGCCGAGCCAGCGCACGTCGCGCTCGATGGCGTCGATATATTCTTGCTCCTCTTTCGTCGGATTGGTGTCGTCGAAGCGCAGAT
>Ga0310917_10000530_pt1 | contig 16905 bp, 25 predicted proteins | sample GREbulkMGLF178_FD_203531 | JGI IMG/M metagenome (GOLD analysis project Ga0310917, IMG submission 203531) | Lab enrichment of tropical soil microbial communities from Luquillo Experimental Forest, Puerto Rico - GRE.bulkMG.LF178 | ecosystem: Environmental > Terrestrial > Soil > Tropical forest >... | reverse complement strand
GCCCTTCGATTTCTTAGAGCTCTTGCCCTTCTTCTTCGTTGCCATGGCGCTACTCCTTGAATGCGCCCCTACCCGCCGAAACAGTGGCGCATTACAAATGAACGCCGAATGAACCAATTGGGGCAGCGAAGGATCGTGGCGAATATCGCTAAACTGCCCGAACTTTTGCGCAAATAAAAAGCCCCGACAGTCGCCGGGGCCAAGCGTAGGGGCACTGACTGGAGCGCGTGTATGAAGAATAGGCACCGCGTCAGTCAGGTGGTGAGTGAGCTTATCTGCTCACGACGCTTTGGCTGTCAATTACGGATGTTTACGTAGGCAAGGCGGATTGCCGAGAACATTGCCAAGCTGCCAAATTTTCTGACGAAGACGCGTTAAGCTGCGCGGTAACGTTTCGCAAATCGGCGTACGCGCCGGAATGAACTGAATTTCGGTATCCTTTCAGAGGCGGTATCGTCAGAGGACCGCCCTACCGACACTCCTTCCCAACGTTGCGTCATTTTGAGCCAAAATTGCCTGTCGTTCTTGTTGGAAGCCTGCTCAGCAAGGCGTCTACATTGGTTGATTTGCTCTTGGAAAAAATCTGATTTGTGGAGCATTGCCATAACCAAAAGGCCCCGCTCAGAGGCCCCTCAATAAAGTAACGTTTGTGCGCTGTTAATTGTTCCCGCAAATCTTAAAAGAGGCCGGTGCCATTAGGCGCGGCGGATCGCGCCCAACGTGGCGAAACTGCCGGGGATGTTGTCGCTCAGATGTGCAGTGTGCCTTTCCGGCAACTCTTGTGAGAAATCAAAGCCGGGTAGATTGACGGCCCTGTGGCTCTAGTCGGACGATGCTTACGGCTTCGACGTTGACTGACGGATGTACTCATCATGTTGAAGCCTTCGGAACTAAGGGGGAACTCGCCGGGACTGCTACCCCGGCGAGTTTCTTTGTGTTGATGTGGTAAACTGCTGACAACCCCAAGCGCGCACAAAGCATGCTTCGCTAATGCTGGCAGGGAAACGTATTTTGCAAACCTTGCACGAGAAGAAGTCCAATAGGGAGCTGATCGGGATCGGTCATCTTTTGAGCTTGACGCATCATAATATCTTCGGCCTGTTCAATCGTCAGCTCCAACCTCTCGGGCAAGCAGAAAAGCGGCTGCTGTCTCTTCTCTTCCAGTACCACATTAAGTTCGACAATTCCTTCTCTGACACCATCGAGATACAAATAATAAAAAGCCTTTTCATCGCTTGTCGCAGCTTTGTAGTCTTTAAATATTACCGTCATTGCATCCGCGCTCGAAGTTAAGCTGACCAACATCAGCGTAATTTGCATCCGTCGCAGCATCTTCGCTCTCCATTTTCTTCGACCTTAATCTTCGCAACCTTGCGCTACAAGGCGCGTCTAGGGGCCGAGGATTTTCTCACAGAATTTGCTCAGGGATATTGCGCGGCGAAGCGAAGCAATTTTTTGGCCCCCGGCCCCCATGATCTTCGAAAATCTCGGATGGTCGCGCTGGCGCAATGCGATCAACAAAACATCAAACAACAATCAGATAAAGTTGCAGAGCTTGTGTGAATTAATGTGATTATTAGCTCGTGATCTGATAAACTGCGCGTGCTGAACAAACAGCGAGCTGCGCACGATTGGCACATCATGCGCAGCTCTAACCTAAGCCAGAGGAGTGACCTCGATGGCCCAGGCTAACGGAAGTCTACGAAATCGATTTGCAAAGCGCCACTACGAGGCAATCGCCACTGCAATTCAGGAGGCGAGAAGGCTTACTGATTATAACGGCCATGACAACATCGGAGTTCAATTCGCTATTGCCGAATTGTCGCGCATGTTCGCCAGGGACAATGGTCGGTTCAGTCAGGATCGTTTCGAGTGTGCTTGTGTGCCTGGAGCGAATGTCAGGGCGCGATCATGAGCCGCCTGAACAAAACTCTTAACTAAAGTTCAAAACAGAAGTCCGCTAACCATGCGGACTTCTAATGCTCAAATGTCACGAACGAAATGGAGCAGGAATGACAACGATTGGCTACGCTAGAGTGTCCACGGATGGGCAGACACTCCAGGCACAGACAGAGGCGTTGCACCAAGTAGGTTGTGCCAAGATATTCGCAGAGAAGATCAGCGGTGCTTACAGCGACAGGCCACAACTTGCTAAAGCTATAGCAGCGCTAGGCGCTGGCGACACGCTGGTGGTGTGCAAGCTCGACAGGCTGGCAAGATCAACGCGGGACTTGCTCAACACACTCGACACGATTGGTAAGGCTGGCGCAACGTTCAAGTCGCTGGCTGATGCTTGGGCCAATACCGATACAGCGCATGGGCGGTTGATGCTCACAGTGCTTGGGGGATTGGCCGAGTTTGAACGCCATCTCATCTTGTCGAGAACTGCCGAAGGCAGGACCAGAGCCCAGGCCAGTGGTGTGAGGTTCGGACGCAAGCCAACTCTCACACCTTATCAACGTGCAGAAGCACTGCGTCGTCGCGCGAATGGTGAGACCCTAACCGAGATCGCCAAGAGCATGGCGGTTTCGCATATGACGATTGCTAGAGCAACGAGCAACGGGAGCGGAGAGCAATAAAAACGTGTTGAGGTACCTTATCGGTAATCGAAGGAGCAACGAACAATGACAACCACAACGACGGTCTTGAGTGCAAAGGAACTTGCACAACAAATCAAATACAACGCCTGTGTAAGGACCTTTGCCAAAATGCAGGCGCGGGGGAAGGCCAAGGACTTAATAAAAGCTCGGGGCGATAAGGTCGCCCATTACTCGGCGCGGGAAATTTCAGATATGGCAGAGGTGATCCTAGCTCAAAACCCTGATGAATATCTCACCCGCGCTCGCGCTTGGGCCGATGATTGGAAGAGGCGGGGTTGGCGATAATCAAAACTCAGGGGCCAGTTAATCGCTGGCCCCTTTTTTTATTCGTCGTTATTTGAATTGTAGATAACCTTACCCTCAATCAACTTGGCTTTCTCAGAACGATCAACTGCCCGATCCAATCGAGTATAGAAGTCCTGCCCCTTTAAGTATCCAACCGCAACGGCTGTGAGCTTAGGCGCATAATAAGGAAGTAGCTCAATCAACATTCGCATCTGTGGTCGTGAGAGCTTGCGCTTTCCTCGCACAACATCTTCGGCCAATTCCGTCATTGATATGTCATCAGGGATCGGCTCGGGCTCTTTTTCACCTTCGTCAGTGAAATTTACTGGGTTTCCAAAGCTCGGTTTCCACATGTTACCCTGCCTTCGTTACCATCATTTTTCAACTTTTACTCCACCTACTCCACCTACTCCACCACTGTCCCAGGGAATAGATTATGAAAATAGTATGAGAAAACACTCTTGGCGGATCGGGGCACAAACTGGTGGAGTGACCAAGAGGACGTGGAGTAACACAGGTTTCATCTGGAGTGACCCTTTGGCCAGGCCGTTGCCAATGGCGTTACGAATGCTTCGTGGTCTCGCATCTTGGCTTGGATCAACTCAAAACAAAGTTCCCACTTTCCATCTTCCATGACCTTGATTGTCGAAGCCATTTCTTCAGAGACAGAGCCGAGTTTGAGGACGAGGGGATACTTGCGGGGCTCAGAGTTGTGGCGGGTCCATTCAAGACAGCGCCATTCTTTGATTTCCCGCACCAACTTTTTAATGCCGTTCTCGTTGGTGGTGGTCCAATGCAAAAGGCCTTCGGCGCGCGCCCAATATTTGAACACCGCGTTGAACACGCTTACTCGAACCCAGTCGGCCTTGCGCTCGGGATCAAGTTGCCAATAGCGGTTCATGAATTTGAGTTGGGGCAATTGGGCTTCGCGGAGTTGTGACACCAGCACCAGCCCTGAGGCGGGTTCGAGCATTCGATCCCTTGCCAACAACCGGCGATAGGCCACTTGGCTGCGCCAACCAATTCCCGCTTTCTCTGCCGGGAGTTTCACCTTCTTGAGGAGCTTGTCCTCTCTATCCAACCGGCTTTGCCCAAACCATTGCAAATAAAATCTGGTGAGCAAAACAGGATCACGAACATTGAGGATTTTATTGGTAATTACCGTCAGTTTTATCTCGGGTCGTTCGTTCTGCGCTGCCTCATACATTCGTTTCATTGAGGTAGCGTCGCCCGAGGAGAATTCGAGCAGGTCTTGCACCGAGTTTTCAGTGAGGCCCCCAGGATCAAGGCCAGCCGCGCCAAATTGCTTGGGCTCCTTCAACCGCACGTCGTGGAAAATCCCAACTTTCTTGCCGATCATTCCTTCTTTGGAGTTCTCACCTCTGTTCCAGTTGTGGATGTTAAGCGGAACGTGGTGGTTGTTGCCGACCAATTCTTCCAACACCCGCGCGATGGTCCCACGACCGGAGCGCGGTTCGCCGACCCATAGCGCGATTTTCTCGAAGCGATTGTCCCAAGTCATGCAATAGCCCAACCATTCCTCAACCGCCATCTGGGCATCGCCATCTTGGGGCAATATGTCATCAAGGAACCAGCGCCACAGATCACATCGCGCTTTTTCGTTGTAATCATAACCAAGTGCGTCGGTCACAAGTAGTTTAGGATCATGACCAAACGTCTCGCCAGTGCGAACATTGAGCACGCAATTCCGGAACGCCAACAACTCCTTTGGGTCGGCCCCGCCTTCATAACCAGGTAGCCAAGTGGGCGGACCTTCCTCAAGGGCGGTGCAAGTACGAAGGAATTTAGCGGTCTCATTAACCTGTTTACCCTCCGGTCGATACGCCGCTAATCCATAGTCGCCGCTTTGGACTTTGGCCGCGTCCAAATAATTCGCCATCATATCCCACAAGCGTTGATCGCTGGCGTACTCATACGCAGAACCATTCCATTGCAGCCATCGGTTGTTGTGAAACCAAGTGCCCAGCACTCGCTCGTCGCCGCGTTGGTAGGTGAGCATATTCGCAGCGAAAGAACGGGCAGCTTGGAGTGGATTTTTCTTGTTCAGTACGGGAGGTTTCAACAACGGTGGAATAACCCATCCCTCCTCGGGATCGGTTGTGGGTTCTTCTTCCGGCTCTGCCGCTGGCTCAGCAGCCACTACTGCAAGTCGGGCCTTTCGGTTCTCAGCGGCGCGTTGCACAAGTTCATTAGTTGGTTGTGCCTTCGGCTTCAGGTCCACCAAGCGCCGGGGGTAGTTGGGCACTCCCTCCGACTTTTTTGTCGGGAAGGCGTTAGCCTTTGCTTCGGCAAGCTCCTTCTCATTCCGTCTATTCTTGCCCCTTCGCCACCGATCAACAACCCATTCGTCTCCGATGCCAAGGTCTCTGGCCAATTGGCATTGGTCTTGACTGTTGTCGGGCTCACCATCCCGTTCGTAAATCTCCGCAGCCTTATCTACATCTGTGACAAGCGCACGGACCTTGGGGTTGTCAGAGTTAAGAAGCCGTAGCCTAAGAGCGCTAAAATCCTCCCTCATTTCACAATCCTCTTATAAATCGCACCGACTAAATCATCCTCACTGGGCTCCTTCTCTCGCCAATCGAGATGGATGAGATCAGCGCCTTCCCAACGAATGACCACGCCATCCTTGCCGCGGACTACAATGCCTGTGACCGTGGCGCCTGCTTCGATCTCCCGACCAATCTGCTTTGATACCCGCAGCCATAAGCGGGGATTAGGCAGCGGCTTGAGAGTGCGAACAAACTCATCGACCTTTTCCTCGAAGGTCAGCTCTCGATCTTTGAGTTTCATCTTGGTCTCCGTGCTTCCCTTGCTAGTTCTGCTTTTAACTTCGCCTGGACATATAACTGCTCAGGCAAGCTCAGTTGCTGCATCCGCTTCCTAAAGCGATACTCAAAGGCTTGAAACTTCTCCCTTACTCCATTTGGATCGTCAGTCTCGATCATCTCCCATCGATCCTCACCGACACGCATGACTAGACCTTGACCATGTTTGAAGCGGACAACTTTGTTTGGTAAAATAATCCATTGTCGCTCTCCGCCAGTTACGATGATTGTTAGGAACCGTCCGACCTTGTTACTGCCATCCAATCCACTACGGGACAGCGATTTCAGATCAGAGAACCAAGGTTCTTCTTTCCAGCGATTGGGATAACCAGGGTCGATCAAAATCTCTATGACAGTATCTTCCTCCGCAGCACGTGGAAGCCACTGCACAACCATCTTGGCTTTGGCAGGGAACCAGTAATCGTCAAACGCATCATTGACGAGCCATTGACAATGCCATACGCGGCAAGCTGGGGGGCGGTCGGCGTAAATTCCGCAACCCTTACCGATCACACAATGTTGGCACCATTTATCGACGGGTTTTGTAAACTCCTTGGTTTCGATTGGCACTATTTTGCAGCAGAGAGTACAGTTGCCGCAGCTTCGGCCAAGCTCCTTGGCTTTCGCGGCCATACGTGCACCAAGTTCTTCAGCGAACGGGTTTGTTGTTTCCATTTTTAGATTTCACGTTGCGTCACAATTTCACGATCCACCTCAATCTGGAGCATCGACAGCGAGTTTGAGATTGAGGTAAGGATGCGCGCTTCTTCTTTGTTCAGGAGCAAAGGTTGGATGCGCTCGATTTTGCGCCACACCCGCCGGATCAAGCGCTTCAGTTGGTCTCTGTTCTCGGGGCCACTCCTTTCGAATTGCGCGCCATTAAGTTGTTGGGTTGTTGTTTCCATCCTTCTTGGCTTTCTCCTCAAGGTAGGCCTTCACCAACGGATCATCAGGGTTGGCGGCGATAAATTCTCGGCGACGACGCACTAGCTCGGTCGGTTCAAGAGCGTTTGCAATTGCATCCACCAAGGCAACCCCGTCAGGTGGGCCTATTGGTATTTCTTTGCGCCAGCCCCAGCCGCTCATCGCCTGCCATCCTTTGCGATTTCCCGAACAACTTCGTCAGGCACAGCAACCTGCATCTCAAGGAGAATGTGTCGGGGTACACTCATCTTGTCGATTGCAAGTCGCTCTGTGGCCGAGATCCCTTGCAGCGGTGGGGCCACGGCGACTTTGGGCGGAGGTTGTGTTTTCAGTTCGAGTTCTGCGATCCTCTTCTCAAGGGCGGCGATCTTTGCCTTGTCGTCGTCGGTGCTCATTAGCCTGCTCCACCAGATCGCTGGGATTTAGCGCTAGGATTATCGGCAACATCGCCACTTGTGGGCTTGGCCTTTGTTGATGGATCGACAGGATGTCCGGCCTCGTGGATATTGTGGAAGGTTCTGCGCGCCCCACTTCCTTCTTTGGTCATGTGATCTGGATCAGCACCAGCCCCGCTGTTCTTTAGGCGTGACGCAATTCGCGCCTCGGGTGTTGCCCCAGCGTGATGTTTGGGGTCGTATCTTGTCTCAACCACTTGTCAGTCTCCTATGTTTGAGGTTGTGATTGTTGCGACGTTGTTCTCGAATTCGTTCCAAAGCTTTTGGTTGCTCTGGCTCCAGCAAATGATCCCAACGCACACAATTTATGATTTGCTGGACGGTGCTTTTGTGAACACCAAATTGCGCAGCAATGTAGGTGTAGGAATGCTCGCCTGTTAGGTAGAGAGCCTTGATCTCTCGAACCTCTGCATCGGTTAGAATGGCCGCGGGATTGAATTCGCCGTCGATGCTCATCACCCCACCAGTTTCATTATCTTGCGCTTGGTTTCGTCATAAGCGCCTTGGGCTGAGGCTTGGGCATTTTGCGTTCGGATCAACTCATTCTTCGCAGCAATCACTGCTTGCTGGAGAGCATGGCGTTCATCCGCCAGCTCATTCGCGGCTTTGCGGGCCACGGCGCACTCATTCTGCAAAGTGGCTAGCTCTTTCTCACGGTCTTTTATTTCCGCCTTGAGTTGGGCAAGCCGAGTGTTCAAGGCTTTGACTGGAGCGACCAAATCTTGCGCGATATCGTCGATGGTCATTAGCGTTTCCAAGGTGCAAGAGGATCGCCACCAGCCATAGGATTTCCGGGATTAGGATTGCCTTGGACGCCTTGCGATCCCGTTTTGTAGACAGTGCGACTTCCACCAGGTCCGCACTGAGTTGTCGCACTGACAGCGTTCCCATAGCGAACGGGATCGAATGTTGGGGCGCTCCTGTTGTACAAGGTCTCGCCCTTGTAGCCGGTTGCGCCTTTGCCGGTGACGTGGTCTCCCACTTTGCCACCCAGGCGTTGATTGGTGGCGGCAACGTGGACACGATTTGCGCCGGTGCCGAGACGTTGGCCAACGCTGACTTTATTGCGACTTTGAATTCCTTGGTTCTTACTCACTGGTATTCTCCTTCGTTGGTTGAGATTGACTTTGGTGTTGGCCCTGACTTTGAGATTGACTTTGGGGCTGAGCCAGGAATTGGGGACTGTCGGGCCAATTCCACCACGACGGCCATCGACCAGTGCCCATGTTGACTGGTTGCCAGTCGGTCGGGGTGTCCCAGTTGGGTTTAGGAAAAGATGAGGACATCAGCTCGCCCTCGCTATTCGCTCTTCCATCCACTGAAGGTGAGGCTGTAGCGCAGCGCAAAGCTCGGCTGCCTTGGCCTCGGCTCTGATCCTGAAAGGATGGCCTTCAGGAAGCCCACCGATCAAAATCGAGTTAAATTCAATTCCTTCGCGGATCACATCGAGCCAAACTTCCGTCGGAATTTTTCCTTGCCAAGCATCGAGGAAGGCTTTGTGTTGCGACCAACGTATTTTGCAATCGCTCAAAACCTTGCGAATGAATTGAAGGCAATCCAGTTCCTCGTCGTTGAAGATGAGTTTTTCGCCCTTCCAGATTTCGATCAGAGGTGTTTCGTCTTTTCTCAAAGTTGCTGGTGCACCATTCCTCATCTTGCTCCATCCCATTGGGGCTTCCTTTCCGTTGATGGTCATCGCAGTCGTCGTTTGATTGTGGGGGTGGTGGACGGTGCACTGCTACCTCTACCGCCTTGGTTTGAGGATATTGTTGCACCGTCCACCGACGCAGCACGCGGCTCGGACAACGAGGTCGAGCATCCCGTACTCGACGAAGCTGGAGCGGCGACTACGTCATCGACCCCAACACCCCGATGCGACGAAAGGGAGTTGGGGCGATCTTTCATCCAAGAGAAAGGTTGTTGGCTGGCCTCGACTTCAAACGGCTCGCCAGTCACAACAGGTTCATTCACGTCAATGCCAAGTGGCTCTTCTGGCGGTACCGGATCGCATGACCATGGCGAGCTTGTTGGTAATTTGGGATAATGCACCGCTTGTTGACTGGCGTTCACAGTTGCCGGTTTTGCAAATCTTCCGCCAATCTCCCCAGCTTCGCTCGAAGCAAATTGATGAAGCGTCGAAGCGTTGCGCTGGTCATTTCGAAGTTGCTCGACTTTCTCTTTCATCGTTGCACGGTTGTTGAAGGTCATCGCTTGGCCTTGCCCTTACGTTTGTTCGTCATGCTTGCCTGTTGAGTTGCATCGCCAGTCATTGGACCACCAACGGGGATGAGATTGCCGAAGGCGCGCATGAGGTCTGCGCCGGTTTGCGCCATTGGTTGTTGAGCAGTGCGCCCTGGGGGCATTGGTCGAGGTGGTGGTGCTTTACGCTTTGGCATTCTCGGTCTCCTCGATTTGTGCTTCCCTCTTCGCCTTGACTTTGTTCTCGATGAAAATCTTCAGCTCTTCGATCCTTAGTCGCTGGGCCTCAGGATGGAGGCGCTCGAACTTCTCCGCTGCGGAGGGAGGCATCAACAAATAGTCAGGGACCTTCCCATTGACGGTGACATCAGCGCCCACGAAAGCGCAGGTATGTCCAGCGCGCTGAGCACGAAGAACAACTGCATGGAGGTCTTCTGTCGTTGTCGTCATGCGCGGGCCTTTGTTTTTTCTTCCAGAAAATTCTGCGCTAGTTTCGAAAGCTCCCTTGCCTCGGCTTTGGTCCAGCGCTCTAACTTCGGCACGCGCCTCGGAAGCTTTTTTCGCTTGGGCTTTTTCATTCGCATTCTCGGCAGTGCTCCACAGTGTCGAGAGATGGCTTGCCAGACTTGCGCCACAACAATCGCGCGGCCCGCAATTCCGCGTTCCGAAATTCCTCTCTGCATTCCGCACAGCACCATCGTTGGGTCGGGTAGGTCGCCACGTAGCGCTGCCCACAATTTTCACAATCTCTGCTCCAGCCAGGCATGGCTCTCCCTTGACGCTGATCCTGGGCACAACCCAGAGTTCTAATTGTCCTCCTATTATGCCACAAGTTGCGCCGAAAGTCAAGTCTTTTTTACTCAGTTTTTAGTCTTTTAACGATCTTTTTCAATGAGTTAGCACATGTTGTTCAGCACGAGTATGAGAACAACTCATGGTGGGATAGCCCAAAGAAGAAGGGGCCCCCGAAGGAGCCCCTCTGCATTTTCGTCCGTGTGAGAATTAGGCCGCTGCCTTTTGCTCTTCCTCCTTCTCCTCTGGCTGCATCTGGTTCAGCTTCTTTTGCAGCTTCTTGATCGTCGCTTCGGCATACTCACTCGCATGGGTGAAGGAGGATTTGTCGTTTACGTCTTGAAGAGCATCCAGCAAATGTTCTTCAAGTAGCGAGTACGCACTAAGTGCAGACTTGCCATCGTGTGGCGTGATGTACTCGATGGTAGTCGTGTCCTGCTTCGGAGATTTACGTCGCGGGGTTTTTCCCTGCTTTATCCTTTCCTCTTCGCGAACCTCCTTCGCAGCTTTGTCCACTGCCAATTCGCCTGTCAGGACTTTACTGATGAGATCAGGACGACTTGCGTTCAATACTTTTGCTGCGTCAGTCACCGTCTTGGTAGCGACGCCAGCCAGCGTAGCGACTTTATCTTGGGTGATCTCATTTGGTAATTTTACCGAATGGCGATCCCCGCCGACGCTGCTATTCACCAACCTCGTAGCGATAAGCGCACGTTGCGAGGCAGAGAGATGCCGACGTTTGACATTCATGCTTATGACGTACTCAATGGCAGCGTTAGCATTGCCAGCATTGCCGGTGAAATACTCCTTCCTAAATTCCACCGAAAGCCCTTCCTTCTCAAGTTCAACACAAGCCTTGTGCCGACTACGACCATCGAGAATTTTGTTCTCGAAGATTTTGATCGGTATTTGAAGCCCATTCTTCTTGATGTCCTCCTTTAGCTCTTTGAACTCTTCGTCTGTGCAAGGTGGGATGATCTCGCAAAGTGGATGCAAGGCTAGGTCAGGCACTTTCTTGAGATCGACTGTGGTGGTGGTGGTCATGACCGCACCTCTGCCATTCGGGTGAGGGCAGCTTCACACTCAGCACGCAGCCAACGGCTTGAGCCTGGGCCAATCTTCACAGGCTTGGGAAAGTGGCCCTGGCGTATGCCACGGTAGAGCGTGGCTGGGTTCAGGGGGCGACTACCACCGAAGAAGCGGCAGACCTCCCTGCGGTCGAGTAAGTCGGCTAGTGAAACGAACATGATTTCATCTCCGTGTTTGCCGCTGCGGATTGCTGCGGCGGGAGACGACTAATTAAACCCGGTTGCGAAGGGGGTCAGTACGAAACGCTGGTATTCCTAGCGTTTCCCAGCGCTTCCCTGCTGTCGATTGTAGGCATCGATGGCTGTCTTGAGTGTCTTTGGGTCTAGCGGGCTGAGACTTCCATCACGCTTGATAAGTTCAGCGGTCAAGGGTTGGCGCGGGCAATCATTTCGGCTTGGCACGCCAGTCGGAAACATCTCTTTGAGCAGTCGGATAATGCGGGACTGCTTGCCGCCTGCTGTGGCTGGTTCAGCCTCTGGCTTTAGCTTGTGGAGCCAGCGCTTGCAGTCGTCCTTATTCACGTAAACGCCAAACACTTGCATGACCGACTTTCTGGTTTCCCATACCTGCCGACGCGCATGGCACATAGCTTCATAAGGCTCCCGAATGTCGTCAGGAAGGTCCAGTACATTGAGTTCAATCCAATCAACAACACCCTCGGTATCTTTACTGGCATGCTCAAGGCCGAGATAAAACACCCTGGTAACATCTTCTCGTGTCTGCCATTTAAGGTCCATTTGATCTTCAAGCCATTCGCTGGGCTTGATTAGCTCAGGCACCCATCCAAACTTCTCATCGCATATCAGTTGTTGTGATCTCACATCTCCGCTGGCACAGGCCTCCCGCAACATTCTCTCTGCTACGCCAGCGCCAACGTCGAGGTAATCTTTAGTGATGGAGGCCGCGAGAATAAAAAGGACCCATCCATCCTTTGTCAGCGATTTACGGTGCCTGGACCATTCGCCAATAGCCTGATCGAAAGGAGCAATATCGATAGTATTGGGAGTATCGTCGTGGGTCATCGTTTACCCCGTCCCATCGACACGACTTGGGCCCCACCAGCAATGATCCCCTGCAACCTATCCGCCCAAAGCTCTAGGGCCTCCCGCTTCTCCTTCTCATAGGCGTGTTGGACATAGACGCTGAGTGTCATCCCTGCCTTGGTTGTGGTGCGATGATTGGCGACGTGACCAATCACGATTGGCGCAACACCAAGCTTAGCCATCCCCGTTAGCGCTGTTCGGCGCAGATCGTGCGGCGTAAAGGGCGTGAGGCCAAGGCGTCCCCTTGCGAGGCCAAGGGTCTTGGAGATTGATCGTGAGGGCACCGCGCCACTTGCGCTAACGTCAGAAGGAAATACAAATGGCCCATCGCCAGCGTCCGCTAAAGCCTCTTTAATGATCCCAATCGCCGCTGGCGAGAGCGGCACTGCATGCGGATGCCCGTTTTTGGTACGTGATCCTGGTAGCGACCACAATGCATGCCTGAAGTCCAGTTCTGCCCCGCGCATCCCTGTTACCTCCCCTACTCGTTGAGCAGTAATGAGGCAGAGCTTGATGATCCGCTGACATGTCGGTGTCTTGGCCAGCGCTGTCGGCAGTCTCGCCCATAGCTCTTTGATTTCATTATCAGTCAGGACCCGCTCTCTGGGCTTCGAGGTGGCAGGTTTCTTCATGCCGTCGATGGGATTGTGGTCGAGGTCTCCCCGGCTGACTGCCCAGCGGAGCATTGCTCGAAGGTCCTCAAAAGCCCTTGCAGCTTCGATTGGTGAGCCGCGCTTGAGGATTGGATCAACGCATCGGTTCACGTCGCGGCGATGGAAATCGGCAAGCCGCACGTCGCCAATCACGGGGACGATATTCTTCCTAATCCGGCGCTCAACTTCAGTGGCACTTCGCAACGCGGCGACATGCTTCTCCACATAGCTCTGCACTAGGCTTGCCATGGTCATCGCACCGTTTGTCCGCGTTCGTGGATCAGTCCCCGCCTCAACGGCACCGCGAGCCTCCGTTGCTAAACCTCTTGCGTTGGCCAGCGTGGTTGCCGGATAGGTGCCCAATGTAAGCCGTGCACGTTTTCCATCGCTGGGCGAGGTGTAATGGAAGGTCCAAGTCTTGCGGCCACGAGACGAGACACGAAGGGCGAGACCGATGATGGCTTCGTCAAAGTAGTCAAGTTGTGGAAGGCCCTGCGCTTTAGCGTGGGCTACAAAGCGATCTGTTAGAGCTATCTTTGGCATCGACCCCTCCCCTGCGATTGTGGGCTGTGCCTTTAAGGGCCGATCTTGTCATTTTTGCGTACCTAACAGGTACGCATGCACGCGCTTGGGAGCGATCGCCTGCGCCACCGTGATTGTTGGTGCATGATGGTTCTGCCGATGGAATGGGCTTAACTACCATGCAGGCTGATGTGCCGGGTTGCAGCGAATTGCAAGCAAAGCGACGGGTACATTTCCCCAGACCGGGTTCACGGCGGCCGGCCTCCCCCAAGGCCGGCCGCAACATTTTATAATTGCAAGTAAAAACAGCCTCGCCAGTTCACGAGCCGTCTATTGTTGGCGGCCACAAAGTTCGCTTTGCCGGGCGTACCCACAAATTTACCCACAGATCGATAGCAGCCGAAATGCTAACAGACAAAACATGCCCTCCCCTCGCCGCTTCCGGCCGCCCTGGTATGTTGAAGATGGCGTGCCGCTGGCCGTCGTGTTGAACTACTCACATGGCGAACGACGATCACATCGCTCTGCTTAAGAAGGGAGTGGATGCCTGGAACGCCTGGCGTAAGGAGGCGACGACGCATGATCGAGGCGGAACTCACCAAGCCTGAATAGTTATCGGGTGCTTTGCGCCGCTTCCCGCCGCCCTGGTCTGTCGAGGCATCCGCAGGCTTACTTGATCACCAATACGCGCGAGTTTAGGTTTCCGGCAGAGACAGGCGGGCCAAGGGAGGGGACGTGATCAAGAAAATCGCGCTAGAAGAACACTTCCTCGACCCAGCGACCGAGCCGTATTGGCATCCAACCATGGTCGATGTGGCGCCGCAGAAGAAGATGCAGCTTTATGGAGCGCTGACTGATTTCGGCGAACAACGCCTGCAGATGATGGACAAAACTGGCATTGCGCGCGCGGTCTTGGCGATCGCCGGACCGGGCGTTCAGGCCGAACGCGACATCACGATTGCCGTAAGGCGCGCCCGCGAGTCGAACAATTTTCTGGCGAAGCAGGTGCAAAAACGGCCTGACCGCTATTCCGGCTTCGCTCATCTTGCAATGCAGGACGCGAAAGCTGCGGCCGACGAGCTGGAACGCTGCGTGCGTGATCTCAAGTTTTGCGGCGCCATGATCAACGGCCATACCAATGGAAAATATCTCGACGACCGAGCGTATGATCCGTTCTGGGAGCGTGCTGCGGGGCTGAACGTGCCGATCTACTTGCATCCGGCCGATCCGGTGGCGCCGCTAGCCGCAATTGCCGGTTATAATGTTTTGGCGCGTCCGATGTGGGGCTGGGGGGTCGAGACTGGCTCGCACGCGCTGCGCATCATTTGCGGCGGGATCTTTCACCGCTATCCGAACACCAAGCTCGTGCTCGGCCATCTCGGGGAGACCTTGCCGTTTCAGCTCTGGCGCTTCGACAGCCGTTCTGCACCCTACGGCTGGAATCTGCCGAAGCCACCTTCACACTATCTCAAGGAAAACATTTGGGTGACAACGTCCGGCATGTACGACCTGCCGCCGGTACGCTGTTCGATCGATGCGCTGGGACGTGACCATGTGATGTTTTCCGCCGACTACCCATTCGATTGGCAGGGGTGCGAATTCATCGACTCTGTCGCGCTTGCCGAGGACCTACGCGCCAGTATCGCCTACAACAACGCTGCCGACCTATTAGGTCTTTGATCTGTTCTCGACCTGCCCGCCAATGTCGGGGCTTGCCAAGTCGCTCGGCCTTACGATTCCACCTCAGCTCCTCGCAACCACCGAGGTGATCGAATAGGCGGTGTCTTATAGCGCAAGCTTTTCCGATCTCTCTCGGCGTAGCGCGACATACGTGCACAAGATACTGCAGGGCTCGAAGCCATCTGATTTGCCGGTCGAACAACCCACAAAGTTCGAGCCTCAAGATGGCTAAGACATTGGGCCTGACATTCCCGCAAACGCTGCTCGCCACGGCCGACGAGCTGATCGAATAACGACGTTCTTTACCGCAGCGCAGGATGTCCGCTAATGACCCAAAGCGGACATCGCCGAACCTCGACTAGACCCTTCCGGTATCCCCGATTGACTTAGTACGATGCTCTGTTCGAATTCTTGGGCGAGACAATGAGGCGACGCGACTTCATCACGCTTCTCGGCACCGCGGCGGCTACATTGCCGCGCACAGCACACGCGCAGCAGCCGGCGATGCCCGTGATCGCGGTTCTCAGCGGTCGATCGGCCGATGCCTCCGTGCGCGTTGCAGCCGCATTCCGCGACGGCCTCAATGAAGCGGGCTACGCGGAAGGCAAAAACGTGACCGTCGAGTATCACTGGCTGGTGGGCCAGTACGATAGGCTACCAGCCGTCCTCGCTGACTTAATCCACCGACAGGTGGCCGTGATCGCCGTTCCCGGCAGCGCGCCCGCTGTACTCGCGGCCAAAGCTGCGACAGCAACCATCCCGATTGTCTTCGGCGTCGCCCAAGACCCGGTCCGGCTTGGTCTTGTCGCCAACCTTGCTCGGCCCGGTGGCAATGCGACAGGCGTCAATTTTTTTGTCGCCGAGGTGATAACCAAGCGGCTGCGGCTCTTGCACGACATGGTACCTAAGGCCGTTCGCGTTGCCGTACTCGTTGACCCCGCCAATGTTTCCAACACCGAGACTACGTTGCACACCGTACAGGAAGCCGCCCACGCTCTTGGGCTGCAAATCGCAATTGTTAACGCCACGACGATCAGCGAGATTGATGCGGCCTTTGCCAGCTTTGCGCGCGACCGCCCCGATGCCCTCTTCGTTGCTCCAGACGGGTTTTTCGTTAGCCGTGCCGTGCAATTTGTCACCCTCACCGCGCGCGACAAGATTCCGGCGGCTTTTGGAGACCGAGATACGGTAGCGGCTGGCGGGTTGATGAGTTACGGAACCATTCTCGAGGACATGTATCGTCAAGTCGGCATCTATACCGGCAGCGTCCTTAAGGGTGCCAAGCCCGCGGACCTGCCGGTGCTGCAATCGACCAAATTTGAGTTGGTCATCAACCTCCAGACGGCGCGAGCGCTCGGCATCGAGGTGCCGTCAGGCTTGCTCTCCATCGCCGACGAGGTGATCGAATAGCCTAGTCGCTGCCGCGGCGCAGAATGTCTGCTTTTGGCACAAAGCGGACATTACTTGAAAGCGGACATTACATGACTGAGTTCCAATGTCTGCTTTTGGGGGTAAAGCGGACATCCGTGGGACCTTACTGAATGTCTGCTTTTGACAGCGGACGCTCGCTTAACGGAAGGCTACTGCCGGCAGAGGATGGCCGAGCAGCGCAAAGAAACACGACGAGGAGATTATCATGATGAGAGTTCTCATTCTCGCGGCAACTGCTCTGGACATTTCGGCGGCCAGTGCATCGGCCAACGGCTATCGGCATCACTATGGATACGGCTACGCGACTCCGGTCTTTGAGTACGAGGCGGGGGCGTACTACGGCTACCCGGCCCCGTCCTATATCCATACCCCCTGGCTGATAT
>Ga0310917_10000521_pt1 | contig 17011 bp, 13 predicted proteins | sample GREbulkMGLF178_FD_203531 | JGI IMG/M metagenome (GOLD analysis project Ga0310917, IMG submission 203531) | Lab enrichment of tropical soil microbial communities from Luquillo Experimental Forest, Puerto Rico - GRE.bulkMG.LF178 | ecosystem: Environmental > Terrestrial > Soil > Tropical forest >... | reverse complement strand
TTCTTCGCGTTGAGCACGACCGCGGGTATGCCCCGGCGCAGCAGCCGGTCGTGCAATTCCTCGGATTCGGCCACGTCGCGGGTGCCGACCAGCACCGGCTGCCCGGTCTCGTGGACCTCGGCGATGTGGGCGACGGTCGCGTCGTTCTTGGCGGCGGCCGTGATGTAGACGCGGTCCTGCTCGTCCTCACGAATGTTGGGAGTATTGGGCGGAATCGGCGAAACACCGAGCTTGTAAAACTGACGCAGTTGCTCGCCGGCGGCCAACGCGGTGCCGGTCATGCCGCACACGGTTGCGTAGCGGTTGATCAGCGCCTGCACCGTGATGGTGTCGAGCACCTCGCCCGTCTCGGTGGTCTCGATGCCTTCCTTGGCCTCGACGGCGGCCTGCAGTCCATCGGGCCAGCGCTGCAGTTGCGCGATGCGGCCGCGCGACGCGTTGATCAGGTGCACCGCGTCATCGCGCACGATGTAGTGCACATCGCGCTGCAGCAGCACGTGTGCGTGCAACGCCACGTTCACTTCGGTGAGCGTGGTGCCGACGTGCTCCTCGGAGTACAGGTCGATGCCGCCGAGGGCCTTCTCGACCTTGCGCGCGCCCGCATCGGTCAAGTGGACGTTGCGGCTGTCGGAGTCGGTGGCAAAGTACTCGTCGGCCTCGCTTTGGCCGACAAGCTCGCCGACCAGCTTGATGATCTCCAGCCGCGGCGTCTCGCGGTGGGTGGTACCGGCCAGCACCAGCGGCACCAGCGCCTCGTCGACCAGGACGGAGTCGGCCTCGTCGATAAGGGCCACATCGGGATTGGGCGACACCAGGTCGTCGACGTCGGTCGCCAGCTGATCGCGCAGGACGTCGAAGCCGATCTCGTTGACCGAGGCGTAGGTGACGTCGCAGCTATAAGCGGCCCGGCGGTCCTCGCTCGTCGAATCCGCGGTGATCCAGCCAACCGTCAGCCCCATGGCCTCCAGCAGCGGGCCCATCCACTCCGCGTCGCGGCGGGCCAGGTAATCGTTGATGGTCACCACGTGCACGTGCCGTCCTGCAAGGGCGTATCCGGCAGCCGCGATCGCGCCGGCGAGGGTTTTGCCCTCACCGGTGGCCATCTCGATCACATCGCCGGCCAGCATGCGTAGCGCACCCAATAACTGGACGTCAAATGGACGGAGCGCGGTCGTCCTTTCCGCCGCTTCCCTGGCGATCGCAAGGAACTGCGGGATGTCGGCGGACTCCGCGAGATCGTCGAGCTTGAGCAATCCGGTCGCCTTGCGCAGCTTCTCGTCGGTGAGGCCGGCGGCTTCCTCGTCGTATTCCTCCGAGGCCGCTACCTGGGCCATCGAGCGGCTGCGGTCCTTTTCGGTGCTGGCGCCGAGTAGTCGCCAGAATCGACTGGTCAGACGGCCAGATTGCGCCCGGGTGGTCTTTGACACAGGTCAACGGTACGCGGGGCGCCCGGCGACCCCGCGCGAGCGCGCGTGTTTGCACGCGACACGCCGCGCGCCGGTTGGGGGTACCACCCGCTTGCGGGGGAACAACTGCGCGCGCTCGCCGCCCGACCGCGCCGACTCAAGCGAGGTTGGATCGGCGCGGGTAGGCGACGCTCGGGTCGGTGAGCACGTTGACGACGGCGGGCAAGCCACTGGCGAAGGCACGTTCGAGCGCGGGCCGCAACTCGCTGGGCGCGCCCACGAGTTCGCCGTGGCCCCCGAGGGCGCGCGCCACCTCGTCGTAGCGTGTGCCCGGACGCAACTCCGCCACCACCGAGTAGCCGTACAACGCCTCCATCGGGTGCTTTTCCAAAGCCCAGATCCCGTTGTTGCCGATCACCGACACGACGGGCACGTTGTGCCGCACCAAGGTGTCCCACTCCATGCCGCTGAAGCCGAATGCGCCGTCGCCCTGCAGCAGCACGACCTGACGGTTTGGCCGGGCCAGCTTGGCGGCCAGGGCATAACCCGGGCCCGAACCGAGGCAGCCGAAGGGGCCGCTGTCCAGCCAGCAGCCCGGCAGATAGCTGTCGATCACCCGGCCGGCGTAGGACCCGAAATCACCGGCGTCGATGACGACGATGGCGTCGCGGTCCAGCAGCGGCGCCAATTCGGCGTACACGCGCATCGGATGCAGCGGAATCCGGTCATCGCCGAGCTCGGATTCTTCCAGGCCACGCGCCGCGGTCTCGGCCGTCCGCAGCTCGTCGATCCAGTCCCGGTGGTCGGTGCCACCCGCCTCGGCCAAGGCCGAGAGGATGGACGTGAGGTCGCCGTAGAGCCCGGCAGCGATGGGCCGCGGGTGCTCGCGGTCAGGTTCGGCACGGTCGGCCACGACGAGCTGGGTTTGCGGCCCGAACACCTTGCCGAAGCCGAGCCGGAAATCCATTGGCACGCCGACAACCAACGCCACGTCGGCCGCGCCCAGTGCTCGACCCCGGGCCCGCGAAAACGCCGTCGGATGGTCGGCGGGCACCACGCCGCGGGCCATCCCGTTCATCAGCACCGGGATTTGCCGTTCTTCGGCGAGACGTAGCAGCGCCGCCTCTCCGTGTCCCCACCAGACGTTGGTGCCCGCCATGATCACCGGCCGCTGCGCGGCGGACAGCAGGCCGGCGGCACGGTCGAGGGCCTCGGGGTCCGGGGTCGGGGCGGGCGGCACGACGGTCAGGGCACCGGGTCGGCCGTCATCTTCCGACATCGAAAAGGCATGGTCCATCGGGAAGTCCACGAATCCCACACCCGAGGGGGCGCCGACCGACGCCCGCAACGCTTCGTCGACTAGCCGGCCTGCGTCCGCGGCCGATTGCGCGGTGGCGGCGAATCGGGTCAGCGGTGCCACAAACGGCACGTGGTCGATCTCCTGCAGCGAGCCCATGCCCCATCGCGCCGTCGGCGCCCGACCACCGAGCACCACGAGTGGCGACTGGTTCTGCTGGGCCGCCGCCATCGCGCTCATCCCGTTGGTGACGCCCGGACCGGCGGTGAGCGCGGCCACGCCGGGCTGCCGGGTCACCTTCGACCAGCCCTCGGCGGCGAAGGTCGCCGTCTGCTCGTGCCGGGTGTCGATCAACCGGATCCCCTCGTCACGGCAGCCGTCGTAGATGGAAAACAGGTGGCCGCCCGACAACGTGAAGATGGTGTCGATACCGCTGGCTTTGAGCCGGCGTGCGATGAGCCGACCGGCATGTAGGGTCTGGCTGGACGGAGCGTCAATGCTCATGCCCGCAGCCTATCCATTGTCCCTCGGGTAGCTTCGCGGGCAAGTGTCCACGATCAGGCGCCGTCCCGGACGCCTCGGTAGCAAGGAGACGTCGAAGTTGGGCCCCAAGCCGTTCAAGCCGTCCATCAACTGGTCGGCGGCACCTCTGGATTCCTTGCGGTGGCTCGCCATAGCCTGGGCGATCGCCGCCGTTTGCACGCTGCTCGTGCTGGTTGCTTTCAGGTTTCTTACGCCCTGGGGCCGGCAGTTCTGGCGGATCACTCGCGGGTACTTCGTCGGGGCACGCAGCATCCGCGTGTGGCTGATGCTTGGCGTGCTGTTGCTGTCCGTGCTCCTCTCGGTCCGTCTCATCGTATTGCTCAGCTATCAGGGCAACGACTTGTACACGGCGGTGCAGAAAGCCGTCCAGGGCATGGCAGCCGACGATGACGTTGTCAAACAATCTGGGATTCACGGCTTTTGGATGTCGATCGCGATTTTCAGCGTGCTCGCGGGGCTCTACGTAATCCGGATTATGGCGGACCTCTACCTGACGCAGCGATTCATCATCGCCTGGCGCATGTGGCTGACGGCCCGCCTCACCGACGACTGGCTGGCCGGCAAGGCCTATTACCGGGATCTGTTTATCGACAACACGATCGACAACCCGGACCAGCGCATCCAACAAGACGTCGACATCTTCACCGCCAATGCGGGCGCCACCCCGAACAGCCCGTTTAACGGGACGGGCAGCACGCTGCTGTTTGGGGCCGTCAACGCGGTGGCTTCGGTGATCTCGTTCGCCGCGATCTTGTGGAACCTGTCGGGGGATCTGAATCTCTTTGGCGTTGACTTTCCGCGCGCGATGTTCTGGACGGTTCTCGTCTATGTGCTGGTCGCGACAGTGGTTGCGGTCTGGCTGGGGCGCCCACTGATTTGGCTGAGCTTCAACAACGAGAAGCTCAACGCCGCATTTCGCTACGCTCTGGTGCGGTTGCGGGACGCCGCGGAGGCGGTGGGCTTCTACCGGGGCGAACGAGTCGAGCGGGCACAACTGTGGCGCCGCTTTACTCCGATTATTGATAACTACCGGAAGTTCGTTCGGCGCACCATTGTTTGGGGCGGCTGGAACTTTGCCGTGTCGCAGGCAATTGTGCCGTTGCCGTGGGTAATTCAGGCGCCGCGATTATTCGCCGGCCGGATCGACTTCGGCGATGTCGGCCAATCGGCGACGGCATTCGGGAATATTCAGGACTCGCTGTCGTTCTTCCGCAACAACTACGACAATTTCGCGGGCTTTCGGGCGTCCATCATCCGGTTGCACGGGCTGGTCGACGCCAACGAAAAAGGCCGCGCGCTGCCGACAATGCTGATCAAGCCGAGCGAAGAGGCAGCCGTCGAGCTCCGGGATGTCGAAGTGCGCACGCCGGCCGGTGACCAGTTGATCGACCCGCTGGACGTGCAGCTGGACCACGGCGACTCGTTGGTGATCACCGGGCGCTCGGGCGCCGGCAAAACCACGCTACTGCGCAGTTTGGCCGAATTGTGGCCGTACGCTTCCGGGACCCTGTGCCGCCCCGACGGCGATAACGCGACGATGTTCCTGTCGCAGTTGCCGTATGTGCCGCTGGGCAGTCTGCGCGGCGTTGTGTGCTACCCGAACTCTCCGGACGACATCTCCGACCGCGAACTGCACGACGTGTTGACCAAGGTCGCTCTCGCGCCGCTCATCGACCGACTCGAGGAAGAGCCGGATTGGGCCAAGGTGCTTTCGCCCGGTGAGCAGCAGCGTGTCGCTTTTGCGCGCATCCTGCTCACCAAGCCGAAGGCGGTCTTCCTCGACGAGGCGACCTCGGCGCTCGACGAGGGGCTGGAATTCGCGCTCTACCAGCTCCTGCGCACCGAATTGCCGGATTGCGTGGTGGTGAGCGTCAGCCATCGGCCGACCATCGAGCAGCACCACCGACAAGAGCTGCATCTGTTGGGGGGCGGCGAATGGCGGCTGGGCCCGGTGGAGAAGGAGCCCGCGCGGGTTTAGCGGTCCCTTACCGCGCCGGCGCACCCCCGGCCCGTCGGGCCGCGTGCGCTCCGGCGCGGCGGCCGAAGAACGAGCCTTCCCCGAGCTGCGTGCCGCTGGCATAGCCCTTGCCGTCCTGGGCGATGTTGGACGCGCACGCCCCCACCGCATACAGGCCGGGCACCACCGAGCCGTCCTCGCGCAGTACCTGCCCGTCCACGGACGTGGCCAGTCCCCCCACGGTGAAACCGGCATACATCGCCTTGCCCAGTGACATGTCGAACGCGCCCCAGGGCCCTTTGTCTTGCGGCGCAAGGAATTCCGGTTGCTTGTGGAAATCGGGATCCTCGCCGCGCGCGGCATAGGTGTTGTAGCGGTCCAGCGTCGCGACCAGGTTGCCTTGCGGGATGCCGAGCTCGTCTTCCATCTCGGCGACGGTTTCCCAGCCGTCGATCAGCGGGACCAGCGGCATCTTCGGGTGTTCCAGGTGCGCCTCGTCCACGATCAAAAAAGCCGCGCTGTCCGGCTGGTCCATGATGAATCCGGCGGTCCTGGAATGGTACGAGTCCTCGGCGACGAACCGCTGTCCGAGCTTGTTCACGACGATCCCGGTGAGCAGGATCGACGGCGGGTACGGCGGAGCGGTGATGAAAATCTGATCCATGTGCTGGGTGGCACCGCTGGCCGATACGCCCATCCGGATGCCCAGGCCGTCGTCGTAGGTGTTACCGAGCACGAACGGCTTCTCGCCCAGTTTCGGTGTGTACTTGGCTACCATCTCCGGATTCATCACGAATCCCCCGGCAGCGATGATCACCGACTTTGCCTTGATCGCACCGGTTTCCGTGAAGTGCTTCCACGCCACACCGGTCACCGTCTTCTCTGGGCCCGAGCCGTCCACGATGAGCTGGGTGGCGCCCGTTTCGTAACGGATCTGCACTCCCAGGCTCGCGGCCCGCTTGAGGAGGAGGTCGATCACCATGCTGGCGCCGCCCGTGTCGCCGGGCACGGGCACCTTGTGGCCGCGCGGCGCCGGCACCGCCTTCTCCAAGAAGGGCCACACCTTCTCGTTGCCGGTGAACATCAAGCCCTCGGTGTTCGGCTGGATCACGGCCTTGCCCGGGAAGTAGCTGCGCTCGAATTGAAAACCCAAGTCTTCCAGCCAATTGAAATGCTCGACGCTGCCGTCGCAGTAGGCGCGAATCTTTTCATGGTCCGGCTGCCGCGACACGGCGACCAGGTACTTGTACATCTCCTCGGGAGAGTCGGGGTGACCGGTCGCCTGCTGAACGGCGGTCCCGCCGCCGAGGTAAAAGTGGCCTCCGGCAAGCGAAGTCGTGCCGCCCGCCGCGGCCGCGCGCTCCAGCACCAGCACCCGCGCGCCGGCGGCCGCCGCGCTGACGGCCGCGCATCCACCGCCGATGCCGAAACCGACCACTACCGCGTCGACGTCATCCGACCAGGACGACACCGTGTCCGCACTGACCGTTGGTGGTATCTCGGTGCTCACCGCTGCTCCTGTTTGATGTAGTCGTAGAAAGCCCTCATCTCCGGCGAGATGTAAGCGATTTCCACAAATGGCACTCCCGCCTGCGGCGCCGACACATAGGCGAAACGGATGCCGCCGGGCATCACGCCCTGCTGCACTACCGCGGCGCCATGGTCGGCGGCGTCGGACAATGCCGTTTCGAATCCCTCCGGGCTGTCCGCCTCCATACAGATGTGGTGTAAACCCGGCCCGGATTCCCGCAAAAAGTCACTATAGATGTTCTCCCCGCGCACCGGTGAGATCAGCTCCAACTGCATGTCCCCGAGATAGCTCAGGGAGATGCTGGCGACGAAATCGGCCGGCTTGCCAAGGTAGCTGCAGGTGTCCGGAGCAAAGTGCACGTCGGGTATCCGCACCCACTTGCGAACGCCTAATAGGCCGGTGAGGGCCGTTTCTGTGGCATCCAGGTCCGGGGTAACCCACGCGATCTGCGTCGGCGCTTGAACGGGAAGGGTCATCGTCTCGCAGAATAGCTCAGTCAGCTGGCCCCCAGAAAGGGCCAAAAGGGCTTTGCCGCAGTCAGCCGCGCCCGGCCCGGAAAAGCCCGATGAACACGTTCTAATTTCGGCCCGTCAGTGCTGGCCGAGCACGTCCACCAGCAACCGAACCTGAGCGTCGAACACCGCCGCCGGGTCCGTCAGGGTATCGGCGCCGTATTGCCCGAACACTTCGAGGTTGATGGCACCCAGCACCCCCGCCCACAGCAAAAAGCACTTGGCGACAACTCGATCGTCGCCGGGAAAGCCGAATTCCTGCCGAAGACGTTCAAAGTCTGACGACATCGGTTGCGGGGCAACATCATTTGTCAACCTGATGTCCCCGGTGGCGATTCCGGCGGCCACGGCGTCGAGGAACGCCCCCACGACGCGGGTGCCGACGGGGACCGTGCGCTCCGCCGGAGCGTGATACCCCGGAACGGGGCTGCCGTACAGCAGAGCCCAGCCGGCCGGGTGGGCAAGGGCCCACCGCCGCGCCGCCCGCGCGATGGCGATGACGTCGTCGCTCCACAGGTCACCCACGGTCTCGCGGGCCCGGTCCACGGCGTCGGCCAGGTCGGAATAGGCGTCGACAAGCAGCAAGGTCAGCAGCTCGTCGCGGCTGGACAAGTACCGGTAAACGGCCGAGGACACCATGCCCAGATCGCGGGCTATTGCACGCACCGACAACCCGCCGGCGCCGCGATCCACCAGCTGACGGCGACCGAGTTCGACGATTCTCGCCTCGATCTGCTCCCGCGACTCCTGGCGTTTGCCCACGTGGTCAGTGTGACACAACCGAGATCACTGCTCTTGCATTTTGGCGACGGCTGTGGCAGCGTGACCAACCGTGAGAGCACCGCTCTCGAACTTAGAGGAGGACACAACATGGCCACGCGCTACGAAGAACCCAACCGGGTCGCCCAGGCGGCCAACACGGTGATCCGTTGGCTTGCCGAGCTGGGGATCAGCATCGCGGGAACCCGGGCGATGCGCGTCCGTGGCCGCAAGTCCGGGAAACAGCGCGGCGTGGTGATCAACCTGCTGACCGTCGACGGCGTGGACTACCTCGTCTCACCCCGTGGCAACACGCAGTGGGCGCGCAACGTCAGGGCCGCGGGCGTCGTCGAGGTGGGCCCACGCTGGCGCAGTGAACTCGCTCGGGTGAGCGAGGTCGAGGACGCAGCCAAACCCGAATTGCTGCGACGCTATCTGGCCAGGTGGTACTGGCAGGTCAAGGGCTATGTCGGCGGGTTGACCCCGAACTCCACCGATGAGCAAATGCTCGCGGCCGCACCCACGATCCCGGTGTTCGTGCTCGTACCCTCCCGCTGAGCAGCGTCAACGAGGGTTGGTCGTCGCCCCGAGGTCCTGGCGGACCTGATCGGAGGTGGCCCGCCACGACACCGCCGCGGGCAGATCCCCCCAGACGCTGTTGAAAATTCCGACGATTTGCCCGGGGCCGCCATCGGGCGCCAGGTACACCGGCCCCCCGGAATCGCCCTTCTGGCTCTGCACGCCGTGCGACATGGTGAACCACCCGTTGTTGACGCTTTCCACGGTTCCGCAGGTCTCATGGGTGACAACGCCGAAGTGGCAGACCGCCTGGCCGGGCTGAAGCGCCACGGATGGGTTCGACTCGAGTGGACGCCCGCCCGGCAGGATGTTGTTGGCCGTAACACTGCTGTCCAGCACGATCGCTTCGTAGTCGGAGATCATCTGGTCGGTGGCCACCGTCGTGCCGGTGGGCGTGTTGTCCCGGAACGTCGCCATGCGGCCGATGACGTTGCGTTCCCGGTCGTACACAACTCCATTTCCGCGGCAATGGCCCGCGGTGAACGCGATTTTCAGCGCCGGATCGACGTAGCCCAGGGTGCAGACGAGGTTGTCCTGGTGGATTTCCATGCCCGGAAATACCAGTGGTGGGTCCCCTTTGGCCGGCACGGGCGGCAGCCAGGACGCGAGGGCCGCGACAGAAACCGATGCGGCGAACGCGCGCATTGCCTGGCGGCGCACTATGAACTCCGATCCGTCGGGGAAAGTACCGAGCGCAGGTTGAGGTTACGACTTAACCCGCCCCCACGCAGAACTTATTCGCGCCATCCGGGGATGACGTTACGGCGATGTGGCCAGCGGTACGGCTTTGTCGGTTTGGCCGGCCGTGCGCGGTTCCCAGCCCGGCGGTCCGAAGACGTAGCCCAGCCGATCGCGCAGGCGGCCCGCCGATCGCCAGTCGCGGGCGATCGCGACGTATTCGCGGGTCTGCAGGTTCCAGATATTGAAGCTGTCGACCTGCTTCGTGAGGCCGTAGTGCGGGCGGAACACCTCGGGCTGAAAGCTGCCGAACAGCCGGTCCCAAATGATGAAGATCCCGCCGTAGTTCTTGTCGAGGTACACCTGGTCCATGCCGTGGTGCACCCGATGGTGTGACGGGGTGTTGAAGACGAATTCGAACGGCCGCGGCAGCTTGTCGATCCGCTCGGTGTGCACCCAGAACTGGTAGATCAGGTTCAGCGACCAACTGAAGAACACCATCCAGGGCGGAAGCCCCAAGAGGGGCAAGGGAATCCACATCAGGATCTCGCCGGAGTTGTTCCATTTCTGGCGCAACGCCGTGGCGAAGTTGAAGTATTCGCTGGAGTGGTGGGCCTGGTGCGTCGCCCAGATCAGCCGGACCCGGTGGGCGATGCGGTGATAGGCGTAGTACAGCAGGTCGACACCGAGGATCGCGACGACCCACGTGTACCACCGGGTGGGTGAAAGGTGCCAGGGCGCCACATACGCATAGATCGCGGCATAGCCGAGTAAGGCGAGGGTCTTCCAGCCGGCGGTAGTGGCTATCGAAACCAGCCCCATCGAGATGCTTGCCACGGAATCGCGGGTCAGGTAGGCGCCGGACGCCGGCCGCGGCTGGTCGGCGGCGGCCTCGAGGCGTTCCAGCTTGCGGGCCGCCGTCCACTCGAGAATCAGCAGCAACAGGAAGAACGGAATGGCGAATAGCACCGGGTCGCGCATCTGCGGGGGCAGCGCGAACCAGAACCCGGTGACGGCATCCACACAGATAGATTACGACCATCGGCCAACGCGCTGGGACGGCCCGGATCGATGAGGTGTTGAGCACTTGACCTCCGTGGTGGTGATCGGCTCGGGGTTTGCGGGATTGTGGGCGGCACTCGGCGCAGCCCGGCGCCTCGACGAGCTCGCCGTCCCGGCGGGCACGGTCGATATCGCCGTGTTGAGCGCCAAACCATTTCACGACATCCGGGTCCGCAATTACGAAACGGACCTGAGCGCTTGCCGGATCCCGCTCGCCGAACTGCTCGACCCCGTCGGAATCGCGCATGTCGCCACCGAGGTGACGGGGATCGACACCGCCGCCCGCACCGTCACCGCATCAAATGGTGAGACATACCGGTACGACCGACTGGTGCTGGCGTCGGGCAGCCAGGTGCTCAAACCGGACGTACCGGGCCTGCGGGAGTTCGGTTTTGACGTCGACACGCATGACGGCGCCCTGGCGCTGGGGCGGCACCTACGCGAACTTGCCGGCGATCCACCGACACCGGCGGCGGCGACGGTCGTGGTGGTCGGCGCCGGGCTCACCGGCATTGAGGCGGCCTGTGAGCTACCGGATCGGCTGCGGGCCTTGTTCGCGCGGGGCAACGTCACGCCTCGGGTGATTCTGGTCGACCGCAGCCCCACGATCGGATCCGACATGGGCGCCTCGGCGTGTCCGGTGATCGAACAGGCCTTGGCGGACAACGGCGTTGAGACCCGAACCGGGGTGAGCGTCGCGTCGGTGAGTGAGCGCGGTGGGGCGCTGTCGTCGGGTGAGCAACTCGATGCGGCCACCGTGGTCTGGTGCGCCGGTATGCTTGCCAGCTCGCTGACCGAGCAGCTACCCGTGGCGCGAGACCGGCTGGGCCGGGTGGAGGTCGACGACTATCTGCGGGTGATCGACGTGCCCTCGGTTTTCGCCGCGGGTGACGTGGCCGCTGCGCGGATGGACGACGAGCACCTGTCAGTGATGTCGTGTCAACACGGACGCCCGATGGGCCGCTACGCCGGCTACAACGTCATCAGCGACCTGTTCGACGAGCCGATGCTGGCTCTCCGAATCCCTTGGTATGTAACTGTTCTCGATCTAGGTCCGGCTGGCGCGGTCTACACCGAAGGGTGGGATCGGGTGGTGGTTTCAACGGGCGCGGCGGCCAAGAGGACCAAGCTGACGATCAATACCCGCCGTATCTATCCCCCGCTGAACGGCAACCGCGGCGACCTACTTGCCGCCGCCGCACCGGAGTTGCAGGCCCGCCCTTAACGATCCCTGATTGGCGTCGCTGAGTCGCCGGCGTACCACCGAACCGCCCGCGCCACCGACGCACGTCGAGGTGAACAGTAGGTGGACCGGAGCCGAACCCGTTGCCGCGCAGCCACACCCAGGTAACCGCTACGCCTTGGAGAGTTGGTGGGGGCAGTAGAACTTCGCCGCAATCATCGCGAAATTGGACGCGCTCTCCATATCGAATCCCGGATTGTGACTCTTCACGTCGTGAACCAGTTCCAGCCCCGATTCACCGTTGTTCAAGCACGTGCACACCGCCCTGCCGGACGCGACGGCCGCGTCCGGGCTCGAATAGCCGATGCCGGCTTGGTGCAGAGCCGCGAGGAAGCCCCCATCGTCACCGCTTGGAGCAGGAGGAGGATCGGCATACGCCCGCGAGGCGAGGCCGATCAAGGCCCAGGCGCCGAGCAGCGCCAGTAGCGGTTTCATAGCTCATCACTCTCCTAATTCCATTGCGTTCTAACCGATTTGCGCATCCGTCGGCACAACTTGGGGCTTGCCGCCCTTTTTCAGGTGCACCGCGTGGATGCCGGGTTTCTTCGACAGCTGCTCGAGCAGCGCGTCAAGGCCTTCTTGATCGACGTTGTGGTGCTGCACGCTCTCGGGCTTCTCCGATATCTGTGCCACCAGTCGCTTCAGGTGCTCCGGCGAGTTCTTGTCCTTGAGGTCCTTGAGCGGGGTGATGCGACCCGAAACACTGTGCGCACCGGTGCCGCCCACAGCGCTGGGCGCTCCGGCGCCCAGCGCGGCACCGAGCATCCCTGCCACCGACATCGAACTGAGCAGCCCGCCCGCGCCGAGCGCGGCCGCCGGCACGGCTTCCGGCCCGGCGGCCGACAATGCGGCGGCGACTGTCCTGATTGCCGGGATGGCCGCGGCCCAGCTCGGCGGTACCGACAGCTTTCCGACCAACGTGCCGGAATTTCCCATGCCCGCCGACACCGCGTTGTACAGCGTGCCCCGGCCGAAGCCCAACGGCCCGAGGCCGGCGCCCAGCGCGTCTTTCGGGAGCGCGCCATACGCAGCGGGCGGAGCGAATTTGAGCCACTGCGACACGGGAAAGTTGGTCAGCAGCCCGATGTCGTTGAAACCCGTCGTAAAGCCGAGCGGGACCTTCACAGCGTTGTAGAGGTTGGTGACCAGTGTCGACGTTCCGGCGCCAAACATGCCGTTGAACAGGCCGTTTATGGTGGCCGTGTAGTCGGTGCTCAGGTTTGCCAGTGTTGCCAGCAGCGGATTGCCGTCCGCGAGCGGGTTGGCCGCTTCCGACAACAGCGTCCCCACACTGCCGGCCGGGGTGGCGGCGGCTTGGCTCACCGCGGCGGCCTGGCCGGCCATTCCGCCGGCGTTGGTGATCTGCGGGGCCGCGGTGAACGGCGTCACCTTGGCTGCGGCCGCGGACGAACTGGTGTAGGTGTCCATCGCCAGCGCGTCTTGGGCCCACATTTCGGCGTATTGGATCTCGGTGGCCGCGATGGCCGGGGTGTTCTGTCCGAAAACATTGGTCGCCACCAACGACGCCAGCTGGCTACGGTTGGCCGCGATCTCCGTTGGCGGCACGTGCGCGGCGAACGCCGTTTCATAGGCGGTTGCCGCCGCGGTGGCCTGGGTCGCCGCTTCCGCGGCCTGGGCGGCGGTGTCCTGCATCCAGGCGAGGTAGGGGGTGACCGCGGCCACCATGCTCACCGACGACGGACCTACCCAGGGCCCGCCGGTCAAGCCGTCGATCACCGACGAATACGAGGAGACCGTCGACTGCAATTCGCCGGCAAGCCCCTCCCAGGCCGTCGCGGCGGCCCGCATCGACCCCGAGCCCGGGCCGGCGTACATCCTGCCCGAGTTGATCTCCGGCGGAAACGCTGCGTAGAACATGGCTACACCCCTTCCTCGAGCACCGGGATCACGATGATGGTGGCTGCGGCCGGATCGGCCTCGGCGACGACACCGCCTAGTGAGGCCGCCGCCCCGCCACCGCCCGCGGACTGGAATGCCGCGCCGGCCACGGCGCGTCCCGCCAGGCTCGACAGCGCCATCTGGCCGAACACGCCACCCTCGCCGGCAAGCGAGGCCTCGGGGGCCGCTGCCAGGTTGGCCGGTAACACCGAGGCGAGCGTCCTGATCCCCGGGGCGGCTTCGGTCCAGCCCTGGGGCACCGACATGCTTCCGACCAGGGCCGCCTTGCCCATACTCCCCGAGACCGGTCCCCCGCCGACAGCGGAGCTCAGCATCGGCTTCACCGCGCCTTGCGTCAGCGGCGCCAACGACCCGCTGATGGCTTTCGGGCCTGCGAGATACGCGGCGGCTCCCTGTCCGTTTTGGCCCCAGGCGTACGCCTGTCCGAACGACAGGAAAGGGCCGCCGGGTATGGAAGCCAGCCCTTGGAGGGAGTACGGCCCGGAAGTGATGGTCGACGTCAGGGTGTTCCAGTTCGTCAAGTCGGTCTGGAGCACGGCCGGCAACGCCAATGAGGAAGTCAAGTGCGGCAAGTCGAGTCCCGACAACAGGTTTCCCGACGACGTCGGCGCATTGAAGATCCCGTTTGCCAGCCCCTGCAGTGCGGTCGGCAGCGAATTGATCAGCCCGGACAGCTGCGACGCGGTGTTAGCGGCCGGGGTGCCGGCGGCCTGAGACACAGCGGCCGCTGGTGCCGCGGCACTGTTTGTGGTCTGCGGCGGATCGACGAACGGCGTCAACTGCGTCGCGCTCGCCGACGAGCCGGCATAGGCGTACATCGCGGCAGCGTCCTGTGCCCACATCTCCATGTATTGGGCTTCGGTGGCCGCGATCGCCGCAGTGTTCTGGCCCAGGAAGTTGGTGGCGATCAGCGCCATGAGCAGTTCGCGATTGGCCGCGATTACCTGCGGCGGCACCGTGGCCGCAAACGCCGTCTCGTAGGCGCCGGCGGCAAGCTTGGCCTGGGTGGCGGCCTCCTCGGCCTGCGCGCCCGTGGCATTCATCCATGCCACGTACGGTGCTGCCGCGGCCGCCATCGCTATCGAGGACGGACCCGTCCACGGGCCCGCCGCCAAGCCCTCGACGGTGGAGCCATATGAGGCCGCGGTCGACTGCAATTCCGTCGCCAGCTCATCCCAGGCCGCCGCGGCTGCCAGCATCGGCCCCGACCCGGGCCCGACGTACATCCGGCCGGAATTGATCTCCGGTGGCAGCGCCCCGAAATCCAACATCTATTACCTCCGGTCCCCTAAACGGCCGCCCTGGTAGCCACGATTACGTAGCTCTGCACGCAACCGCGCCGTAGCTCTGAGGGAATTCATGAAATCTTCGGTTGAATCCGCTCGTTGATCCAACGTGTGCGAAGAAGTCGGAATTCAACTCTCCTGACTCAAATCATTTCAGTGGACGCGCGACCCCCCATTGCGCACGCGTTGCCGCTTAATGTAACGATGATCCTGATCGAAACGTGTTCGTGGCGCGTTCCCGCGCTGTAATAATAAAGTAAAAAGTGAACGCCACGACCCCGGAACCACTGTGAGGATGCTGCCTATCAGCTAACACACTCTTCTGTCAGATTATGACTTCAGCAGATTCATAGATAGAGGTCAGCAACAAGCCAGAAAACGGCTGTAATTTACCAGAGTTTGTATGCCATACTCGGCAGCCGGCACCGCTGAAGGTCCGATGCTGCTAGTGAGCAGCGATTAACGAGGTGTCGGCGAACCGGCGGCTTTATTTGCCTAATCACTGGCACAACTAGGATTTCGCCGGTGCGTATGGAACTTGTTGGCTCACAGCGTTTAGCCGCGCGCTGGCAACATTCACTCAGACCCAGCTAGAACGGACGGCGGTGTTGGTGCTAGCTATGTTGCTAGCCGGGGTTCAGTCCATTTGCTGGCCCGCGTCGGCCCGGCCGGCGCCGCCGCAAGCGGCCAGCGAGGCGGCCCGGACCCCGGACGACGGCGCCGTGGGCGCCGAAATCGCCAAATCGATAGTGGATCGTCATGTGCTGCTCCCCTGAATTTCACTAACTGTACGCATCCGTGGCTGTCGTCGCGCTGATTAGCTGCTGGGAGTTTTCTGTAAGGCGGATTCATGCCGTTCAGCCAGGTTATCGCCACAAACCAACCGGTCGTGCAGCATGTCTGCGGTGTTGCCAAAAGCTCACGCCGCCGATCTGGCGCCTGTGCGATCGGGCTATCCGGCAGCAGGCGGGCGTCCCAGTATGCGCGGGCGGAACCCGTATATCGGAGTACTGAACTCGTCGTCAGACGTATCCACTATCCCGCCCAGTGGCACGCCAGGCATGCCTGTCGCCCCTACGTCCTCCGTCACCATTGGCGTGGCGCCGAAGCCCTGGTACGCGCCTCCCCCCATTTGGGTCGTTGCCAGAGTGGCCGGGTTGATGGTCGCCCCGCTTGCGGGCCAGCCCGGAGGGACCGACAAGGCTCCGACCAGGTTGGCCCTCCCCATCTCGGCCGCGCCCAGGCCCGGCAGGCCCGCTGATGCGGTCGACGCCTGGCCAATGCCAGCGGCCGCATTCCCCGCGTCCGCCGCCGCACCGCCTACCGCGGCGCTCGCCGGGGCATACAGGAAGTTGTAAGCCGTCGCGCTATCGATGAACCCCGTCGGGTTGAGTATTCCGTTGGTGGTGAACCCGTTAGAAATGCCGGCGACTGTTGCGTCGTCAACGAAGGTTCCGAAAAGCGATCCGGTGCTCCCATCCAGGAAGTTCATCACTCCCGCGAGCCCTGTCGTCGAGGTGTTCGTATTGGGTGCGAGCCCAAGCCACGTCGTCAGGTTGGAAAGCGCTGGGGGCAAGCTGGTGGCCGAGGTCGAGGTCTTGGTGGCTTGGGCAACCGCGGTGGCTTGGTTGGCCGCGCCGTCGGTTTTGGTGGTGGACCCCGGCACGGTGAACGGCAGCAACTGTGTCGCTGCGCGCGAGGCGCTGGCGTAGCCGTTCATTGCGGCGGCGTCTTGACTCCACATTTCCGCGTATTGGGCCTCAGTTGCCGCGATCGCGGCGGTGTTTTGCCCGAAAAGGTTTGTCGCCACCAGGTTCGACAGTTGAGCGCGGTTGGCCGCGACCGCCCCCGGCGGTACCGTCATGGCAAACGCTGCCTCATAGGCAGCCGCGGCCGCGTTGGCTTGGGTACCGGCCTGCTCGGCTTGGGCGGCGGTAATGCTCAACCACTCCAGATACGGTGCGATGGCGCCCACCATGAGCATCGACGACGGCCCAAACCAACTCTCGCTGCTCAAGCCCGAAATTACCGAGTCGTAAGAGGCTGCCGCAGAACGCATTTCAGCAGCCACAGCGTTCCAGGCCGAGGCGGCGGCGAGCATCGACGCTGACCCAGGACCCGAATACATTCTGGCCGAGTTAGTCTCCGGCGGTAATGCCGCAAAATCGAACATGATATTTCTCCTTAAGTCCTTGAGTCTCGTTATCCGGCGGCTGGCGGGCGTGGCATCACGACGGG